>Ga0187846_10001988_pt1 | contig 11377 bp, 9 predicted proteins | sample TC_taG_FD_161473 | JGI IMG/M metagenome (GOLD analysis project Ga0187846, IMG submission 161473) | Biofilm microbial communities from the roof of an iron ore cave, State of Minas Gerais, Brazil - TC_06 Biofilm (v2) | ecosystem: Environmental > Terrestrial > Deep subsurface > Cave > Wall biofilm ... | reverse complement strand
GAAAAGTCAGCAGCGCCTTCGCTGCCGCCGTATCTCCGGGTCGGTCGCCAGGTGCGTCGCCAGATCGCGCACCCGGCTACGTCGCCCGCTTTGTAGAAAATCAGCTACATGCACCACGGACTGTTAGACTTACAAGACAATCCATACCCGCTTTTAAGTCCGCTGCGTCTGCCAATTTCGCCATCCCGGCTCAGTAGTAAGTAACTGATTATAAGCATATTAAATTCGTATACTCCATAGGGCTTAGCGAATGAAATGTGAAAGTGTGTAAGCAAATGTGTTAGTCTCGAAAGCTTTCGACTCGTCCGGCGAAAGGGCAAGCATGCACCTCTTTTCCGAGTGTAAAGTTCGAACTGCTTGAGTCTTTGGCTCGCACCGGTGCTCTTCTTTCAAACGGGGAGTCGTCGGCTTTGCGTGAAATCAAAAGATACCAGCTCTTCGTCAGGTCGATTAGCGTCGGCGAGGAAGTCCCTTTGCTGAGGCCTGGGTCCAGCTGGTTCACGGAACGGTTCCTTCGTCGTCTCGGCTCAGGTGCTGGAGCTGGCGATGAGGGTGGCACGACCGCCATCCGACTGTTTATCCTAGGTCGTACGTTGAGTACGTGCAGAAGCTCGGACATGAGCGCCTGGGACCTGTTCGTAGGCTTTTGTGCAACGGGGTGCGTCCCTTCCGCTACATTTCCTGAGTGGGTCACCCTTCAGTTTTGAGACGACGAATTGGGTTTTGCTTTGCTTGCCGGTCTGAGAAAGCGGACTCTTTTTTTCGACAATCCCAGCCGATTATCAAACGCTCGTTCCCGGCGAACAACCAGCTAACTTGAGGTGACCCGGCGACGCGTGGCCCACTAGTAGCATTTAATGAAGAAGTCGATCGAACTTGGCATTCCCGGCGCGGTTTCCTAAGGTTGGATGTAGATTCTCTCATTCGCCCGCACCACAAGAGGTTAGTCCAGTCACCTCGAAAAGAGGCTCAACGAATGGAACAATCCCATGCACAAGAGCGGGAAAGACTGTTACGGGAGTCCGCGTTTCATCCCTTGAGTGTGAAATTCGGTTCAAAGGTCAAGAAACTCAGGGGCCAACGATGGACGGCGGGGAGTACCGCCGAGGCTTATCGATTAAAGAGCATACGGCTCGCCTGGAACAGGTATTATCAGCAGTCCATTTTCGCAGTCGTCCGAGTCCGCATCGAAGTTGGTCAAGAGTATCCTGCCCTCCTCGAGAATGAAGCTCTGGAGAAACTGAAACAGGAAATTATCGGCGAAATCACCGCCCTGGACATGGCGAAGCGGAAGGAAGTAGAGCCGGAATTCATAGCCTCTGGATTCCGTGAATTGCTGGGAGATCATTATCTGGACGTAGCTCATTTGACCGCAGTTACACAGGCCCAGATAGAATTCGCAAGAAAGAAACGCGATTTCCTTCGAAGTCAGGCTGGGCTTCGTTTTCCTCTCGCCGTGCACGTCACCCTAGGAATTACGATGGAAGTGGCATTCTGGGTTTGTTTACTAGGACTGCCCTTTATCGGTCTTTGGCTTTTCCGCCATCAGGGCCCCTTTCTGGTGCGAGCCGTCTATTCTGTCATCGGAAGTTTCCTAATGTCTTACTTAATTTACAACACATATGAAGATGGACTGAAGATGGCTATGGTGCGGCCAGTCTGGACGACAGTGAATCCTCAACGGATAGCCCTACGAGGCCCGATTCCGGGACCTTTCCGGCTCTTAATGTCGAATTTCACGTTAAGTTTTGGTTTCCTCTATTTTGGTATTATCCTTCTTGGAAGGCTTACCATTTTTAGAGGCCCTGACGTTTCACATCACTTCGTCTGGTTTTGGTCCGCAACAGGAGCCGTGCTGGTTCTCATCTTTAGGTACAGACAAACGGGCCAAGGGAGGAAAATCCTGCTGCTGAGGCGCTTCGATTCGCATCTATCTCGGAAAGCAGTGAGAGTTCTGAATCCCGCTTTGAGAGCGTACGGGGAAGTGATAACCGCAGAGGACAAGACGCTGCGCGAGGCCCGCAACGCCTTGGTACCGCAGCTGCCAGGATTCCCAAGGTCCGCACCACTAGAGACGTTCAAGACTACCGATGAGTGGCACGAGGACGTTAAAAGAAGAATCGCGGCAAGCGATCTTATCGTGATAGACGTGAGTGAGATGTCGCACTGGCTTGCCTGGGAGTACTTGCAATCGACCCGGAGCAACGAGCCGCGCCCGACAATTCTTGTCGCCTCGGCGGGGTATCTGGCAGCAAACCGCTCCGCCCTTTTTCGCGAATTTCTGAAGGAGCTCAAAAGCCTTTCGGATGACGCAGAGTCTTTACTGGCGTCCATCGAGCCACCGCTTGCTTACTCGGGCAGTCTTGCTAACGTTGTCTTCACCGTGCGCCTGTATCGGCGCATTAGGCGCCTCGCACGGCTCCAGTCCGTAACACACTGAGCCAGCGGGTCCACCGCGCCGCTTGTTTACGACTGCGGGGGACTCAAACGGCCCGCGCGGGAGTGAGGCGGACGTGGCGGCGCGTAGATATTGAATTGGCCACGAAGCCCGGCGGAAAAAGTGGCCGATCGCACGTTGAATGGCGGACGCGAGTGCCGAGGGGGCCGCGGCAATGTGCGTTGACGGCTGCAGCGTGCACGGTTTCACCAACCGAGGATTGGACTCCGGAGTCGCTGGTTGGATGGGCCGCTCTCGCCAGAAACCACGAACCGTTGTTTCAGCGCAATGTATACTGAAGCGACATTCCTTGGATTTGCTCTTTGGCCATGCAATCCATCTTCCTCTCTTATTCGTTCCGACCCGAAGATCGTAACCGGATCCGGGACCTGTTAGATGACTTAGATCACCTTCTGGCAAGCCATGGGATTCGGTCGGTGCGGGGAAAATACCTCGGCGGTGAACCCGTCTGGCGGGAAATCGAGAAACGAATTCAGGCGGCTGACGGATTGATCGCTCTCCTGACCCGTCGGGATCAATTGGCGAGTGGCAATTACACAACTTCCCCCTATGTGCTCCAGGAAATTGGGAGGGCCCGCACCGTGGGAAGGCGGACGGTAGCTCTGGTCGAAACCGGAGTCACGGACGATCAACTTGGAGCCGAAGCAGGAAACGAGCGAATATTCCTCGATCAGTCCAATCCTTTGCCCTGTTTCATAGAGCTTTCGGAGATTATCGGAGTTTGGAAGGCGCAGGCTGGCCGGACGGTGAAAATACAGATCTTGCCGGAAGACCTGGCGCGGCAGGTGGGGCAGAGCAACGGTCAATTCCGCTGTCGTTACCGTTTGGCCAGCGACGGCAAATTCTCGGATTGGAAGGACATCGAACCAATTCCGGAAACCGGCGGCACCTTCCTGTACTTGAGTGGCGTGAACGATCAGCACGCCATCCAGGTCGAGATCAACAAGGAACAGCGACGATGGTTTGCTCCGGCTCAGTCGCAATGGATCGGGATCCGACTCGAGGAGCCGAAATGAGTCTTCATCTCGAACAGAGTACGCATGAGTCTCAAGCATCGTGGTGGGAGTGGTCTGTCTGGGTCGAGGGTAGCCCCAAGGAATTGGAGCAAGTCCGGGAGGTACTTTACACTCTTCACCCAACGTTCCCGCGGCCGGTACGTAAGGTGGCGGATCGTAACACCAAGTTCCGGCTAGACTCCGCAGGCTGGGGCGAATTCATGGTTTTCGCCGCGGTGAAGCTCGAAAACGGCGAGGAGGTTGCACTTCGTCATTGGTTAAGTTTTGGTTCGAAACCGGAAGCTCTGCGGACTCGTGGAGTCTCCAGGCCGAACGTGTTTCTTTCGAGTAGCGCGGCAGACGCACCATTCGCTGACGATCTTCAGAGCGCGCTCGAAACGGAAGGCATCGAGGTACTGCGTCCCACCGATGCGGCTCCCGGAAATCTGCCCGTTTCCGCTTGGCTGGAGCGAAACGCACCCGCCGCATCGGCGGCAGTAGTTATACTTTCAGACAAGAAAAGCCCTTGGCTAAACGCCGAAATGGTGGCATTCCAGGAACGTAAGATCCCGATCGTGCCAGTGTTAATCGGCCGGGCCCAAGGTGATTCTGGCGTCACAGATCAACATGTTTTTCGTGCCGAAGGATTGGAATCAGAAGTTACCTCAATTGCCAGGCGGATTAAAGAGAGCCTGCGCGTCGGGGAAGCGCCGCACCCCATGATTGTTAGCACCAGCGGAGGAATCGTCAGTTATGAGGAAGTTTACTCAGCGATTTTGCCCTATTTGAAAGGTGCCGGAGCCGGAGCTCTCGAAGGTCAGGATCTCGGTCCGGCAACCATCGCCGAAATTAGTGGGGGCTTGGAGGCACTTCGGCGAGCGGCATCGAATCCAGATGTCATGGTAACGGCGCCGGACCGCGCGGCGTCGCTCATGCAGACGTTTGTAGCACAGCGCTCAACCAATGAAGGCATGACGGTGCTAGGCCCGAAGTACGGCGCCTCAGATCCACGTTGGGCGATGACTATGGCTCGGATGATCAAGTCATCGCTGTCCGGAAAAGCCCCGTGGCGGACTGCGGATCCATCAGCGATGCGAATTCCGAACCGGCTACGGGCTGCGGTGTTCGGAAGTTGGGCAACAGGGGTCTATGGTGCACCCATCACGTCTGCCAGCATATCTCGCGACCCAACAAGGTTCGATTTGGTCATGCACTTGGGGGACACATACTATTCGGGAACTGAGAAGGAGGTGCGGGAGAAACTACTGGGTGTGTGGCCTCAAGTACCTGGCGCACTGAATCGAGCCTTGATTGGCAACCATGAAATGTACTCGGGCGGGAATGCGTATTTCGATATTGCCCTTCCGACGTTCTCGCAAGCAGCCAGCTATTTCGCCTTACAAAACGACCACTGGATCTTAGCGGCCTTGGATACTGCTTATTCTGACCACGACTTCTACGGAGAACAGCCAGAATGGCTGGAAGGCTTGGTTGCGAGGGCCGGCGACCGCCGCGTAGTTCTGTTTACTCATCATCAGCCGCTATCGTTAACGGAAGTCCAGGGGCCCAGGTTGGTGGCGAAACTGGCTCGTTTGCTGCAAGAACAGCGTATTTTTGCCTGGTTCTGGGCACACGAACACGCTTGCCTCATCTACGACCGTCATCCTAACTGGGGTTTTTTCGGTAGATGCCTCGGCTTCGGAGGGGTTCCATACCTGCGAAAAGCGGCAAAGGTCGAGACTCCCTCGCCCGAGATCCACTGGATTCGACTGGAAGGAAACAGCCTGATTCCTGGTGCCGCGCTGTTGGACGGTCCGAACGCGTATATACCTGGTCATGAGCGGCAGTACGGACCGCATGGCTACGCCGTGTTGGAGTTTGAAGGTGGAAACCTCACCGAGCGCATAATGCTTGCCGATGGAACAGAGGTGCGAGCAAGTCTCTTAATCTGACTACAAGCCAAGCGGCACTGCATCTTCAGTGGCGCGCTAGTTTGCGTTCGCCGCGCAATTGATTAAGCAACGCAATTCCTCTATCCGTAAACACCGCGAAATCAACAGAATCGTCCCAATGCCAACTGTCATCGGAGCTCCAAACTTCGATGTTGTCGAAGGTGATGATCCCATCAACGATCAACCACCAAAATATGTCATCCACAATATCGTCTTCATAGCCCTTGCTGATTCCGTCCATCAGAATTCTAACTGGCGTCCGCGCGAACCAAGGTTGCTTCCGTTGAGTAGCGACAGGGGCAATCATCTCCTTAAAAGAGGCTGAAGAACCGTCTGAGAAAAGCTGCTCTCGTTCGCTCAGGAGTTGGTTGAGCGCAGCAATCTCGTTGTAACCACTTCGCAGAGCAGGGCCCATGATTTGAATGACATTGAGCACCCTCTTGAGCAGAGATGTTTCTAGCGACTTCATGCGCCCATACGAAAGGGTGGTCATGCCGGCCAAATCGGAAGGCAGTCGCAAGCGTCCGGCGGAATGGGAGGGCAACAGCAAGAACGTGCGTTTGGGGCCCAGTGCCCCCATAAAAATGCCAGCCTCAAAAAGCACATTGTCTCGGACAGTCCATTGCGTCTTGCCCCGAACGATGGAGTTGTCGTCAGGAGCCATCACGAAGACGCCAAAATCCGACTGGCGTGCATGGTCCAGAATTACTTGTAGGGTCCATTCGCCGGGGTTGAATGATGAATTCTACAAATGAACTTGGGCCGAAGCTCGTAGTACCTCCCGCATCCGTTCTGCGACTGGAAGCGCTTCACTTGAGGATGCTATAAACACTGCAGGTCTAGATGTAGAAGGAGGCATACGGGTTTTCTCAGCAGTTGCAATATCTTGCCAGATTCTCGACTAGCGACTGGCTCGTAGACAGCGGAGACTACAAGGTCTCTTCGTACAGCGGATTTTGCTCATCCCCATCTTGAAAATACGCGGCTGAGGCAGTAGGCCCGTCGAGCTTGATGATCGCGTAACCGTGTTGATAGAAATCGCCATGCTCTCCGAGAGACACTCCCTTCAGAGGAACATCGGCGTTAACGTGTACGGACGGTAGCTCTTCTTTCCCGACAGGAAACGCACCGCAGCCGATGCATCGTCCGCGGCGGAGATTCATATACGGTTCGTAGACAACGAGATTGTGCTCGTGGCCCCACAGCCAGAGGTCAACATTCCCGAGGACCGATACGATTTGCTTGTAGAGAGGAATATTAAAGCTCTGCCCTTCGAATTTCTCGTCTGCTGAAAACAGCTGATGGTGTGAAAGGAGGATAGTCTTGCGATCACCCCGGTTAACAATTTTGTCTACCAGCCATTCCACCTCGGTCCGCTCAAGACTGGTGGGGTCTACGCCAAACTTGGCGTTCAAGCCTGTATCCATTGCGATAATTTGCCAATATCTGTTTCGCAAGCAAAAGTAGCTGGCCGGTTGGCTCAATTTGTCTAATAGGTCGTAGTACGGAGCTCCCCCCGAATACATGTCGTGATTCCCCGCTAGAGAGAACGTCCGCGGATTTCCAGATGGAGCTAGGATACTCCGCCAAGGCCGGAAAAAATAGTTCTCGACCTCGAAAGCAGTTCCAGCGTAATAGATGTCTCCCAAATGTACGACGACGGAAGGAGCCTTTTTCGCGATTTGTTGCAAAACAGTGCGCGCCTCCACCTGTCCGGTTCCCCAGTCAGCTACAACCCCTATTTGTCCTCTCTCCGGCAAATCTTCGATGACAAAATCAGAAAGTTCCTTGTGACGGCGGTATGGAACCTGTGAACCGCTGGCCAAGAACTTCGCATAGAGGACGGCAGCATTCGCGTAGCGGGAATCGCAGCTGCCGAATTTCTCCCTGAGCTCATCTCTGGCTTTGTTTTCATCAAAAGGATGCCCCATCACTAGATTCTTGACGAACGTCCCCGCAGCTTTGAAGGCCAAGTTCGAACAGCGCCCAACCACCTGCAGCGCACCCTTCTCGAGTTCCTGCTCAGGAACATCCTGGTCAAGCGCAGCACAAAACTTAACGGTGTCCCGTATCAGTGGGTCTCGCTCATCCGGACGATTGAAGACTGCCGACGCGGTCGCAGATTTTTCTAATTCGATCTGGTTAGCGGACACTACCGATTCGTCTATAGCCGACTGCCAGAGGGACAAACGCGGGTCGCGAAATTGCTTGATCATGGAAACCTCCGCGTAATCGCATTTGCCGACGATGCTCCCGGATATTATCATGCGGATGACCAGGGAATGCTGATCATGGGAAAGCGAGGCTGTCTAAGCCATCATGCCGAGCCGAGCACTGTTAGTTGGAATCGACGACTACGAATACATGGCTGCTTTGAAGGGCTGCCGCCAAGATGCCCAGGACATGGCTGATCTTCTTGAGAAAAATGACGACGGGAGTAGGAATTACGAGTGCAAAGTGTTGTCAAATAACAGTGTCCCGAAAGTTACCCGCACTGCGTTACGCAAGGAATGGTTGAGGCTCTTCAGCACTTTCGATGGCCAAATCGCCTTTTACTTCTCCGGCCACGGACTGTTCTCAGAGTTTGGCGGCTATCTCATGACACAAGATGCCACGCACGAAGACCCTGGGTTGGCAATGTATGAGTTGTTGCAGTTAGCCAACGACTCCAACGCCCATGAAGTACTCCTTATTCTGGACTGTTGTAATAGCGGAGCAGCTGGGAATTTACCCTCGCAGAGATTCGGTATGATGAATCAGGCACAAATCCGTGAAGGCGTGACAATTCTGGCCGCATCTCGTCCTACAGAAGTCGCCATGATTTCCAAGGGGCGTTCCATATTCACCTCTTTGCTTCTGACCGCTTTGAAAGGAGCGGGAGCGGATATTCGTGGACATGTTTCTGCTGCGTCGATCTATGCGTTTGTTGAGCAATCGCTCGGAGCATTTGATCAAAGGCCGCTGTATAAGTCGTATGCAGTTCGACTTTCTCCAGTCAGGCGCAGCAAACCGGAAGTCGAAGATCAGCTTCTACGGGAATTGGTCCATTTCTTTCCGACGCCGGATTTTAGGTACAGACTTGATCCTTCATACGAAAAAACCTCGCCCATGGCAACACCCGAACATGTTGCAATCTTCGATAAATTCAAGATTTATCGCAACGCCCGTTTGCTTCGAGTGGAGGATGAGGACCTGTTTTTTGCGGCCATGAACTCTACCACAGTTGAGCTCACAGTTCAGGGCAAAGCCTACCGCGGTTTTGTGGAAGATCGTCGCATCTGAGGCCACTATTAAGTGATAACAGTGGGCGTCACCGGGCACCAGAGACTTAAGAATCCAAACGACTGGTTATGGGTCCGCAAGAAGATCGCGTTTGTAATAGGTGGACTAGTGCGGCCGTGGGTAGGCCTGAGCTCCCTAGCTATCGGAGCTGACCAATTGTTCGCCAGTTTGGTTTTGGAATCGCACAACCCTTTGAAAGTCATTCTGCCGAATGACCGTTACGAGGAGACGTTTTCTCTCGGTCCGGAGCGCGAGCGGTACCGAAGCCTCTTGAAACAGGCCTCTGAGATCCAACTTCTGACCGGTGCGCCTTCCAAGGAAGAATCTTACTTGCAAGCAGGAAAGCTAATCGTCGACCAGTCGGATCGACTACTAGCAGTTTGGGATGGCAAGCCTGCCTGGGGCGTTGGCGGTACGGGCGACATCGTCGCCTATGCTCTCGCTTCAGGAAAACAAATTATTCATATAAATCCAATCTCACGCCAGGTACACAAAAAGAGATCTTGATAGAGCGACTGGATCTTGTGAAACCGGCCTAAGATTGCTCATCGAGTGCCGTTTCGCCTCCAAGTCTTGCACCGATTGCTGTTCGTATCTCCTCTGCAAGACTAACCAGATCTTCGTCGTGGCTAGCTTCGGGAATGAATAAAGGATGGCCTTCAAAGGTCAATCCTCTTTGAGAAGGGCGGTCTTCCTCTTCGAGCGTTCTCCATTCTGCGAAATTCGATACCGACCCACCCGCTCGCCGCAACACGTACCTAGGGACGCGTGTGCGGTCGCCGAGAAACTCATCTACTAAGTCCAGTGCTTGAACCATAATGGGCCCCCCACCCATCGCAACCACGATTGAAGGCGGATGAACGCCAATGGCTTCGCGAATCCCGCCTTGCCATGTCTCAATAGGTTCTAACTGCTCATCCGAGATGATCTGGTCTACTGTTCCGTCCTCTGAAAAGGACTCTAGAAGCGAGGCGTACGCATCGTGTCGACGGTGCCAGAATGGAGCTAAGTACAGCATCGGCGCAGAGCTCTGGGCTTGATCCCTTTGAAGAGGACCTGATGGTTCCAACGGAGGAGGTTCGACAAATTCTGCGCTGCAAATAGCTAAGAGTGCGGCAATTGATTCATCTACGCACGCCACAATCTCAAATCCCCGCCCGAAAGCGGAACGGGCCAGTGCCGCTGCTGCTTCGAACAGAATAAACTCTGACCCAGTGCTTTCTGGAAGCTCCGCTATCAAGAACAATGTTCTGCGAGGTCTAGTGATCACAAGGCTCCTTTTGCAAGTCGAGCGGCTAGCGACCTCAGGTTCCATTCGCTCTCCAGCGTAACTCCCAGCTTCTGAGCAAGCCAGATCGTATCGTCACGACGTTCTGGCGGCAAGAACCCTGAAGGACCAACTACGATTCGCCGATCGAGAGAACTCGTGTCAAGGAGCGCACGGCGCAGATGGTGAGCAACTGCTGGGCTTCTCGTGGGCAAAACCCCGTAATGCTTCTTCGGCTGCCCGGACTTCGCTATCGAGTCGACGAGTGCGATCCCGCCCTCGCCGCGCTTAAGCATAAGTCCTTGTCGATAGAGTGCCTGATTTAACACATTTTCGAGATAGATACGACGACGGAGCACCTGTCGCGCGTATGCGTTCATAACGAACGCCACCACCTCTTCCTCAGCAGCCGGAATTAACGTGGGCTGCGCACCAAGATTCCATTTGGTGGGAAGCACCAATCTGTCCCGCGAGTCAATGCCCGGCAGCCGAAAACCATTTGGCATTTCGAGTGCGAGGAGGCCGAGTCGGTAAAGATGCGAGAACGCAACCTCGGCGAGCGTCCAAGGAGACTTCATCACGTTGGGTGATTCAAGGACTAGAACGCAGCCTGTATCGATGAGTTCCTCAGCGATCTGCGTTGCAAAAGATCGACCAAGGTTCCCATGAAAGCGATCTAAATACGTCCTGAAGCCCGCTCGCGCCAGCGCGATGTACAGTTGGTCGGCAAGTGCTTGTGAGTCCGCACGGCGGTAGCTTATGAAAAGGCGAAACTCATCGATGCCGATCCGGGCCGCCCGCAGAACCCCCGGAACAGTTGCTGTAATCGGCCCTATGAACAACAGCGTCTGAACGGTGGACAAAGGTGCCGGAAGAATCGCCTTAGGCTGGCACCCCTGGGGCATAATGGGCAACACAAGGCTTCGACGCCTACGCACGGAAATCCAATCGGTAAGTGTTTGCGATTGTGGAAAACTAGTCGTCCCATCGCCCACAGCCACAAGAACTGACTGACATCTTGGCTGATTGCGAGCTATGCAGCCGAGACCCGTTGGACCCGTGCAGGCAGACGGAATCTCCGCCGGAGTGCACAAGTCGCGAATTGAAGCAACCAGGGCGTCGAAAAGGACAGAAGCGTCGCCTGAGCCTCGTTTTGTCCCATCAGAGACAATGGCAACATGTGCTGGATCGATTATTGGCACATTTGCGAAACGTAGGCATTCCTTTCGTCCGGGAATGTCGATCTGCGCCACGACGCGCCACTGTGTAGTCATTCGAATCGCTCGGCATTGAAATCACGCAAGGTGGGTATCCGCTTGACTCACCATACCACAATCCCTAGTATGCAGGCGTGGAAGATTATCCGCGAAACCTGAAGGAGTTCGACATTCGCTTCGCCAGAGAAGAAGCCTGCCGCGAGTAT
>Ga0187846_10001987_pt1 | contig 11382 bp, 10 predicted proteins | sample TC_taG_FD_161473 | JGI IMG/M metagenome (GOLD analysis project Ga0187846, IMG submission 161473) | Biofilm microbial communities from the roof of an iron ore cave, State of Minas Gerais, Brazil - TC_06 Biofilm (v2) | ecosystem: Environmental > Terrestrial > Deep subsurface > Cave > Wall biofilm... | reverse complement strand
CGCCGTCGCTTCGAGTGTGCGGCGCAGCGCCGCTGCATCCAGCGGCATCGTGCGGTTGCAGTTGCAGATCAGCGTCTTCATGGGGCGCGATCGATGAACCTGGTTGCGCCTCTTGCGCCGGCGCCTCGCCCGCCGTAGCGCCGCCAGGCGCGAAGGCGGGCGCCTGCTCGCTGGGCGCGCCGCGTTCCTGTGCCGCGGGGGCCGCCGGTGCCGGCGGCTCGTCCGCATCCGTCGGAAGGCCGACGAACCTGGCCTGCGCCAGCTTGCGCAGCAGGTTCGGCGGCAGAGGATCGGCCGCCGTGTAATCGTCGATGTACACATCCAGTCCGTCCATCACATTGAAGTGTGGATCGGAAAAGAGCCTGCGCAAGGCTGCGTTCCTCACGTCCGGCTGCACGCTTGGGGCGACAAAGCGGGCGAAGTCGGATTGCGACGTTAACCCGGCGACGTCTTCCAGGGTCGGAACGGCGCTTGCAGCTGCCTCGACTTGCTCCGACTGGCCCACTGGCGGGGCATCCCTCTGCGGGCCGGCAGGGGTAACCTGACACTGGCAAGACGCAGCCGCAGGCGACGACGAAGCGGGCGCGAGAACGGTCGGCGAAGGCTCCATTGGAGCCGGCGCCGTCGGCGCCGTGGCTGCGGGCACCGAGCCGCCGCGGGCCTTCGCCTTGCGGCGCGACCAGCGCGCAAGGAAACTCTCGTCGCCCTGGCGTTCGGCCATGCCTCACCGCTGGCTCGGCGTGTTGAACGAAGCCGGGCGGCGGCGCTTGCGCGGCTCTGGCTTGTAGTGTTCCTCGGTGAATGCCTGCAGCCATTGACGCACCGGCTGCGGCAGCGGCACTACATCGACGCGCTCCTGTGCGTCCAGCAGGCGTGCCGCCTCGTTGTACGACAGGGTCACCAGCTCAGGCCAGACCTGCGAGCGATCGTCGTCACCCGTGCGCCACATCACGAACCAGGCCGGGTTTCCTGAAGACAAGTTCAGATAGTAGCCTTCCGCTTCGTCGCGAAACATTTCTACCTTCAGCCCGGGATATACGAGCAGGGCCGCTTTGCCGTCATCCCGCAACGCACGCGCCGCCGCCCCGAACTGTCCTTCGTCCAAGACCACGTCGGCAATACGGAAGCCCCACGGCTCCCAGCGGGTGGGATCGCGGCGGCGCTCGATCAACACTGCGACTGCGAGCAACGGTCGGTCAGGCACGTCAGGGTCTTTGTTGCGGCGCGTAATGCTTGCGCCAGTATGCGCTTGGCTTGTGGCGAACGGCTATGCTAAGTTCGATATAGAAATTGGAACATATCGTACTGCTGGATCGAGAGGCGGAGGTGTGATGAAGAAATTGCTCTCGAATCGCGGAGTGTCGCGGCGCCGTGTTCTGATGGCCGGTATGGGTGCAGCAGGTGCGGCCGCCGCGGTCGGCATGCCTCTGGCGCGCGAAGGTGAGCCAACGCAGCGGGCGGCCCAACCGGGCACGCAGCCATCCGGCGGCGGTTACCGCTTGACCGAGCACGTGCAGCGCTACTACCGCAGCACGCGTGTCTGACCGGTTCAGCGCGAATCGTTTCGCTCGGGCCACGGGGCGCCGACGCCGGCGTCGATCCTCGATCTCATAGCCAGGGGAATTCCATGCTCCTTACGCGCACATCGGAGGCGGCCGAGGGCCGGCCGTCGAGCCTGGTCGCCAGCGCTGTTCGAGGGGTGCAGCGTTCCATCGCCACGATGGACCGGCGCGCGTTCCTGCGCCGCGCCTTCATCGGTGTGGGAGCGGGCGCGGCCGCGTCTCAGCTGACACTGGTGAAAAAAGCGCCCGCCGCCGAAAGCACCGGTACCGCGGGGGAGGCAAGCAAGGTGGCGCTGCGACGCACCGTGTGCGGACACTGCTCGGTCGGGTGTGCGGTCGACGCGGGAATAGAGAACGGCGTGTGGGTACGTCAGGAGCCGGTGTTCGACTCGCCGCTGAACCTGGGCGCGCACTGCGCCAAGGGCGCGGCGCTGCGGGAACACGGCCACGGCGAATACCGGCTGAAATACCCGATGAAGCTGGTCGATGGCAAGTACCAGAAGATCAGCTGGGACCAGGCGCTCGAGGAGATCACCGCCAAGATGCTCGACCTGCGCAAGGCGAGCGGGCCGGACTCGGTTTTCGTGGTGGGCTCGTCGAAGCACAGCAACGAGCAGTCGTACCTGCTGCGCAAATGGGTGAGCTTCTGGGGCAGCAACAACTGCGACCACCAGGCGCGCATCTGCCATTCGACCACCGTCGCGGGGGTGGCCAACACGTTCGGCTACGGCGCGATGACGAACTCCTACAACGACATGCAGAACTCCAAAGCGGCCATGTACATCGGCAGCAACGCCGCCGAGGCGCATCCGGTGTCGATGCTGCACATGCTGCACGCGAAGGAGACCGGCACGCAGATGATCGTTGTCGACCCGCGCTTCACGCGCACCGCGGCCAAGGCCGACGAGTATGTGCGGATCCGCTCGGGCAGCGACATCGCCTTCGTGTTCGGGATGCTGTACCACATCTTCAAGAACGGCTGGGAGGATCGTCAGTACATCCACGACCGCGTGTTCGGCATGGACAAGGTGCGCGAGGACATCCTGGCCAAGTGGAGCCCGGACAAGGTGCAGGACGTGTGCGGAGTCGACGAGGCCACGGTCCTGAAGGTCGCGCGCATCATGGCCGAGAACCGGCCCAGCACAGTTGTCTGGTGCATGGGTCAGACCCAGCACTCGATCGGCAACGCGATGGTGCGAGCTTCGTGCATCCTGCAGCTGGCGCTCGGCAACGTCGGCGTCAGCGGCGGCGGCACCAACATCTTCCGTGGCCACGACAACGTGCAGGGAGCCACCGACGTCGGACCCAACCCCGATTCGCTGCCCGGCTACTACGGCGTGGCCGAGGGCGCGTGGAAGCACTATGCGCGCGTATGGAACGTCGACTTCGAGTGGATCAAGTCGCGCTTCGCCCCCGGGATGCTGAGCAAGTCCGGAATGACGGTGTCGCGCTGGATCGACGGCGTGCTGGAAAAGAACGACCTGATCGATCAGGACAGCAACCTGCGCGGACTGATCTTCTGGGGCCATGCGCCGAACTCGCAGACACGCGGCCTGGAGATGAAGCGGGCGATGGACAAGCTCGACCTGCTGGTCGTGATCGACCCGTTCCCGTCGGCCACCGCCGCGATGGCGGCGATGCCGGGACGCCCCGAGGATCTGAACCCGAAGCGCACGGTCTATTTGCTCCCGGCCTGCACGCAGTTCGAGACTTCCGGCTCCGTAACCGCATCGAACCGTTCGCTGCAGTGGCGCGAGAAGGTGATCGAGCCGCTGTGGGAGTCGCGCTCGGACCAGATGATCATGCAGCAGCTGGCCGACCGGCTCGGGTTCGGCAAGGAGCTTTCCAAGAACTACAAGATGCAAAAGGTCGGAGGCATGGAAGAACCCATGCCAGAGGAGATCCTGCGCGAGATCAACCGCAGCAACTGGACGATCGGCTACACCGGGCAGAGCCCGGAGCGGCTGAAGGCGCACATGCGCAACATGCACGTGTTCGATGTCAACACGTTGCGAGCGCGCGGCGGCGTCGACAAGGAGACCGGGTACAGCCTCGATGGGGACTACTTTGGCCTGCCGTGGCCATGCTACGGCGCGCCGGAGCTGAAGCATCCGGGCTCGCCGATCCTGTACGCGACCTGGCGCCACATGATGGACGGCGGCGGCAACTTCCGCGCTGCCTGGGGCGTCGAGCACGACGGCGTCAACATGCTGGCGGAGGACGCGTCGCACTCCAAGGGCGCCGAGCTCACCACGGGCTACCCCGAGTTCGACGACGTGCTGCTGAAGAAGCTCGGCTGGTGGGGCGATCTGACCGAGGCCGAGCAGAAAGCGGCTGAGGGCAAGAACTGGAAGACGGACCTGTCGGGCGGCATCCAGCGCGTTGCGATGGCGCACGGATGTCATCCGTGGGGCAACGGCAAGGCGCGCGCGCTCGTGTGGAATTTCCCCGATCCGGTGCCGCAGCACCGCGAGCCGCTGTATGGAATCCGCCCGGACCTGGTCGACAAATACCCCACGCACGACGACAAGAAGGCCTTCTGGCGCCTGCCAACGCTGTTCAAGTCGGTGCAGGAGAAGAACAAGTACATCGGTAAGGAATACCCGCTGATCATGACGAGCGGGCGCCTGGTCGAATACGAGGGCGGCGGCGAGGAGACCCGGTCGAACCGCTATCTGGCCGAATTGCGCCAGGAAATGTTCGTCGAGATCAATCCGAAGGCCGCCAACGATCGCTCCATCCGACACGGCGACTGGGTGTGGGTGAAGACGCCCACGATGCCTGCCGTTCCGGGTTTCCACGGGCTGCGCGTGCGGGCGCACGTGACCGAGCGGGTGGGACCGGACACGGTGTTCCTGCCGTTTCACTTCTCCGGTCGGTGGGGCGGCATGGATCTGGCGCAGTGGTACCCCGAGGGCGCGATGCCGCTGGTGCGCGGCGAGGCGGTCAACACCGCCACGACCTACGGCTACGACAGCGTGACGATGATGCAGGAAACCAAGACGACCGTCTGCCAGGTCGAGCGCGTGGCATAGGGAACGGCACAAGGGAGCGCGAACATGGCCCGCATGAAATTCATCTGCGACGCCGAACGGTGCATCGCATGCAACGGATGCGTGACCGCCTGCAAGGCCGAGCACGACATCCCGTGGGGCGTGAACCGCCGGCGCGTGGTCACGATGGGCGAGGGGATGCCGGGCGAACGGTCGATTTCGGTGGCGTGCATGCACTGCTCGGACGCGCCGTGCATGGCAGTGTGCCCGGTCGACTGCTTCTATCGGACCGAAGAGGGCGTGGTGCTGCACGACAAGGACGTTTGCATCGGCTGCGGCTATTGCAGCTATGCCTGCCCGTTCGGCGCCCCGCAGTTCCCGAGCAACGGAACGTTCGGCATGCGCGGCAAGATGGACAAGTGCACGTTCTGTGCCGGCGGTCCGGAGCCGAACGGCACACAGGCGGAGTTCGAGAAGTACGGCCGCAATCGTCTGGCCGAGGGCAAGTTGCCGGCCTGTGCCGAAATGTGTTCGACGAAGGCGCTGCTCGCCGGCGACGGCGACGTGGTGGCCGACATCCTGCGCACACGGGTGCTGACGCGCGGCAAAGGCAGCGAGATCTGGGGCTGGGGTACCGCCTACGGCAAGCCGAGCAACGGCGCGCCGCAGGGCGGGCAAGGGGAGAAGGCGGTGAAATCATGAAGCCCGCCCTGTTGGCGTTTGCGTTGGCGCTGGCGCTGGGCGGATGCGACAAGTCGCAGACGCTGCACTCCGGGCACGCCAGCGACACGCCGCCGTGGGACGCCGCGAGCGATCCGTTCGTGGCCCCTGGATGGAAGGCGGGCGAGAAAGCAAGCTGGGAGTCGCAGATCCGCAACCGCACGGCCGCGCAGAACGAGTATTTGAGGACCCCGCCGCGTTCGTAGCGTCGGGGCGGAGCGAATCGAATCGGTTATATGGGCAGAACATCGGTGAACTCGATCTCGGCAACCCGCGTGTGCGCTCTGGTGATCGGTGCGGCACTCGCCGCGGGCGCACTGGCGCCTGCGATCGCGCAGCAGGCGGCGCCCGGGACCAACGGGCCGCCGTCCGGATTCGTCGCGCCTGCCGAGCCCCGGGCGGACGACACCAATGCGATGCGCGCAAAGTCGCAGCCGGGCAACAACGCGCCGTTCTGGCGTTCGGTGCGCAACTCCGGCGTGCAGCAGGGGGTCACAACTTTGCCCGGCCCCGAGCAGGGCACGCTGATCCAGCGGTTCGTCCAGTATCCGGGCTCGCGCTTTACGACGGCCGGAGAAGCCTGGCGTGAGGCGCGCAATCGCGTCCTGCTTCCGTACGGCGGAGCGCTACTGCTGATCATCATCGGCGCCATCGCTCTTTACTACTGGCGGCGCGGGGCGCTCGGCGGCAAGTATCCGGACACCGGTCGCCAGATCGAGCGCTTCACTCCGTTCGAGCGGTCGGCCCACTGGGCCAATGCGATCGCATTCGTGATCTTGGGCGTTTCGGGGCTGGTGATGTCGTTCGGCAAGTTCGTGCTGCTGCCGTTCGTGGGTCACGCGCTGTTCGGCTGGCTGACGTACGCCTTGAAGACGTTGCACAACCTGGTGGGGCCGCTGTTCGCGGTGTCCCTTTTCATCATCTTCGTCACGTTCCTGCGCGACGAATTGCCGCGCAAGGGTGATCTGGCGTGGGTGCTCAAAGGCGGCGGGATGTTCGGCGGCGAAGAGGTCGCCTCGCATCGATTCAACGCTGGCGAGAAGGTGATCTTCTGGGCCGGCGTTGTGGTGCTCGGCCCGATCGTGGTTGGCTCCGGCCTCGTGCTGGATAGACTGCTGCCCGGCCTTGGCGATGTGCGCGCCGACATGCAGGTGGCGCAGATGGTGCATGCGGTCGCGACCGTGCTGCTGATGGCGATGCTGCTCGGGCACATTTACCTCGGGACGATCGGTATGAAGGGTGCCTACCGTGGCATGCGCCACGGCTACGTAGATGAGGCTTGGGCGCACGAGCATCACGAGTTGTGGCTGAACGACATCCAGGCGGGTCGCATTGCGGCGCAGCGCTCTTCGACCGCACCGCCCGCTGCGCGGCCGGCGGGTGCACAGACCTGAAGCGGGCAGGCTCGATCGACCAAAAAAACGGGGGTTCCACGATGAGGCGTGTTGCGATCTGTTCTCCTGCCGTGCTGGCGCTGTGCGCGGCGGCGCTCGCCGCGGTGGCGTCAGCGAAGCTGCCGCCGCCGAGCGACGAGGCCAAGGCCAAGGCGGCCGAAGCCGCGGCCAAGACGGCGCACGCCGACAAAGTGGCGGGGTACGAGCTGTGCAAGACCAGAGACAAGGTGGTGGCGGAGTATTTCGCTGCCGCCAGGAAGGCCGGGAAGGCGATCAAACCGGGGATGACTACCCCCGCGTGCGTCAACCCGGGCGCCTTCGTGTACAAGCCGGCCGCTTGACCCCGCTTGACCCGCGCTTGACTCCCGCCTGACACCTCCTGACGCGCGCTGCACCGGGAGCTGACCCGCCGCTAGTTGCGCGAGGTCTGGGGCCCGGAGCACAGAGGCAACGGCCTTCTAGCCCAAGGTCTGATACACGCCGTTTACATATGCTGGCCGCGAAGGTACAGTGGCCCTAGTTCATGTCGTGTCGTGCTTGAGGAGAGCAACCATGAGGCTGGCCACCGCATCGATCCCGCTTTTTTCGTTTTGCCTGGCCGTCCTGGCCGCGTGCACCACCCCGCCAGTGGCGCAACCGCCCGCCATCGCGCCGCAGCCGAAGATCACCGTGCTGTACGACGCGTTCGGCAAGGTACCCGGGCTGCAGAAGGATTGGGGCTATTCGGCACTGGTCGAGTTTGGCGGCAAGAGGATCCTGTTCGATACCGGCGACAATCCTGACATCCTGGAGGCCAATGCGAAAACGCTCCGAGTAGATCTGTCAAACCTGGATTTCGTCGTGATGTCGCACCGGCACGGCGATCACATGGGCGGCATGGAGTACCTGCTCAAGGTGAACCCGAAGGTGAGGATCTACGCCCCGAAGGAGAACTTCGGTGTGTACGGCGCCTCGCTGCCGAGCAAGTTTTATCGCAAGAACGACAAGCTTCCGCCCTTCATGCGCTATTACGACGGCGCGCCGCCCGAGACGATGGTGTTCGGTAGCGCGTGGCCGCGCGCCAATATCCAGCTGATCGATCAGACCACCGAGATTGCACCCGGCATGACGCTGATCGCGCTGGTGTCGGACAAGCCCACCACGCTCGAGCTGAAGGAACTGACGCTGGCGATCCGTACCGACGACGGCCTCGTGCTGGTGGTCGGATGTTCGCATCCCGGCCTGGAGAAGATCGTTCCGGCGGCGCAGGCGATCGATCCGCACATCCACCTGATCATGGGTGGCTTCCACCTAGTGGTGGCACCCGACGAGGCCATCTCCCAGATCGCTGCGATGCTGCACGACACCGCCCGGGTCGACTACATCGCTCCTGGTCACTGCACGGGAGAGCCGACTTTCGCAGCCTTGCTGCAGGCATTCGGCGACCATTACCTGTACGCCGGCCTGGGCACCGCAATTGCACTGGGTCCGCAACCGCATCCGCTTTCCGGCAACCCGCCTTCGCTGGCGCATTCTCCCGCATTCGACAGCGAGGATCGCAGCACCTACAGCACGCTGCTCGCGCTGTCGGACGATGCGGGCGGAGACGAGGATTCTCTGTTCGCCACGGGTTGGGACCTGCGCGGCGAGCTGGCATTGCGCTGAACAGCGCGCCCCGGCGCCGCTAGTGCTCGCGCAGCACGTCGCCGCGGCACGCTCTCCACAGTACGAGGTCATACGCGGTTTTCAGCACACCGCAGGCGATCAGCGGAAGCGAAACCCACCCGAATGCGAAGAGCGCACCGCTGAGGGTGGGGCTGACTGCCGCCGCCAGGCTCCGCGGCACCGCGGTGAAGCTTGCGGCGGCGGATCGCTCGGCGGGCGTTACGACCGCCATCACGTAGGCGGTGCGGGTGGGCACGTCCATTTGCGACAGCGCGCTGCGCACCAGTAACAATCCGATCGCCAGCGGTGCGGTCGGCGCCAACGCCGCCAGCACGAGGCAGACGTTGGCCGGGATGTGCGTGAACACCATCGTGTTGAGCAGTCCGAAGCGACGAGCAACGACCGGCGCCGCCAGCTGCGAGGCGGCGCTGAGCAGCCCGGACCAGAAAAAGAAGACTCCGGCCTGCGCCGGCGTCAGCCCCAGGCGCTGTAGCAGCCACAGCGCCAACAGCGCGTTGATAACCAGTCCGCCAGCGAATGCATCGACGCTGAAAAGGGTGGCCAACCGCACCACGACGCGGCGCGACGGACCGAGCGGCGCCGGGCGGTCGGGTTCGGCCGAAGCGGCATCGACGACCGGCCGGCGGTACAGCCACCACACCGCCAGGCCCAGGCCGCCATACAGCGCGAACATCGAGCGCAGCGCCATTTCCGGTGGCATCGCAAGATGCACTGCCAGCCACTGCGGCAGCGCGGCCGCGAGGGCTCCGATGGCGGCGCACGATGCGCCCAGAACGCTGTAACGGGCGAACAGCGCAGTGCGCGCGTGCCCGCTCGCCGACGCCGCCAGGCGCGCGTGCTCGAGCGGGAGGAACACGCTGACGTCGCCGGAACTCGGATTCAGCGTGCCGACGAACGCCACCATCAGCAGCGGCCAGAACGACGACAGCGCGGCGAAGCCCGCGCCGGTGGCCAGCATCAGGATGGCGGCTGCTTGCAGCAGAACGCGCGACGAGAACCGGTGTCCCCACGCTCCAACCGTCAGCGTTGCCAGGGCCGAACCAAGCATTGTCGCCGTCGCCGTAATTCCGACCTGCAGCGTGTTCAGGCCGATCGACAGCAGGTATACCGGCAACAGCACGGCGACGTAGCCATCGGCAAATGCGCGCAGCGCGCGCGACGCCAATACCGCAAGGGCGCCTGAAGCGACGCCCTCGGGCAGCAGCAGGCTGCAAAACAAGGTTAGAGGCGATGCGAGCGCTTTTCGGTTCACTCTCGGTTTTTCTTCGTGAAAGTGCGTCCCTTAGCATGCCATTGTCTCAACCGCGAGCGGCATGCTTCCGTGGTTACAGTTTCTTGCGATTCTCCACGCTCAGCGGGTCACCGCAGAGGTACGATGCGCCTGTATCTAGGCAGGCAAAAGGAACAGGTACTTCGTATGGCGCGGACGTTTCGCGCGGCAATTCGCGGATGTTCCCGATACGCGCTGCTGATCGCAGGTTGCACGTTGGCGTCGGCGTGCTATGACAACAACGACTACAACTTCACCCCGTACTACGTTGATTCCGGGGTCGTTGTCGCCGACTTCGACAACGACGGCAACCTGGACGTAGCCGTCGCACAGACCTACGTCACCGGAGGCGGGCTCAATGCGGGGTTCGTCACCGTCTATCTCCAGACCGCTTCGGGCACGTTCGCGGCGCCGGTTCGCTATCCGGTAGGCCCCAATCCGTGGGCGCTGGCCGCCGGCAGTCTGGACGCCAGCGCGAACGTAGATCTGGTCGTCACCAGCCCGTTCACCGGTGGCCCCGACAGCGGCGAGATCGCGATCCTGCACCACGACCCGGCGCATCCGGGCGCGTTCCTGACGGCGCAGATCCTGGTGACCGGCGGCGGAGGCGACGCGGTTGCGATCGGGGATGTGACCGGCGACGGTCATCCGGACATCGTGGTTGCGGACGCGAGCGTCTCCGATTCGCACGCGATCCTGTTCGTCCAGAGCGCGACCAGCCCCGGCACCTTCTCGGCGCCGGTGTCGCTAGCCCTGGGGACGAATCGCGGGTCGAACGATGTAACGATCCACGATATGGACGGTGATGGTCGTGGCGACATCGTGCTCGCAACCAGCGACGGCGCGGCGATCCTGTACGACAACGGCGCCGGCGGCTTCCTGGCCCCGGTGCTGTTGCCCGCCGGAATCAACCCGCAAGGGGTGGCGGTGGCCGACCTGGACGGCGACGGGCGCCCCGACATCGTGATCGCAAACGCGGGCAACTCGCCGAACGGAGGATTCGGTGGTGCCAGCCTGACGATCCTGCGTCAAATCGTGGCGGGCAGCTTTGCAGCCTCCAGCGTCACGGTCGACGACGGTGCAGTGCAGCCGGTCATCGCGGACCTGAATCACGATGGCCATCTCGACGTCGGCGTGCTGTCGTTTCTGTTCGGCTGCTGCAACGGGCCATCGACGGTTTCAGTCGTTCTGCAAAGCGCCACCAGCCCGGGAAGTTTCAGCGTGACGGCCACGTACAGCACCAAGAACGCGAGCAGTTTCATGGCTGCCGGCGACATCAATGGGGACGGCTTCGTCGACCTGGTCGTGAACAATCCGGTCAGCGAACTGCTGCAGCAGCCAACGGCTCCCGGCACCTTCGCCCCCCAGAGCATGCTTCCCTAGCGCTCAGCTGTGCTCGACCGGCAGCTGGACGTCGTGCCAGGCCAGCATCCCGCCCTTCAGGTTCGAAACATCCTCAAAGCCGAGGCTGGTAAGGATCGCCGCAGCGGTTGAACTGCGCACCCCGGAGCGGCAGACGACCACGATCCTGTTCTCGCGGTTCGGTCCCAGCTCGACGCTGCGGCCGGCCAGCGTACGCAGCGGAATCAGGCGGGACCCGGGAACGTGCCCCAGGTTGCCGCGGAATTCGCTTTCCTCGCGCACGTCGATCACCAGAGGCGGGCTCTGGTGCACCAGCATCCGATGCAAGTCCAGCGGAGGGATCTGCCGTACCTCATTGAGTTGCGCGAGGCTCGGAAAGTTGAGCGCATCGTCGTCGAGCGCGGACTGATTAGGTT
>Ga0187846_10001986_pt1 | contig 11385 bp, 12 predicted proteins | sample TC_taG_FD_161473 | JGI IMG/M metagenome (GOLD analysis project Ga0187846, IMG submission 161473) | Biofilm microbial communities from the roof of an iron ore cave, State of Minas Gerais, Brazil - TC_06 Biofilm (v2) | ecosystem: Environmental > Terrestrial > Deep subsurface > Cave > Wall biofilm... | reverse complement strand
CGCTTGATGGTCTCAAAACTACTCGCATAGTTCGTCCATTCCGAACTTCGCTGCTGTTCGCAGCCAGGTCCGGCTAAGTTCTTGTAGTCTAAACGTCAATTGATAACCAAATAATCATAAAAGGTCACCCATTGAGAACGTATCCATCGATGGAGCGCAGAGTGATTGGTAGTAGACGAAAGATATGGTCAGCATAGCCGGTCTTTTTTTATTTTTGGGAAGTGATCTTTCTTCATATGTGCCCAGACTGGTGCTGACTAAACACGATGCCTTACTTCCTTTTGATCAAGGATGGGGACACCATACCGAATCTTGTGTAATGGCGTAAAGTGAGAATGCGCTAAAACCACGCCAGTCCTAGCTTCAAGGTTTTTCTGTAATTCACCGTTACACAAAACTCGGTATGGCATCCATACTGTGCCCAATAGCATAGATCGTTTTACCAATGCCAGAAGGCTCTAGAAGATAGGGTTTCAAGAAGCATTCAAAGGTTTTTTTGCGCGGCGGGCTATAGATTAGCCGTACAACGCGACTTTTCGTCCAGCCAAGAGCCAGCGCTTCAAAAATGGCGGACCTGTCGTCGCGATCCAATTGGCGAGTGCGCGCCATTTCAATCAGTGCTAATTGATGCTGCCTCATCTTCTCAGGCATTGCACCGGCGAGTTTGGTAAGTGCCAGGATAATAGCATCATTGCGCTCGTCGTGAATCTGTGAGAGCAGGCGTCCAGCGAGATAGAGTGCAGTCGCTTCTGTGAGAGAGAGTCGTACTTGCAGGAGCCCAAGATGTGCATCTTCCGCTAGAATCCAGAATTGGCCTTTTTTTCGCAATGGAAGATATCCACGAGCGTCTAATTCGTCAATATCTTTTTTGATCGTGTCTTCACTGACGCCGAATTTTTCAGCGATCTCTCGCGTACGCAGTTGTTGACCAGGAAATGCGAAGAGCATTTGCAGTTGATATTGTCGATCTGCTTTGTTGCGTGCGTCGGATGTTGGCATTGTTCACACCTCCTTAAAAGCAAGTGTAATCAAAATATCCGCAGAGAATGCGGAATTTCTGAGGAAATCTCCGAATTTGCTGTCGTAACTCAATACTCACTCAAATACGCGGAGTAGAGATAGTGAAATAGAGTAGTGCGTTACAAGTTGGCGCAATCCATCAAAGAGGAGGTGCCTCTGCGAGCACCATGGTACGCTTTGGCGAGTTCTTGATTGATTGCTGTATCCAGCAATACCGCCTCGTGGTCAAGCTCGTTGCCCTCCTAGCATCTCCCGATAAAACATTCCTCTGGTACTTCGTGCGGTTCCTGCTGTTCAGCATGAGTGATAGGAAACAAGAAAGAGTACGAAAGTGGCTTCAGCATAGCGCAAAACGAGCAAAAAGATAACGCCCTGCCACTCACCGCATAGTAGTGCTATTGTGTAAAGAGACTGCCTCCACCAGACATCCTGGCTATCTGACCAGGTATGCTTCAACTGTAAACTGTGCCTTTACAAAAAATCCCAACAAGACAAAGAAGCAATACTTGACAGCGCAGTAGTCCACTAGCGAATGAAAATTCGTTGTCAAAAGAGCTTGCTCCTTTACAACATCGGTGGGAAACCAGACAGAGATAAAGCATTTCATGTCAAGCTTGACAGCATCACGGCTTTACGATTAAAATCCTTATCTATAAGACGTTATCCATAAAGCATTGACTTTGCATTGACTTTGCATTGACTTTTTCAAAATTACATGATACAATGCTTTACAGCTAAATATTTACGGCCAATGCTTTACAGGTAAACGTCTAACTGTAAGAAAGGACGGACCATGAAAGTTATGGCAGACACTCCGTTGAAACAGATACGTCAAGATTTAGGCGTATCTCAGGAGGGCCTAGCACGCCGAACACGGTCTGTAAGCACTGGCACCGTAAAGAATGCAGAAAACAGTAAGCGTGTCACCTACGATACAGCAACGCAGATACTTGAGGCAATCAACGTTCTGCTTACTGAGGCAGGTAAAGAAACAGTCACGCTCGATGATCTAGGACTAACTCTCTACTGAGAAAGCCGCACATGGACGCAATGCAAGCAGCCGAGCAGAAGTATGCTATTTACAGGCTCATCGACCCGCGTGATAACAGCACGCGATATATAGGGCGAAGCTCATACATACTTCAGCGTTATGCCCAGCACATTCTTAGCTTTAGTGCCAAGAAGAAAGGCGCAAGATATGATTGGATAAAGAGCTTAAAGCAACAAAACCTTGTACCGATTTTAGATGTCCTTGAGGCCGACATAGGAAATCGTAATCAAGCAGGGGAGCGAGAAGCCTATTGGATAGGGTATTACCGCAGTTTGGGAGCTGATCTAACGAATGTCATAGAGCCACAACGAGTTCACGCTCCTGCTCTAGGCGGAATGCTTAACAGAAGGCTTGCTCTGCCAACCACAAATCTACGGCATATACGAGAGAGCTTGGGAGCAAGCCAAGAAGGAGTTGCTCGGAGGACACGCAGCATTGGTCTCCGCACTTATATACGAGTGGAAAGTGGCTACCGTGTGACGTATGCTACTGCAAGTCAGATCCTTGAGGCCATAAATGCTATGTTAACTCTGGCTGGAAGACCAACCGTTACATTAGATGATCTAGGCTTGACACTTTACTAAGAGGAGCATGCAGAATGAGCTACATAGTCTCTATGCTTAAGGACCTAAGAGAAAGCACGCCCCGATACTTCAGGATGAGCAAGGGTGCACAATAGCATTTGAGCTCATTTAGCTCAATTTTTCCCTGAGAAGCACCATCTATAAATCTCGTAGCGTGGCGCTCACTAGACCGGAGGCGCCAACCAGACCGGTCAGTGAGCTAACCCAAATGACAATCAGGTGTCATGAGGGCTTTGGGCATTATCGCACAAACCCAGGCTCCATGACTAGCGGTTTCTACAGAAAAGAAAGGCTAGTCGAGATGCATCAGCCAGCAACCAATCAACAGCATACGCTCCCCACGACACCCTACGATGCCCACGATCATCTCATCAAAATCAAGACCAAGGACGGCCCCAAAGACTACTACCCGGCGTCGTGGCGGCTCTACGAACTCCACCTGCGCTACGAGGAAGCCAACTTCAGCAGTGACCTCCTGCTCATGGACGTGGAGCGCGACCTGGCCGTCGTGAAGTGCCGCCTGTACCTGGGGCCAGACTACCAGATGAGCCACAAGAAGACGGAAGTGCTCAAAAGCGGCCCGCTTTCCCGGTTGGACCAGGTGGAAAGCGCAGCGAAAGCGGAGTGCGCGCGTGACTTTGGCTGCGGAACCGAATACTCGCTCGCGTACATTGATGATCCCGAATGCATCGACGCCCCATCTTCAGCAGATCTCCTGACCGCTCATCCTGCTGAGCAGTCTCCCGAACAGCTTGCGCAGACAAACAACGACGGATACGCAGCGGTTCACACCGTCGAGGTCGTGCATGCAGCGTTCGCAGCCGCCTCGCACCTACCGCCGGCGCACCTGGCAGAGCAATGGGCCGTCTTGAAGACCACCGTGCTCGGCACCGCCGTCGACGACCAGGATCTTTCTGACGGGCAGCTGGCTCAACTATGCCAGGCTGTACTGGAGTCGCGGCAGCAGCAACCCGTGCCACAGCAGCAGGGACACACCCACAGGCCGAAGCTATCCACCGGGACGGTGCAGGCCTTCTACGCCAAGACCTACCGGGTCAAACCCGACGAGCTTGAAGGGCAGTGGAGCAAGTTCGTGGCTGGTGTGGTCCAGAAGACGCTTCCCACAGATACGCTCACCAATGACGACCTGCTCAAGCTCAACTACGTGATCAGCCAGGAGTACCAGCGCCGGATGACACGCTCCGGTTGGACCGCGGCATAGGCTGCCGTCGTACCTCGTCTGGCCAGGGAGTGGATTGCTCACGAGAGCGCCTGGCCGACAGGGCAAAGATGGAAAGGAAGAACATCATGATGATACAAGAGCGACCTGTTTTCTTTGGCCTGACAGATCGTACCCTGTTTCTGGCAGCAATGGTCATCTTTACGCTGGGCATCCTGACAGCGCTTGCGATTGCCGTGGGTGTTTTCATCATCGTGATCTCACTGTTTACGCTGTTCGTTGACGCTCTACACGAGCTGGCAACACACCTTGTCAACCTGTACACCCAGGCCGACAGTCTTGGCAAGATTCTGCTGCTGCTGGCTGCTATTTACGGTTTTGTCAAACTGTTCCCGTCCATTCACCGGTCGGTGCGTACAGCGTTCCAGCGCTGCTTCCGCCTGTAAAGCGAGGTGTATCATGAGTCAACCCGGCAACGACATTGACATCTACGAGCCGCCGCATCCGGCCATCGCTCTGGGTATCTTCGTGCTCGGCCTGCTGCTTCTGGTCGTCCTGGTGGCAGCCCTGGTCGCCAACTGGCAGACATTCGTCACAACGTCTGGCTTGCTGATCCACATCCTGATCCTGTTGGCCGCGATCGCCATTCCCGGCCTCTTGATCGCGGTCGGGGTCTACAAAGGGTACCTGGCCTGGATGCGCATCCGCTACGCGCGAGAAGACCTGCTGGCCAGGCAGGACGAGCGGCGGCGGGCCAATGAGGAACACGACACCAGGCTTCACCTGCTGCGGACGCGCCTTCCCGCCGATGAGCGGGGCAACCGTTCCTTCGTCTACGACGAGATCCGCCGCCAGGTGATTGAGGTGCACAGCGGCAACTACATCGCTAACGTGCCACACACGTACTCGTTGCGCTTCGACTCCTGGGACTCCGGTACCCGCGCCCGCGAGGAACAGCAGCAGCTTCTTCCCGTCGCCGGGCAACTGCACATCCCAACATTCGCGGAACTCCTGGCGAGCGGAGAGGTCGGGCCGGGCCAGCGCGACATGCTGTTCTGCTTCGAAATCGTGCAGGATGAGATCACCGGTCAGGTCACCATCAGCCCGATCCGTGGGGCCATCCACGAGCAGCACACACAACTGATCGTGGCGGGTTCGCAGTCGGGCAAAACCACCTACATGGCCAATAACATAGCACAGGCGACGGTCCTTGGCACCCTGTTCTTCATCATCGATCCGCACCGCACCCACCCGGAAAAATCCATCTCGGGCAAGATCGCCGCGCTCAAGGACTGGTTCATCTTGCCGTCGGCCATGACGCACCAGGAAATCATGCGGGTGCTTTCCCACGCCACCAGGCTACGCGACGCGCGTATCGCAGGCAAGCCCACGCCCTATGACGGCTACCACATCATGTTCGTCGTGGATGAGGTCCCTGCCCTCATGGCCCAGCAGAAGTCCAGTGACAAGAGCATCAGAAAACTCTACCTCGACCTGGCCCTCTTTATGCAGAGCCTCGGCATCCAGACCGCCAAGTTCGGCCTGACCGGGCTCTTCGCCTCGCAATTCGCGACCAAGGAGGCGCTGGGCGAGATCGACTTCCGTGATGCCTGCATGAGCCAGCTCATCATGCGCCTGCATCCCACCCAGGCCCAGGCCATGCGCATTCTCGGCGCGGACGCCGTCAGGGAGATCCCCACGTTCCCGAAGGGGCACGGGTTCCTGCTGCTCGCCGATGCAACTGAGGTGCGGCGCGTTGCGGCCAGCAATGTGACAGCAGCCGACCTGGCCGACCTGGCTCGCATGCTGCCGCCATCGCCGCTCGTGCGAGAAGTGAAAGCAGATCGCTTCCATCCTGAAAACAGGTCGATCATTCCCCTGCGCGACCACGTTGAGACACCCGGCTTCGAAGCTGAAAGCGCATCGAAAGGGGATGGAAAGCAGGTCAGAAACCAGATTGATCCTGCTCTCCAGGCAGAGCTGGACGAATTGGGCATATCCGAGGAGTATATCAAGCGAAAGGTTGACCAGATGATTCCGCTCCTCGGGCAAAACAAGGCCGGCATCATGCGAGCTGTGTGGGAGGTGTCACCTGGCAAGGGCAAAGCCTACGAGCGGGCTGAAGAGGAGTACGCCCTGGCCATGGCGATCATCCGGCAGAACCAGATCGAGTTGCGATACGGTAGCAGGACTGCTTCCCGGCAGCCGGGAGAGGAGGCACGCTGATGCCGCAATCCGTTTGCAGAGATGGAGGCTCACACATGCAGCACAGTGCATACACACCGCAGGCAATACACTGTATCCGACGCGACCGGTGCACCTCGACGACGGGAATTCTCATAAGAACATCGGCCAGATCGTCGCAGCAAGCAAGTTGAGGAGAGATGTCTCATGCGGCAGACGACAGAGACCACTAAGACCTGGCAGCGCTGGGAGAACGGGATCGACAATATCAAGCTGCTGCGGCGTTATATGCCGGTCATCATTGGACAGATCATCATGCTGGCCCAGGACAGCGTTGCCGAGCTCTCGGTCCTGCTGCTCTTGATCGGCTTCGTACTGAGTCTGGGCAACTTTTATCTCGGCAACAACGTGTTGACACCCGGCTCGCTGTTACAGCAGGGCTGGATCTGGACCCAGTGCGTTGCCGTCGAACTCAACGTCGGCACCATGATCGCCCGGGCCGTGCGCGACTGGCAGAGCGGCAAGTGGCCCACCGCACTCATCTACACCCTGGTCTCGCTGACGCTCCTGTTCGTTGGCGTAACGGTGCTGGCCGTGGAACAGGTGGCGAGCATCGATCTCAAAAACACTGCCCAGATGGTGCTGAGCACTCTGCACCTCTCCGGCGAACTGCTCACGTTCATCCGCAGCGTGGCGCTGGGGCTCATGGTCGCCGTCTACGTCCTGGAGCACCTGCCCATGATCTTCAAGCGCAAGCAGCAGCAACAGCAGGAACCATCACCTGCGCAGACCTCGCCCAAGGCAACCGATGAGGCGCTCAGGCAGCTCACTGAGCAGGTCACCCAGCTCACGATGACTGTGACGCAGATCACGACTACTGTGACCGAAGTGCAGACCTCCGTGACCCAGATCCGGGGCGAACATACCCGGCAAGGAACGATCAGGCAACCTGCAAGCCAGGTAGTCGCGGCGCTCCCGGCGGCAGCATCGAGTGCTCAGGCGAGGCGAACGACGGCCTCGACGAGTGGCGACCCAGGGCGGGGAGCAGCACCTCGAACCAGGAGAAAGGGCCCTTCCAATGAATCGGGTGATGCTGATACCAGGGAGCGCATCCGCGCCATCTGGATAGGGGATATTACGCTTTCCAGCCGCAAGATCGCTGAGCAGATCGGTGTCTCGCACACAACCGTTGCCAATCACCTGCGGATCATCAGAGAGGAATACCTGCAAGCGCAGAGTGCCGAAAGCGAGCAGGTCGACACAGCACCCGAGCAGATCGACAGGGAAGGTGAGGAGGGTGCAGCATGACACTCACGATTCTGATGCGTTCCCTATACGACTCCCTTTTAGTGCGATCAAATCTGGCCTTGTCTGGACAACAGAGAAAAAAGGATTTCTTACCATGAAAACAGAACGCACGTTTCAAGAACTGCTGGCAATAACACGTCGGGTAATCCAAGCCTTCGATGCTGCCGAGCAGCGTCCCTGGACAATTGAAACAACCATGATCGAGCTGATGAAGCAAGTTGGTGATTTAGCCAGGCATATCATGACGATCGAGCAGTATTATTTGCCAGATCGCGCAATCGATCCCAACTATGCCACGACGCCTCAGGAGATCGGAGATGAACTGGCAGATATCCTCTTTTGTGTCATCCGAGTAGCAGAGCACTATCAGATTGATCTTGAAGAGGCTCACGTGAATGCACGAAGGAAAGAATTCCACTATGTGGGTCTGGAGGCTGATTTTTAGAGAGATCGCGAAGATCAGGTTGTTTTATCGCAGGAACTAGCACGCCAGCGTGCTGCCCACTCCACAGAGCATGTGGGTATGTCGTTGCAGATGACCGGTGTGCCAGTGACCCACATTCGGTCTACCCAGGAGAGAAAGCACCCAGGTCCAGTCGGCGAGCGAGAGCAAGGAGACCTGGCTCACAGGAGAGAATGGCTATCGGAAAAGGGGGTTGTAAAATACACCACCCTTTTGGAAGGAGCATAGAGATGGACGACGAGGAGCAGGACGCACTCGACATGCAGGAGAACGGCGAGGCGGATGCAGATATCCCGGAAGAGCAGGCAGTCGAACAGCAGATCGTCCCTTTCCTGGGTGATGACCTGGCCGCGGCGATGACTGCGGCAGGTATGATCTATATCACGCTGCCAGGGATGTGCAAAGCCCTGGGCTTAAACACCAAAGGGCAAACGCAGCGCATCAAACGCACCAGGGTGCTCTCCAAAGGGCTGCGGCGCATCGCGCTGGCGACCCGCGGCGGCTTCCAGCGGATCAATTGCCTGCGCGTCGATAAGGTAGCTCTGTGGCTGGGCGGCGTGCAAACGAGCACCATGAAGAATGTGGAGTTCCGGGGCAAAATCGAAGCCTACCAGGAAGAACTCGCTCCGGTGGCTACCCAGGTCTTCATGCGCGTCGTCGGCATCCGCACCGCGCAGGTGATCCCGACCGCCGACCCGCGCGTGCTCGCCCTGGCAGAGCAGATCGACTCCCTTATCGATGTCGCAACGTTTCTGCGCGAGCACATGGAAGCCATCTTGGAGGCGACCGGGCACGTATCCATGCAGCTTGAGCAAGCGGTCCACCTGCTCGAGGCGCTGGCAAGCCGGCAGGACGTGACAGAAGCGCAGGTCGCGCGCATCGACGAGCGCACAAAGAAACTCACGCCCGCGCACGAACGAGAGGTTCAGGCCTGGGTCGAGCGCATCGTGCGGGAGACAGAGCAACGCTTCCCGCAAAGCCCGCTGGCGTACGCCTCATTGTACGGGCGCATCAAAACGCGCTTTCGCGTGGGCAGTTACAAGGAAATCCCTGATGAGCGCTTTGACCAGTTGCTCACCTATTTACGCGAGGAACTCAAGAAAGTGACCGGCGGCCAGCTTCCCGAGCAGGGGAGCCTGTTTTGAGACACGACGGAGTTGAGGTGCCTGGATGAACCTACAAGCGGAGAGGAGCGACGAGAGTACGATGAGCTTGCTCCCACAGAGACGAACCGTGACCACAAGCCAGTTTCACTGGTTCGAAACATATGCGCGCAGGCTCATCCTGTGCCGGGCACTTCGACCGGAATGCAGTGCGTTCCTGACTATAAGAAGTACCGTCTCTCTGCGGATCAACAGGCACACCGGGATGCGGGAAGTCGCGTCCCTACAGACAGGAAACCACCCGCTCACAACGACGAGAAGGATTGACCCGGTTCAGCCGAAGGCGCTCCGTAAGGGCGAAAGAAGGGCACAATCATGAACACTCACATGTGTGAGCCTGACCACACACGTGTTGTTGCGCTTGCGCTCGCTCGCCAATATTCTTAAAGAGAAGATAGTGTGTGGTATCACGTTTTTCGATGTGGTGATGTTCGTCACTCTCACCAATCTTCGGACGTTTTATACACTCATTTGGCACATATAATCGCATCAAGTCATCTGGCCGAGCTGACGTTTGGAGTGCTCGGTAGGCTCCCAGGAGACGAAAGTGAGGTATTGGAATGACCCACATCGCTCACTGTCCGTTTCATAGAAACGTTGACTATTGGGATTACTACATCTTATGTCATCTCAATATTGATGCTGCCCGTATCCTGGCACGCATGGAATACTGGGATAGCACAAAGGCTGGTGGCATTCCTCATGCTGAAGCGATCAACGATCGGCTTGAAGAGGCAGGCGAGGCAGCGACTCAGGACACATCCCGGTTTGTCTTTAAGGGAGAAGATGAATTATACTGGGAGCTCATGGGCAGTTGTGGAGAAAAGAACATCCCTCGTCATCTCAACTTCTTAGGGGATCTCAAGTATCTGGTGAGCCGGAGGAATCCGTTTAAGAGATTTGACCGCACCAAACAATATGAGTTCCAGGAACAGTTGATCAAGGAGCACATCAATACATTAAGGGCCATTATCGAAGTGTTTCTCAAGGCTGGACGGCGTCTCACCCCTGTGCAGTATGCGATTGAAAAGCTCACTGCTGAGGGGGTCTACATTGACACGTTGAGCGTAGAACTGGTGGGTGCCAAACTGTTAGAACTGCATATTCAAGCGCAGCAGGACGAACTGAACGGGAAGTACGAGAAGGGCAAGAAACCGGTGAAAGCTGTGCTGCCAAAGTTCATCCGCCTGGCTCTCAAAAAGGATGAGCAAAATGGGTGTAGTACCATTTCTCCTTTCCGCAAAACACCCCTTTCGTTTCCGCAAAATGCGGAATCGATTCCGCAGATCGCACGTTTGGATTCCGCATTTTGCCCCCTACAATACCAGTAATTACAACCAGTAATGACGAATCAGTCATTACCAGCAGTGGAGATATTACCGGCGAGGCAACAGTACCTCCGACCAGTATGCAGTCGGCTAACGCCTCCCGCGCCTCTCTCCCTGTTTCTTTGGATGATTTAACCGCTGAAGAGACCGAACTGGTCGCGAAAATGGTACTCGAGCTACGACATCAACATGCCTCGTCCCCTGAAGTACGAACATCGACTCCCACGCAGCATCCTCAGCCGACTCAAGAAGTTGCGCCGGAAGGAAGCATGCAAAAGGGAAAGCAGGCAGGCGACGATAAACGCTTAGGAGGAAACAGGGTAAGCTCAAGCAAGCGTACAACGCCGAAGAGAGGGACCGTTTTGACCCTGCATGGACAATATATCATCGAGCTGTATCAAGTCTTTAAGGGCCGCAAGGTGATGTTGACCGAGGATACGGTGACGGCTGCAAACCACCTGGGGGAGTTCGTCGGGCGAGATGAAGACCTCAGCGAAGTGCTCAAAGCCATTGCTGCTGATGATTTCCTCAGGAAGAAAAATGTAAGATGGGATCTTGACTATGTCTATCACCACTATGACGAATTTTTCGATATCGTTGAGCGCGCTCGCGGAAAACAGCCGCCAGGTGCCACCGAGGGCGAGATGAAAACCGACTACAACGCAGTGATGAGTATGACGGACGAACAGCGGGCCGAGTACGCCAGGCGACAGCGCGAAAAGCAGCGTAGCACAGGTGTGGATCGCGAGACACTCATGAAGATGCCTCCGCAGGAGCGTATTGCCTATCTGCGCCAGCTGCGCGAACAACAGCACCCGGCAGTTGTGGCCACGTCAGCGTAGCAGAAGGAGTGTTGAGAGATGACACAGAGAAAAAAAGCGTCCCACCTGTCGGTGGTGCGGCATGAGGTAGTGCGGACAGATGTCTCCACGTCTCCCGTCACAATGACCAGGCTTGGTGCATTGTTCAATACGCGTGCACCTGCGACGCCTCCACCGCCAGACCTCTTCTGGGAATGTGAGGTCTGTGGTCCCATTGCACCGTGCGCCTTACCTACAGGCAGGTGGATCCGGCGCAGTTGCGATTGTCAACGGAAAGCCCGAG
>Ga0187846_10001985_pt1 | contig 11389 bp, 6 predicted proteins | sample TC_taG_FD_161473 | JGI IMG/M metagenome (GOLD analysis project Ga0187846, IMG submission 161473) | Biofilm microbial communities from the roof of an iron ore cave, State of Minas Gerais, Brazil - TC_06 Biofilm (v2) | ecosystem: Environmental > Terrestrial > Deep subsurface > Cave > Wall biofilm ... | reverse complement strand
ATTTCGCGCGTAGTGTGTCCGCCTCCCTGATCAACGACCACCTCGACATCCTGGATTTGCGGTTTTAAGGGCAGGTTTTCATCATAAACTCGCAACTCGTGGCGGCCATTGATAAGCGTTCGGACATCGCTCAACCAGGGTTCACGCAATTCGGGGGGATGCGGAAGATACAAAACCTTGAGGCTTCGAGTGACTGGACTCATATTCTCCTTCGATGTGTACGTAGAATTGTAATGATCTATCCAAAGAAACAGTTTGCGGCCGGCGACGATGACTGTGTTCCAACCCCTGGCCCCTGGGGGCGAGTCATCGCGACAACGACAATTCCGAGTTCCCAAGTCGTAACCAACCCACTCAACAGGGCGGGACAAATGGAATTTTTCTCAAGTAGAGTTTGCCCTAGATTAATAAACGCTTCAGTCCGAATTTAGCCGTCGGCAAGCCAATAGGGTTACAAATCTACACCCTAACAGTAATGAACACCGGGTAGTCTTTGATTTTCATCCCTTTGATCACCGCATCGTGGCCGCGGGTCTCGGTGTCGAGCTGCTGCTCTGTTCCGTTCAAAATGTCCGCCACCACTGCGCCATTTGCACTGACGCCTTGGAACACCACATCCGTGCGATGTTCGAGAACGGCTTCCCCGGAGCGCCCATCGATCCAAACGCACAGCAGGCGTTCGCGCTCACCGCGCCGGAACGTGAAAAAGATCAGACCGCTGGGGTCGCTGAAACTCACCCCAAACTCGAAAGGATGAAAATCGTCCATCAGCGTGGCTACATTGCGCCACATGTAGTAGGTCATCGTGGGCCGGCAGGTGTGAAGCGTGGACGTACCCCAGGTAGCCTGGCATAGCGCCTGCGGATGGACTCTGCCCGTAAATGCGGGGTGGCAGGGCCCCGCTTCCATCCCGAGGCCGTTGTGCCCCACTAAACTGCGGACCAAATACTTGGCCATCTGGATTTCCGAAGTCAGCATCGGGTAGGATTCCGAGCCGGGAGGGTACATCGACCCGGCGTAGATTTCGTTGGCAAAAAAACCGCCTTTGAATCCTAGTTCACGGCACTTCTGCTGAAATTCACGGACCTCCGAGAAATACTTTCCGTCGGGATCGTTTCCGGGGTGCCAGGAAATAGCGTCGATACGTGAGCCGATGCCAGGAGGAATGGGATTCGGACCGCCATTCACATAAGTCCAGCCCGACGGTATTGTGCCGTCTGCACCTTGGAAATGATCTTGGGCGAGAACCTTGCCCTGCGGGTCGCGCACTTCAAAGGAGCTGAATAGCTGCGGCTGGGCGCCCGATAGTTGCATCAGGCCGACGGCCCCCCCATGCATCAAGAAGTCTTCAGGGTTTCCATAGGTCTTGCGCCATAGCGTCGCATCAAAGTGCCGGGGATTCGGCTGGAACTTCACTTCGTATAACGTCGAAACGGTTTGATCGCCGTCCGATACCGTAAATTTCGCCGTTCGTCCCCAAGTCTCAGCGACCAGCTTAACCGCCGGGCCAAGCGGAGGGACCTTCTGGAGGGCCTGGATACTGTTCGTATGCCTGTAGTTCTGCCGATAGTATTCGCGGAAAGCGATCGTGTGATCGGTGGCCGAATAAACCGCGCCGAGGAAATCGCCGATTTCCCGATACCGCAGCGCGATCCCAAACGTCCCTTCGCCCTCCGCCTGGGTGGTCACCGTGACGTCCGCCGAGTCAACCCCATTCCGCACAGCCAGGGCCCCCGGGTAAGTCGATTCCGAGGCATTGAGCTGCAGCTTGCCATTCGCAAGTCCGTAATGCTGGCGCTTGCGCCCCAGGCAGTCTAATATGGCGTTCCGGTTGAACCCTCCGAGGCTGCCCAGCATAATTTTGGCTTCCGGCCAGACGCGTTTTACAGCCGCGAAGGTCGGCTCAAAAAACGCCTTCGCATAATGGTCAGCGCCAAACCAACCGTCCCATTCGTTTCCCAGCTCTAGGTAGGCGACGCGGTCTTTCAGCTTGCCGGCCATGTATTCGACATAACGGAGATAGGCCTGGAACATCTCAGCGTTGGCGTCCGCCGCCATCAGCCAGTCGTTATAGGTGTCGTTGGTCTCGCGGTAACGCGCCTCCAGCCAGTTCAGTTTCCGCGGTGGATCGTCGTAAATGTAATTACCCTTAAAGTCCAGATTGACGATCACATTCACGCCATGCCGGGCGCAATCGGTAAGGGAGTAATCTCCGCGGGGGTCAAGATCCAGCTTGCCCTTTTCGTGCTCGACGTAGTGCCACATGAAGGAGCCGTTGTCTCCACCGATGCGGAGCCATTTGTTGCCCATATCAAAATTGAGGGGCGCCCAGAGAGCGTCTTCCGTGAATCGATCGTTGATTTCCAGATAATTCACGGAAGAGACCGTCACACTGGCACCGCGCGATACCAAGGCGAGATTGGCTCCCGACGTATCGCGAACTTCCACCAAGCTGATCGAGAAGACATACAACGGCCCGCCGGCTGCGGCCGCCTTGGGGAAGTCCTGGCCAATAATCCAAATCTGCTTCGCCCGACGCGGCTCGAATTTGATTTCAACCTCCGGCTGATCCGCAACGTTGTTATTCGAGTACACCGTTTGCCACTCCAGCGCATCGCGACTGATCTTTACGACGAGATTTTTCGGCACCGCTCTACCGTAAACGTCGGATCGGAAGTTTCTGGCACAAATCAATGCCACCGAAGCGATTTCGGTCTCGACCGGCAGGTCGATGCGTATCCACTCCGGGCGGCCGTCGGGAACCAGCAAGCCCCAGCTCGACCAAACGGTCTCCGGATCGCCGTCAATCAGGTGAATCGGCAGCATGGGCTGGCTGTCGTTGTAGGCGGTGTGGCACGTCATTTCACTCTCAGCGCCGCAGAAGTTGTGCTTGATCTCCCACGACTTCTTGAGCTTGATCTTGTTGATCGGGTGCGTGTTGCCTTCCTGCATCACCAATCCAGGCATGAGTTCAGGACCGGCGCCGTAGATGTAGCAGAGATTACTGAATGACCAGACCGGGAAGCCATCGCACTTCGCCTCCATGCTGGCATACTCCCAAACCCGGGAAGGGCCTTGAGATTGATAGGCAAGGTCAGGCGGAAAGCCTGTGGCCGTGACTTGGATCGGCTTCCCTTCGCCTGCCTGGGGCAGGCCCGCGGAAGGAAGCACCAGCGAACCAGGAACGCCAACTGTCGCCACGGTTGCCGTCGCAGTGGAACGCTTGAGAAATTCACGACGGCTTCTTTTTTGTTTCTTCGACACGCGTTACCTCCCAGGAGGTAGATCCAACCTGCGGAGCCTTGATCACGATGACAAACAAACCCGCCCGCGCGGCCCTTGAGTGTGAAACGCGAAGACCTTACTTGACGCCGGAGCCAGGCCGCTCACCGCAAAGTCGCCCTTTCCGCGAGGAGATGACGCGAGGAAGGCAATCTGCGAGGATTTAACGAACTGACTCGAAGGGCATGTGACTTTGGAAGTCGAATGCCTCGACCGGTTGTATTTGAACGGTTACCTTCCCAGCTTGGCGACCGCCGGAGGACTGATTCACTTCCTGACCGAGCATTTGGGCAAGCCGCTGGCTTCCCCCGCGCTGCGGGGGCAGATCACCCAACGTTGGGTGGAAGCGGTGAAGCGCCAGGCCTTGGAGCAAGGGATTCCTCGGGTTCATTTTCAGCACGGGGGGCGCAAGGACGAGGTGGCTCAGCACTGGTGTCGGCAACGTGGGGTGCGTGACCAAGTGGTGTTCATTGGGGTAGCGCAGGAGAAGGCGCAGACTTTTTCGGGCCGCAAAGAAGGCAGTACCTTTCAGTACGATCGCGACGAGACGGTCCATGTCAATCACTACTACTTCTACATCGACGACGAGGACTTCGGGCCGATCTTTCTGAAGGTGTGCAGCTATGCGCCCTGGAGTCTGAAGCTGTGCCTGAACGGGCACGAGTGGGCGAAGCGGCAAATGGAAAAGCAGGGTATCGCCTTCGAAACTTTGGACAACGGGTTTCTCTCCTGTGCGGAGCCGGAAAAACTGCAGCAGACCTGTGGCCGCCTGGGACCGGAAGACATCGAGCGGCTGTTTCGCAAATGGCAGGAGCGTCTGCCCCTGCCCCTGCGCGCGCAGGATCGGGAAGCGGGTTATGAGTGGCGGTTGTCGATCTGGCAGATGGAGGTCAGCCTGACCCAGATCTTCGATCGCCCCCAGCGAGGGCGCGAGTTCTTTGAAGAGGTGATGCGCGACAACCTCGACTTGGGCCGGCCGGACCGTCTGCAACTGATCTTTGACCGCAAGCTGACCAAGGCCACGCCGGGTCCGTTTCGCACGCGGGTGATGCAGCAGGGTGTGCATCCCAGCCTGCACATTCAGTACAAGAACTTTGATCTGAAGCAATACTTCAAAGAGGGATGGGGTCTGCGCACCGAGGGGACCTTCCGCAATCCCAAAGATTTTGCAGTGAACAAAGGCTTGGCCAACCTGCCCTATCTCAAGCGCCTGGGGCGCCACATCAACCGGCGGCTGCTGGAAGTCGAACGGGTGAGCCACAATCGTGGCCTCTCGGGCGACAGCATCCAGAGAGTGGTGCAACCGACCGTCACGGAAGAGGGTCAGAGAGCGCCGGGGCTGAAGGAAGAAGCGGATGGAAGCGGCGGACAATTCTGAATGCATAACCAAGGCGCGCCTCGGCGCGACGGTTAAACTAACGGGTGACCGCCTTTGAGGCGGCCCCACTTATCAAGCCACCCGCTTTGCGGGGGTGTCTGACTGCCCGCCCCACATTTTAGCGGAAGTTTCTCCGGCGGGGAAAAGTTTTTATAACCGCTTAGCCAGCAGAGTTTAAGCCTTTCCCCACGCCTCCGCGGGTGATATATTGGCTCGGGGCTTTCGGTGCGGAAGAAAGATGTTGTAACAAACATCCCGGTGGGTCGCCCTTGTCTTCCCAGATCAAAAAACAAATACTACCCATTTGTCTTCGCTCTTAACGCCGGCCACAGTGACCTCAGCATGAAACAAGAGACCTTGCCAAGAGACGGATGAATATGTGTTGAAAGGATATCGTGTGGCGAGCTGGTGAGTGTGGATTGCTCTGAGCCGTTCCGGATTCCAACGCCAAATATCAGCGAGGACTCATGAAAAACGGTTTGAAAGTTCGTAGCCTCCGCAACCCGCAGCACGGTCGCGTGCGAGCACGGTTGCAGATGGTTCTCCTGCTAGTATCCGTCTGCTGTCCGCCGCTTGCAGGTCAACGTTTGTTGAAGCCTCAGGATATTCTTTCGCTGCGAACGATTCAAGCCGTCGCCCTGAGCCCCGACGGTAAGACTGTGGCCTATGTGGCGACCGAAACTATTCGCGATCACACTTCCAAACCGGCGACCCGATCAGGATTATGGACCGTGCCGGTGGGGAAAGGCGAGGCACGCAGATGCGACGCCGGACCGGGCGATTATGCCGCACCGCATTGGTCACCTGACGGCTCCACTCTTGTTTTTCTTTTCCACCCGCCCGGCGATGAGGGAACACAGATCTACTCCACCGATTCCATGTGTGGAGGTGTTCACGCCCTCAGCAAGCACAAGACGGCCGTGGTGTCGTTTGAGTGGTCACCGGAAGGGCGGCAGATGGCTTTTCTCGCGACCGCACCGAAGACTGCTGCGCAACTCCAAGCGGAACTGGCCGGCCATGACGAATCCGTGCTCTCCTTCTCCGATACCGACCGGCATCTGCCGCTGGTCAAACTTTGGATCCTCGACCCGGCCACGGGCGAAGAGCGAATGGTTCCCATCGGCGACCCTAACGTCAGCGGGGTGGCATGGTCGCCCTATGGCGATAAACTTCTCCTGACGCTTTCTCAGAACAACGACCTGGATGGCGCCGTAAATGCGCGGCTCAGCGTAGTCGGGCTTGACGGCGGTTCCCCCAAAAACTATTGCGCGGTTCAAGGCAAGTTCGCATCCCCTACCTGGCGGACTGACGAGAGCGGAATTCTGTTTCTGGGAGCGTCTGCCGAAGGCCACGAAGCGGTGGCAAGCAGCATCTATGCGTGTGGTCCGGATGCACGGCCGGTGAATCTTACGCCCAGCATACCCTTCACCGTCACGAGCTTCCACCTTCTGCCGGCCCAACCCAATTGGCTGACGATTATTACCGAAAAGAATAGCCGGTATCTGGCGTACTTCGATCCTGCCAGCAAAAAATTCTCGCGAATCTCACCGGCCGGCGAGGTGGTCTCGAACAGTTTCAGTCTGTCGGCAGACGGGAAGGTTCTTGCCTGCGCAATTGAAAAGCCGCACGCCCCCGCCGAGGTCTACGCGGGTCTCTTGAGCGGCCAACTGATGGCATTAACCCACCTGAACCCGCAGCTTGATGGAGTGACGTTCGGCGACACCGAGGACATTTCCTGGAAAGCGAAGGACGGACTCGAGATCACCGGCGTTCTGATCAAGCCGGTTTCCTATCGGCCGGGCCACCGCTATCCCTTAATCGTCTGGCCTCATGGAGGACCGGAAGGGACGGAGGTTAACGGGTTCCAAATGGATCCCGGTCAACTTCTGGCGGCGGACGGGTACGCGGTACTATTTCCGAACTTTCGGGGCGGTTCCGGCCGGGGCGTCGCCTATACGCTGCAGGACAATCGTCACTTCGGCGATGGAGATTTCCAGGATGTCATGGCCGGCGTGGATGACATGATTCGCCGCGGAATCGCTGACCCCGACCGCCTCGGCATTGGAGGGTGGAGCTACGGAGGATTTATGACCGCCTGGGCGGTGACTCAGACCACTCGATTCAAGGCGGCGGTCATGGGCGCGGGCGTGTCCAGTTGGTTTCGCCTGGCGGGCGATTCACCCCAGCCGCTCTGGACCATGCAGGTTCACTTCGAAGTTTCACCCTACGACGATCCGAATGCCTATTTGCGCAACTCACCCATCACGCACGTGAAACAGGTTCGCACCCCGGTGCTGATTCTACATGGGACACTCGATCCCTTTGTCGGTCCGGGGCAAGGCCGGGAGTTTTTCCGGGCGCTGACGCACTTCGGAGTACGGGCCGAACTGGTGATGTACCCGCACGAAGCACATGGCTTGCATGAGCCCATGCACCGTGAAAACGCTGCGGAACGGATTCTGGCTTGGTACGACCGCTACGTGAAAAATGCGGGCTCGACGCGGGCCGCTGCGACACCCTGAACGGCTCCGTCAGTTTGAAGGGGGAATTCATGCAACATCGTCGAGACTTTCTCAAAAAGACCATGATGATGGCGGCCGGCTTGGGAATTCCGGATGAGCCCCCAGCACGCGCCCCGGATTCCGGAAATCGCGTTGAGGATGGGAGTCTCAATTTATCGGCGGTGCTGGACCAGGAGAAAATGAAACCTCGCGGCCGGAAATTCGAGGTGACCGCGCCGGACACGCTGGACTTGGCCGAACGTGCCCGCATGGCCATCGTAGCACTCACTCACCTGGTCGCCCCGGACACCTGGTACTACGACGTTCAGGGAGTGGATTTTGGTCCTAACGGACGTCTCCCTCAACCGCGAGGTGGTTTTGACCTGACTCCCAAGTTTGGGCGATCGATCCCCTGGATGCGGACCATGTGTGGCAGCGAGGAATTTTTGGACCGGCAATACGGCATGATGAAGGCGATGTTGAGCAATGTGCGAGCAGACGGACTGCTATATTACCCAATTGACGGCAATCGCCTGGGAAATACTTGCTACCCTGACGTTAGTGGAATCCTCGCGCTGGCTTGCGAAAATCATTACCGTTTCGACGGCAACCAGCAATGGTTGGAATGGGTCCACCACTTGGCAGCAGGACTGTCCAAGGTGGCCATACGCGTTGAAGATCGCGCCTATTATCCCCCCGAGTGCAGTATTGACCCGCAGGGACAGTGGCACTGGCATCTCCGCGGCAAGTCCCGGGACTATCAACCACCGGCAGAGCCGGCTTCCGACACCGAGGGCTTCGAAGGCTCCGTCAAATTTGAACAGGCGTATGCCATGCGTGCACTGGTGCGTTCTTGCCGGTACAGCGGGGACAAAGAAGCGTCGAAGCTATTGGACATGTTCGTACAATTCTGCATGAAGCCGGGACTTTGGGCCGACACGAGTAGGGAGGGCTATCCCGGCAACGAGCACGGAATCTGGTGCTGCCACTTCCACGGCAATACCCAACCCTTGCTGGCCTTGCTGGATACGGCGGAACTGCGAAACAACTGCTGGCTGAAGCAAGTCGTTCGTGAAGCATACGAACACGGCGTCCACAATGGCGTGGTTCGGATGGGTTGGTTTCCGTTCGGAATCGGGCCTTGGCTGACGCGTTCCTCCGCCCCCGAACCAAGTTGCGAGCCCGACGCTCTGGGCGAAATGATCCAGCTTGGCGTCCGCTTGAGCGATGCCGGATTGGGTGAATACTGGGATGACGTGGACGCCATCGTCCGCAACCATCTGGCCGAGGCACAATTCTGCGACCTGGAGGAGATGCGCAGATTGGCCCAGGGTGGGCCCCTACAGGGACGGGTTGCCGAGTACCTGGGCGGCTACGGCGGCGCCAAAGTGACGGCGATGCGGCCCGACGTCTCTGCCTGCTGCACGGCCAACGGGTCGATGGGACTCTACTATGCCTGGCACGGCATCACGCGCTTTGACCAGGGCGTGGCGACCGTGAATTTGTTTCTCAACCGATCGTCACCTTGGATGGATATCGACAGCTATCTGCCATTTGAAGGAAAAGTTGAGTTACATAACAAGACGGCGCGGATGGCGCTGGTGCACATCCCTAGTTGGGTCGATATGGACGCGGTAAAGTGCTCCGTCAATAACAAGGCCACACGTCCCGCGGCCGTTCGCCGGTACCTGGCGTTCGAAGAATTGCGAAAAGGCGAAACCATTCGGCTGGAATTTCCCAATCCCGAAATGACGGCCAACTACACGATTGGCAACCGAGTCTATCGAGTGAAGTTTCGAGGGAGCACCGTTGTCAATATCGAGCCCAAACTACAAGATCCGACACAGCTCATGCTCTATCAGCGCGATCATCTACTGGACCGCGAGGCACCGAGAAGAAAGGTGCAGCGGTTTGTTGCCGAGAATATTCTGCCCTTGCAGTGAACCGACGGTAGTATGCAAAATATGAATTGGCCCGAGATTACGTGCGCCATGGGTAACCTCAATGGACTCATCCGGCTGCAGACCGTTTCCTTCGAGCACGGTCCCATTCCAGGTCAGATAATTGGTCACCGGGATTCCCAAGAGGTACCCGTAGCCTACCTTGAACACCTTGCCGCCCAGCACCTGTCCAGCGGTCCGCGTTCCCACCATGGTAGCAAGACGGTTTTCCTTCACAAACCCAGTCATCATTTCGGCGGCACTCGCTGTGTGTCGGTTGACCAGCAACACAGCCCGACCGTGGAACTTCTGCGGTCCTAACCCCTCGGTGAAGATGGCGATTGACCGGTCGCGGAAGGCGAACCGCAGTGCAAGGCCCAAGAGCGCCGACTTGCGCGACGGAATGCGGTCGAAGCGCAGCAGCCTTTCCTTGCCCCGGTTGTCGGGAGAACTTGTCCGAGTTAATGAAAGATCCTACCGTCTCGGCGGCTCAAGCTCCCGCCGAGCCCACATGGGCGGCGACATGTGTCGCCGAGTGCGCCGTCTAAGCGTTTGGATAGGAGCGACGAGGGTGGAATGAGCCGGTCTACATTCGGCGTCGTAGTTCTCCCAAGCTACACACTAAGCTAGCTTAGCCAGGACGAGCGGGTCCCGGGGCAATCTTAATTGGGCCACGCCGATTGCTTGCGCAACCAAAGATAAGTCCTCTCAGGCGCATGTAGTTGTCGCGTTCGGGCCCTGCTCTTTTGGACGAGGCGCCTTCCGCGTATTGGCAAGCTGTGCGAGTAGTCGAACGGATTTCGCCCCGAGAATCAGACTCACTGCGAAAGCTGCGAAGAATAGCGAAAGTCGCAGCAGGTTAAGGGTCTGCGTGAGGCCAGATCGGATAGTAAGGAGCAGGTATGTACTACCAAGCGCTGCTTGGGGCAGCCCAACGAGAGACAGATTAAACACGAACCTAACCCACCGGTCTGGGTACAGCCCTATGAATCCGGTAGGCCAATCACAGACGCTCAGATCGGAGAGAACGCGACGGAGCTCCAGCAAATGAGCCCAAAGATACAACTGACAACCTAGGACCAGAATTGTGCCCGCAAGCGCGATGAGCTCGAGTGCCAACTCGATATTGAATACCTTCACCGTGGCGATCCCACTCTCGGTGCGACGCTCCAGCGTTTTAAGCAGCGTTGCGAAAGGAACATCCCCACTATCCCCCGTCGCCGCAGCGAGTTCCGGAAAGGCATCGTTGAACGACTTTTCGGAAGTGTTTTGCGAAGGGTCCAGGATTCCTTAGACAGCAAAAGGCCAAGTATTTCTTTCCTGAGGGACACGTCGAGCTGGTCTGTGCGCTGCTTGGGCAGTTCGACGGTGTAGAACGCAGTCTTGGTTTCGCAATGCATTCGTGGGGTGACAAGCCCGGATTCCGCGGTCATATAGAGCGTACAGTTCGGAGTAGTCGGCGTCCGGTTAGGCGTGATATGCACTTCAGCCGTGGTGCGTTTCGTGAACCCTGGAATTGAAATCGTCGTAGCATCGATCTTGCTCCTCGAGACTGGGGGGAGCTCTGGTACGCGAATGAAGGTGGGCATAGAATCCCAAAGGTCGCGGAATTGATTCACGTTCTTACAAGTCTGCGGAATAAACGTGGCCACTACAGCGTTCGAGCTCTCGACTACCCATCTTGCCTTGACCTCGAATCGGAGATCCGGGCACTTGCCCCAGCAGTTCTCTGCGGAAAGACCCTCCAGTCGAAAGGAGCCAATGTCCGCCGGCGTAATATATCCAGGTGTATATATTTTACTCTCCCAATCGGCGGTCCCCGTAATCCGTTGTGTCAGCACCTGCGGGTCGGACCCAACGGCGGCGATGGCACGCGCCTGTTGCAGCGCCTGCAAACTGTCTCTTCTGCTTGGCCCGTAAGCTGATCCCAGCAGTAGCAGGCAGAGGAGCAACAGAGTGAAGTGCACCGCTCGGACGTGATCCACCAAATCCTTTGGCATCATCCCTCCCCGTGAAGTCGGTCTGGAAAACGTTCGGCCGAGGCGCCTGAATTCTAGCATAATGATTGGGCCCACTTATCATAGCCGCCCGACAATCCTAAATCGGGCATTCCGCTCAATCACCAATGATGCGATCACGCAATCACCGATGCCAGCAATCACCGGTGACGTAAGTTTGTGTGTGTGAAAGGTAGGGGGGTGTAAGTTGGTTTTTGCCTGAGAGCAAGAACCAAATGCCTCGAAAGGAGCTTACAGCCGATGGGAAGAGTAATTCCGATTACGGAGCAA
>Ga0187846_10001984_pt1 | contig 11389 bp, 12 predicted proteins | sample TC_taG_FD_161473 | JGI IMG/M metagenome (GOLD analysis project Ga0187846, IMG submission 161473) | Biofilm microbial communities from the roof of an iron ore cave, State of Minas Gerais, Brazil - TC_06 Biofilm (v2) | ecosystem: Environmental > Terrestrial > Deep subsurface > Cave > Wall biofilm... | reverse complement strand
CAATTCACGCTGGCTCAACAATAACGCTGCCCGCCGAACGGGGAGGACATAATGGTAGATCTCAAACAGACACTAAGCCGCTTTTTATCGATCCCTGGAGTACGGTTGGCCGTCCTGGTGGGGCGTGATGGCCTGATGATCGAGGGGTTGACCCGCGACGGCAAAGAGGACATGGAGGCTGTGGGAGCCATTATGACCACGGGCATGGGCGCAGCGGAAGCACTCGGCCATGAGATTTCACGTGGCAGCGTCGTTGGCGCCCTCATGGAATACGAACATGGCCTGGTCAGCGTCGATCCACTCGGTGACTTCGCCTTGATGGTCACCCTCTCGGACAGCGCCTCCAGCATTGGCCGCGTACGCCACCTGGTGAAGGCAAGCCGCAATGAAATTCTCGAGGCTCTTGATATTGCTTAACGTAAAAAATGTATATAAATGATAACCTTTGCCAGGCGCGTACACGGAGGGCAGCGCGTACATGGAACAACTAACTAACCTCATCATCTCAGATCGTGAGCTTGCTACCATTTCAACCGCTCTGAATAAGCTCGTGCTTGACACCAGCGCAAGCTCGGTTATGCTCATTGATAAGAGCGGCCAGGTCATTGCTACCCAGGGCTCGGGAGTGCGGCGTAACGCTACCTCGCTGGGTGCGTTGCTCGCCGGCGCCTTCTCCTCTTCGCGCCATATCGCTGAACTGCTTGGCGAAAAGGACTTCCGTACCATCTTTCAACAGGGCGTCAATGAAAATATTTACACCACACTGGTTGAAGAACAGTGGTTACTGGTGATCGTCTTCGACAAGCTTACACATATAGGCCTGGTCAAAGTGCTCTCCAAAAAGGCCTCCGACGAGCTTGGCCGTGTACTCGAGCGAGTGAAGTCCGATACCACCCGCAAGAAATCTTCGGTTATCAATGTGGAATTTCGTTCCTCGGTCGAAGATACCATTGATCTGCTCTTCCGTGACTAGAGGTACTGTGCTGTGGCACTTATCAATATCGCTACCCATGAGATCCACTGTAAGATTGTCTACTATGGCATAGGTTACTGTGGCAAAACTACCAATCTACAACATGTTTTCAGGAGCATTCACCCCAGTGCTCGTGGCGACATGCTCTCCATTGCTACCGAGACGGAGCGTACGCTGTTCTTCGACTTTCTGCCGCTCGATCTTGGCACGGTGCATGGCTTTCGCACGCGCTTTCACCTCTATACCGTCCCTGGTCAAATTCTCTACGAGCGCACGCGCATGGCCGTGCTGAATGGCGCCGATGGCATCGTCTTCGTTGTGGACTCCCAGGCCGAAAAGTTTGAGGAGAACATGCAGAGCATTAGCGAGTTGGAGATGAATCTGCGTCGTAGCGGCAAAGACCTTGGCAACTTCCCCTTCGTCATGCAGTGGAACAAGCGCGACCTGTCTACTGCCCTTCCAGTCCACGTTCTTGACCGCTACCTCAATCGCCGCCGTGTGCCCAACTTCGAGGCCGTCGCCTCTGCTGGTAGAGGCGTATTTGCGACCCTGCGCTGCATTAGCAAGACCGTCATTACCCAACTGTGAACATCTATGGATTTGACTTCACCAGCGCGCCAGGCCCCAGAAAGCCCATCACCTGCGCCGTATGCAAGCTTTTTGAGGGTACTCTGCAACTCCACACGTGTTTGAAGTTGCAGAACTTTGCAGAGTTCGAGGCGTTTTTAAACCACGCTGGTCCTTGGTTCGCGGCTCTCGATTTTCCTTTCGGCCAGCCAAGAAGGCTCATCTCGCGCCTGGGCTGGCCTGAAACATGGGAGGGCTACGTACAGCTTGTCGCAGCAATGGGCAAACACTCGTTTGAACATACTCTTAGCCAGTATAGCGCGAGCCGCCCGCCTGGCGATAAACATCACTCGCGAGTAACCGATGCGCGGGCCGCTTCGCGCAGCCCGATGATGCTGCACCGCGTTCCCGTGGCGAAAATGTATTTTCAGGGCGCGCCCAGGCTGCTAGCATCGGGAGTCAATATCCTTCCCTCTCGTCCAACGAACGACAATCGCGTGGTTGTCGAGGGATACCCGGCCCTCGTCGCCCGCCGTTGGATCGGCAGAAGCAGCTACAAAAGCGACGAACGCTCGCAGCAAACTGTCGCTAAAGCAGCCGCACGCCAGGCCATCTTGCGTGGTTTATGCTCCCCTGAATTGCTCGACTACTACGGCTGCGCGCTTGCAGTACCCGCCTCGCTGTCCTTGGAGCTAATAGAAGACCCCATGGCCGACAGCCTTGATGCCTTGTTGTGCGCCGTTCAAGCCGCCTGGGCCTACTCACAGCGCGCTAACGGCTACGGCATACCGCCAGATTGCGACCCTCTCGAAGGCTGGATCGTCGATCCTGCCTTGTTAGGCTCTCGCCCTGACACATTTAGCGTATGAGGAAGCCCGTTACACCAGCACTCCCGCAATACCGATCAAGGTCACCACTACTCCGATCACTGCCGCTATAGACGGCACCTCGTGCAGCAGGAAAATACCCAGCACAATGCCGCCAGTTACCTCCTGCGTGGCGATCAGGTTGGCATAGGTAGCATGCATTCTACGTACGGCCGCGTTATAGAGCGTGTGCCCCAGCCCGAGCGGGAAGACACCCAGCGCGACCACGGCTCCTACCGCCGCCAGGGGATAAGCATGTTGAAAAGCGAACAGCAGCATCACGGGCAAGAGCCACATAGCTGCCAGGCTATACACATTCGTTGTGTAGCGGAAAAGCGGGTGGCGGTCTCGCTCGCCGCGCCCTGCCACCGAGTAAATAGCGAAGCATAAACCGGCTAGCAGCGCCATGCCATCGCCCAGCAGCATGCACTGGCCATGCAGCGAGCAGGTGGTATAGTGCGGTTCGAAGCCAACCATGATTGCTATCCCGATTACTGCCACCCCAATGCTGGCGTACTTGCGCACCGGTAGTGGCTCGCGCAGCACGATGGCAGAGAAAAGCGTCACAAAAATAGGCGAGGTGTAGATCAGGGCCAGCGAATGGGCAATGGTAGTAAAACTGAGCGATGCGACGTAAAACAGGAAGTGGAGGGCGGTAACGCATCCATAGAAGATAAAACGCGGTACTTCTTGCCTTTTGAGCAGCAGGCGCTGGCGCGTGATGATCCCCAACGCTGCCACCAGCAGCGCGGCAATCGCCAGCCGCCAGAAAGCGATTTCAAACGCGTTGAATGGCGCCGACCAGCGTACGAAAATGGGACTTGTGGAGAAAAAGAAAACTGTTATACAGACGTAAAGCAGTCCTTGCCAAGTTTGCCTGACCGTTGTTGCGGTGGGTGCCTCTATGTCTTCCATCAGATGTTGTCATGCTGAGCGAAGCGAAGCATCTCTCGGCCCATCAAGCTAGACCCTTCGCCCATTCACTTCGTTCAGGACAAGCTTCGCTCAGGGTGACAATACCTGACTGATCTTGCTTGGTGAATTTCATCATGTCGGTCCCACGATAAATCGGGGACCTACGGCCATTTGTAGACCGGAGTATTTTCTGAAACCTCATTATTCAGCCGGTGGCGTACAATCGCTTGCGCCACGTATCATCCATCGTCTCTGCCGTTGCTCCCATGCCGGCCAGGGCCAGTGCCGCCGAGAGCCGTATCGACCGCGATTGGCCCTCATCACGTGAGATCTGTTCGAGCAGGGGAATAGTGCTTTGATCGTCAAGTAAGGTCAATAGCCAGACGATAGACTGGCGTTCATGGTGATCATCGCGGTGAAGCGAACGCACGAGCTGCAAAGCAAACAGTTCGCCAAATGTTGCTATGCCGAGGAGCAGCTGCTCACGCATGTCTCTGGTAGTAATAGTGGGATCGTCAACGAGTTCAATCAGCTCGTTTACCCTCCGGCGCAGTTGTCTGCGAGACTCAAGCTCCACAATGTTCCAGCCCTGTTTATTGGTATCGGGCGCGCGCTGGAACTGCCTGGCGTCTCTCTTTCCCATCAAGATATGCCTTCCCGGAGTCATGTGTGGCTCCGCCACTATACTGCATCAATACACTGCAAAATTGCTCTACCCCCAGGTCCGGGTAGAGTTGCTTACGAAAATGGTTCTCGCTGTGCCGCGATCATTTCTAAGAGATCGCGCAGCCCCTTTCGCGCTCCCTCGCGCTGCTCCTCACTGAGTGTCGTATCCGAGGCAAATTCATCTTCATCCAGTATAAGGGGTTTTCCCGTTGTATCAACCCATACATCCAGCAGCAAATCGACCTGCTCTATGTGATCATCGTAGATGGTTGCTGGCTCTGCGACGTTGCAGTACCAGCCTTTTCTTGTGCCGTCTGCCCTGGCAATATCGAAGATATTATACCACCGCCTGGTGTAATAGAATTCTATAAACCGGTCTCCCGGCTCAAAACGCACGTAGCCCAGATCCCTGGCTGCAAGCGTCCAGTAAGCTTGAATGACCACTCCATCCGCCAGTCGTTCGATAACCTCGCCCTCGTATGTTATCTTGACTTCCCCCAGCGCATTCAGTTTGACGACTGTAACCATAGGTCGATCTAATGTCTTATCTCGCCGTTTTTACCCTGTACTTGACGGACCTATCATAGTGTAGCGTATATCTATCTAATATGCAAATCGGGTTATTTCTCTTATATGCTCGCCCATTCCTGCAGCATAGCCAGGCTCTTCTTCAATCGCTCCAGGTCAACGCTGCCATCACGCCTCATGGCAGAAGCCTCGAGGCTGATATTTCCGGCGAACCCACGCTGCTTGAGCGCAGCGAAGAAATGAGCAAAATCGATGAAGCCATCGCCCGGGTGCAGGTAGCGGCGCCGTTGATCAGCGGTGAAGGGGCGGCCATCAAAATCCTTGATATGTATATGCTGCACCCGACCGCCCTGCCATAACCAGTCCAGGCTCAGAGCTGTCTCTAACTGGTGGTAGAGCCCCAGGAATTCGGTATCGAGCGCGACAGTGCAGCGCCCGTCTCGATCTACCGCCCTGCGCACATTGCTCAATGGGTCGAACTTACTGCCCGGAATAGTCTCCACTGCCAGTTGCAACCCGGACTGCTCCGCCAGCGTAAGGCAGGTCTCGAGTCCTTGCAGGTTACGTTCAAGTTGCTCATCCAGTTCCGGCAAACCCCACAGGTGCAGTACCAGCACTCGTGCCCCGACCAGCCTTCCCAGGCGGCAGTTCGCAGCAAAGCGTTCTATGCCCTGCTTGCATTTCTCCGGCTGCGAGCTTCCCAGCAGCGTGCCGATGCTCTTTTCGACGTGAATGGCAGGGAAGCGCAGCCCCGACCTGCGCAGCTCTGCTGCAATATACTCAACCTCGACATACCAACCTGGGTAGAACATCACCTCGAATCCATCTACCTCCAATCTTGGACCGTACACCAGCACAGCCCGGTAGTCGGTATAATCCGGGTCCCGGCTGAACGTCCCCGTGGAGCATAAGAGCTGCATCACTTCACTCATCCTTCGAGATGACTGGTCCCTGGACAGCAATCGAACATGCGCTAGCCGAAGGCCCGACAAGGTAGGACTAGCATAAACTACGATAAGGGATGAGTCAAGATCGATATGGCTTCACATGAGTGCTCTACTCTGCGCGAAGGACCAGGCTGTGCTTTATTGTCCACGTGTTGGGCCTTGATTTTATTCGACAGCACCCCGAGCAAGTACGCACGGCCTGCACCACCGCTGTGATCCCCAGGGCATCGACGAATTCCTGCGCCAGGCCGAGCAGCAGCGCGGCCTCGCCATATTCTGTGATGGCCTCTAAGGCGAACTCGAACGACTGCGTGAACACCTAAAAAACATGCTATCCAAACGCCTCAGTAGTATGCTATACTTGCATCATTGCATATATAGAGTATATCAAGGTTACGGCTAATTGGTGAAGCATTATGCAGAAAAAGCCGCCTATCATCAACATTGTCATCGCTGCTCTACTTGCGCTGCTTACTGTATTGATCGGCCTGTTGAGTGGTTTTGCACCAAACGAACTGCCTCAAGCAGTTACGCCATATCTTCGGTTCACCTGGCCGTTGCTAGGAATAGCGACTCTAGCTTTCATTGGTCTGACCATCTGGTTGACAGCGCGGCAATCGGCTAGCGATGATGGACCGATATCAAGCAACGAGCATCGCCAGCAGTCGATTGAAAAGCAGAACCGTCAACGGATGCTTGCGAAAGTCCACGCCTTCTGGATTAAAGGAGTGCTTGAGCAATCTTTGCATGATGCTGCACTCATCGCACTTGGATTGAAAGGGCAACCAGACGCCGTTGCAAATCCTTGGCGTCTTGTGCTTCAACAGCCAGATCAGTCTGAGCATCCATTGCCGTCTGGTACTCGCATTACACGGGTCTACGATGATGTAGGTGGCGAATTGCTGATACTTGGCGAACCTGGCTCTGGCAAGACAACACTACTATTGGAACTGGCACGTGACCTCTTGGATCGTGCAAAGAAAGATGAAATGCTTCCAATGCCGGTAGTATTCAACCTGTCATCTTGGGCTGTGAAGCAACAACCTATCACTGAATGGCTAATCGAGGAACTGCACACGAACTATCAGGTGCCACGCAAACTGGGTCTGCTATGGGTGGACGCCGATCAAGTGCTACCGCTGCTTGATGGGTTAGACGAGGTTGCTTCAAAGCATCGTTCTGCCTGTGTAGACGCCATCAATGCATACCGACAAGAGCATGGCTTGGTGCCTACTGTGGTATGCAGCAGGAGTACTGAGTATCTTAGCCAAGTGAAGCGTATGCTGTTGCGCAGTGCTGTTGTAGTGCAACCGCTTACAGCACAACAGATAGATGATTACCTATCGAGTGCAGGCGGACAAATGGCAGCAGTTCATAAAGAACTGCGTAAGGATACAGAGTTACAAGAACTAGTCTCAACTCCGCTGATGCTAAGTATACTGACACTGGCCTATCAAGGAAAGTCAATCGATGATCTTCTATCGGCAGACTCTTCTGAGAGATATAGGCAGCAGGTGTTTGCAACCTACATCCAACGCATGCTCCAGCGTCGTGGCATCGAAACCCAGTATACGCAGCAGCAGACTATGCACTGGTTAACGTGGCTGGCAAAGCAGATGAAACAGCACAATCAGACAAAATTCTTTATTGAAATGCTGCAACCTGACTGGTTATTAGATAATCGACTGCAACTTTTCTATTATAATACTGTTGGTGGGCTAGTTGGTATGATATTTGCTTTTTGTTTGATTGTAGCAAGTATTACCGCACTTAGCAATCTAAGCATTGCATTGGTTACCGGACTGCTTATTGGAGCATTCGTCGGGATTTTTAATAGGATTAGATTTCCTATTGGGCTGATAGTTGGTTTACCATTTGGACTGATCGCAGGGATAATTTTTGGATTGCGTAGCCCCCAGCATACAGGATTGGGTGGGGCGTTACTCGGTATAGCCTTTGGTGGATTGGCTGGCTTTTTTGTTGATGATTCCATTAGGAAAGCCAAAGGAATAATAGAGCCAGTTGAGAGTGTTAATTGGTCATGGGTGGGCTTCCGTGAAAGCTTAGTTCCAGCCCTATCAGTTGGATCGATCATCGGTTTGGTTTCTGGAGTGATATTCATACTAATTCCTAGAGAGTATTTCGTGCTAGGTGGTTCAATAATACTCTCCTTCATTGGCGGAGTGCTCGTAGCGCTGATCTTCACATTTCTGGTTACCATTGTTTGGAGCTTAAGGTATGGAGGAATGGTAGGCAGAGTGATTGCTGAGCATCATAGTACAAGACCGAACCAGGGCATAAGAACCTCTGCGCGTAATGCTCTGTTCGTGATATTGCTCTTTGCCTTGATCGCAGTGGTATTCCGTGCGATAACTCTTTATCTGAGAGACGAGTTACTATTGCAAGGACTAGCGTCCAATTTTGCCATTCACCTTGTGCTATCCAGAAATCTAGATGACGTTGTAATAGGTGGGTTGTCCGCAGGGCTAATTTTTGGATTTCCGATAGGTGGCTTGCCTTGCGTTCAGCATGCTGTACTACGTTTTCTACTTTGGCATGCAAGATGTATCCCTCTGAACTATCCTCGCTTCCTCGACTACGCTACGGACCGTATCCTGCTTCGCAAAGTTGGCGGCGGCTACATCTTCATTCATCGCTTACTGCTAGAGTACTTCACATCACTAGACACTGCGACGAATTCCAGTGGAAAAGCACGATGATGGAATGGCTCAGCTTGATATACATCCTATAGCGTTGACGAACGTTAAAGCCGTATGGTATGCTTTTACTGCGACTGTTTAAGCACCTTTTGCGGCTGTTCGGGTACTTTTGGTACCTGACAAAGCGCAAAGGTGCCCATCGGTAATCGGCTTGGGTGGATGGGTTTTGGGAGGGATGGCAGAGTGGACTATTGCGGCTGTCTTGAAAACAGCTGGGCGAAAGCCCCGGGGGTTCGAATCCCTCTCCCTCCGTAAGCAGGTGACCTTGCCTTTTTTGTTTTCAGATAGTATCATCAGTATGTGATCTTCGCAGGGGATATTTTACAAAGGAAGCGACATACCTGCTTTAAGGCGCTGGTCATGCATGCTGCAGGTTCTTAGCAGCCTGGATGGGTCTTCAAACCTGGCGCGACAAGACGTCCTGGACTCTCGTGCTCCGTGGGGGAAGCGGAGCTCTATTTTGAGAGCCGTTCTTCGGATGGGCGGTGAATTACTGTGTCATTTATCGGTACGCTAGAGCAACTCAAACTACCGCAGGTCTTCCAACGACTCGAGGCATATGAGAAAAGCGGGCTACTCGTAATTAAACAACAGGAGATGTGGGTAGAGTTCTATTTTCAGCAGGGACGATTGATGTGCGTGGGTCCTGTCAAAGCAAATGTAAACTTCGGGGAGCAGCTTTTACTTGCTGGCGTTATTTCACCACAGGCACTGCGGGAGTTGATATTCACCACAGAAACGGTACAGCTCAGTGAAACTCGTGTGGCGCTCACGTTGATGGACCTGGGGTATGTGAATCAAGAGTCGTTGCGCGCCTGGGCAACAACAGAAGCCACGGAAAAATTACAGGTCGCCCTCTCCTGGTCAACAGGCGAAATCTATTTTGAAGATGGAGCGCAGTTGTCGACTGACAGATTGCTCATAGCCCTTTCCGTTAAGTCACTGCTATCCTCGCTCCCTTCTCAAGTGCGCGTACCCCAGCCTGTCTATACGGCAACTACATCTGCCGTAACACAAGAACGACCTGATCCCTTGACACGTGTACCCGTTACGCCTGCTAATCCACCACTCTTAAGCGCGTCAGAACTGGTGTCCGAGGATTCTTTCGTTCCGCCTGGGGCATCTTCTCACGCTTCGTTTCAATCTCACCAGCTTCCTGTCGATTCTAGTCCATCGCCCACTGCGACAACATCCCTCACAGCGCCCAGGCATATTCCCAGGCCTGCGCTGCCCAGGCGCATCGATACCTCGTTCATGACGCCAGAGATGGTGATTGTGCCTATAGACCTGTCCTCGCTGCGCGAGCAAAATACACATGTGCAACTGACTCCTGAGCAATGGCGACTCTTTACCCTGGCCGATGGCTCCACTTCCTTGAAGATGGCCTGCCAGGCGTTAGGGGTTGCCCGGGAACTGGTCTGCCTTGTAGCGGGCGAGTTGATAGCGCTGGGCGTGGTGCATGTCGTCTTGCCTTCAGCTGTGCCTGTGAATGAGCTGTCGCCCGCCTCGAGGAATCTCGCGGCCTCTGGTTTAAGCAATGGCTACCTTACGCCGGGCTACGCGGCCTCTTCTCCTCAGCCCTGGGCCGTCATGCCTGCACCTACTACCGGGACCTTACTGCCGTTTTCGCCTCAGACTTCCATGGCAACTCGAGCGCAGTGGGGCTACAGCGAGAGTCAAGGACCCTCGCCTAAAGGCAGGAGGCTTGCGGCTGGGGTGAGTTCTGCTCGTCTGCTGTAAACCTCGACTTGACCAGCCTCATCGTAGAGGTAGCGATGCATCGTGCTCGCATCAGTTTTGTGTTTCATCAAAAGGCGGCATGGAACCTCACCCTCTTCGAGGAGGGAAGGAAATGCCGTTCTTGACATCACATGCGCGTTGTAATAGAATAGCTGTGTGAAACAAGTGATATCTGCGAAACTTAAACTGCATACGACGCCTGAGCAATTTCAGGCACTGCGCCAGACCCAATTGGCCTATCGCGATGGCCTCTTGGCGGTGAGTCGCTATGCCTACGCGCATGGCAAGACCAGCAATAATCAGAAGTTGCATCAAGGCATGTATGCAGAACTGCGTGCCAGGTATCGCCTCCCCTCGCAACTGGCCTGTAGTGTGGAGCGGCAAGTCGCAGCGACCTACAAAGGCCTCTGGACGAAGGTCCAGAAGAATGCTCAGCATCGCAAAGAAGGCATTACAAAGAAGCGGTTTAAGGGGTTAGATCAGCCGCCCAAGTTTGTTTCCCCGACCATCCAGTATACCTATGAGCGGGATTACACCTTCAAAGGGGAGCAATACGTGAGCCTCTCGACCCTGGAAGGGCGGATCACGCTCTTCTACCAGGGGTACGCTCCCCATCTTGCTTTGATCCAACACGGAGCGCGTCTGGGCGAAGCGAAACTCTGGTATGACCAGACCAGAAAATGCTTCTACTTGCTCGTTGCTCTTGAGATAGAGAAAGCTGACCCCACCTTTGAGAGTCACAAAGAGGTGGTAGGAGTCGATGTGGGCATCCGCTATCTCGCAGTCACGAGCACGTCGACAGGGGAGCCCACCTTCCACTCAGGTAGAGCCGTACGAGAGAGAGCCAATCACTACGCGAGACTCAGGAAACGCTTGCAAAAGAAAGGCACTCGCAATGCAACCAAGCGGTTACGTCGGATTGCACAGCGAGAGAGACGGTTGAAACAGCAAGCGAATCATATCGTCTCCAAACACATCGTGATGACCCACCCACGGGCCCTGATCGGCTTGGAACAGTTGACCGATATCCGCGACCACACGAAGCGGCGGAAGCGACGCCGGAAAAAGAACGGCACAGGAACAGAGCCCATCTCATCTCGGGTGCGCAAAGCGAACCGGATCTATTCACAATGGTCGTTTGCTGAACTGCACGGGATGATTGCCTACAAGGCTGTGCTGGCCGGTGCGATGACGATCAAAGTCGATGCCAACTCTACCTCCAAGGCCTGCCCCAAATGTGGCTGGAGTTCGGATGCGAACCGGCCACAGAAGGGATTACTCTTCCATTGCCAGAACTGCCACTACACGCTGCATGCTGATTTAGTGGGTGCTCGAAATATCACGATGCGAACGCTCTTGCTCCGACAGGATTGGGGCAAGACGGGGCACTTGTCAGTTGTCCCTGATGCATCGGACAAAGAAGCCAAAGCACTACGTCTGCAACGATATAGTGAATTGCGGTGGAGT
>Ga0187846_10001983_pt1 | contig 11389 bp, 7 predicted proteins | sample TC_taG_FD_161473 | JGI IMG/M metagenome (GOLD analysis project Ga0187846, IMG submission 161473) | Biofilm microbial communities from the roof of an iron ore cave, State of Minas Gerais, Brazil - TC_06 Biofilm (v2) | ecosystem: Environmental > Terrestrial > Deep subsurface > Cave > Wall biofilm ... | reverse complement strand
TCCTGGACGAACGCGCGGATGATCCGCGCGCCGATGACGGACTCCTTGATCAAGGTTGTGAGGGACGCCACCTGCTCCTGCGCCCGCGCCGACACCCGCTGGATCTCCCAGCCGAAGACGCGCGCGATGCCGAAGAACACCGGCAGGGTGACGAACGTCACCACGGCGAGCCGCCACTCGATGAGGCACACCATGACGATGATGCCGGCAAGCGTCAGCGCCGTGGTGATGACGTCGACGATCCCGTTGAGGAAGCGCGCCTCGACCAACTGCGTGTCCTGGATGGTGCGCGAGATCACCTCGCCGCTGTGCCAGTGCAGGAAGCGGTCGAGCGACCAGCGCTGGACGCGGTCGAAGATCTGGCGGCGAAGGTCGGCGATGAGCCGATGGCCGACGAACGCCAAGAGCGACAGCTGGACGTACAGCAGGGCGCTGCGGACGGTGTAAATCCCCAGGACGACGAGGGCGGCGTGGTTCAGGACCGAAAAGCTGCCGGTCTGGATCACGCGGTCGGCCTGGTCGCCGAGATACTTCGGGACATACAGCCAGGCGACCGTGACGAGGATCGCGGCGCTCACCCCTCCGGTCAGCTGCAGGGTGTACGGCCGGAGGAACACGGCGAGCCGGCGCAGCTCAGTCATATGGATATCTGAATATCTTGACATTCAGACACATGTTCGATATTTTTATGGGGGTGGGCTTTTGGTGCGATCGGCGAGCCTCCAGCCATATTGCCTGATCACTATATACCACGGATAAAGCACCTCGCCGTGGAGTGTAACAAATGATTGTCCGTAGAACTGTCCGCTTAAAGTTGGACATACCAGAGGCGTACTCTGCCCGGCTCATGGATACTGTCTCCCAGTATACCGTGGCGTTCAATACCGTCGCCCGTGCGGGCTGGGGGTTATGGCGAATCAATGGCGTCGAACTCCATAAGCGTACCTATCACACCCTCCGCGCCCGGCTGGCTCTTCCGAGCCAGTTGATTATCACGGCTCGAATGAAGGCCGTGGAGGCGCTTAAGGCGACCCGGATCCGGAAACGAACGGGCAAGAACGCTTCTTGTCCAACAACCACAAACCCGGCTGTCCGATTTGATGCACGCTGCTACCGGCTCGACTGGGCGACCGGCGAGGTTCTCTTGACGGTCGTGGGCGGTCGGCTGCGCCTCCGCGCGTTGTTCAGTCCATACTCTGATCAATTTCGAGGACTCAGGCCCTGCAGCGCCGATCTCGTCCGCAAGGATAGAAAGTGGTTCCTTCACGTCGCTTTGGAACAGGAGGTGCCAGAGGTCAGTCCTACGGGAAGAATCACGGGAGTTGATCGAGGCGTTCGTCGCCCCATAGTAACAAGTGACGGACGATTCCTCGGGGCCCCACGATGGAAGGACGTCGAAGGCAAGGTGCTGTCGCTCCGAAGGCGGCTCCAAGGCAAAGGCACCAGGTCGGCGAAAAGGCACCTCAAGCGAATGGCAGGCCGGCTTGGCAGGTTTCGCCGCGATTGCGACCATGTACTGTCCAAGCAGCTGGTCGCATTGTGCGCGCCAGGCGACACACTTGTTTTCGACGAACTTACCGGTCTCAGAAGCCGCGCCAAAACACACGGACCTGAAAGCCGGCGACGACTCCACGCCTGGAGCTTTGCCCGGCTTTGCCGATTCATCGGCTACAAAGCAGCGCTTCGTGGTGTAATCGTCGGTTTTGTCGATCGTCGGTACACCAGCCGCCGATGCCCGGCTCTTGGTTGTGGGAGCATCGCTACGAAGAATCGGCGTGATCAGGCCCACTTTCACTGTTTACGGTGTGGCTTCACGAGGAATGCTGACCTGGTAGCGGCCTGGAACATTCGCGAACGCTACCAGGGCCTGTGGAGCCCTGCCTCCACAGTGCCGGGCCGGGTCAACGGTCCGAATGTAGGAGTTCGGCATGATTTGGCTCCTGCAAGCCCCGCGCATCATTACGGGGCAGTTGACACGGCCTATTATACACATCCCCGATATCCCCGAGACGGGAAAACAGGTCCCCCCAATTAGATCCTGCGATCACCTTACTCAGGCGGCTAAAAGGCCGTCGACACCCAATTCCTTTATCTAACTCTCCAGGCCCGAAGTTATTCAAGCCTAGGCAGGGGGATATAGGATTAGCGAAAAACTTCTAAACGGTCCGCGGGCTTTGCGCGACAGCCCGCATCCCGAGACTGGCGGAGGTCACGTAATGCCGCTGCAGCCCGAGATCTTTCGCGAATATGATATCCGCGGCGTCGTCGGCCGCGACCTGGACGCGGAGGCCGCCGAAGTCATCGCCCGCGCGTACGGGACGTACCTGTGCGCCGCCGGCGTGCGCCAGGTCGTCATCGGTCACGACAACCGGGCCAGTTCCCCCGGGCTCTATGCCGCGGCCATTCAGGGTCTGAGGGCCGCGGGCTGCGATGTTATCTCCATCGGGTTCGTGATTACGCCGATGCTGTACTTTGCAACCTATCTCTTCCGGATAGACGGGGGAATGATGGTCACCGCCAGCCACAACCCACCGGAGTTCAACGGGTTCAAGCTCGGCTACGGTCGGGGAACCCTCTACGGCCCCCAGATTCAGCGGGTGCTGGAGATCGCGGAGTCGGGGGAGATGAGCCGGGGGGCAGGATCTCTAGAGGAGCGCGCGATCCCGCCCGCCTACGCGGCCATGCTGGAAGAGCGGATTCGGCTCGGCCCGCGCCGTCTGCGCGTCGCGCTGGATTGTGGGAACGGCACGGCCGGGGCGTTTGCCCCCGACATCCTGCGGCGGTGGGGCTGCGAGGTGCTGCCGCTGTACTGTGATCCTGATCCGACGTTTCCCCACCACCACCCGGACCCGGTCGACCCCAAGAACCTTCCCGATCTCATCCGGCTGGTGCGCGACGCGCGCGCCGATGTCGGGATCGGCCTGGACGGCGACGGCGACCGGATCGGGGTCGTCGACGACAGCGGGGGGATCCTGTGGGGAGACCTCCTCATGGCGCTGTTCTGGCGGGAAGTGCTCAGCGCCCACCCGGGCGCCACCGCACTTGTCGAGGTCAAGTGCTCCCAGGCGCTCATCGACGAGATCCGCCGGCTCGGCGGGCATCCGGAGTTTACGCGGACCGGGCACTCGCTCATCAAGGCCCGAATGCGGGAGATCGGTGCCGTGTTTGCCGGGGAGATGTCCGGCCACATGTTCTTCGCCGACGAGTACTTCGGCTACGACGACGCCGTGTACGCCGCGGGGCGTCTCCTGCGTATGCTCTCGCACACGGACCGCCCCCTGTCCCGGATTGCCGCGGAGATCCCCCACTACTTCTCGACGCCGGAGATTCGAGTGGCGTGTCCCGACGACCGCAAGTTTGCCGTTGTTGAGGTCCTGACCCGCGAGTTTCGAGCGCGGTATGAGGTCATCGACATCGACGGCGCCCGGGTCGTGTTCCCCGACGGGTGGGCCCTGGTGCGCGCCAGCAACACCCAGCCGGTCCTCGTCGTGCGCGCCGAGGGGAAGACGCCGGAAGCGCTTGGGCGCGCGAAGACCGTCATCGAGGAGGCGCTCCGCCGCTATCCCGAGGTGGCCCCCGTCCAGTGGTAGGCGCCTCTGCGCTCTGCGACGCCGCCGGGCCATGAGGCGGCGTGTCCGCGCGGTCCTCGTGCGCAGAGCCCAGGTACTCGGTGCGTCTGCGCTTCTCCTCGTGGCTTCTGCCGTTCCCGCCCCTGCCGCTCCTCCGCTCTCTGAGACCCCGGTGGTCCTCACCGCCGACCACATCCAGTACAACACCAGGACCGGGCTCGCGGTAGCCGACGGTCACGTGCGCATCGTGTCCGGAGAGATGCTCATCACGGCCGATCACCTCGAGGGCTCGCTCATCACCGGAGAAGTCGAGGCCACCGGGAACGTCACGCTCAAGCAGGGGACGCGCACGCTGACCGGGTCGGCCCTCTACTTCAACGTTCGCACACAAGCCGGCGAGATCCAGCAGGTCACGACGCAGTATGGTTCCTGGCACCTCACGAGCGAGGAGCTCGAGACATCGAGCGGGCAGGGGATAGGCTACCACACGGCGATCACGCCGTGCGATCCCGAGCATCCCGCCTTTCTGGTGACCGCGAGTCAGGTCGTCGTCGTGCCCGGGGATCACATCACGGCGTATGATGCCTCGCTGTTTCTCTTCGGGCGCCACGTCGTCACGCTCTCGACCTACAGCATCTCGCTGCGGCAGAACCGGACCGCGCAGACCGGTCCGCGGATCGGGTTCGATAACGTGAACGGCGCGTATCTGGAGTACAATACGTATTCTCCCTGGGGGGACGCGTCCAATCTCTTTCGTCTCCGGTACGGCTCAACGTCCGGATTGACGGCCGAGGATCTCCTGAGCGACCGGGCCGCCGATCACGTCTGGACGCTGGACCTGGGTCGCTCCCAGGGGTTCGACGAGAACGGCAACCTGTTCAGCCTGGACAGGTACTCTCTGGACCTCACCTATGACGCCCACCAGTTGGGGACCTGGGCCTCGTACACGCTCCAGGCCCAGGCGGGGAGTTATAAGGAGATCGCCACCGGCACAACCGCCACGCGCGGAGAGGCCTTGCTCTCGATGAATTCGGACGCCGTTCACGTGTCGCCAAATCTCCTTTTTATCGGCAGCGGCCAGGCGCGGGTCGACGTGTACGGACCAGGCCCGGAGCGGACCGTCCTGGGGGGCACCGTAGGCCTCACGGACCTCCTGGATCGGGCGAACTCGCTCACCCTCACCTATAACCTGGCTTCCATTGGGGGAGCAACCCCGTTTCTGTTCGACGTGGTCTCTCCCGACAGCACCGTGGCGCTCGCCTACAACTACATCGGCACCGGCTTCGTCCAATCCGTCGGGGTGAGCGTGTCGTACAGCTTTCTCGCGCTCCAGACGACGCTGGGCGCCGATGCCGCCGTGGCGCTCAGTCCAACCCTGCTGCTGAGCACCGCCGCTTCGTACAATGTGACGACCCAGCAGTGGGGGGAGGTCGATGTTGCCGTCAACGCGACGTGTGATTGCGTCGCGGTGAGCGTGCTCTACCGCATGTTCCCGCAGACCCCCGCCCTGAACAACGTGCTGTTCATGATCGGGCTCAGTCCGGTCGCGACGTCTTTCACGCCCTTCACGCACTGAGACCGCGGCAGTCTCCGGCGTGCGTGGGCACACGATGGGTGGGCACACGGTGGTAGGCACGAGGGGGTGGGAATAGGAGAGGGTGGGCATAAGCGTTGTTGGGTATGGGTAGGTGTCCATGAGGAGGGGAGGATTTCACATGCAGTCCGCGAAATCCGACAGCCTATGATTCGGCGGTTCAGCACCGCCCTTGTGGCGGGCTTTTTTGTCCTTTGCGCTCTCGGACCGGCCCGGGCCGATCTGCCGGTCGCGGACATCAACATCCTGCCCCCCATCCTCAGCAAGCTGCTTGGCGATCCTCCCTACCTCCGTACGGAGATCATACCGGACCTCTACGACGGCGGGTATGCTCGGGTGAGCATGTATGGCCGGAACGTCAACATCAAGGGGATGCACATTGACGAGCTGTGGATCAAGCTCGTCGGAGTGTCGTTCGATCCAGACCAGCTGCGCCAGGGGACGCTCAAGGTGCTCGACATCCGTGACAACGCGGTCTACGGAAAGCTCGACCTGGCGAGCGTGCAGGCCTTCCTGAACAGCCAGGGGCCGGTCCAGGACGTGAGCCTGCGCCTCGACGGCGAGGCGGTCATCGGCCTGGCCACGGTCTTGTACAATGGGGTGCCCACGCGGGTCCACATCCAGGGCATCTTTCAGGTCTATGGCGAGCCGGAGGTGTTCTTCCACATTCAGGCGCTGCTGGTGAACTCGATCCCCGTGCCCTATGTCATCGTGGATCGCCTCGAGCGCCAGCTCAACCCTGTGCTGGACTTCCGCAGCTGGCCGGTGCAGTTCCGCATCCGCACGTTCCGCCAGACAAGCGACGGGTTCGTGCTCAGCAGCCAGGCGGATTTCTCGCAGCCGTGCAACGCCTGCGGGGGGCCGCCGGTCCAGCTCACGCCGTGACCGCGATCGACGACCATCCCTTCCGCGCCCGCCTGGCGCGGGGCGTGGTGCTCTGCGACGGCGCGATGGGCACCCTCCTCTACGCTCGGGGGGTGCCGTTCGACCAATGCTTCGACGCCCTCAACCTCACCCAGCGGGAGGTCGTCCTGAACATCCACCTCGACTACCTCCGGGCAGGGGTCGAGATCATCGAGACCAACACCTTCGGCGCCAATCAGGTAAAGCTCGGCGCGCATGGCCTCGCTGATCGGGCGCGGGACATCAACTGGCATGGCGCCAAGATCGCCAAGGAGGCCCGCGATGTCTTCGGCCGGGCCGTCTTCGTCGCCGGGTCGGTCGGGCCTCTCGGCAAGCCCGTCGCACCCTTCGGCCGCATCACGCCCGCGGAGGCGAGAAGCGCCTTCCGGGCGCAGATCGACGCGCTGGTCGAAGGCGGCGTCGACATCCTGATCCTCGAGACCTTCACGGACCTCACCGAACTCCTGGAAGCCGTTCACGCGGCCCGCGAGGCCTGTGATCTCCCGGTCATCGCCCAGATGAGCTTCACCGACGACGGCCGGACGCAGTACGGCCACGTCCCCTCCGAGGTCGTGACGGCGCTCGAAGGCGCGGGCGTCGATGTGGTCGGCGCCAATTGCAGCGTGGGTCCCGTGCCGATGTTGGAGGTCATCCAGCAGATGGCCGCCTGCGCCCACACGCCGCTTTCCGCCCAGCCGAATGCGGGTTTTCCGACCCTGGTGGAGGGCCGCTACATCTACCTGTCCTCTCCCCAGCACATGGCGACGTATGCTCGGAAGATGGCCGAGTCCGGCGCTGTGGTCATCGGCGGGTGCTGCGGGACCACCCCCGAGCACATCGCCGCCATCGGTCGGACGATCGCCGACCTGAGCCGGGGTGCGGACCGGGGTGTCGCGACGATCACCGTGGGCGCGCCGCGCGAGGAGACGCCCCCTCCGGTGGACCACCCGAGCCAGCTGGCGCAGAAACTGCGCCGGGACTTCGTCATCAGCGTCGAGGTGGACCCCCCGAAGGGGCTCGATGCGACGAAGGACCTCGAAGGCGCCCGCCTGCTGCAGGACGCCGGCGCGGACGTGATCGACGTCGGCGACAGTCCCATCGGCCGGGTGCGGATGAGCGCCCTCGCGATGTGCTACCTCATCCAGCAGCACGTGGGCATCGAGACCATCATCCATTTCACGACACGCGACCGCAATCTCGTGGGCGTGCAGGCCGACCTCATCGGTGCCCACGCCATGGGCGTACGGAACATCCTGGCCCTGACAGGGGAGCCGCCCCGCGGTGATTACCCCAACGTCACGGCCGTGTACGATGTCGACAGCGTGGGCCTGATGCGCATCATCAAGCGGTTCAACGAGGGACTGGACCTGGCGGGCAAGTCCATTGGCCACCCGGCGCGCTTCCTCATCGGCGGCGCGCTCGATATGAACCCGGAGACGCTCGACCGCGAACTGCCCCGGCTGGCGCGGAAACTCGAGGCCGGTGTCGAGTTCTTCATGACCCAGCCCGTCTACGAGCCCGAAGTCCTCGACGTGTTCGAACGGCGGGTCGGGAAACTCCCCGTCCCGGTGCTCGTCGGCATTCTCCCCCTCCAGAGCTTCCGCCACGCCGAGTTTCTGCACAACGAGGTGCCGGGGATCACCATCCCGACATGGGTGCGGGACCGTATGCAGGCCGCCGGGAACGCCGGCCGGGAGGAGGGACAGCGGCTCGCTCGCGAGCTCCTCCTGGCGCTCCTCGACCGTATCGACGGCGCCTACTTCATGCCATCGTTTGGGCGATACGAGGTCGTTGCCACGCTCGTGCGCGAGGTGCGCGCGAGGATCGCCTCGGGGGCCGGCCGGAAGCGGGCGTGAATACGTGAGTCATTTGGGGGAGATAAGGAGGATCATGTATGGCGTATTCCTCGGCGGGCGAGCATTTCGAGGAAACCGATCAGCGCTTTGACGACGTTCACCGGCGGATTGATGACCTGCGCGAGATTGCGATGGTCCGCCTCACCGATCTCCGGTCCGACATGACTGCCAACCTCGTGCAGGTTCAGGAGGAGCTTCGGCAGCTCCGTACACTGCTCCAAAACGCCCTGCGGGTCCGAAGCGCGTAGCGCGTGCGAGGTTAAAGGCCCGGCCCTCCGAGGCCCGAGAGACGCTTGCTCCGGACCAATTGTGCTATAATGTGTACATGCGAACGTCGAAGATGACCTCTTCGACCATGACCGTCCGTCTTGACCCGAATACCCTACGGCGTCTCGGCGATCTCGCACGGGCTACGGATCGCTCCAAGTCCTGGCTCGCCGCCCAGGCCGTTCGCACCTACCTCGCCTTCAACGAATGGCAGATCAAAGCCATACGCAAAGCCGTTGAGCGAGCCGATCGTCGCGGCACGAAGTTCCTCGCCCATGATGAAGTAGACGCCTGGCTTGCGACCTGGGGAACATCCCAGGAACGTAAGCCGCCTCTGTGAAGATTCGATGGCTCGACCAGGCGGTGCTTGATCTTAAGGCTGTGAAAGCGCACATCGCTCGCGACAACCCTGCCGCGGCCGCGGGTATTGCCCAGCGAATTCGAGAGGCGGTACAGGTGGTAGGCCGCTACCCTGCCGCGGGGAGGATTGGACGCGTTCCTGACACCCGCGAAGTCGTTGTCAGCGGTACCCCGTACATCATCCCGTATCGAATCAAAGCAAACGTTGTGGAAATCCTCCGTGTGCTGCACGCGGCGCAGGAATGGCCGGACGACTGACACCCCACGCCCCGAGAATTACCGCTCGCGGGCAATCGTCAGGTCCTCCGCCCGGTCTCGGGCGGCTGGCCCCGAGGCGTGGTTGACAACACCCCTGAGACGAAGGATCCGGCGAGGGCTCCTGCGTTCGATGAATGCGTTCACCGCTTCCTGTATGGCTGAAGAGAACGTGACTCCACGGTGGGCCCGCACATAGGCAGTCAGGCGGCGGTCGAGATTCTCTGGTAGATAGATTGTGCGCTTCATCCGTCTCGACCCCCGCGAGTACCCTACCATGTCATATACCGCTTGGCAACGAGACGGGCAACCATTGCCTGGGAGGGACCGCCGCATGCTCCTCCCGAACAATTTCTAGACCCACAGTTCTTAGGACGCCGGACCTCGTTCGTGGCATCCGGCCCGGGGGCCTGCGTATACTGCAGGGCCTCGAGGGAGTAGCGATGGCTGAAGCACCGAAGGCCAAGTATTTCGTCACCGGGGCTGCGGGCTTTATTGGAAGTCACCTGGTCGAGCGGCTCCTGGCGGAAGGGCACACCGTCACCGGGTACGACAATCTCTTATTGGGCCGGCATGCATGGATCGCACCCCTTCTTCAGCAACCTCATTTCACGTTCGTGAAGGCGGACCTCCTGGACCTTGAGGGCCTCACCAACAGCCTGCGCGGGCACGATATTGTCTTCCACCTGGCCGCGAACACTGATATCCCTCGAGGGAATCAGGATCCCCGGATGGACTTTGACAATTGCATCGTCGGCACGTTTCATATGCTCGAGGCCATGAGAGCGTGTGGGGTCCACGACCTTCTGTTCGCCTCAAGCTCGACGGTCTTTGGCGAGCCCGAGGTGCGACCCACTCCGGAGACCATCGGCCCTCCGCTGCCGATCTCCCTGTACGGCGCCGGGAAACTGGCCGGAGAAGGCCTGATTAGCGCCTACTGCCATCTCTACGGAACCCGGGCGTGGATATTCCGATTCGGGAACGTCGTCGGAGCGCGGATGACACACGGTGTGATCTATGATTTCATTGCCAAGCTGCAGAAGAACCCCGAGGAACTCGAGATTCTCGGTGATGGGAACCAGGAGAAAAACTACTTCTTGGTTGAGGATTGCCTGGATGGGATGATTTTCGCCTTTGTACATCCTCGTGGGAGATCGTGTGACGTCTATAACCTCGGTACCGAGACCACGACCACCACGACGGAGATCGCCCGCATTGTCATGGAGGAGATGTCGTTGCGGAATGTCCGTGTCCGGTATGCGGGAGGGCGGCAGGGATGGCCTGGGGATGTCCCGGTCGTCATGTACGACCTGACGAAAATGCAGCGGCTTGGCTGGCGCGCTCGGCACTCATCGACCGAGTCCGTGCGCATCGCGACCCGGAGGCTGCTGCGAAGAGAGGAGTCCATGTGAGCTCTGGGGGAGTGCCTCCGGCGCCGTGGGCCGGTGCGCGACTTCCCTCCCGTATCTATAACTGGGCTCTGCTCGGGATCGTCCTCCTGGGCGCCGCGTTGCGCTTCGCCCACATCACCCGCCCGTTCAATCGCTGGATGGCCTGGAACGAAGGCCATTACGCGATGATTGCGCTCAACTTCGATCGATACGGGCTGTGGTCGCAGCGCAACGATTTAGGGGTGGACCATTCGTTTTCCCCCGGGGTCCCGTGGCTGATCTGGGCGGCGTTCAAGGCATTCGGCCCGACAGAGTGGGCTGCGCGCCTGCCGATGGTCCTCAGCGGGATTGCCGTCGTCGCGCTGATTGCCGCCTTCGCCCGCCGGTTTCTTCGCAGCGAACAGATTGCGCTCATCTCGGCGGGACTCGCCGCCGTCGCCCCCGGGATGGTCTACTTCTCCCAGAATACGCAGCTCGACATGCCCAGCATTTGCTGTGCGCTCGCGGGTGCCGTGATGATGCTGCGGTACCGTGAAACCCGGCGGTGGGGCGACTACGTCGCCGCCGGAGCGTGGCTTGCGGTCGCCATCTGGTTCAAGTTCACGGCGGTACTGCTTTATCCCGCGTATCTCGTACTCTGGTGGCCGGCGCGTCCCGCCCGCCCCGCGGTCGCAGCCGCGAGCGCCGCGGGATTTGTCGGTCTCACGGCGCTGCCGAGCGCAGTCTGGGTCGTCTCCGGGTGGCTCTCACACCAGGTCAATGGGGAATTTTACTACCGGCACTGGGACCTCCTCGGCATCGGCAAGGCCCTCGTGGAAATCCCCCTTGAGGTCGAAGCGCACCTCTTTATTCTCACCTTCGTGCTCCTCTGCGTGAGCATTCCCGTCTTACGTCGATGGTGGTCCCGGTTTCGCGAAATCTGGGTCTGGTGCTCCCCCTGGCTCACCCAGTACTTCATCGCCCCGTGGTCCAGTCTCGCCAATCGCTACTATGACCTCCCGGCTACGTCTCTGCTGATCGTGACCGCTGCGGCCGGCTTATGGACGCTCGAGGCCAGGCGGTTCCAGGGGGCCGCGCTGATACGTGCGGTCTACTCGATCTTTGCCATCATCATGGCGTTGACCCTGGCGTACGACCTGTGGGATCCGATGACCGACCGCATTGCGCTGGAGACGACTCCTCATCCGCCCCCCA
>Ga0187846_10001982_pt1 | contig 11392 bp, 11 predicted proteins | sample TC_taG_FD_161473 | JGI IMG/M metagenome (GOLD analysis project Ga0187846, IMG submission 161473) | Biofilm microbial communities from the roof of an iron ore cave, State of Minas Gerais, Brazil - TC_06 Biofilm (v2) | ecosystem: Environmental > Terrestrial > Deep subsurface > Cave > Wall biofilm... | reverse complement strand
ACCGGGTGGAAGGCGCGTCACAAAGAGTAGCGAATAAGGTCGTCGACGACATCACTGCTCACGTACAAAATCGTTCTGGCCCGCGGTCCCTGAAGGCCCGTAGTGCCTGTTTCTAATAGACTGCTTTATCGCAAGTACTATGTGGAGTCAATACTTAGTTGGAGACAGCTGGACTCGGCCCTGGTTTTGTTACGAAACACGAACAAGACAAAAAGGCAACCCAGAAACGCCGGGGACGCTTGCACGGTGTATCGAGTGTCCTAGATGGAGACACCCAGGAGTGGGGACAGGTCGGTGCCTGAGAGTTTCGGTAAGATTCGAATTTCCGCAAGGCGCACGAACGAAGGAGTTTAGAGCCTGAACGTTGGGTTTGGTGATGAACGTGCCACAGGCGACTGGGTATGACAGCGAATTTGCGCCTCGACGGCCTGCTCTTTACCAAGGACACGCAGGTGCTCGCGGTAATGAACCGGATCCTCTCCAATTTTTCTATTGAGACGGAGGTCTGCGGCGAAATCGGGTCGGCGCTGGACGCAGTGGCGCAACGAAGGCTGGATGCGCTGGTGGTGGACTGGGCGGATCCCGAGTACCCCACCCTCATCGTGCGGGCGGCCAGAAAGTCATCGCCGAACAGCAACTCAACCATCGTTGCCCTGGTCAACGCCGGCTCAGAGACGCACGCCCTGCTGGTTGGGGCGAACTTCATGATTCACAAGCCTGCCGACATCGACCACGCTGAGCGCTGCATGCGGGCCGCGTACGGCACGATGCTGCAGAACCGGAGACGCGCCGCCCGGGTGGCGGTCGACATTCCGGTTCGAGCCCAGGTTGGTCAACTCGGAGCAGCCATGGAGGCCAGGATCAGCGATCTCAGCGTGGGCGGGCTGGCGCTGCAGTGCGGGCGGGCTCTGCAGATCGATCAGGACGTAATGATGCACTTCCATCTCCCCGGATCCAGCGGTTTGATACGCGTTACAGGCAAGGTTGTGAATGCCAACAGGAACGGCCGGGCCGGCATTCGCTACTCGTTTGTTCCCGAGGAAGACATGGCCCTTCTTGAGAGTTGGCTTGCAGTTGAGCTGGCGAAACTGGAGAAAGCAGAGATGCCTACCGACTATGCGCAAGCAACCAGCGGCACCCCGAAACAACGATAAATCCACAATTGCTCCGTTCACGATTCTGCTGGCGGAAGATTCGGCAATCTATCGGCGGTTGGTCGAGACTCACTTGAAGGATTGGGGATTTGGTCTGGTATGTGTCAACGACGGTAAAGAAGCCTGGAAGATCCTGTCCCGGGCGGATTCGCCACGCCTGGCGTTGCTAGACTGGGTGCTGCCGGAAGTCGACGGAATTGAGCTATGCCGGCGCCTCCGTGGACGGCCCGAAGATACGCCCTATACGTACACGATCCTGCTGACGGCAAAGAGTCGAAAGCAGGAAATGCTGGAAGCCATGAACGCAGGCGCCGATGACTTTCTGGCAAAACCGTTCGATCCGCCCGAACTCAAAGTCCGCCTGATGGCGGGCAAAAGAATCGTGGAGCTGCAGCAGAAACTGGTGTCGGCCAACGATGCTTTGCATTTCGCGGCTTCCCACGACTTCCTGACCGGGGCCTGGAATCGCGCTGAAATTGTGGCTTTCCTGAAACGTGAGCTGGCCCGCGCGCGCCGTGACAAGACGCCGGTCGGCATTGTGCTGGTGGATGTGGACCACTTTAAGAAAGTGAACGACCAGTTGGGGCATGACGCCGGCGATTGTGTCCTGAAAGACGTCTCCACCCGGCTGGCGCACACGCTGCGTGAGTACGATGGCGTCGGACGCTACGGCGGAGAAGAGTTCTTACTAGTGATTCCGGGATGCGATCTTGCCACAACCATCCGGCGGGCGAACCAGATCAGGGAACTCATTTCGAAGCAACCCATGCACACTTCAGCGGGCACGACGAACGTCACGGTCAGCATGGGTGTGACGGTGGCAGAGTCCACGGCAAACTCAGAAGACCTTGTACATCAAGCCGATATGGCGCTGTATCAGGCGAAGCACCACGGAAGAAATCGAGTAGAAGCGTTCAGTTCTCGCAAGGATCGCTCGAGCCGCGAGACGTTGGCGAGCACCGCCACGACCTAGCCGACCGTTGATCTATGGCTCTTTCTCCACTTCTTTCTCCGGCTGGAGTAGCTGCTCTGCCGGTTCCGGGAACAATAATTCCAGAAGTTCTCGCGCCTCCTGATCCCCCTGCCAGGCGTGGCCCAACAGGAGTAGCGCGCCCTGCTCCGCGTTAAGTCGCCGCACCTGCGGCGGCGAATAGGTTCGTCTCGCGCCATTCTTCACGGCGGGCGTCACGGTCTACATCTCCCCCGGCTGCAATATGGCACGGCCGATGCGAACGCTCTCGTTATCCGGCTTTTGTTACGAAAACCGAACACGCGAGGGTTAATAGATCGTGAGAGTGCCGATATATCGGCACCTGGTCGAGTCGGCAAGCAAGCTGTCATCGTGCGTGTTGCATATTGCAGCAATCAGCAACGCGATTCTGGACTTGTCCCACTTCAGAACATTATTCCCGAATGGAGACAATACTTTTGAATTACTCGCCCAACTTACATCTCCGCGTCGTGGCGCCTAAGCGGCGTCGTCAATTGAACTTGCGGATAGGTTGCCAGCGCGAGCGAATCGGAAGCGCATGTGCATTGCTCGTACGTTGCGGGAGTCTTGTTGGTGCTCTCCTCCCTCACTTGACACCGCATAAGGACGTTCGCCTCTTAGTTCAGCCACGAGGGCGGCGGATGTCAGGTGAATACAGCGTGTCCAAACACTTGGACAGCGTGGGGAAGTACAAATGAGGAGTAGCAGTCGGGTAGTAATTCTGTTGTTTCTCGCGGCAGCCGTTTCCAGTCATGCGCAGGGGGTAAAGGCTCCCGCACCCTCTGGCCCACAGTATGTCCACTTGCCCCTGACGTTTGAAGCCAACCAAGGGCAGACCAATGCTCAAGTCAAGTTCCTCTCGCGAGGCCGAGGATACACCGCATTCCTGACAGTAGGCGGTATGGTCCTCTCGCTGCGCCCTGCGGCGACGACAGATTTGCAAACGACTGGCGGAAACGCACCAAGCAGCTTTCAGCCCGAAGTGTCTGTGCTGCAGTTCAGCCTCGTCGGAGCAAACAAGAACTCGGTGGTTGCAGGCGAAGATCCGCAACCGGGAAGAGTCAACTACTTCATGGGCAACGATCGGACGAAGTGGCACACGAATGTTCCGACGTACGGTCGAGTGCGTTACAAGAATGTGTATCCGGGTATTGATCTGGTGTACTACGGGAGTCGCCGGCAGCTGGAATACGATTTTGAGGTTTGTGCCGGGGCGGACCCGAGCAAGATTCAATTCGAGGTCACAGGCGCCCGGCAAATCCAGGTCGACAGCAACGGCGATCTCATTCTGGAGACGGGAGCGGGTGAACTGCGATTCAAGAGTCCGGACGTTTTTCAAGAAATCAACGGCCAGCGCGCTGCAGTGGCCGGCCAATACGAGCTGCGCGACTCCACCCACATTGGTTTTCAAGTCTCTCAGTATCAGCAAAGCAAGCCGCAGGTGATCGATCCGGAACTCGTCTACTCGACGTATCTTGGGGGAAGCGGCAACGACCAGGTCCGAGGAATTGCCGTTGACAGCGCGGGGAGCGCCTATGTCACGGGATTCACCGATTCACCAGACTTCCCCTTGACGAGCCTGGGGTCGCTACCTGCAGGATCGGACCACGTGTTCGTCGCGAAGCTCGATGCCACCGGATCAAACCTCGTATACGCGGACTATATCGGCGGGAACGGTCTGGACTACGGCTTTGCGCTTGCGTTGGACAGCGCTACCGATGTCTACGTGACCGGCAGCACCTCTTCCAGCAACTTTCCGATGGTCAATCCCTACCAGGGGACATATCCCGGCTCATTCAACGCGTTTGTCACGAAAGTTTCTCCGGATGGTTCGACGCTTCTCTATTCCACCTATCTTGGAGGGAACGGTTCGGATACGCCGTCCGGCATCGCGATCGACAGCACTGGGAACACGATCGTTGCCGGAAGCACTTCGTCCACGAATTTTCCGGTGGCCAATGCTTTCCAGTCCACCGCCTCTCCGAACCAGGGCGATGTATACGGGGACTACGGGTTCCTCACCAAGATCACGCCGGACGGAGCATCCCTGGTTTACTCGACCTATTTCGGCGGCAATTCGAACGTGTCATTCAATTGCGGAGGCAGCTTATGCTGGCCGGCACCATATAACCTGATCAATACCATGGTGCTGGACGGAGCGGGCAATGCCTATGTCGCGGGCACGACAAATACTTACAACTTTCCGGTCTCATCAGGGGCATACCAAGGGGAGGACCTGACGCAATCCAACAGCAGCGTAGGTTTTGTGAGTAAGTTCAGCGGCGCGGGCGGACTCCAGTACTCCACCTACTTTTACGAAGCGAGTGGCGTCCTGACCAATATCAACGCGATCGCCGTAGATGGGTCGGGCTCCGCATTTATCTCAGGAGAAGCGCTGAGCGATGGGACGTTTCCCATAACTTCCACAAGCATATGTGATCCTGCGGTGTACGGGCTCGGGTGCGGCTATGGTTTTGTCACAAAATTTGATCCCGCAGGCTCGGCGCTGACTTACTCCACGTTTCTTGGCCCGAACAACTCTGCGATGCCCACGTCACTGTTGATCGACCCCAGCGGGAACGCCTACGTGCTGGCGTCCACAGCGAGTGGTTCGTTTGGTTTGGTAAACCCGATCGAGGCGTACACCGCCGGCAACGACGTTCTGCTGGTCGAAATTAATCCTGTCGGCGCTTCCGAACTGATGGCTACGTATATTGGGGGAAGTCTGGACGATGACGCGGCCGCGCTGGCCGTTGATTCCAGCGGCAACCTCTATGTGACGGGTTCGACGAACTCGACAGATTTCCCGACCACCCAAGGATCTTTTCAGGACGACCTCGCCGGAGGCGTTGACGCCTTCGTGTTCAAGATCTCCCTGAACTCCGCGCCGTCAGTATCCATCAGCCCCGCCGCTCTCCAATTCTCCATGCAACAGGTCGGTTCGAAGAGTACGGCACAATCGGCGCTGCTTCGGAACACGGGCAGTTCGCCATTGTCGATTGCATCCATCACGGTCTCAGGAGATTTCACCGAGAGCGACGATTGCGCAGGAGGCGTGGCGGCAGCCGCGCAGTGCAGTTTTTCTGTAACGTTCGCTCCCACGGCAAGCGGACATCGGACCGGTGCGATCACGCTTGCGGACAACGCAGCCGGATCGCCCCACGTCATCATCTTGAGCGGTGACGCCTCCGCAGGTCCAGCGGCTGCTCTCAGCCCGACGAGTCTGGCATTTCCCGGTGTCCAGCTAGGTAGCTCGAGCACGGCGCAGACCATCTCGCTTTCCAACAATGGAGGGGCAACGCTGCACATCAGCGGCATTCAGGCGACCGGAGACTACAAGCAAACCAACAATTGCCCGGGCACGCTGGCGAGCGGCACGGCCTGCGCCATCAATGTCACTTTCACGCCGACCGTCAGTGGAACCCGCTCGGGAGCGTTAACGGTCACCGACGACGCTTCTGGAAGCCCTCAGACGGCACAGCTTTCTGGAACAGGATTGGACTATGCGCTGGCCGTTTCCCCCACCGCCAACACCATCAAAAGCGGAGCCACTGCAACCTACGTTCTGACCGCGAGTTCGTTGGGCGGCCCGTTCACGGGCGTGGTCAAACTGACTTGCAGTGGGTTGCCGGCAAACGCCACGTGCAATTTCTCACCGAGTTCGGTGACTCCGGGTGGGAGCCAGCCGACTTCCACAATCACCATCGCCACAAAATCCATGAACGCATACGTTGTGGCGCCTGGGGAATCACGCAACGCTTTGTTTTATGCGCTGTGGCTCCAGTTACCAGGCCTTGGACTCCTCGGAACCATTCTCGTGCTCCCCGAAAAGAGAGCGAGGAGACTGCGTGTTCTGTTGTTGCCGGCTGCGCTTGCGTCTTTGATTTTCCTGGTTGGGTGTGCCGGGGGAACCGGCATCGCATCAACGGGAGGATCCGGAACTCCCCCTGGGACCTACACAATTACGGTCACGGGGACTTCCGGCACTCTTCAACACTCTGTTCCTTTGACGCTCACAGTGCAATGAAACGCTCTCATGGAGGCGGACGGCAGCGACCGAATCTAGTTGCACGTGATCATGTTTTGAGTAGTGCCTTGCAGACTGAGAATCGAATTCGCCACCAAAGGCAGGCTCCACAGCTTGCTGTGGTGCTTGCGCAGGTAGTAGGAGGCAAGGATCGAGCCGACGCTCTTGACGGAAGCGACGGTGTACGCGCGCGCGACCGTGGGATGAGTTCCGTACAAGTAGGCCGATTGGACTTCGACGTTGCAGACCCCTTGCTTATGGGCAAGCCAGTTCTGCCGGGCAAACAGCGTGGTGTAGGAGTCGGCAAAGGTGCTGCCGGTGGAGATCACGGCCAGGCTGATCAACTTTTTGTCCACGATCCTGTTTTCAGACACCCTGACTTCCGCGGCCGGTGTCGCGGGAGTCGAAACCAAGGGCGCGATTTCGACCTCGGCATCGTTGGATCTGTCCACACTGCTGGGAGCCGAAGGCAGCTCCTTGGCGGCCGACATCGCCACGAGCACAAACACTGTGAATACGGACGCGAGGGCTGATTTCATGAACTGGGCTCCTAGAGGGCGTTCTACCGGGGGGAGCGGCAGCCTGCTGCGCGATGGCTTAACCGTGGCTGATTTCACCGTGTACATGATGGTTGAAGACTACGCGTGGGCTGGGAAGTGCACAATCGCAAGACTGTAACGGAACTTAGTAATGGGGGGTAACCACCCGTTTGTGCCATACGGCAAAACCACGAGCAGCGCGCCTGCTTTCGACAATGGGTGGTAAGCGTGGAGGAGTGCTGTGAAAACGATCCTGCTGGTTGAAGATAGCCGGTTCTTACGACTGGTGAATGAAAGGAACCTGGCAAGAGCAGGGTATTCGGTGCGAACAGCGGTTGACGGGGAAGAAGCACTGCAGATGGCCTTTGCGCAAGTTCCAGACCTGATCCTTCTTGACATGCTGCTCCCGAAACTGGGAGGGCCGCAGGTTCTGCGGTCTCTGCGCAAGAATCCCGCGACAGCCAGCGTGCCGGTAGTCGTGCTGAGCAGCCTTCCTCAGTCCAATGAATCGCAACTCAAAAAGGAGGGTGCAACGGCCTATTTCGACAAGTCGACCCTGGGCCTGCATGACAACTCCGAGTCTTTGATTCAGATTGTCAAAAGAGCATTAGGCGAAGGACTTCCAGCCGACGCGACGCAAACTGACAGTGGAGACGGCTCCCAGCAAGAAAGGTGAAGTATGACCCCGGAAATGGCATTCGAATGCTTGCTTGTGTCCCACGATCCGGTTGTCTTCTCCGCGATGGATCGGATTCTCAAGAGTTTCTCGATCTGTACCAGGCTCTGCCCGACGACGTCGAGAGCCGCCAGCGTATTGGAAGAGGGCAGCACGGATCTGGTTGTGATTGATTGGGAGGGCGAGCCTTCGTTGGACCTGGTGCATGAAGTCTTGAGCTCCCAGCGCAAGCAGAGGCCGACGATCGTAGCCGTCGCCAGCGACGACAGAGCTATACCTGGTGTCCATGTTGTGTTGCGGAAGCCCATAACACCGGAAACCGGCACCACGTCTTTTCGGGCGGCGTATTCCAGAATGCTCCGGGATTACAGACGGCATGCGAGATATGCGTTGCTGGAGTCGATTCAAGCCGCCGGCGAAAACGGGCGTGCCATTCCCGCAACCTTGACCAACATCGGGGATGGAGGGCTGGGTCTCTCAACCAAAGAGGAACTCATGATCGGGGAAATCCTGGCATTCCATCTCCAGCTGCCGGCGGCGCCACGACAAATCTCCATTCAGGCTCGGGTGCTGTGGACGCGCGACTATGGCGCTGCCGGTTGCGAGTTTGTCCGAATTCCCCCGGTCGATCTCCAGATTCTGCACGACTGGCTCAAAGGCAAGTGTCCCGTCAAGAAACCGCTGATCGATGCATGAAGTACTTTCCTAGCAGAGGCCAGCTTCGTACCTGAATACTCAACCCTGTGCGCAATGGAGTTGCGCCGAGGCTATGCGTCGGCGATCCTGGAACCGGCTTCGTCGCGCTCCCACGCCTGCACGGGGTCCTCGTCGGGCAAAGGGCGGACATCCGGGTTCTGCATGATCACGCGCGCGCAAGTATTCCAGCGCAGGATGGCGTCATCGTTGCCCGGCAAAGCAAAAGTGATGGCTCTCTCGTAGTGAGCCATGGCTTCCTGCAGCGCGTGATATGCGGACGCGCCTCCTCCAGTGCCGCCCTCGCGAATCCGCGCATGCCCCACGCGCTCCCAGATAAGGCCGGCGTAATAGGCTTGCTCGTAGTCTCCCCTAATTTGGGCGAGAACCTCCTGCGCCGCCTTGGCCGGCACGTGCAGGTGAAATTGATCGGTTCGCGCGAGGAGGAGGGAGATGAGCGCCTGCTGGTGGTCAGGCACGATGGCCAGGACGTCGAGGCAGATGCTCTCGGCAAGCGAGGGCTCATTCAAAAGCCGGTAGCGCTCCACTTTTGCGAGCGCTTCGGGAATGCTCTGCACGGAAATGGATTTCAGCTCGAAATGCATAAAGATCTCCTATGTCTTCCTGGCAGCGAAAACTCGAAACAATTTCGATAGTGGATCGAAGAAGCGATCGACAACGCGTTCCTTGAGCGGAATGATGGCATTGTCGGTAATCGTAATGCTTTCGGGGCATACCTTAGTACAGCACTTGGTGATGTTGCACAGCCCGATGCCGAATTGCGCTTTCAGTTCTGGAAGCCGATCAGCGACATCCAAGGGGTGCATTTCCAGGGCGGCTGCGTAAACGAGGAAGCGCGGGCCAATGAACTGTTCCTGCATGTGGTGTTCGCGCAAGACATGGCAAACGTCCTGGCAGAGATAGCATTCGATGCACTTGCGAAATTCCTGCACCCGTTCGACATCCTCCTGGGCGATGCGCCAGGTGCCGTCGGGAGCGTCGGGAGGGCGCGGCTTGAATTCGGGGATGCGTTGTTTCACTTCGTAATTCCACGACACGTCGGTGACCAGGTCTTTCACGTGCGGAAAGGCTTTCATCGGCTGGATCGTTACCGGCTGATCGAGCGCGAGGCTGTTGAGCCGCGTCATGCACATTAATTTCGGGATTCCATTTATTTCGGCCGAGCAGGAGCCACATCGCCCCGCCTTGCAATTCCAACGCACGGCAAGATCGCCGGCCTGTTCCGCCTGAATCTGATGAACGGCGTCGAGGACCACCATGCCGGGCGCAACTTCCGTGGTATAGTCGCGGAATTGCCCCTGGCCCTTTTCTCCGCGCCAGATTCGAAACGTGGCGGTCGCCATTACTTCATCTCCGCAATGATTTGCTGCAGATCCTGTCGCATCGGCGGCATCGGTTCGTGCGAGAACTGCATGGCGCCGTCGGCGCCTTTTCGCACGACAATGTTGAATGTTCCGAACTTCGGGTTCTTCTCCGGGAAATCATCACGGAAGTGAGCGCCGCGGCTTTCCTTCCGCTCCAGAGCGGCTCGAGTGACCATTTCTGAAACCGTCAGGAGATGGTACAGGTCAAGCGCAGTGTGCCAGCCCGCGTTATATTCACGGTTTCCGTCAATGCTGACTCGTTCACTCGCAGATTTCAGTTCCTGAAGGCGAACGAGAGCTTGCGACATTTCCTGCTCCTGCCGAACGATTCCCACCAGGTCCTGCATGACCTCTTGCAACGTGTGTTGCACGGTGTATGGATTCTCAGAGCCCTTGTTCTCAAATGGCTGCAGCGCCCAGGTCTCGGCGGATGTGAGTTCGCCGCCATCGATGTTGCCTAATGAGTGTTGCTTGGCAAAGGCCACGGCATATTCTCCGGCGCGCTGCCCGAAAACCAGGAGATCGGAAAGAGAATTCCCGCCCAGCCGGTTGGCGCCGTGCAGGCCTGCGGCGCATTCACCCACTGCAAACAATCCCGGAACATCCGACATTTGGGAGTCTGCGTCAACTTTGATTCCTCCCATCATGTAATGAGTAGTAGGGCCCACTTCCATCGGCTCCTGCGTGATGTCGATGTCGGCAAGCTGCTTGAACTGGTGATACATGCTGGGCAGCTTCTTCTTAATGTGTTGAGCAGCGTTGGGAAGTCTCTGCTTGATCCAGGCGATGTCGAGGAATACGCCTCCGTGGGGGCTGCCGCGGCCTTCGCGCACCTCCCGCCGGATGCAGCGGGCCACGTGGTCGCGAGTCAGGAGTTCAGGAGGGCGTCTGGCCTCCTTGTCGCCCTGGGTATACCGCCAGCCTTCCTCCTCTGATGTGGCGGTCTGGCTCGCGTAGAGCGGAGGAATGTCATTGAACATGAAGCGCTCGCCGTTTCTGTTGCGAAGCACTCCTCCCTCGCCGCGCACTCCTTCGGTGACCAGGATGCCGCGCACGCTGGGCGGCCAAATCATTCCGGTGGGATGGAACTGAACAAATTCCATATCCATCAGCGCGGCACCCGCGTGATAAGCGAGCGAATGTCCATCACCGGTATATTCCCAGCTGTTGCTGGTGATTTTGAAAGCCCTGCCGATTCCTCCCGTGGCCAGAACCACCGCCTTGGCGCGAAACAGGTGAAATCGTCCGCGCTCGCGATCGTATCCAAATGCGCCCGCCACGCGGTCGCCATCTTTGAGAAGCCTGACGATGGTGTGTTCCATGAATACGTCGAGGCCGAGATGGATTCCGTGGTCCTGCAACGTGCGGATCATTTCCAGGCCGGTGCGATCGCCGACATGCGCCAGCCGGGGATAGCGATGGCCGCCAAAATTACGCTGCAGGATTCGCCCATCGCTGGTGCGATCGAAAAGGGCGCCCCATGCTTCCAGTTCACGGACACGCGCCGGAGCTTCCTTGGCATGGAGTTCGGCCATCCGCCAGTTGCTCAGGTACTGGCCGCCGCGCATGGTGTCGGCAAAGTGAACGCGCCAGTTATCGCGATCGTCGACGTTTCCCATCGCCGCGGCTATGCCGCCCTCGGCCATGACGGTGTGCGCTTTGCCCAGGAGCGATTTCGAAATGACGGCGACCCTTGCACCGGCGGCCGAAGCTTCGACTGCGGCGCGGAGCCCTGCGCCCCCCGCGCCAATAATGAGAACGTCGTGTTCGTGGGTGACGTACTCTGCCACTAAACGATCCTCCAGTCGCTCCACACACCCATCGAGCACAACCGCACGTAAAGATCGGAAAGCGCGACCGTGAAAAGGCTGCACCATGCAAACAGCATGTGACTTCGGTTGAGACAACTCACGCAGTCGTAAACCCG
>Ga0187846_10001981_pt1 | contig 11394 bp, 8 predicted proteins | sample TC_taG_FD_161473 | JGI IMG/M metagenome (GOLD analysis project Ga0187846, IMG submission 161473) | Biofilm microbial communities from the roof of an iron ore cave, State of Minas Gerais, Brazil - TC_06 Biofilm (v2) | ecosystem: Environmental > Terrestrial > Deep subsurface > Cave > Wall biofilm ... | reverse complement strand
GCAAGCAGCATCGCCCCAACCAACGTCGCATACCCCGCCATTTTGTCTTGATCCATTTTTCACTCCTTGAGCGGTAGCACTCTTGCGGAGCAATATATGCGCCACTAACTAAACCGCTCGATAGCAAAAGGTAGCCTCGTGCTTCCGATCGCCAGGTGACAATTTTTGGTCGTGACCGACAAAGAAAGTGATGCTATCTCCTCTGCAGGCTTCGGCATGGCTCGGCCGGGTTGGGACTGTCAATCCGGGCTGTAAGAGGCGGGCAGGCCTCCAGAGTGGCTCCGCCTTACGACTGTTTGGATTCGGCCATATGAGATGATGACAGGCGGGAAGGCCGCTACACACCTCTTGCGTCCAGCTTTCCGAAAGCCTTGCTGCCGGGCTTCGCCGCTAGCCGGAGCCGTCGTCACGAACTCCTGGGTCACTTTGCTGCTCACGTTGATGAGCGGTGATACGTTCGACGAACTGCGCGCCGAAATCCGCAATCTTGCGCTCGCCGATGCCCCGAACTGAGCGCAGCATCTCCACGGTGGTGGGCTGAATGCGGGCTAGTTCCCGCAGCGTCGAGTCATGAAGAATAACGAACGCAGCGACACCGCGCGCGGCTGCGATCACTCGCCGCAAGTCCCGCAGTTTCTCAAACAGGATTTCGTCAACGTCCTGCCAACTCGCTTCTTCGAGCCGTGTTCTCGCCGGCTTGGTTTTCTTCGCTTCCACGAGTTTGACTGGCCGCTGTCCACGCATCACTTCCCATGATACTGGGTTCAGCTTTAACACGGGGCGGTCGTCCGACGTGCGTTCAAGCACCCCCGCATCGACAAGCTGATAGATAAGGTTAACGACTGTCTTGCGCGGCATGTCTTTCAGCAGACCATAGGTGGAAAGTTTCTCGTGGTTCCATCGCCGCACTCGCTCGTTATCGGCGGCCGTGAGCACGTCAACCACATGCTCAACTCCAAAGCGCTGCTCGACCCGCGCTACGCATGAAAGGGCCTTCTTTGCGAGCACCGTGGCGTCAGCGACTCCCGCCACCTCGCCGAGGCAAAGGTCGCATGCGCCGCAAGTCGGCGCCTGATAGACTTCCCCGAAGTATGCCGACAGAGCAGCGTGCCGGCAGCGGACGACCGTCGCGAAACGGCGGATGCCTTCGAGCAATTGCTTGCCACTCTCCACCACTTGAGGCGGCGCGTTAGCCTGTTCGGCACTCCATTGCAGCAGCTCCTGCCAGCGAATCACGTCGGCGGCGGAATAGAATAGAACGCATTCCGCCGGCAATCCGTCGCGGCCGGCGCGTCCAGTTTCTTGTTGGTAATGCTCTATCGATTTGGGCAGTGCCGAGTGAATCACGCAGCGGATATCGCTGCGGTCGATCCCCATGCCGAAGGCGACGGTCGCGACGACCACATCCATTTCCTCGGCAGCGAAGCGATCTTGTGTAAGGCGGCGTTCCTCCGGCTGCATCCCGGCGTGATAATGGGCGGCGCGGATGCCGGCCGAGGCCAGGTAGCGGGCCATCTGCTCGGTTTCTTTGCGGGTAATGCAGTAGACGATCGCCGCCTCAGCCGAATGCCGCCGCAGCACCTCGGCCACCTGAATATTGACGTCCTGCTTCGGGACTACCCGATATACCAGATTCGGCCGATCGAAAGAGCCGACGAGCACAGTCGGATCTTTCAGCCGGAGCTGCTCGACAATATCAGTGCGCACGCGCGGTGTGGCGGTGGCGGTATAGGCGTGGATACTCGCGTCCTGGAACCGGCTCTTCAGCTCAGCTAACTGGCGGTATTCGGGCCGGAAGTCATGGCCCCAATGGCTTATGCAATGTGCCTCGTCGATTGCGAAACTAGAGACACGAAGACTCGCCGCGAGTTCTAAAAAACGCGGGGCTAGCATCCGTTCCGGCGCGAGAAAGATTAGATGATGATGGCCGGCTATAATCTCACGCTCGACATTGCGCAGTTCAGGCAGGCCCATTCCGCTATGTAATGCGGCTGCAGGATAGCCACATGCCCGAAGCGCATCTACCTGATCTTTCATCAGGGCGATCAGCGGTGACACCACAATATCCGTGCGTCCGGCAACCGCCGGCGGCACCTGATAGCAGAGTGATTTGCCGCCGCCCGTCGGCATCACCACCAGGGAATCGCGCCGTTCCAGCCCCGCCCGGATAGCGTCAGCCTGAAGCGGCCGGAGTGTGTCGAACCCCCAGTAGCGCCGAACCGTGGCAAGGATCTCACCAACCTGGTGCTCAGCAGAATGTAGCTCCACGGCGCCAATGTATCTAAATCACGATGCTGGTCATATCGTCGGCGATTACTGTCGCAGCTGACCGGATCGCAAAACTAGGTTGGCCAGATCGAGAAGGATCGTAGCCATAGTTCACTCCTAGTAGCGAAGATTTTTCAACTATTACAAAGGCTCTGGCGCCGGCGCCTTAGTAATCCGCTCGGATACGCCTGGCTTAAGCGGCCCAGTTGGAACCAATAAAAAGGGTGTCTGGTGTGCTGCTCGTTATTGTGGTGGATATTCATCAGAGTACAGCAAGCAGTGGGTGGCCCTAGAAAGCGGGAGATTGCTCTCCTCTGGGGACTCAATTGCCGAGGTTAAGTCTAAAGTGGGTGGCCGTGAGGGCGTACTACTTATGCGGATTCCGTGAGCGATGTTAACGTTCGCTGATGGGAGCACCTTCGCCACCGGGTCAGCACCCTACAACTATCTTCCAGCAGAGAACCCCAGAATCCAGATTGAGATGGATCGACGGTCAAAGGTTCTCGGCGGCGGTTGATACCGGCGCCCCATATTTCATCTGTAATCTTCCTGTTGCCTATCTAGTAGGACTGACCACGGGCGAGCACGTCGGCGTTGCGGCCCTTAGTACTCGAAAAGGTCCGATACGAGGGAGGTTGTACAGAAGAGCGCTCGTCCTTCTTGCTATGGAAGGGGAAAGCGTAGAAATCGAGGTGACTACGTTTGTCCCGGACGATCAGAGTTGGAATCAGGAGCCGTTATTTCTTGGGCTCTTCAATTGTTTGGATCGCGTTCGATTGCTGTGCACCCTACTGCGGCCAAGTTTTTCTTCGGTAAACCTTAGTGCTCAGCTGACGGTTCGGGTCCGCCGTCTGTCATCGCAGCCGCTTTGCCACCTGTGTCGCGAAATACGTGAGGATCAGGTCGGCGCCGGCGCGCTTTATTGCTATCAACACTTCCATTGTGGCGCGCTCTTCGTCGAGCCAGCCGTTGATTCCCGCGGCACGGATCATCGCGTACTCGCCCGAGACGTTGTATGCAGCGACCGGCACGTTGAATTCGTGCTTGGCCCGATAAATCAGATCGAGATAGGGCAAGGCCGGCTTGACCATCACGATGTCGGCGCCTTCTTCCAGGTCCAACGCGATTTCGCGCATCGCTTCGTCACTGTTGGGCGGATCCATCTGATAGGAGCGCCGGTCACCGAATTGCGGTGCTGATTCAGCCGCCTCGCGAAACGGCCTATAAAATGCCGACGCGAATTTGGCCGAATAGGCCAGGATCGGGATGTGACTGAAGTTCTCGTTGTCGAGCGCGGTGCGGATTGCCGCCACCCGCCCATCCATCATGTCAGACGGTGCGACCATATCGGCCCCGGCGCGCACGTGCGAGAGCGCCTCGCGGACCAGTAGTTCGAGTGTCGCATCATTGTCGACGTCATTTCCGGCGATCAACCCGCAATGGCCGTGGTCGGTGTACTCGCACATGCATACGTCGGTGATCACCATAAGGCCGGGCACGTGCTCTTTGATCTCGCGAATCGCGCGCTGCACCGGACCATTGTCGTCCCAGGCCTCGGAGCCTTGTGCATCCTTACGCTGCGGAATACCGAATAGAATAATAGCCGGGACGCCAGCAGCATGGGTCTCGTGCGCTGCGCGGACGGCGTTATCGACTGACATCTGCGCCACCCCCGGCATCGCCACGACCGGCTTGTTAATACTGCGTCCGGGGCAGACGAAATAAGGTTGAATCAGATCGTCTGGTGCGAGCCGCGTTTCCCGCACCATCCGGCGCAGCGTTTCATTGCGGCGCAGCCGACGCGCCCGATTTATCGGGAATGCCATAGTCCTCACCTCGCAAGGAAACAGAACCCTCACCCCTAACCCTCTCCCGCAAAGGAGCGGGCGAGGGGCATTATACTTCGTGCCGGGTTGGAGAACCGGCGCGGCGCAACCGCGCTCATATTAACCCGCGGCCCGATGACGGAAGTAGTCTAGAATCGCATCCATCAGGCTATCCACTGTATATGCAGCCGGACTTACGACTACGTCGAAACCACACGTGCGTGCGGCCTCGGCGGTAATTGGTCCGATCGCTGCTGCCTTCAAGCCGCCGATCGGCACATCAAGCATCGCCTGAAAATTGCGAACCGTGCTCGAACTGGTAAAAGTGACCAGATCGATTGCGCCGGTACGGACAAGCTGACGCTCCCGCTCTATGCCGGCACGGAGGGGAATCACAGTTTTGTAAGCGGGCGCAACGACGACTTCCTTCGCACCTTCCTGCCTTAGCAATTGCGGCAGGATCTCTCTCGCAACCTGTGCGCGCGGTATCAGGATTCGCGCGCCTGCGATCGTTTGCCTGCCAAGCGCTCCGATCAGCGCCTCTGCCCGATACTCACGGGGAACCGCAGCGACTCTCAGGCCATAATGGCGCAGCCGGGTGGCGGTGGCGGGACCGATCGCAGCAAGCCGGGCGCCCGCCGCTCGAATATCCACGTCCAGGATATGCAGCCGTTCGAGGAAGGCCTCAACGCCCGTAGCGCTGGTGAAAATTATCCAATCGAAAGTCTCAATTTGGCCGATTGCGGCATCGAGTTGAAGAAAATTGTCCGGGGCCTCAGTCGCTATGGTTGGAAATTCAATCGCCTCGGCTCCAAGCTCGCGAAGCCGTTTCGCAAAAGCAGCGGTGTCCGCCGCCGCACGGGTAACCAGGATACGCCGACCGAAGAGCGGCAGCCGTTCGGCCCAATTCAGGGTGGCTGCGAATTGCGCACATTCCCCCACAACTACCACCGCCGGAGCGCCAAGACCGGCACCTTCGACCTGGTCTGCCAGCGCGGTAATCGGCGCCGTCACCGTTTTCTGCGCTGCCGTCGTGCCCCATTGGACAGCCGCGCACGGCGTCTCAGCGGCAAGCCCGGCGGCGACCAAGCGAGCGAGATTCTCCCTAAGTTGAGAGGTCGCCATCAGAATGACGATTGTTCCGTGGGCGCGAGCGGCGCGAGCCAACTCGTCCCATGGGACCGCGTGAGGATTCTTTTCTGTACCCTGATGGCCGGTAACGAACACCACGAACGAGCCGTATTCGCGATGTGTTAGCGGGATGCCAGCAAACGCGGGGACTGCAATCGCCGAAGTCACGCCGGGCACAACCTCGAACTCGATACCAGCCGCGGCTAGCGCTTCGGCTTCCTCCCCGCCGCGGCCGAAAATAAACGGGTCGCCGCCCTTAAGCCGCACAACGCGTTTTCCCGCGCGCGCGTGATGAATCAGGATTTGATTGATTGCGGCCTGCTCGAATTGCTGTCCCCCCTTGCCCATTTTGCCGGCATAGATTCGCTCGGCCGCGGCGGGGGCCATCTGCACAATCTCAGCACTGGCCAGGTAGTCGTATACGATAGTGTCCGCTGTCCGTACGATGTCCGCGCCGCGAACGGTGATCAGGTCCGGTGCCCCGGGCCCGGCCCCGACCAGGTAGACCTTGCCGCGCTCACTCACGGCCGATAAGTTCGCCTGCGCCCCTTTCAAGCATCAGGCACCCGAGGCGTTCACCTAACCGTGTCGCAGTCTGCTCGATTTGATCGCGGCTCGACGCGGGCAATTCTCCCGCCAATTCGGCACTGAGACTGCGTCCACCATCGACGCTGAACAGCAGCGCACGAAGCCTAAGGCTGTCGTTACAGGTTGTCGCATTTACCCCCACAGGCGAGACGCATGACGCGCCAATCGTGGCGAGAAACGCGCGTTCAGCTGTTATCTCCGCCAGCGTGCGCAAATCGGTGAGAGCTTGAATCTCATTCTCAATCTCTGGGGATCTGAGCGGCCAGTCACGCAGCGTCTCGACTGCCAATGCACCCTGGCCGCCCGAAGGTACAAAGTCGTGAAGGTCCAATTCAGTTACGAAGATTTCATCGGCAGCTCGATCATAGCTCTGAAGCCGCTCGTCGCTGAACAGGCCGAGACGTTTCAGTCCAGCGGCGGCAAGAATGATCGCGTCGAAATTGCCGCTGCGAAGCCGCTGCAAACGGGTATCCACATTCCCTCGCAGCGGCAGCACTTCGAGAGCGGGGCATGCGCGGAGCGCTTGCAGGCGCCTGCGAACCGAAGAAGTGCCGAGTCGCGCTCCACCAGGCATCGAGGCCCACCCACCGCGGCTACGCGTGAGCAACACGTCGTATGATGCTTCTCGCTGCGGGACTGCCGCAAGATGAAATTGGTGCGGCAGAATCGCCGGCAGGTCCTTCATCGAATGAACGGCGGCGTCGATTCGATGCTCGCTCAGCGCCTCCTCCAGTTCGCGGACAAATAAGCCCTTGCCGCCAACCCGCGCCAGCGACGCCGTTTGAATTTTGTCGCCGCTGGTCCGGATCGGGACGATTTCTATCTCGAGCCCGCTCAGGCGCTCGGTCAGCGCGCGCCTTACGAGCGACGCCTGCGCCAATGCTAGCGCACTGGGACGCGCGCCAATCCGTAAACCCACGCTCATTAGCTAAATTATACAGTTCCGCTGAGCGATTGACCTTAAGCAATCTTGCGGGTCGACTCACGAAGCGGTTCAGCCTTATTTCGGTTTAGAACATCCGCGGTGGCTCCAAGCCTACACCCAGCGTTTGCTTAAACGACTTGAAAACGTCTTCAACGTCCCAAGGACCGTTGTTGATCATCACTCGCTCGGGCCTCATGTGGGTGTAGCGGGTAATTCTATAGCCTGATGCGCCGAAGCATTGGCCGGTAACTTCCGCCGCTTCGTCGCTGCACAGATAGACAATAACAGGAGGCACGTTGGCCGGGTCCATCGTTGTGCCGGCCGCGGTGGCGCTGGTTATCAGGCCAGCGCCGGGCATCCGCCCAGCCGGGATCGAGTCGGTCATTCGAGTGGCTGCGCCCGGCCAGATCGCATTGCAGGTAACGCCGTACTTTTGCATCGCGTTGGCGGTGCTGTACGTGAGTCCAAGAATGCCGGCTTTGGCCGCGGCATAATTTGGCTGGCCGGGGGAGCCCTGCGCGGCGTTGGAAGAGAAGTTGATGATGCGTCCGAACTTGCGCTCGCGCATATGGGCGGTCGCCGGCCGCATCGTGCAGAAGTGACCGCGCAGATGCACCTTTATGACCGCATCCCACTCATCGACGGTCATATTGAAGATCATACGATCGCGCAGAATACCCGCGACGTTCACCAAAATGTCGAGCTTACCAAACTCTTTGATGGCCTGATTGACCAGGCCCTCGCCGCCCTCGGGCGTCGAGATATCCAAGTGGTTGGAGCTTGCGTTGCCGCCGGCGGCCTTGATTTCCTTTACCACGTCGTCGGCCGGTGACGTCGTTTCCTGTTGCCCGGCGACGGTGACTCCAAGGTCATTCACCACCACCGCCGCGCCCTGCCGGGCAAGCGCTCTGCTGACCTCGCGCCCGATACCACGTCCACCGCCGGTGACGGCGGCAACCTTACCGTCTAAATGACCAGCCATAATCACTTCTCCCCAAGTGCTGTAGGGACAGGCATTCAGCCCGTCACTCTGATTTCCGCTATTGAACCCGCTTATAGCGCAAAACCCCGCATCCGCAACAGGGTGCGGGAAGCCCCAGAAAGGTTGCTCAACGCCGTATCGCTGCTCGAAAGACAGCTGAGGAAGCACTAATCAGTAGTATCAGGTTTCCCGACCCGAAGCCGTTTGGGTCGGATGATTTGGCTTTGGCCACAACCATGCCGCGCCGCGAACACCGCTCGAATCGCCGTGAGCCGCTTTGTAGATTTTCGTGCTGAGCGAATCTGAGAAAGCGTAACTTTCTACTTTCTCAAGCAATCCCAAGTACAAGCTTTCAATGTTTGAAAGACCCCCGCCAAGGATGATTGCATCTGGATCGATAACGTTGATCACAGACGCCAAGGCGCGCGCCAACCGCCCTTGATATAAAGATAGCAATTCAAGTGCACCTGTGTTGCCCGCACCCGCTAAGAGGGCAATATCTCGTGGGCACAGGGCCTGCCCGGTGAGCACTTCATATTCACGGGACATGCCTGGCCCCGACAAGAATGTCTCGATGCAACCAGTTCTCCCGCAATAACATGCGCGCCCAGGCCACTCGTTGCGGTTTGGCCAGGGGAGCGGATTATGGCCCCACTCACCAGTGATCCTGTTGCGGCCTGAAATCACATTTTTATCGACGATTAGGCCGCCACCCACTCCTGTGCCGAGGATGATGCCAAACACAACCTGCTCGTGTTGCCCGGCGCCGTCTACTGCCTCCGACAGCGCGAAACAGTTGGCATCGTTTTCCAGCCGCGCTGGGCGGCTCAAGATGCGAGATAGATCGTTATCGAGCGGCTTGCCGTTTAACACCGTACTGTTTGCATTCTTGATTAACCCTGTTTTGGGCGAAATGGCGCCAGGCGAGCCAATTCCAACACTGCCGGTTTCCGCTAGTTCTCGCTCAATCTCTTTGACAAGTCCGCTAATCGAGTTGAGTGTGCGATCGTAATCTCCCACAGGAGTGGGCACTCGTCGACGGATCAGCGCGCGGCCGTTGTCGTCCAATGCGATCCCTTCGATCTTTGTCCCTCCAAGATCAATTCCGATGCGCACGCTTTCGCCCCGGTGCCGTCAAGGCGCACTGATCAGTAGATGTTCGGGCCGGCCGCGTGAGGCGGTTCGCGCCGTGGGCACTGCCGGAAATTCTTCAACGATGCCTGAGCGCGAGAAGCGGCCGAGCATCCCGTTCGGTTCCGTAAACCAGAGGTTGCCATCGCTTCCGACGGTAATCATCCCAGGCATTATGCTGCCCTGGAGGTAATACGTTCCCTGGCTTCCGTCGGGCGCTAGTTTACAAATAGCATGAGCGGCCGGTACCGTGACCCAGACGTCACCATCCGGCCCGGCTACGATGCCGACTGGGGGTCCGTCGGCTGCGAGCACATACTCCTTGATGCGACCCCTGGTGGTCAGGCGGCCGACTTTTTTCGAGCCGAATTCCGTGAACCAGATGTCGCCGTCAGCTGCTCTGACAACCCCATCAGGGCGGCCTCCGCGCCTTGGCAGCCGGAACTCCCGAACCCGCCCCGCCATTGACATCTGGTCAATCCGATCGCCGGAGTTTTCGGCGATATAGAGCTTGCCATCGCTCCCTTGGGCGATGCCAGCGGGGCCGCCGCGGCGTGGAAGCACAAATTCCGTCAGAGTGCCAAGCGGCGTCAGACGCGCGACCCGATTAGCTGCATGTTCGGTGAACCACAAGTTCCCATCACTCGCATTCACAATCCCGGCCGGACCACTTTCAGGAGTCGGCAGTGGAACGTAAGCGGTCGTTCCATCCAAGCCGAGCCGGCCGATTCGATTTCCTGCAGGATCGGTAAACCAGATAGCATCATCGGGCCCGGCGGTGAGCCGCTCCGCCAAGGCCCCGCTGCCCAGGTCGAACGTGGAAATCTCAGCGGCCGGCGTGATTCGCCCGATTTCAGACTTGCGTAATTCGCTGAACCAGAGATTACCGTCGGGACCTGCTGCAATCGCGAATGGAGCTAATGTCTTCGATTGCTCAGGCGGTGATGAAGGCGGTAGCGTTTTTGGAGCCGAATGCGGCAGTGAGAGGATTTTCGCCCAATGGCCCAAACTGATATTCGCACATCCACAGATTGTCGTCAGCGCCAGAGGTAGCACGAGTAGCCGAACCGACCGTGGCTGCGCTCGCTTGTATTGCGGCAATTCGCTCAAGCCGAAAACCGCAAGATCATCCACTTTGAATTCGCTTGGAAGCCCGTGCGATTCACTTTCACGGGTGGCCGTTTTCGGTCGATTGAGGGCGCACCGTCAGTTTTACGGTGCATTCGCCCGGGTCTCTGCCGTAACACAGACTGCTGATCACGCCGGAACTTGGCTGATCGCTTTCCTCGGCGTTACCGGGACATATCCAATGGCCGCCGGAGCGATAGAGCGCAAGTGCGTACCATTGCCCCGAATCCAACCTGCCTTCGGTGCGACCACTGATGTCTTTGGTAGACGAAACTGTAAACCCATCATGCCCGAGCCCTGATGGGTCAAAGCGCATGAAGGTCATCAGCCAGCTGCCGCCGCCTCGATTATTAGCCTCGTAGATCATCGGCTTGCTCGACGAGAACACGGGCTTGGCGCGGCACAGCCATGGGCGAGCTTCGGCACCGGAGGCGAGTGAGCTCGCCCCCATCGTCGCCACAGCCGCGAATGCGATTGCCATGCACCACGATTTCATCATGCTTTGTAAAACCCCTGCTTGCTCATTTTAATCTTGTCGAAACTCGAGGGTAACAAGGCTATCGTCGGGATCACGGAAAAAGACTTCACAATATATTACTGTTCAACCAGGACTCATGTTAATAACTGGGTCTTTGGTAGATAATTAAGTAGCCCTGCGAGCTCGTTCATAACTTCTCCTCAGAGACCTTCACGCCGGGCAGCGAATTGAAGAGGCTGCGTAATCGCGTCGTTCCACCTCTCCCGAGAGTTTTCTTCCATGGGCGCGCCTGCAAGTAGCTATCGCCAAAAGCTTCTAGAAGGGGCCCGAGGTTAAAACATCACGCGCGTAAACGTCCCACAATTTGCCGAAAAACAGCCGACCGAATTCGTTCAGAGCCGTCAGCCGTTCGGGCATGGTCGGCGCCTGTACGCGGAAGGTAGTCAGTTGTTTCAGAAAATCCAGCATGGTGATGATAATGATGCCGGAACCGACCGTGATTGCTGCGAGCGCCGGTGGGTCCGCGGCTGCTTTCTCCTCGTCCTCTTTGGTAACGTGGCCGCTCAGGATGCGCGTATAGAGAGTAGTGGTAGCCCGCCATACATCTGATTGCGGTTCGTCCTTGACAATTTTCCGGCCGCTCAAGGTGAGCTGCTGCCCGGAATGGTCAGTAAAAAAGAGGCGGTAGAGCATATACTTAATGGATGGATCGGCGTCATCAGTGAAGAGGTTGAAAGTTCCGCGCTCCAGCTGGCATTGCCCGCCAAATACATTGCTCTCAACATAGCCAGTCAAATCACTGGTGTCATGCTCAGGGCGAACCACGAACGCGTGCACGCCGTCGACTGCGATTGTGAGATGGAACATCAAGTCAGTGCCGGACCTTTGCCCCTTGCTCGCACCGCTGGCGAAGTCAGTCTCGCCCACCGACCAGAAT
>Ga0187846_10001980_pt1 | contig 11396 bp, 10 predicted proteins | sample TC_taG_FD_161473 | JGI IMG/M metagenome (GOLD analysis project Ga0187846, IMG submission 161473) | Biofilm microbial communities from the roof of an iron ore cave, State of Minas Gerais, Brazil - TC_06 Biofilm (v2) | ecosystem: Environmental > Terrestrial > Deep subsurface > Cave > Wall biofilm... | reverse complement strand
ACTTCGACTTCACACGACCGCTGATCTTCGTCGCGCATCCGGACGACGAAACCATCGCCTGCGCGGGACTGCTTCAGCGCGTTGCGGCATCGCTCGTTGTCTTTGCCACGGACGGCGCTCCTCCCCGGTATGGCTTCGAGCGCAAGTTCGGCACCCTGCGGAATTATTCCCAACTGCGTTTTCAAGAAGCGTCTCGCGCACTCAGCCATGTTCCCAACTGCTCTTTCCGCAGGCTGATCCGGCCGGGCGGCATTTATTTCGGCGACCAGCATCTATTTCAATACTTGCCCGACGCCGTTCGCAGCCTCACTGAAATTGCCCGCGAATTCTCGCCCGACGCCCTGGTCTCGCACACTTACGAAGGGGGGCACATTGACCACGACGCCTGCGGCTTCATTTCCATGCATGCCTCCACGGCTCTCGGCGTGCGGCGCTTCGAGTTTCCCATCTACTCCATGGACGACAACGGAACGCTCGTCTACCAGCAGTTTCGCGATGTCCGCCCCGGCACCGTCGACTTGCGCCTTACTCCGGCAGAGATTGCCTGCAAGGCAAAGATGGCCGCCGAATATCAAACTCAGCAGGGAGCATTTTCGGTATTCGATCCCGGTCTCGAGCGCATACGACCTGCGGGCGGGGAAGGCTTCACCGTTCCGGCTTGCAGCAATTACTCGTATGAGGCGCGGCAGCTCAACGCACAACGCCTGCTCAATAAGTTCACAGAATTCGAAGCTCTCCTGCGGAGCGACTGGCGGCCGTAGCTTCGTGAGACGCCGGCCGCGGCTTGCCCTACTGCAGCCATGCGGTCAGATCGCGACCCAGCAGCTCTGCCAGTTCACGCACATCCCCCCGGTAATAGTCTTGCAAAAGCTCGCGGTCTCGGGGCTCGACCGACACTGCCTTACGCGGCTTTACCGCCAGCTTCTTCAGGAAGGATCGCAGAGCCGATGGACTTAACTTGGCCGCTCGTTGCCATACGCCATATTTCTTCAGAACGTAGCCTGCGGTCAGAGACCTGGGTACCCGGGGCTGCAGGTGCTGCTCCGACGTGTTGGGAAGGAAGCTGTCGTCCACGCCAAGAAAACGAAACGTCTCCGCCAGGACGCGTCCCGGCTGCCGCTGATAGTCCTCGTACAGGAAGATGCGGACGTTTTCCCGTGGAAATCGCTTCAGGTACCTCTTCACTTCCTTGGCATAAAGCCCCAGCTCAAGAGAAAGACCGCGTTGCCTGATGTCATCGCAGCGCAGGCACACTTCCGCATGCTGCCTAAAAGAGAGCCGCATGCGGCCCGCCGTCACCGACTGGAGATATTCGGAGAACATCCGGTCGACCGGGTTTCTCAGGATCATCAGTATCTTTGCGCCGGGGATTCTTGCATGAATGTTGTCCGCTGCGGTCTTTGACCACAGGTAGCAAACGCTGGCCTCGCCGATCGCCTTCTGCCCCTGCGCATTGCGAAACAATTTCAAGTAATCATCCCAGTCCGAAACCAGCCCGCCGAAGCGCTTTTCGGTCATTGGCCCTTGCAGATACCGCTGCAGTTCCTGCTGGTCGGCTTCGATCGCGGGAAGCCACTCCTCGCTGAAAATCTCCGGCCTGATCTCGGATGCGAAGTAGTTGGGCTCCTTGATGGGACTCATGTAGATTTCGGGATGCTGATCCAGGTAGTGATAAAGCGAAGTCGTCCCGGCTTTCGGAGCGCCCACAATGAAGAAGTTGGGCTTGGGACTCGAAGTGGGTGGCATCGGCGATGTCCGCGATTGCGGAAAAATGCTTGGTGCGCGCCCATTCTAACTAACGTGAACCGGAGACTCTAGCGCTTCCTTCTCCTCGCCACGACTCCCAGAACTAGCAATGCAGGGGGCAGCGTTTTCTGGTAGGAACCGGGTGCCGGAGCCAGAGTTACGGAGCTTTCACTCGGCGCCACTCCATGATCTTACCCCAGGCAGTATCCTTAAGACTGCGTTGTTGGGCTACCTTGTCCCACGACGTGTTGACACGGCGAACCGCGCCGGATATTATGCAGTCCCCTGCACGTTCGAGTCCTAAGCTTTTCCCTCTTCTGATTGCTGCACCTTCCTACTTAGGAGGTCGTTCATGAAGTTCCCGTTTGTGAGGCCCTCGTTTCGGGATTTTGCTATCGCGACAGGAGTTCTGGCGCTGTCTGGTGTCCTATGCGCTCAGAATGCCAAGAACCCGATTGAAGTTGCTCTTCTACGCTGGTACCAGGTAAACACGGCGGTGCAATTGTCGACATGTTCTCCTCCCAGTGTTCTCGGTTTTGATGGTAAACACATCTGGGTTGCGTGCGGTAATGTTAGTGAACTGCACGAATACAATTCGAGCGACGGCTCTCCGATCGCGGCGATCACTTCGGTGTTCGTTTCAGGTGTGTTGTTTAGCAGCCTACTATACGACGGGGAGAACATCTGGGTGTCCGGGAACAGCAACACCGCGGGTTTCGTCACTAGGATCAACGTGTCCACCGTGAACGGGGACGCCGCCTGCGTCGCGGGCGGGGGAGGGTGCAACTGCACCTCTCTTGGGAACGCTTGTGCGTCTGTCTCAAACGTCCTGTCCGGAGCGGGCGGAATGACGTTCGACGGTGCGAACGTCTGGGTTGCAAATGGCGGTGCCAATAACCTAAGCAGGATCACGGCAAACGCCCAGCCTCCCATTGCCGCGACCACGGTTACCCTCAACAGCGCCTGCAATCAACCGCTCTTCCTCGCTTTTGACGGTACGAATGTTCTTGTGCCCTGCCGAAACAGTAACAGCGTGCAGTTCGTCACGCTGACACAGCAAAGTCTTCTGACAGGAATAACTAGCCCAGCCTGGATTACCTATGACGGCACCGATATCTGGGTCACGTCGACCAATGGCACTGTTTATGAGGTCAGCCCGTCCGGCAGTGGTCACATCGTGAGTTCCGCAAAGGGCATCACCGGAGGAGCAGGAGGAGGTAGTGCTTACGATGGGAAATATCTCTGGGTCGCCGACTACTCAACTGCGATGGTAACCAAGTTGCAACTTGGCGGGCCGATTACGAGCTCGGGCTCAGCCCCCAATATCACTTCGATGACAGCCTTTAGTGGTGGCCTCACCAACCCCGAGTCTCCGGTTTTTGATGGGGCAAACGTGTGGTTCGCCAACTCAGGCGGCACGACGGTCTCCAAGTTTTGACGCGGGATTCAGAGCCATGAATCGCGAAGGAAACAAACTTGGAGCCTCTTGGAGGTTTGACCCATGAAGGTCGCTGAGATCTGGACCGCCCTTATTGTGTCCATGCTCGTGTTTTGCCCTCATGTGCTGGCGCAGAACCCAGACAATCCAATCGAAGACGCGCTCCTGCGCTGGTATCCCGCCAACCAAGCGGTCCTCTTCACAAATAGCGCTTGCGCCGCGCCTCAGGGCTTGGCCTTCGACGGCGAGCACATGTGGGTAGCCTGCTCAAGTACCAATTCCGCGGCGCAACTCTGGGAGCTCAACACGAGCGACGGAAGCCTCGTAAGAGCCCTCACTCTCACGAATGTTCACCCAAGCTACCTGTTGTTTGACGGGGCAAACATATGGGCGACAGATCGGACTGCGGGCACCCTTACTGAAGTTCGGGCCAGCGACGGCAGCCTTGTGCGTCCTACTATGACCTTGGGGACCACTCCTTCCGGAATGGCGTTTGACGGCCGATACATCTGGATTGCAAACAGCAGTACCACGAGCGGAAGCTTAACCAAGGTCGATGCGACGAACGGCAACACGACGCCAATCGACATATCCGCTCACTGCACGGATGCCACCAACATCGCCTTTGTTTCATCCGATCCGGGGAGTCCGGCCTGGGGCAACCTCACTAAGTCGATCTGGGTGGTCTGCAGTGCCACTACTCCCCAAGTCATAGAACTAGACCCCTCCAACAATAACGCCTTTGTTACCGCAACGCCGACCATTGGCGGCAGTCCTAACTGTAATAACATTGCGTTTGACGGTGTGCGCCTGTGGTTTACTACCCTGGACGGCCCTCCTCCGGCCGGACCGTCTGTTATCCAAGTTGACACGACCAACCCCCAAAACATGGTGGTGGCTACTTCTTTGACCGAAACCTCCCACCCAGACGCAGTCGCATTCGACGGGGAATTCATCTGGGTAACTGACAGTGTGAGCTCTCTTGTGACCAAGCTCTTTGACGGTGTCACGATTAGAACGGCGCCCGCGCCCGGGGGCAACGGCTATTTCGTTGCGTTCGATGGGGGCAACGTTTGGGTTTCCAACTCTAACGGTGGGAGTGGCTTCTATGTTTCGAAGATGTAAAGGGGCAGCCGGGCGTGGATTCAGGGCCGGAGGGAAGTCAGTCGCCTCTAGCGCTTCCTTCTCCTTGCTGTCGCGTGCGACACAACTTCTCCTGGAGCCAGCACCCGCCGCACGATCGGCGTGTTCAGCTTGTACTTGCGCTCGCTGACGTTGCCCGCGTCGTCTTTCACCCGCAGGACGAACACCGGCAGCGTGCCTTCCTTGTCGAAGTCCTCCGCGGTCACGGTCACGGGCAGCACGCCGTCGAGGCCGTGCTCGCGGTAGGCGGTTTCGTAGCGGTGTTTTTTCGTGTTCCAGGTGAACACGCGCACCTGATCGTAGTCGTAGGGCTGGCCGTCGCGCGATTCCGTCAGCACGCACAGATACTGGCCGACTTTTTTCTGCACGCCCTTGTCCACGTCGGCCACTTCGTTCAGCTTGAAGAAAGCCACGAAGCGCTGGCCTTCGGCGTACTGCGCGATGTCGAGCGGCACGTCGGTGTCGACCATGCGCGCCAGCACCCAGCCCACGCGCCCGTCGGCGTCGCGCACCAGCCACCAGTCTTCCAGCACCGGCCCGGCGGGAACTTTCGCCGCAGCCTTCGACGCCGCGGGTCTGGCCGGTGCCGCAGGCGCGCCCGGCAACTGCTTCTCCGCGGTCGCGCGCTTCAGGATGGAAACATGGGCGCCGCTGGCGAGCTGGTAAAGATGCTCGCTCTCGCGTCCGGGCGTGAGGTGCAGATTGGTCTCGTTGCGCAGGATGCCGGGCGCCTGCGCGGGATCGTCTTTATTGTCGGCGGTGAGCTTCTGCAGGCCGTCGTAGGTCTTCTGGTCGACCAGGAAGCGTTGCTCGATCCAGCCCTCGACGCCGGCGGCGGTGCGCACCCGGGCAAAACGCTTTTCGTGGTCGAGCACCTCGACGCGCTCTCCGTTTTTCACCGTGCCTACGCGGTTGTAGGCCATGGCCACCTGGTCGCGCAGCACGACCTGTCCCGCGGAAACGTAGTTGATCTCGAGCACGCGATGGCCGCGCCGGTTGCAGGCGGACAGCATGAGTCCGGCCGCGAGCAGCGCAGCCAGCGCAAGCCGCCGCAGTTGGATTGGGTGAAGCGGGGTCACGAAATTGGCGACGATGTCTCCACTATAGCGCGTGGGGAAGCGCTTGATTGACACAAAGGTTTACAGGGGTGGTGCTGTGGCACGCCTCAAGGCATGCAATGCGAATTACGCGCCATTTGCGCGGCGACCTGCTGCGCGGAGTCACGGGGGCGGTCATCGCCGGCGCGCTCCTGTTTTATCTTCTGCGGCGCAGCGTGCGCGGCGCGTTTCACGGCGCCGGCGCAAAAGCAGGTTCCTGGCTGCGCCCGGAATGACATCCAATAGGAAATGTTGCCGACTGACACCTTCCGCCGGATTCGGTTACCATAAAAGCAGTTGAAACGCTGGGGATTACGAAGAATGAACACTCTGTCCAATCGATTCGCACTCTTCATGCTGGCCGCGACGTTCGTGGCGACCGCTTTGGTTTCCGCGCAGCAGGCGCCGGTGAATCCCGTGCTGCGTCCGCCCAAGGGCGCGTCGGTGGCCATCGTGGTCTTCGAGGACCTGCAGTGCCCTGACTGCCGCCGCGCCACCCCGCTGGTGGAAGAAGCCTCCCGGACGTACAAGATTCCCGTCGTCTGGCATGACTTCCCGCTGCCGTTCCACAACTGGTCGCTGGACGCGGCCGTCTTCGCCCGCTACTTCGACACGCACTCGAAATCCCTGGCCAGCGAGTATCGCGACTACATCTTCTCCAACCAGCTCGAGATCACGCCCCAGAACCTGCGCGGCTACACCGAGAAGTTCGCGGCCGAGCACAAAGTCGACCTGCCGTTCGTGATCGATCCCCAGGGCAAGCTGATGGCCCTGATCAACGCCGACAAGGAATTGGGCAGGGCGATCAACATCGAGCACACGCCCACGCTCTATGTGGTGAGCAACCGGCACAGCGGCAAGCCGTTCGTCGAGGTCGTGGACCGCAGCCAGCTCTACGCGCTGATCGACGAGATGATGAAAGACTAAGGAGCGCTCGGGGCTCAGCCGTCATTAGTTTTCTGGAAAGCACTCCTACGCTTACGCCAGGTTCGCGTGAATGCCGATAACCTCGGTGACCTTGCGAAGTTGCTTGTCTCTCGTCCACAACAGCGTGGACGGACTGAGAAAGACAGACGCGATCAGGTGCGCGTCGATCAGGCCGATGCCGAGGCCATAGAGGCGGCGAGCCTCAATCATGGCGCGCACTTCGCCCAACTGCGCCACGCGCACCTGCGGCAGCAGGTCGAGCAGGCCAACCGTCTTTGCGCGCTGCCGTAGTGATCCCAGGGCCAGCTCCCCAATGATGAAGGGATGGATCACGATCTGTCCCTGGTCTAGGAGCTGTTGCATCTCCTTGTTACCCGCGCGGAGATGGTCGATCCAAACCGACGTGTCCGCGAGGATCACTGCGCGCCTGACCGGCGGCGGGGAATGCTTTTCAACTCGGGCATGGTGCCGCCCAGGGACGCCAACCGGCGGGCGCTTTCCCGCTCGATCAGAGCTTTAAGGGCTTCACGGACCAGAGCCGTCTTCTCGGCCACGCCAGTGAATTCCTGGGCGAGGCGAAGGAGATCGTCATCGAGCGCGAGGGTTGTTCTCATGGGCACTCCAGGCACCAAATTATAGCATCAAATGATGACATAACATGTGCCTCCCAGGAATGACGTGGAGAGCAGTGACGCTTTGTCATCGCTAAGTTGTTGAACCTACGTGGAAGTGATTGATTCTACGTCGATCGGTGCCGTTCCATCGGAGAAACCGCGACCTCATCGTCGCGTAGAGTGCCCCGCATTTGTGTTTAGAGACCCGTGGGACGCGTCTTCGTGTGCCGCACGTGCCAAACCTCAAACGAGCGACCGAAGGCTCCAGAATCGCCCGTAGCGCGTTCCTGGAGGTGGGAGTGTCCTGCCGAAGGACAAAAGGTAACTACAGTGTAGTATGTACAGACGGGCGCAAAATATGCTAAACCCTGTCCCGACATTCATTTGCCAGCGAAAATCAGGAACCGCTGCACTCCCGGCTACTCCGGACGCCCGGTGTAGTGCTCCTGCGAGTGCACGTCTTCGTGGTCTTCGAGCGATTCCAGGTGGGTGACGACCTCGGCCGGCGCGGCCAGTTCGATCGGCAGGCGTTCTTCCAGCGCTGTAGCCAGGCGATGCGCCTCACCCACCGGGGTAGCGTGCGGAAACAGCAGATGGACTTCGATGATGGTGCGATATCCGGTGGTGCGGAAGCGCGCGCCGTGGTAATGCACGCCAAGCTCCGCGCAAAGCAGGTCAAGCATGGCGCGAATCTTCTTCCCGTCGGCGGGATCGGAGTAGTCGAGCAGCCCGACCGCCGAACGCCAGGCCAGCCGCCCCCCGGACCAGAGAATGTTGGCGGCGACCGCGATTGCCACCAGGGGATCGAACGGCTTCCATCCCGTGAGCATTACCAGGATCAGGCCAATGATCACCCCGAAGCTGGTGAGGCTGTCGGTGAGCACGTGCTTGCCGTCGGCTTCGAGAATCAACGAATGGCTGCGCTTGCCCACGCGCAGCAGATACCAGCCCAGCCCGGCATTGAGCAGGCCGGCGCCGAGCAGCAGGAGCGCGCCGGAACCGAGGTGCTCGAGTTGCAATCCGCGGAGCCATTTTTCAATGGTGGCGACCAGGATCCAGATGGCGGCCAGCACGATCATCGCGCCTTCAAAGCCGGCGGAGAAGAACGTGATGCGCTCGTAGCCGTAGAGAAACGTGGGGCGCGCCGGCCGCGTGCTCAGTCGCAGGCTGAACGCGGCAAACGCCACCGCCACCACGTGAACGACCGACTCGGCGAAGTCGGAAAGGATGGCGGCCGATCCGGTCATGAGATAGGCCGCGGTCTTGCCCAACAGCATCAATACGCCGACCGCCAGCGACAGGCGCATGGCGAAGCGCGCGGCGCGCAATTCGTTTCCGCCGCGCGGCGCGGCCGATGTTTTGGGAAGCGTGGCTATCTGATCCGACACGAGTCGCTCCTCGGATATGCGCCTATGCTGGCACGAGGGCAGAAGAAGGAATGTGATTGGGATCACAAGGCAGGGATCAGTGGTTAGGGATCATAATCAGCGACAGAGCGCTGAACCCTTGCCCCTGTGACCCCAGGTTTCAGTCTCCGAAGCCGATGCCGATGGCGCGGGCGGCGGGCACCAGCTCTCCTTTGGGGTCGACCGTGTTGAGGCGGCCGATGGCGTCGGCCACGTTGACCGAGACGATCGAGCCGGCGCGCAGCGCCACCATTTTGCCGAATCCGCCTTGCGCGACCAGGTCGACGGCGGCCACGCCGAAGCGCGTAGCCAGCACGCGATCGTAGGGCGAAGGCGAGCCGCCGCGCTGGATGTGCCCCAGCACGCTCACCCGGACTTCCTTCTGCGAAAACAGGCCGATGGCGTCGCCGATGGTGTTGCCCACGGGCCAGCCGCGGGCCATCTGCCTGAGTTCGTGGGGCAGTTTGATGCCTTCGGCCACCACCACGATGGTGAAGTGCTTGCCTTCGCGCTCGCGCGCGGCGATAGAGTCGCAGATGCCCTTGATGGTGAAGGGGATTTCGGGGATGAGGATGACGTGCGCGCCGCCGGCGATGCCTGCGGTCAGCGCGATCCAGCCGCAGTCGCGTCCCATGACCTCGACCACGATCACGCGATGGTGCGATGCCGCGGTGGTATGAATCTTGTCGATGGCGTCGGTGACGGTGTGAATCGCGGTGTCGAAGCCGAAGGTCTGCTCGGTGGCGGAGAGATCGTTGTCGATGGTCTTGGGCACGCCCACGATCGGCATGCCCTTCTGAAACAGTTCATGGCCGATTTTCTGCGAGCCGTCGCCGCCAATGGTGATGATGGCGTCGATGCCGAGCTGGCGCGTGTGGGCGATCACCTGGTCGGAGATGTCGCGCACGACTTCCTTGCCGCCTTCTTCGGTCTTGTAGCAGAAAGGATTGCCGCGGTTGGTGGTGCCGAGAATCGTTCCCCCGCGGGGCAGGATGCCGGAGACGGCGTCGAGCGTGAGCTCGAACGACTTTTCCGGCCAGATGAGGCCGTCGAAGCCGCCAGGGATGCCGATGACTTTCCACTTGTATTTGAGGATGGCGGACTTGGTGGCGGCGCGGATGACCGCGTTGAGGCCGGGCGCGTCGCCGCCTCCGGTAGCGATGCCGATGCAGCAGATGTCGGGCATGGTGAGGGTCTTCGTTCGTCGTCGACGCCGAGATGGCTCCTTTTGATCATAGCGCCCGGGCGTGTGGAGGGAGCAATGTTACGGGTGGACGTAGGGGAAAACGTGTCCGCCCCCAGGGCATGAGGCAATCCAGTTTGTCAGCGTGGCCGTGTTTTACGGCGTGAGAATGATGGTGACCTGCTGGGTGAGGCTGGCGCCGTTGCAAGAGTAGGTTGCGGTCACAAGCACGTTCGTGTTGCTGGTCACTTGCGTCATGGTGACCGTGGCCGGGCTGATTCCGCTTGTAATCGTGAAGTCGGTGCTGTTCGAGGTCCAGGTTGCTGCCGCAGTGATATCAATCGTCTGCGTGGTTCCGTTGACTGGAGCTTCCACACTCGCGGTCATGCCGCCGGGGCTGGGAAAAGGGTGAGAACTGGAGATCGAGGTGTTGTTCGCCGGAACAATCTGGAACGATCCGGTGACCACGGTGTTCGTTGCGACGCACACGTTAGCGGTTGTGGATTGCGGAGGCAAGGCCTGATAGGTAGCGTCAATCTGCACCGGGGACGTATTCAGTGCCTGTCCGGAAAGCAGCCCCGAGGCGCTCACCGGAATGGAGGCGGAGTCAAGGCTGGACCACGTTATCTTGTTGGTGATGTCGCCCGTCGGGTTGCCGTTGGAATCGGTCCCGAAGGCGTGCATTTGTGTGGTACCGCCGAGCAGAACCGTCGGGTTGCTTGGACTAATCGTAAAGCTGGTGATGGTGGGGTTGACGAAGAAGCCGCGGCAGCCCACGGCCAGGGCCAACACGGCGAGCGCGGCGAAGGCGCCGGCGAGGCGAAATTTGTGCTTCAGCGATGACATATCGGTTAAGTCCCTTGGGCGCGCTGGCTTTGAAAAATTGTAGCAGAGAAGAATTCCCGCCGAGAGGGTAACTGTACTTCTGTGCCGGGTGAACCAACCCCGGCAAGAGCGCTCTCTCTGGATGGAGAACGGCGGGGTTGGAAGGGCTTGCAGGGAAAAGTGGGACCGGGCCGTCCCTTGAGGACTCATTCTCCGGGGATTCTTGCTTTCCCGGCATTGTCGTGCGGGGCTTTCGCATGTCGCCGCTTCGCGGTTGCACAGCGGTTGATGGGAAGAAAAAAATGGCCAGGGCTGAGCCAGCCACTGGCCACTGATCACTGACCGCTGCTCCCTGATCCCTGCCTCACCGTCCGCGATGATGCTCGTCGCGGTTGTCGTGCTTGGGCGGAGCGCTCTGCTTCTGCGGCTTGGAAGGCGGATTCGACTTCGGGGCCGAGTCATGATGCGGCTCAGGCCGGGAAGAGGAAGCGTTGTTCCGCGGCGGATTCGACTCCGGAGGTCGCGCCGACTTGTCCTTGGACTCGTACAGCGGGTTGTTGCCGCCGCTCTTGCTTTCGTGGTAGCCGGAGTTGTTCGACCCGCCGTGGTTGTTCGAATTCGGCGGAGTGAGCTCCCGCTTGTTGTTGCTCGCGCCCTCGGAGCGGTTGCCGCCCTCGTTCTTGTTGGGCGGGGTGAACGGCTTGAAGCCGCCGTTGTTCGAGCTCCCCTTCGAGTTGGGCGGAGTGAACGAACCCTTTTGGTTGTTCTGGGTGCGGGCTTCGCTCTCGTTCGATGGTCCGCGAGCTTCGCGCGGTGACATCGCGGGCTTGTGGTATTCGCCGCCAGCGGACTGTGCCTTCACGACCCCGTGTCCGCTGAACTCGCCGGCGCGCGTGGTCGCTGCCACCTTGGGCGCGCCATGGTTGTTGGAGGCAAACAGATCGCGATTCTGGCTGGCCGAGTGCTCATGCTGGGTTTGCGCCGACAGCGGAGCCATGTGCTGCTCGCGTCCCGCGG
>Ga0187846_10001979_pt1 | contig 11400 bp, 18 predicted proteins | sample TC_taG_FD_161473 | JGI IMG/M metagenome (GOLD analysis project Ga0187846, IMG submission 161473) | Biofilm microbial communities from the roof of an iron ore cave, State of Minas Gerais, Brazil - TC_06 Biofilm (v2) | ecosystem: Environmental > Terrestrial > Deep subsurface > Cave > Wall biofilm... | reverse complement strand
CGGTTGGCGTACATCCGCATCCGCCCGACGTCCTCCAGGGATATTCCCTTGTCGGGGTCCCCGTAGAGGATGAGGCGGTACATCCTCTCGCAGAAGTCGCCCTCGTGCTTGGGCGAGGATATGACTATAATCAGGCCCCTGTTGTCGAACCGCGACGTGAGCCGGTCGTACATGGCGTAGTATATCGCCTCCGCCGGCTCCAGGCCGCTGTCCTCCTCGCCTGGCGGAAGCTCCAGGAAGAACGCGGCCTCGTCTATGCATCCGGCGAACACGGCGTACCCCTGCGGGAACCGGACGCTGCTGGAGCCCGGCACGATGGCGATGTTCTTCTTGAACCTCAGCTCGCTCTCTACCTTGCGGTCCGGCAGGTAGTCCCTGTCCCGGAACCACGCGGAGTTTTGTATCCTCTCCTTGACCTCGTGGAAGACAACCTTCCTGGCGTTGGACTCGTTGATGGACTGGTTTATGAGCATGATGGTCGTGCCCTTCGCCAGGTCCAGGTACGACTGCGGGTCCTTCAGGCACAGCAGCCAATACGTCATGTACGTGAAGGCGACGCTCGTAAGGTAGGACTTCCCGGAGCCGATGGCGGCTATGATGACCGCCACCTGATGCTTCCAGGCGAACGGGTCGTCCCCGAATATCGCCTCGGCCTCCCGCAGGATCCCGGGCCACACCTCCTTCCCCATGGCCCCGTACCTGGGCGACCGGAGGAACTCCCCGATGCTGACCGGGGCCTCCTCCCAGTCGGCGAGGCGTGGGTCCAGCATGGCCTCGTACTGGGCGTCAGTCTTCCTGGCCGGCGCTTCGCCCTTCAATGCCTCAGCACCACCTTCTCGGCAGCCTGGCGCGCGGTGGAAATCCCGTACGCCCTCACCGGCCCGGAACCGTTCGCCGTGAACGTCTCAAGCATGTCCTCGAAGTGCCCGTAGCATACGGGGAACATCTCGAACCGCCCGGTCTTCTTGCTCGTCGTGAACACCACGAGGTCGGCCGCGGCGGGGCAGTCCTGCCGGCTGCACACTATGTTGACGCCAGGTCCCGGAGCTTCCACGCGAGTCTCCTCCGTATACCCTCGACAGCCGCGGGCTCCAGCCCCATGTCCTCCGGCGACCTGCCGAGCAGGGCTCCCTCCACGAACGAACGCTCGTCGGGCTCGAGGTCGGCCAGCCTGGACCGGACGGACTCCACAAGCTCCACGGCGCCGAGCCCTCCGTCGTCCCTGCCGGACGCCTCCTCCAGCGGGGCGGGGTTGCACTCCCACCGCCTGTTCGCGGGGAACGGCTGCCACTCCCCTCGGGCGTCCTTGATCTGCTTGGGGGAGCGTATGATCCACGCCCGGTCGCGCATGTAGTGCTCCAGGGCGCCCTTTATGTACTCGTATGCGAACGTCCAGAACCTCGCCCCTGCGGAATGGTCGGGGCGGAACCTCTTCGCGGCCTTTGCGAGGGCTATCTTCGCTTCCTGGACCAGGTCGTCGGCCTCGTCCTGCCTGTACGTCTTGTAGGAGTACCTCCGGGCCATCTCCTCCGCCCTGGCCTCGAACGCCGCGTACCTTCGCATGGCGTCGCGGCCAAGGTAGAGGTTGCCCCTCTTCCGAGGGGTCCCCTTAGTTACCCTCTTGCGAACGCCGGAGGTCCGACGCAAAGGCTACGCCCCGCCGCGCCGCACCTCCGGTAGCGCGAATCTATTCCCCCGACGCCATCATACTACGCCGGGGACGAAAAGTCCTGCCTCAGTCGTGCTTGTCGCCCACCATCGGCGGCCAGCGCCATACGTTGTTCTCAACCAAACCCGTCTCCGCCTCGCGGCGCACGGACGTCTCGTACCACTGGCTCGCGAACCCGTCCTCGGCGTCCGCGAACACGTTCAGGTTCACGAGGTCCGGGCCGTGCACCGCGGTGATTATCGCGGGCCTGACCTTCCCCCGCTTCGTAACGTAGTGGACTATCCTCCCGACGCTCGGCATCATGGACCGAATCGCCCCCTCCCTCAGCAGTCTCCAGGCCAGCCTACTTGCCCTGGGCCTCCCCATCCGCGCTCTCCGGCGGCGGGAGCATCCTCCTGCGCTCCTCGTCCACCTCAGCAAGCTCGGCCTTCATCCTCTCCTCGCGCAGCTCCCTGAGCATGTCTGCCAGCCTTACCCTGACCTCCACCGGCAGGGACGCCATCTCGGCCTGTATGTACTCCTCGACGGACATTGCGTGCTGCCTCTGGACGCTGCGCCCGAGCCCGTACGCCACGGCCGCCTTGTCGTAGGAGTCGAACAGCCTAGCGAGCCTCGTTATCTCGAAGCCAGTCGCGAGCGCCGCATCGCCCCTCGCCTCCGCGCTGGCCGACATGTCGACCTCGGCGTCGAGGAACCTCTGGAGCCTCGCCTTCTGTATGGCGATGACGGCCGACCGGCCGCGCATCGTGTCCAGGAAGACGTGCTCGTCCCTGAGCTGCTCCTCGTACTTCTCCAGCGGGAGCCGGACTCCCTTGAGGTGCTCGTGCCTCCACCTCTGGAGCGCCTTCTCGTGGACCGGGGAGTAGTCGGGGTATATCCGCCCGAGGTGGTCGTTGATGTTCCTCGGCGACCACCCAGCGACGAGCAGGGCCTCTATGTCGTCCCGGTACCTGTGGCTCTCTATCGGGCTAGGGTTCGCCATGTCCCCTCCAAAAAGGAAGCCGCCGCCCAACTGGGGGGTGTGGACGGCAGCCTAAACAAGGAGGTGCTTCACTCCGTATTCTCCCCCGCCGGCCGTCAGTCCTCCGAGAACCCCTTAAACTTCACCCCGACGACGACGTACATTTTGGCGTCCGTCCTTTCCTTCGACGGCACGTTCAGCCTCTCCTCCAGCCAGCGGACCAGGCCGGATTCCGCCGTCGGGCATCCGAGCGCCGCCCCGAGCCTCGCAAGCCACTCCGGGATTACTTCCAGCTCAATGGTCGCCTTCACTTGCCCGCCTCGCAGAGGTCCCCCATGCCTACGGTGTCCTGCATTACGCCGGTGTGCGGGTCGAGGCTCCACGTCCATACCCCGACGACGTTGCCGAGGATGTCCAGCACGGGCGCCCCGCTGTCCCCCGCCGTCGGCCTCACCGAGAACACCGCCGCCACTACCTTAGTGCCGTCCAGCAGGTTCACCGAGTCGTCCGCCGACCCCACCGTCGTCCACTCGGATAGCGGGGTCCTGTCCCTCACGCCGTACCCGTCTACCTCCAGCGTCGCCCCGGGCCTCACGTCATCGGACTCGAACGACAGCGGGACGAGCGCCACGTCCCCGCGCGCGGCCCACCTCCCGGGCATGTACTGGACGTACTCGGCCTTCATCCTGTGGAGCCTCACGACGGCCACGTCCCTCGACAGGTCCCCGACGTCCAACTTCACGTCGCCGCTGTACTTCAGCGGGGAGGCGCACTCCACGGACAGGTCGTACGCGACGCCCCTGCCGGCGAACACGCCGTACATCCTCCACCCGTTGAACAGGGACGCGCTCACCACATGGCTGTTTGTCACGGCCGCCCCGTCCCCGTCAATGACGAACCCGGTCCCCGTGGACATCAGTTCGCCGCCGCGGTGCTCGTCCAGGGACACAACCATGAAGACGCTGTCTGGCCTGGGCCCTGGGTCAGGGGCGTTGCCGAACGGGAACGTCAGCACCGCCGCGAGCAGAGCCGCATGGAGCTTCATTTTGCCCTCCCGTCTCCTATGAGGATGCCGTCCAGATGGTCTATCTCGTGCTGGAAGATATTCGCTAGGCGGCCGGACACGTTGCCGTATACGATGTCCTTTCCCCTCCTGGTCATCCCCGCTACGGACACGGTCTCCCACCTCAGGACGTCCACAGTGACGCCAGGCTTGCTGAGGCACATCTCCTCGCTCACGACCGTCCCCTCGCTGTGCCGCGTTACCCTCGGGTTGAACAGCACCGCCCTCAGCTGCCTCGGATGGGCCGGGCCGGTGTTCACGACAATTACCCTGACGGGCACGCCTACCTGCGGGGCGGCAAGGCCGACGCCTTCGACTTCGTCCATGGTATCCACCATGTCGTCGACGAGTCGGAGGTAATCCGGTATGAGGGCGCGGTCAACGGGATCGCACCTGCGGTGGAGAACTTCGAGGTCCTCGGGGCTCCCGACGGTCAGTATGCGCCTGGCCGACATGGACCTATTATACTACTCCGCGCGGAGGACTGGAAGCCACATCCACGCCACGGCCGCCAGGACGTTTGCCAGCGTAAACAGCCAGCCCCACGGCCTGAGGACGAAGCACGCCGCTACCAGCGCCGCCCCGTAGAAACCTCCCACGAACCCGACGGCGAAGAACTCCCAGAACGTCACTTCGCCCTCCTGGCCTTCGCCTGCGCCGCCGCGGACTCCCGCATCCCGCGGAGTACGAGCCTCAGCCCGCCCTCCGTGAAGTAGACGTGGCCGCGCGGCCCCGGCGCCTTGTAGTCCGGCTTCACCCTCCCGCGCTTAATCCACGTCCTGAGCGTGTTCACGGGTATCCTCCGGCCCAGCATCTCCCCCAGGACGCGCGCCGCGTCAGACAGCCCGAACACGTGCACTCCTGCCACCCCGAACCCCCCGTGCTTTGCCATTGCGCTTCCCCCTCCTCCGCCTTCTCGGCGGTGCGAACCTCGGCTCCCCTGCCCACGGCGGGCTCTCCAGGTAGTCCGCCGCCCTGCGGTGCTGCTCCGGCGTCACCCTGGCCGCGCCCACCACGAACTTGTTACACCAGTATTCGAGGAGCCCCCTGAGCCTCCCCGTCCTGTGGTCGTGGTCGACGTTCAGGCGCTTCGTCTTCGGCGGCCTGCCGCATATCGCGCAGACCCCGCCCTGCGCCACCAGCTGCGCGTCGTACTCCTCCGGCGTTATCCCGAACTTCGTGCGGAGGTGGTACGCCCACGCCTTGTCCTCGCGGCTACCTCCGCTCACTTACGTGGTACCTCAGTTCGGCCCGGGGATCCCCAGCGGCAGGTACAGCCAGCGCCCACAGCCTCACCCTGGCCCCGTCGTCGGTCGTCAGGACGAGCCCGTCCGGCCCCATCCTCACGCTGTTTATTATCTTACCGTTCAGGAAGGCGAGCCTGCGGTTGTCCTCGGCGAACACCCCGTCAACGGACGGGTCAGGCTCCGGCGCCCTCCTGCCCCTAGCCTCGTTCACCGCCACCCTCAGGTCCTGCCTCCCGAGCACCTTCGCCTTCTCCAGCCACTCGGAGTTCTTCTCCTTGTCGCCGGATATGACGGGCCGTATCATCTCCAGCTTCAGCATGTCCACGCTGCTCAGGGACTCCTCGGTGAACGCCTCCGGGTGGTCCACGAAGTACGTCTGGTAGAGGCCGATGAGCTTGTACGCGTTCGACCGCTGCATGTCGGCCGCCCCGGCGACGTACGACTCGAAGGAGTCGTACCCGAGGGCCTCGTACATCCTGACCTCCTGGCCGTCCGAGTTCACGGCGACCTTTTTCCACTTGATGTACCACAGCGCCATGCCGACCGTCATGAACGCCGCCGCCGCCTGCGCCTTGTTCGACATCAGCAGGTCGTGCCACTTCTGCGCCTCGGACGCCATGGACTTCGTTATGCCGTTCACCACGCCGACTCCCCCTCGCCATCGTCCGCCGTGATTGACGTCGGCTCCCCGTCGTCCAGCTTCAGGGCGTCCTCCCTCTTCGACACGTACCACACCGGACGGCCTGACTTCATGCCCATGCCGAGCACCCACCCGCACGACGCCCAGCACGTGGCCTTCCACCCGCAGTACGCGCACTGTACCGGTAGCTTCTGCTTACCTGTAGGCTTGCCCCTGTACGTCTCCGCCACCGGCGAGAACGCCTGCGGCGGGAGGGACGTCGGGTTCGAGGACTCCACGGCCGCCTTCCTCCCGAACGACGCCGCCACCAGCGCAGCGTCGTACGGGACCCGCCACTCGTCGAGCGTCCCGGTGAGACCGCGTATCCCGACGAAGACCGTGTCCAGCACCGGGACCCCGAGGTCCCTCCACGCCTTCACCTCAAGAGAGGTCTGCGTGCGGTACCCCCAGTCGTCGGAGAGCACGCCCGTGGCCTTCATCTCGTCGAAGGCGTAGTCGGACATCTTCTTTATCTCCACGTTGTGTAGGACGGGGGACGATTCCGTCTGCTCGTACACGAGTCCGTCGGGCCAGCACGTCATGGAGTCCGTACCGTAGGACGCGGTCATCTTCGCCTCCCTCGGCAGGCCGCGCTCCTTCAGGACCTCCTTCGGTGTCCGTATGTCCACGCCCGCTATCCTGGCGCAGCACAGGACCTGTATCTCTATGACGTCCCCGGCCGCGAAGTTGAATATGGCCCTCGGCGACAGCGGCTCGTCCTCAGGGAACCCGAAGTACTTGTACGCCGACTTCCTTGCGCACGGGTGCGTCACCGCCGTGGCGTACAGGTGGCCGGGCTTCGAGGACCTGTCCTCCATCAGCTGGCGGACGGTCGAGTGCCTGAAGGCCCACATGGCCTTCGCCAGCGCCCCACGGTTCACGGTCTTGCCTGGCTGCCGGAGGTACTCGTGGATCCTGTCCACGATTATCGTAGGGTGGCCGTTAGGCATGCTGCGCCCTGCCCTCCATGTGCCTGCTCATCGCCGCCATTACGTCCGCCCTGAACTTCATGTACCACTGCCTCCCCCACTTCGAGAGGTAGTCCCCCTTGTCGAACCTCGCGACAACGTCCTCGCCCCCGAAGCACAGATACCCCATATCCCCTTCGATCCTCAGGGTATAGCCCGGCTCCATGCCGGGCGGCGCCCACGAATCAGGTACCCTGGTCCCCGGCAGGAGTCTCCCCATCAGAACTCCTGTTCGTCGTCCGTGCGTTCGACTCCTCCGAATAGGTCCAGGCGCGACTGCGAGTGCGCCGGCCCCACGCGCTTCACGGCTATCTCCAGGTACTTCTCGGACAGGTCTACGCCCTCCCCCGACCGGCCTAGCCTCTGGGCCACCAGGAGCGTCGTCCCGCTCCCGACGAACGGGTCCAACACCCAGCACGGGATCGGCCTGAACGGGCCGCCGTCTCCGCCGCACCCGCACGAAGGGCCGTACCCCATGTCGCTCCTGGAATACGGGACACTAGCGCGCGTGTCGAACGAGTACCTCTGCCGCTCCACGTTCCCTGGCGCCCCTTCTACCTTCTCCCGGCCGTAGGAGTTCCAGTCCTTCCCGAGGACGCCCCCGCTCGCCTCCACCGTATGCCTCCACGGAGCCCCGCAGTCGGGACAGCATCCTACCGCGCTCGTCCCGGCCAGGACGCACGGCTCTACCAGGGCCTCCGGGAACGTCGCGAAGTGGGCCTCCGGGAACGGCTGCGTCGGGATCTCCCATACCGTGCGCTTGTTCCTGCCCATCGGGTGGAAGGCGTTGGGCTCCCCCGGCTCAGGCGCCTGCCGGCGGCCCTTTGCGCTGGGGTCCGAGGCGGTCTTGTCCCGCCACTCCGGCTCGGAATGGATGTGCCTCGCCCTCTGCCCCGGCGCCTGGTACTCCGCGTTGTTCTCCGGGTTCCTGGGATGGTCCCCCGCCACCGCCGGGGCACGCTCAACGAACTCCAGCTCCGCCACCCCGGCGAGGGACGTCTGCCCGCTGTCGGCCGGCGCCAGCCTCGGTACCTTCGGGAGCATCCTGTGCTGCCCGGTTATCCCCGTATCGCCCGAGCCCTCGAACGCATCCCTGTACGCCCCGCCCTTGTTTATCCGGCCGTCCGGGGCCGCGTATGCGTACCGCTCCATGCTGGCGGCCTTGTGCGGCTCCCTTATCGCATCGGCGTCGTAGAAGTACCGCTCGGACTTAGACAGCAGGAACAGGTACTCGTGGGCCTTAGTCGGCCTGTCCACAACGCTCTCCGGCATCGGGTTCGGCTTGGACCATACAACGTCGGAGCGGAGCCACCACCCGTCGGCCTGGAGGGCGAACGCCACCCTCCACGGCATGCCTATCATGTCCTTAGCCTTCAGCCTCCACGCGTCCCCGGCCCCATCCGTCCGGTTGGCGCCAAGCTCTGGGACGCCGGCCTTCGGGTTCTTGTTGTCTCCGACCTGCCTCCTGCCCCTATGCTTATGCTCGTCGTTACTGCCCCTTATGCCCCTGTTCACAGGGACCGTGCCCTCCGGTGGGAGCGGCCCCGCCAGCGTGGACTTGTCCCTGCCGCCGGTCGCCCCGTGCCCTCCCGTCCCGGCGTTGTAGTACGTATCCCCCATGTTAAGCCACAGCGTGCCGTCGTCCCTCATTACCCGACGGACCTCCCTGAACACCTGCACCACGTGCTCCACGTACATCTCGGGCGTCGGCTCAAGACCGAGCGTCCCTAGCCACGCCCCGCACCTTACGCACGTCCCCTGCCTGAGCGTAACGCTCTCGACCCCGTCTGCCCTGGCCGCCCGCCAGTCGCCCCTGAACCTCGTCTGCGGCCTGCCCGTCCGAAGGCCCGGGCCGTTCTCGCCCTGCTGCCAGTTGCCGCCTTTCCCCGCCTCGGCCACTACCTCCGCCTCGGCCCATTCGTGGTCGCACGCCTGGTCCCCGCCCCACATGGCCGGCGGGAGCCCGTAGTCCCTGAGCGCCCAGTAGGGCGGGCTGGTCACGACGGTCTGCACGAACCCCGGCGGGAGCCCCCTGAGGACGTCCAGCACGTTCCCGAGGCGCAATCTCAGGAGGGTCTGCCCGTTGTCGGACTCCCAGTACGGCTTCATCGGTACGGCCGCTCCTCCGAGTAGACGCGCTTCGCCTCGTCCCATATCCTCAGCGGTATCCCCGCCCGCCTGGCCCGGGTTATCGAGTCGAACGTCCCGCGCGACCTGCCGTCCCAGAACGCCCACGCCTCGTCCGGCCTGCCCTGCTCGAACATCTGCCTGTTGCGCCGGATGCCGGCCGACTTCCCGTAGTGCTCCCAGTCGGGGAGGTACTCCTCAACCGACAGGCCGTTCTTCCTAGCCTCGTCGGCCGCCCACGAATCGACGCCTCTGGCGCCACCGGTTATGACGACCATCGGCCGCCTCGCGGCAGGGGAGGCAAGCTCCCTCACCTGCGCGCGGACGAACTCCTCGTCCTTGAAATCCCGGCTGCCGAACACGACGACCCTCACTGCTCGTCGTCGCCCTCGTCCTCTGCCTCGCTACCAGTCGTCGCCTCCACCGCCGAAGAGGCCGCCGGGCGGCGCTCCCTTATCAGGGACTCCATCCACGACAAGGCCACCGCCGCCACCTGGGTGACCTCCTCCAGAAGGACCTCCCGGCTTTCCGGCTCCTCCAGCACGGTCTTTGCGGCCTCGCCGTACTCCTCGGCCAGGACCGCCAGCCACAGGAGGTCGGGGTTGTCCCTCTGCTCGCCCCACAGGACGTCCTGCCTGTCCCGCTCCTCCAGCGCCATCTCCAGCGCCTTCTGCTGCTCCTCCCTCATCGCGACCACGACCAACCTCCCCGACCAGGATGGAGCCGCACACGGCGCATACCGTCTCGGTCAGCGACGCGTGCAGCACCTCGTACTCCGAGTACATCACCCAGCACTTCGCGCACCAGTACGCCGCGTAGCGGCACGGAACCACGACCTCCGGCCGCCTCGGCTTCGCCGGTGGCACCTTATCACCCGCGCCCCATCCGGCGGCATACCCTGCACCGGCAGCCCCCGTAGTGCGTGGATGCCCCGCCCATCGGCATGAACCTCAGCATGACCGCCGCCAGCAGCAGGAACGGGGAGCACGCGAGCGCGGCCCCGACGAGCAGCGCCAGCCAGTCCATCAGAACGCCGACCCGTCCGCGTGCGGCAGCTCTGGCTCCGGCTCCTCGCCGGGCTTCGCCAGGCCGACGAACCTCGTCTTTGGGGCGTCGAACCAGCAGTCCTGCCAGGCTATCCGCCCCATACCGTCCCTGGCCTTCTCGACCCTTATCCGCATGAACCACCCGTACTCGCCGAGCTTCTCGATGCCGCCTCCGTCCCACTCGTCCAGTATGAGCAGCGTATTGGCGATCATGCCTATCATCCCGCTGCCGCGCCCGGACATCACGGACTGGCCGGACTTGTACGACGCCTTGTCGGGCTGGCTCACCACCACCACGGGCACCGCCAGCTCCATGGCCAGCCTCTTCAGCGACCGCAGCGTGGAGTCTATCGCCATCGTGTCGTTGTCTACCTTCGTGCCCGGCGACATCAGCTGGAGCCAGTCCACGCCGATCCACCGCAGGCCCTCCCGCCCGAGGGACCTCGCCTTCTGGTCCACGGCGTACGCGGCCGCCGCGACCTGCTGCGGGGTGAAGCACGCCTCCTTCGCGGCCAGCGGGAGTTCCGACAGCGGCCCCGCCGCCTTCGAGAGCCTCTGCCACCCGACGTCGTCGACCCTGCCGCGCCTGAGAAGCAGCCCGTCAACGTCGGCCGCGGCGGACCACATCCTGAGGCCGTACCCCTTCGCCGGCATCTCGTTCGAGCACAGGAGCGCCCACCCGCTGCGCCTCGCCGCCCTCTCCCAGCACTGCTGGAGGAAGGCCGACTTGCCGCGCGACGTCGCCCCCTGGACCACGACGACCTCTCCCGGGAACATGCCGCCCGTCGCCCTCGTCACCGCCGGCACCTCGGCCGGGTACGGCACGTCGCCGGCCATGCCCTTCGCCGCGTCCTCGGCCCACCGCATCGCCTCGCCCATTATCTCCGGGGCGTACTTCACGCCGGTGATGTCCTGCGACTGGTCAGCGACGGACCTCACTATCTTCGACGCCTCCGCCGCCAGGGACTCTGACGTCCCCTGCCCCGTCAGGGCGAGGTGGGCCACGGACTCGCTCGTCCTGAGAAGCACCCGCCGCATCTCCTCAAGGCGCACCATGGACGCGTAGTGCTCCAGGTTCGCCATCGACGGGATCGCGTTGGGGAGGGACGCCACGTACTGCGACCCGCCCACGCCCTCCAGCTCGCCCATCTCGTCGAGGCGCTTCGACACCGTGAGGATGTCCACGGGGAGCCCGGCGTCCATCAGGGCGGACACCGCCCAGAACACCGTGGCGTTCTTCGTCGAGAACGATCGCGGGGTCAGCGTGACCCTGACCCGCCTGGACTCGCCGGGGTCGCCCCCGAGCATGAGCCCGCCGAGGACGGCCGCCTCCGCCTCCTCGTTGTACGGGAGCCTATATTCCATGCACGCGCCTTGCGTAGTCCCTGTTCGACGACTCCAGCGAGGCCGCAGATGTCCTGAGGTCCTCGCCCATGGCCCGCTCGTCCTCCGCGTCCTTCTGCGCCCTGGACAGCCAGTTGTAGAGGAACCTGCCCCAGCTCCCCTTCCTCGTCCTTGGCCAGCCGGACACCACCCACGCGTGCGCCTTCTTTATCTCGGAGCCGACGTCCACGAACGGGCACATCTCCACCCACGGCTTCATCATCCGCTCCGGGATCTCGAACGCCCGCATCGTGAAC
>Ga0187846_10001978_pt1 | contig 11401 bp, 7 predicted proteins | sample TC_taG_FD_161473 | JGI IMG/M metagenome (GOLD analysis project Ga0187846, IMG submission 161473) | Biofilm microbial communities from the roof of an iron ore cave, State of Minas Gerais, Brazil - TC_06 Biofilm (v2) | ecosystem: Environmental > Terrestrial > Deep subsurface > Cave > Wall biofilm ... | reverse complement strand
CTTGCCGGAAAACTTCAGACCCCCTGCCGGCGCGCCTGTTGCCTTACGGTGGGGTGATCTCTTCCGTCGACTTCTCACTGAGAACCGCGGCGGTCGCGCTTGTGTGGGTAAGACAACGTATTGGGTGGCAGCCGAGAAGACCAAGATGTTCTTGGCTCTCTTCCCGTCGGCAGAGTTCGAGACGCGACCTGCCGAGGTCGACGAAGCCGCCTCGATCGCAGAGGATGCGCTAGTCCATCTGACGCGAGGCTGGCTGGCCCATTCCGGGCCGATCCAGATTGCCTGGCTGGCCGAGACCGTGCAGTTGCCTGAGGCCGAAATCGAGGCTGCCATGCTTCGGCTGGAGGCAGAAGGCACCGTGCTGCGAGGACGGTTTACCGGCGCAGCCGCCACGGAGTGGTGTGAGCGAAGGTTGCTCGCACGCATTCACCGGCTCACCCTCGGAGAGTTGCGCAAGGCGATCCAGCCTGTCACCGCGGCGCAGTTCATGCAGTGGTTGCTGCGATGGCAGCACGTGGCGCCCGGGACCCAAGTTGTTGGTGAACGCGGCGCTCTCGAAGTTGTCCGCCAACTCCAAGGCTTCGAAGCACCCGCTAACGCCTGGGAGCCATCCATCCTGGCAAGCCGAATCTCCGGCTACGATCCCCAGGCTGTCGACCGGCTCTGTCTGACCGGCGCAGTGGGTTGGGGAAGGCTATCACCCCATCCGGCTACATTTGAGGTTATGGGCTTTTCTACGGCGGAGGGAGAACACGACCTGCGGCCCTCCACTCCGCGCCGCGTCATTCCTTCGAGCGTGGCTCCCATCACATTTTTTGTCCGTGAGGAATCCGATTGGATGGTTCCGCGGCACTCCCCGCTCACCGCCGGGTCTCTCGCCTTAGGTCACGTCGCGCGCGACGTCCTCACCTTTATCCACCAACGAGGCGCTTCTTTCTTCGCCGACATTGTGCGCGGAACCGGCAAACTCAAATCCGAAGTAGAAACGGCGCTCTGGGAATTGGTGACCGCAGGCCTGTTGACGGCCGATGGGTTTGACAATCTGCGCGCACTGATCGATCCCAAACGCCGTGCCGGCCAGGGAACAGGGCGCAAGGCGCGCCCGCGACACAGCAGCGGGCGATGGTCGATGCTCTTTTGGGGAGAACCGGTGGACCGCCCGAAGGCCATCGAGAGGGTTTGCCGTGTGCTGCTCGGGCGCTACGGTGTGGTGTTTCGAGAGTTGACGACGCGCGAGACATTCCCCTTCAAATGGCGCGAGTTGTTGGTCACACTTAGACGCCTGGAAGACCGCGGCGAGGTCCGAGGCGGCCGCTTCGTGGATGGATTCCTCGGTGAGCAATTTGGGCTGCCTGTGGCAGTGGAATCGCTGCGCGCCACGCGGGGTATTGAAGCCGGCGGAGAAACCGTAACACTTTCGGCCGCCGACCCCCTGAACTTACTCGGGATCATCGTTCCCGGCGAGCGCGTACCGGCTATTTCGGGAAGATCGATCACGCTGCGAGATGGGATGCCGATTCTTGAACAGCCACGCATACCTACCGTGGTGGGATATTAAACATAAGGAATTAACAAGAGGACGTCCTAGTCGTCGGGCCGGGCGTCGCTGATCTCGTCGGTTATCTTCTCCAGCGATTCAGACTTGGCCCCTAGGATCGTGGCTGCTACCAAGATGTCGGGCAACAAGTCGAGATAACGCTCGTTGCCCCGCTTAAGAAGGCAGTGAGCTTGTTTCTTACCAGTTGAAATCGGAGTCTTGAAAGGGAAGCTGAGGGATGCCAGGCGACGGTTCTCGCTTGCGGATGCTGGTGGAGCAGCGCCACCGCAGAGCCAATAGGTGGATCTCCCACAGCGGCCACCGCTGCAAGTCGCCTTGAAGGTCCGGCATCCTCCAACGTGCCGCACACAGCGTTTTCAAATCACTCTTGCGCCTGATAGGTAAAGAGCGCTATCTTTACTTTAAGGAGTGTGAGTAGAGATGGCGTCGAGTATGATCAGCAGCAAAGGCCAGGTGACGGTTCCGCTGGAGATTCGCGTCCGCCTGGGACTGAAAGAGGGGGACAGGCTGGAGTTCGTAGTCGAGGGGGGAAACACGATCATTCGGCCCCTTCGCGCTGCGGAGAACGCCTTCGAGTCGTATGCCGGAGTGCTGGGAGGGATATTTCCGGGCGGCGTTCGCGAGATAAATGCGTGGGTTGACGAGATGCGGAAGGAAGAGCGCCGCCATGTAGGGCGGCTGGGCCGGCGCTCGCGCCGATGAGAACGGCCATCGATACCAACGTCATTTCGGCCTTATGGTCCGGAGAGCCCGCCTCGCAGGGAATGGCGGCCTTGCTTGGGCGCGCCCAGAATGAGGGCGGTCTGGTGATTTGCGCCCCCGTATACGTCGAGCTGCTGGCGTATCCCAAAGCGTCGCGCACCTTTGTTCAGCAGTTCCTGGAAAGAACCCGCGTGGTGACGGACTTCTTGCTGGACGAGGCTGTGTGGCAAGAGGCTGGAACGGCATATGGCACCTACGCGCAGCGGCCTCGACGACCCAAGGACAACACTCCCAAGCGGCTGTTGGTGGATTTCATCGTCGGAGCCCACGCCTTGTTGAAGGCGGATCGCTTACTGACCCTGGACGCGGCGCGCTACCGGGCGGCGTTCCCTAAGCTCGTCACGGCACCCTGACGTATGACTCGTAGGAATGGAGTAGAGGAAGGGGGCCGGTCGCATAGAACAGAAGTAACGCCGCCCGACTGATCGAATGCTGCAGTTCCCGTCGGTCAGGTGCGCTCAACGGATTGCCAATGGGAAAAGGTACGAAGAGCGTGCGTGGAGGTCGAACCTTCTCGGCCACTTCGCGCAGGAGTGAAAGACACACCGTAGGCATGCCACCCTTTTCCATGATGCTCGCGATCAGCCCCACGGACTGGTTGCACATCGGTCACAAGTTTCTACGAAGGAGGTGGCTTATATGAGTGATTCTGAGCCGAAAGAACGCGCAGTGGGCACGAGGTTCAATCCCTCGCGGAGAGAGTTCGGCCAGGCGGTTTTGGGAGTCGCTCTTGGAGGGGCAGCCTTCCCCGCTCCAGCGGACACGGGTTCACGAGCGATCCACCGGAACGCGCCAGGAATCAAGATCTCGGTTCAATCGCCAGCAAACCCGACAGACGAGGACCTCCTTTTTCTTAGACAGCTCGGCGCGGAGTACGTCAGCGTGGCATCGCCGCCGGAGCTACGCACCGCAGAGGGTTTCCTCCAGATCAAAAACCGCTATCAGTCCGCCGGCATCACGGTGTGGAACATCGGCAACATGAGTGTCCACAACATGCCGGAAGTCACACTGAACCTCCCGGGGCGGGACGCAAAAATTGAAGAGTACAAGAACTATCTTCGCAACCTGGGGAAGGCCGGAGTCTATTATACGACGTACGCCCACATGGGCAATGGCATCTGGAGCAGCGGCCGGGGTAGTAGCCGTGGAGCTCCGGCGAGAGAGTTTGACGAGGGAAGTCCAAACAAGGTGGGCGTCTGGGGCGATGCCAAGTTCTACGAGCCTCTTTCCCACGGGCGCGAGTTTACGACCCAAGAGATCTGGGACAACTACACCTACTTCATCCACCAGGTCGTTCCTGTTGCTGAGCGTGAGGGCGTCCGGATCGGCATCCATCCGGACGACCCGCCTGTGCCTGTGCTCGCCGGCGTTCCGCGCTGCATCTTCGGCAACTTTGAAGGTTACAAGCGCGCCTTCGCGATTGCCAATAGCCCGAATGTCGGCATGTGCCTGTGCTGTGGTACCTGGCTCGAGGGTGGGCCGCTTATGGGCAAAGACGTCGTGGAGACCATTCGCTACTTCGGCGGTCAGGGAAAGGTCTGGAAAATCCATTTCCGCAACGTCACCGCGCCTTTGCCTCATTTCATCGAAACCTTTATGGATAACGGATATATGGACATGAACAGGATCATGAAGGCTCTGATAGAGATCCACTTTGACGGCATCATGATCCTGGACCACTCGCCGGACATGTTAGGCGGCAGATACGCCCAAACGGCGTACGGAGTTGCCTACATGAGGGCGCTCCTGAAGCAAGCAAGCGAGGAGGACCATCATACGAATTCGTAGTGGCCCGGCACAGCCACAGGCGGCACCGCCATGGCGACCTTATAGTCCAGGGTCTTGGGCTGCAGGTCTTGCTTCGAAGCCATGATCACGTCCCAGGTGATTTCCATGCCCGAGTAAGCTGCCTCCCGGCCCATAATGCAGGTCATGGTGCTTTCGGCTGCCGTCATCCCGTCATTGACGTAGGGAATGTCGCCGCGAATGCTGTTCGCCAGCCGCACATGCTCCTGAACGTACGGATCCAGACCTTTCGAGCCCATGTCGATGCCATCGCTGTGCCCCTTAGAGCCAACCACCGAGTTCCACACCCTTCGATAAGAGCCTTTCGGATACTGCCGGCAAGCGCTATACAGGTGAACGCCGTTGGGGTAAGTGAAATCAGCCGTCAGGTGATCGTAAATATTCCCGTAGAGTTCCTCCCGAGGACGCCACGCCACGCCGCCCGACGCTACCACCGTGACAGGATGAGCGCCCATCACCCAGTTGCAGAAATCGATCGTGTGAATGTGTTGCTCCACCATCTGGTCTCCGCAAATCCAGACGAAGGAGTACCAGTCCCGATGCTGCCACTCCATATCGCCCCACGCGGGGTCGCGATGGTCCACGTGTAACACCGGTCCGCTGAGGTAAGTCGCGCTGAGGCTCACCACCTCTCCGAGGACACCTTCCTGGATCTTTTGAACGGTTTCGATATAATCCTTTTGCGAGCGTCGCTGCGTGCCCGCGACGACCGTCAATTTCGACTCCTCAGCTTTTTTCACCGCCGCAATGAACCGCCGCGTTCCGACCGGATCGGTGGCGATGGGCTTTTCGGTGAAAGTATGCTTCCCCGCGTTAACAGCGGCCTCGAACTGTTCGGGCCGGTGGCCCGGCGGAGTACACAGCAACACCATATCGATGCCGGAGCCGATAACCTTCCGGTACGCGTCAAAGCTGCAGAAGCAGTGTTCCGGATCAACGTTGACTCGCTTACGTACCGAATCCACCAACTCGGCCAAGGGCTTGCCAGTGAATTCGGCGACGTGCTTCGGGCTTGCGTTCATCAGAAACTTGGGATCACGCAGGCAGGCAAGGGACTTTTGGAGTTTGTCCTCGAAGATGTCTCCCATGCTCACAAGTTCGACGTTCGGGTCAGCTGTGAGCAGGTCGATGGCTGCCTCGGTGCCGCGCCCGCCGCAGCCGACCAAGCCAGCTCGCAGACGCTCCTTTCCGGCGCCACGCACAAGCTCGGGCCTGATGATAGTCATTGCTGAGGCTGCCGTCCCGGCGATTAACGATCCGCTGAGGAATGATCGACGAGTGCACGCCGTGACTTCGTTTCGCGCCATACGTCACCTCGAAAGAAAGATTCTTTTTATCAAAAAGACGGTCAAGATCTGGCCTACCTCCACTCCAGCTATAATAGCCCAGAGTCGCTATGATTGAGCGAGGCGAGCAATCTGATTCAAGAAGAGGGTGTGCTCGAGCAGTCTTTCAGCCCGGCGTGCTCTTCATGTGCCTTATTTCCTTGCCCTTGCGCGCCTCGGGCGCCTCCCCCCAGGCAGAATCAAGTCATCTTCAAGAATCCGTGGCGCTGATAAGCCAGGGCGACCTCGAAGGGGCGGAAAGGGAAGCCAGATTGGCCCTCCGCGACCCTTCGATCCGCCCACTAGCGTGGGCAACGCTGGGGACCATTCGGGTTAAGCAGAAGAAGTACGACGAAGGCGCCGAGTTCCTGGCAACAGCTCTGCGACTCAACCCCCGCCTGGTGGGCGCACGTATCACCCTCGGCGATGTCTACCTCCTCCAGGGAAAGAAGGACAAGGCACGGGAAATGCTCAGGGAGGCCCTTCGTACCGATCCGGAAAACCACAACGCGCAGTTCGCTCTCGCACAGCTTGAAAGTGCGGACGGCAACTTCAGCGCCTCTCTAAGAGCGGCCCAACCCCTTCTCCCCGAACTCTACCGTTCCGTCAACGGCATTCTCCTGCTTGCTGAGGACTATGCAGGCCTCAAACGGAAAGATTCCCTTCAAGCCCTGGTGTCCGACTGGGACGGCTTGTCGGACGTCCCTTCGGCCGCGTCCACGGATTTCGCATCGCTGCTGGCGAAGAATGAATTGGTTCAGGACGCCATTAAAGTGCTTGAAAAAGCCAAAGGCAACGGACCGGTCTCTTATGATCTGGCCTTTGCGCTCGCCAATCTCTATTCTTTGACAGGCAATCTAGCCCAGGCGTCTCAGAACTATGAAGCGGCTGCCGGTTTAAAGCCGGATTGCGTTCCCTGCCTGCAACAGATCGTCAAACTGGCTGAACAGCAGAAGGATCTCGAGAAGGCTTTAGCCTACTTGATCAGGGCGAAGCGGCTTCAGCCCCAAAACGACGAAATACTCTTCGAATTCGGGAAAGTGTGCCTCGAGATGGACCTGTTTGACGACTCCATCGCCGCTCTTCGACAGGCGGTATATCTCAAGCCGGAAAACGATTCGTACGAATACGTGCTGGCGTCGGCTCTCGTGTCCAAGAAGCAGTACGAAGAGGCCATCACGGTGTATGGGACCTTGCTGAAGAAGCGCCCTGACGATGCTGTTCTGAACTACGCGATGGGCTCCGTTTTATTCCTCGAGGTCAGCCTCGATGACGCGGCAAAGTACCTTCAGAGGAGTATCGACATTGACCCGAAGCAAAGCGCCGCCTACTACTACTTGGGGCTGGTCGCTGAAGGAAAGGGCGAAAACGATCGGGCGACTGCTATCTTCCGCGACGTGGTGCGGCGCTATCCTGACTATAGCCCGGCTTACGAAGGCCTGGGCCGGGTCTTGCTGAAACAGCGGAAGTTCCCCGAAGCAGAGCAAGCACTTGAAAAAGCCATTTTTCTCAATCCCCATTCAGTCAAAGCCCACTATCAGCTGGGGATGCTCCTGGGCCGCATCGGCAAGCCAGAGGATGGGGACAAAGAGCTCGAGATCGCTCAGAAACTCGAGGCCGAGGAAAGAAAAAGATCGGCTGCCCAACTGCGTATTCTATCTCCGCACTGAGCTGCCTGCCGAGCCCAGTCAATAGTCGTCTCCAACAGTCTCACTGGATACTTCAGTGGGACTTCCTTTGCAGTTCCGCGATGAAGTCGTCGGCGTATTTCTGCATGGGCGTGCCCCGGGCCAAATCGGACGTCTTGCGAAGAACTTCAATGGCTTGGCCGGTCTGGCCCTCATTGGCATAGGCCTCTCCCAGGCGATAGTAGTATTGAGGGCTTGGTTTCGTGCTTGAGGAAATGGCCGTGTTGTATTGAGCGACCGCCTTGTCATACTCATCTCGTTGCACGGCAACCATGCCCAGAGCGAAGTGAGCATCGGCCGCCAGGGATCCCTTGCGTGCCTGGAACTGCTCATCCGTTTCGTTCGGCTCCTTCTTGAGTTTCTCGAGCAGGGTGAGCGCGCGGTTGGCGTCCGCCTCGGACCCCGCCAGGCGTCTGTTCACTTCATCTTTACTTCCCTGCAACATCTTCGGTTGCGGCAGGGCAACCGCCATGACGACAAGCGTAAAGGTGTTGTCGGGATCCAGCTTTAGGCTTTTCTCGCCATATTCGATGACCTTGTCAAAAGCGCCCTTCTGCTCGTAGGCCTTTGTCGCCTGAGTATAAACATAGGAAAGGAGCTGGCTGCCAGGGAACTTCTTCTCAAATTCGTCCACCATCCGAAGCTGCCGGTCGACATCCATTTCATTTTCGATATTCTGCAAGGCCAGTACCTCGCCAGGGGAGGCTTGCAGTTCGGCCCCTGTGGGACTGGTCAGAAGGGCCCTCATGGCGGTTTTACCGGCCGGCGTAACTTTCCAGATATCCCCGAGAAGCTGGTCGTCTGCACCCGCCTTTTGCAGCTTCTTTTGTGTCTTCCCGTCCAGATCAAAGTCTACGCCTCGCTCTGCGACAACAGAAGCAACTTGTTGCGGGTCCTTCTTATACTGCTTGATGAGTCGGACCACTTCGTCCAACGTCAGCGAGGACTGAGCGGCTTGAGCCGCTTGCGGGGTTTGGGGAAGCGCACCCGGCGAGGAAATGAACAGTCCGCTAAGCCAGACCACCACCCCAAGCTTCCTGAACATGATGCTCTCCCAGAAGTGCCCGAGGATGCCGGCCTATTGATCTTAATGACCAACGGTGCGCGCACTCGGTTCGAGTGATCTCTTCGGGCACGAATACTGTGGACGAACACACGAACCTGGATGGACGTAGGGTCGAACGAATGGCAGCAGGGGAGAGAGTCCTGCCGCCACTGACTGGCAGTAGCCGGTTAGCTGCTGTTGATAATCCGCGGTCGTAATGCCGAATCGTTGACTCGGGCGTTCGACTAGACTGCTAGACTGGGGATTAAAACTCCAGCCTCAGTCCGCCTTGGATATTCCGAGGCTGATCGCATTGCCCGGAGATTAAGCCAAAGGACGCTGGCCCGGCACTCCAATTCGTGTTCGGGTCACACCACAGGTGTCGATTGAACAGATTGCCGAATTGCGCCTCAAATCGTATGGTAACCCGTTCCGTGACTCGGGTGTCTTTAGCGAGGTTAAGATCCTCGTTGTAATAGGCGAAGTCCCGAATGGAAGGATCTTCCCGCGAGGCGTTTCCAAATTGCAGGGCGCCCGGATCAGCCCAACCATTGAGGTTCAAATACTTTTCAGCGTTGGGGTCGAAGTGCGAACCGTATGCGAGAAGGCCCGACACGCCCGAGAGCCGGTTCGGTCGCTTGGAATCGCTGAAGAGATAGGTGCAGGTATCGCACGCCATAGTGATGCCCAGCGGCCGGCCAGAATCATAGCGTTGCGAAGCCGCGATCTGCCAGCCGCTGATCAGCGCGTTCAGCGCTCCGCCTGCGCTGCCAGCAAACCTTTTACCCTTCCCAAAGGGTAATTCATACGACCAGGCGATGATCAGAGACTGCGGGACGTTGTCCCGGCTCAACGATCGTTTGTCGGCTTGGCCGAGGGCCGGATTCTGAATTCCAACACCATCGCCGGAGATTTCGTCTTCTGCCCCGTTGTTGATCAGTTTTGAGTACGTGTAAGCCACACGCCCTATCAGGCCTCCGGAAAATCTCTTCTCCACCTTAGCCGTAAGCCCATGATAGATGCTGTATCCGGTCGGGACGCTCTTGACCGTAATGACCTGGTATTGGGGATAAGGTCGCAAAGCCTGCGCCACGTCTCCGACGAACCCCGGATAAGGAGACTTGATGCCGGCGGCTTGGGCCGCGGACGAGTGGATATCCGCCGAGAGCAGGCTGGGTCCCAATGCCAGGATTGAAGGATTGTTCATGTTGTCAGCGATTCCCAACGAGTTGGCGTTCTCGGTCAGCCGAGTCCCATGATTGCCGACATAAGCCACGTCAAGGAGTAGATTCGCGCCGACCTGGCGTTCCACGGTCAACGACCAATTCTGATATCGCGGCAGATTTCGGCTGTCAGGCGTCACCCAATACGGGCCCGTGCCATTAGAGACCGTAGGATCGATGGTCGGCGGAAACTTGATTACGGACGAGGGGTACCCAGTGTCCCAGTAGAAAGCCGGCTTGAACCCGCTGGTCACGTTCGGAACCGTGGGATTGGTACTGAAGCCAAGAGTAGGCTGCCCGGTAAACTGATCGGTTGAAATGCCGCCGTAGTAGATCCCGTAACCACCACGAACCGAGGTGGCATCGTTGATGCGATAGGCGAAACCAAAACGTGGTCCCCAGGCGTCCTTCGACGGTTTTTCGAATGCAGTCAGTCCGGACAGTCCCGAACCCGAGCCAGCGAAGATCATAGCCCCTGGCAGATTGCCGGCGGCGGGGTTTGGAACCGTGGGAGAAAATGTCGACATGTGATTGTAGGACTCGCTCAGACCGGTTTGGTAATCCCACCGGAGACCCAAGGTGAGGGTAAGGTTTTTGGTGACTTTAAACGAGTCGTTCACCCACGGGGCCACATAGGCTTCATTGAAAAGAAACGAGCCGTTGATGTTAAAATTTGAGTTATCTACTTGTCCGAGAAGCCATGAAGCAAAGGGGTCCCCCGTCAGGGTGATCTGGTTGCCGTGTGCGTCGTACCCGCCGGTTTCCTGCCAACTGAAGTTGTAAATGCCGCTGGTGTTACCGCTGCCATACTCGGGGAATTGATGGTGGCGGTATTCGATCCCTGCCGTAATGGTATGTTTGCCCTTGATCCAACTGATGTCATCGAGGAATTGCCAGCGATTGGCGTTATTGCCCTCGCACTGATAACAAGGCTGGCCAAAAAAGGAATAGGGGATGAGGTTGCTGTAGAAGTAGAGTCCCGGAAAGCCCCCTCTTGGATCAAACGGTCCGATGAGTCCTAACCTTTGCGGCCAGTTCTGGTTCGCCGAAATTGGCGTAGCCGGGAGAACCCAGCGATCGAATGAGACAGTCGTGTGGTTGAACAGATTGGGCTTCATGATCCAGTCGAACTGCTGGTGTATCGTGCGCGTGGTAATATCCTGGTAGAAGCCCTGCCCGATGTAATTGTGCGGGTCGCTGGTATCACAGCCCTCGGAGCTGCCCGAACACTGCCGCAATGAAGGCCGGGTGTTGGCGTTTACAGAAGTGGACATCTTAAGCTTCGTTTTGACGGATTGGTCCCACCTGACGAACAAGGTCTTGGGGTATATCCATTTGTTGCCGGAAGGGACCACCCCATTGTTAATAAGCCCTGGCCGTTGGGGAACCGCCTGCGTTTGGAACAGCGGGACCATCTTCGCGGCGATCGCACTGCGAAGAGGATCATTCGCGGGAATGATATTGGCCAACCCCGTGATCGGCAGACCGGTGACGGGGTCAAAGCCGTAGCCGTCCCGCACTTTTACCCCGTTGACCGTACGGCTGGTGGCAGGGTTGAAGATTTCTCCCTCGTAGACTGGCCGTCCGAGAATGTCGGTTCCAATCTGCGTGACCTGGCCACTGGTAAACCCGGTGAGAAGCTGGGAGAAATCACCCGTCAGGAATTGCGATTGAGGATTCGTGTTGCCGAAGTTGGGCAAGAACCCCTGGTTGTAGTGCAGGAGATCGAAGTCGACAAAGAAATACGACTGGTGCTTTCGCCCGTTGAAAACCTTGGGGATGTAGATCGGTCCGCCAACCGCAAATCCCCAGTCGTTCTTTTGCACCGGGGATCTGTCCGCAATCAGTTCCCCGCGCGCGTTAAGGCCTTGGTAGTTATAATAGTCGTACGCGCTTCCGTGGAACGTGTCGCTCCCCGACTTGGTGGTGTACTCGATGAATCCACCACTCGTATGCCCGTACTGCGCCGAGAAATTGCTGTCGATAACCTTCAC
>Ga0187846_10001977_pt1 | contig 11404 bp, 7 predicted proteins | sample TC_taG_FD_161473 | JGI IMG/M metagenome (GOLD analysis project Ga0187846, IMG submission 161473) | Biofilm microbial communities from the roof of an iron ore cave, State of Minas Gerais, Brazil - TC_06 Biofilm (v2) | ecosystem: Environmental > Terrestrial > Deep subsurface > Cave > Wall biofilm ... | reverse complement strand
TGATCTGAAGAGTAGAAAGATTGATAACCGGGGCAGGCGCGCGCCGGAAGTGCAAGACAGCCAGGATTCCTAGCACGACCCCAGCTCCCAAAAAAAGCGAGGTCGTCAGCCACGGCGTGTTCTGGCGTCCAATTAGTTCCAAGCCATACATAATGGTCACACAGGCTGTGCCGCTGAGGACAAAGCCGATCCAATCGAAGGGCTTGACGTTGTCCTCCCGCAAATTGGTGATTAAAACCGCCGCCAAGGCCATCCCGACCAGGCCGAGCGGAACATTCAAGAAGAAAATCCAATGCCAAGAAGCATAGGTGGTGATGAAACCGCCGAGGGGCGGTCCCACCACGGGCGCTACGAGTCCGGGCCACGTAATATAGGCGATCGAGGTCATCAGGTTGTGTTTCTCTGTCGTACGCAGCACCACGAGGCGTCCCACCGGGACCATCATCGCGCCGCCAATTCCTTGGACGACGCGAGCGGCGGTGAATTGCCAAAACCCTTGGCTTAGCCCGCACAGAATGGAGGAGCCAGTGAAAACCGCAATCGCGGCCATAAACACCGTGCGCGCTCCGAGCCGGTCCGCGACCCAGCCGCTGATCGGGATGAAGACAGCGAGCATCAACAAGTAAGCCGTCATGCCGATGTTGAGATCGACCGGGTTGACGTGCAGCGAGACTCCCATCTGCGGCAAGGCCGTCGCGATGACCGTGCCGTCCAAGTTCTCCATGAAAAACGCCCCTGCAACGAGCAGGGCGATAGACGTGGAGTTACGAGGGAGAAGCGACATTTCAATCCCAATTTCTGATCGTGATTGCCCCGGTTGCGCTCGCTAGAAAGCATTCAACCGGAGCTTGCGGTTGCCAACGGCCCAGCCAATATAGTGCGGAAATTTCGGGCCACGTCAAGGGACTCTCCCGTTGCCAAAACGCTGGAACCGGGAGGTGCACGTCAGAGTGGAAGCGGCATGATTGGGCAGTCAACGGATCTCGATGGTTCGAGCCTGCTGGATGGCGGGGAATGCGCGAAGCTCGACGAGCACTTCGGGGGGAACCACCTGGTCCACGTTGATGATCCCGATGGCTTCCTGCGAGCCCTGCATCCGGCCCAGCGCGAAATTCGCGATATTGACCTGGTGCTGGCCGAGCAGCGTGCCGATGCGCCCGATGACGCCGGGAACGTCCTGGTTGCGGATGAGGAGCAGGTTGCCTTTGAGCGGGGCCTCAATATCAATATTGTTCACACCGAGGATCCGCAGGGCCTTGTTCACATTGACCACGCCCAGCACCGTTGAGGGGCCGCCGGAAGTTCGCAGGGCAACGCCCAAAGAATTCGCATAGCCGGCGCGGCGGGCGCTGCGCACTTCCACCACCTCGATCCCGCGCGCCTTCGCAAAATTCCCTGCGTTGATCAGATTCACGGACTCGGCCAGGATTTGGCGCAGGACGCCCTTCAGCACGGCGTTCTTCACTAAGTGGGTGTTCATGTCCGCCAAGCCGCCGTCGTAGCTGATCGAGACTTCTTCGACGGGCTTGTCCGCGAGCTGCACCACGAAACTGCCGAGCTTCTCGCCCAGTTCGAGATACGGCTGGAGCTTCTTGAACTCCTCGGGCGTGACTGACGGCATATTGACGGCGTTGCGCACGGCGCCGGTCAGCAGAAAATCGCGTAATTGTTCGGCGATGCGTGTGCCGACGACCTGTTGCGCCTCTTCGGTCGAGCCCGCGATGTGGGGAGTCGCGATCACGCTCGGGTGCCGAGCCAGTTTCTGGTCTGTGGGGGGCTCAGACTCGAACACATCGAGGCCCGCGCCGGCGACGTGCCCGCTTTCAAGCGCCGCGAGCAGCGCGCGTTCGTCCACAAGCTCGCCGCGCGCGCAATTCACCAGGCGCACGCCCGGCCGGGTCATCGCCAGCGATTTGGCGTTGATGAGGTGCTCGGTTTCGGGCGTGAGCGTGCAGTGGAGGCTGATGAAGTCGCTGGCGCGGAGAAGTTCGTCAAGCGATAGCAGGCGGATATTTTGCTCCGTGGCGAGCACCGCCGAAACATAGGGGTCGTAGGCGATGACGTTCATTTTGTGCGCTTGCGCGAGCCGCGCCACCTCGGTGCCGATCGTTCCCAGGCCGATCAGACCGAGCGTTTTGCCGCGCAACTCGCTGCCGGTGAATTTCTTCTTTTCCCACTTGCCTTGCTTCATGGTGGCGTCGGCTTGCGCCACCGGATGGGCCATCGCCAACAGGAGCGCCATCGTGTGCTCGGCCACGCTGACGGAATTGCCCCCCGGCGTATTCATCACCAGCACGCCCTTGCGCGTGGCGGCGTCGAGATCAATATTGTCCACGCCGACCCCGGCGCGCCCGATGACTACCAGGCGCTCCGCTTGGTCCAATACCTCCGCGGTGACCTTCGTGGCGCTGCGCACCAACAGCGCGTCAGCATCGCGGATTTCCTTCGCGAGTTGGCCCCTGGTTTCGGGGAGATTTACTACGTTCCAGGATGGCTCCGCCTTCAGGATCTCGATGGCGCGGCCGGGAACGCTGTCTGCCACGAGGATTTTCATAGCGCGCTCAATTGCCGGGCAGGCGCGCCCTGTTCTCTCTTTTTTCTCGTCGTGCGAATCATTTGTCTGAGATATTTGGAGCTCTGCAATTTGATCCCGGAAGACGGCTAGGCCGACCGGCGCAAATAGACGCTCTGGGCCGCGCGCACTCCGCTTCCCAATTCCACTTTGCATCCGACTGTTTTAAGGGCGACTTCGAGCCCTCCGATGACCGCGAACAAGTCGAGGACATCATAGTAGCCGAGATGCGCGACGCGGAACATTTTGCCCTTCATGGCGCCTTGGCCGTCGGTGAGGATGGCGCCGAACCGCGCGCGCATTTCCTTGACGACTTTCGTCGATTCGATGCCTGGCGGCGCGTTGATGGCCGTCATGGCGTTTGCCGGAGATTCCACCGCGAACAGCGTCAGCCCGAGCGACATCGCCGCCTCGCGCATCCCTTCGGCCAGCAGCGCAGCATTGGCAATCAGGTTTTCGCGGCCCAACTGCTTGATGTAACACAAGGCCCCGTACAGCGAGACAATCAGCGACGTCGCCGGGGTGTAGCTTGATTCCCCTTTCGCCAAGCTGCTGCGCTCCTTCGCGTAATCGAAGTAGTAGCGCGGCAGCTTCGCCGTGGCGATTTGTTTCCAAGCTTTCTCGCTGACGCTGGCGAAGGCCAACCCCGGCGGAATCATCGTCGCCTTCTGCGAACCGCCAATGAGGACATCGATGCCCCATTCATCGGGCCGCAAGTCGGTGGTGCCCAGCCCTGTGATGGCGTCCACGACCAAGCAGCAATCCGGTAATGCGCCGACCATTTTCCCCAAGCCCTCGACATCGTTCCGCACCCCGGTCGAGCTTTCCGTCGCCTGCACGAACACGGCGCGGAAGGGCCCGCTCGATTCCAGGCGCCGCTTCATTTCATTCATGGGGACGGCGTGACCGTAGGGCGCCTCCACGACCGCAGCCTCGATGCCGTATGCCTTGGCCAACTGCACCCAGCGTTCGCCGAATTTCCCCGCGGTGCCGATCAGCACCCGGTCGCCCGGCGACAGAAGGTTGGAAACGGCCCCTTCCATCGCGCCGGTGCCCGAGCTGGAGAACACGATAACGTCGTTCTTCGTGTTGAAGTAGTAGCGCAGATTGTCCAGCGTCTCCCGCATCAGCGCCCGGAAGGCGTCCGTGCGGTGATGCAGGGTCATCGTCAGGGCGCGCAACTGCGCTTCCATCAGTAGCGGCGTCGGCCCGGGCGTGAACAGCCTTTCCTTGATGATTCCTGGCATGAATTTGTTCTCAATCCGAGCGAGAAGGATGCTTACGCACTCGCCGGGATCTCCGTTTAATTAGATTCGGTCTCACAGGCCGGAGGACCAGGAAATGAAAAGCCTGTTCTTGCGCCTTGCAGACGAATCGCTGAACAGGGTAAGGGATGCGGGAGGCTAGGTCAACTCGTTCCCTGGGGCAAAGGCGAAACGCAGCGCTGTGAAACAACCAGCCTGCGTCGCTCACAATGCATCCTGCCCCATGCAGAATAAGACGGGTTCAGCAGCGCCGGCGTCTCGCCGGCCTCGTCGGCCGGAAATCGCAATAATTTCCAGCGGCTTATGCCCGGGTGATTGCTGGGGTGCCCACGCCCAACTTTTGCAGAATCTTTTCCATCAGGCACCAGTTGGTAAAGCCCGATTGGAACAGATTCGCTCCGACAAAGGCCGTGAACCAGTACCAATTGGGACTGACCCAGGTTCCGAGCGCCAAAGAGATCAGCACAAAGCTTCCCGCAATGATGCGGATGTACCGTTCGAGTGTCATTTCGCACCTCGCTCACTGAGATAATACAGGACCGGGACCGTCATGCGCGACAGCACCGTCGAGGCCACCTCGCCGGCCATCAACGAGATGGCCAGTCCCTGAAAAATCGGATCGAACAGGATCACGCTGGCGCCCACGACCACGGCCGCGGCTGTCAGCAGCATCGGACGAAACCTCACGGCGCCCGCGTCCACGACGGCTTCCTCCAATGTCATTCCGTGGTCGCGGCGCAGCCGGATGAAGTCCACCAAAATGATGGAGTTTCGCACGATGATGCCCGCTCCCGCAATAAAGCCAATCATGGACGTCGCTGTAAAAAAGGCGCCCATCAACGCATGAGCAGGGAGAATCCCAACCAGCGTGAGCGGGATAGGCGCCATGATGACCAGTGGCACCCGAAAGGATTGGAACCAGCCGACCACCAAAAAATAAATCAAAATGAGGACGGCGGCAAACGCTAGGCCTAGGTCGCGAAATACCTCATAGGTGATGTGCCACTCGCCGTCCCACTTAATTCCGAGCCGATCGGTTCTCTCCGGCTGTGTCGCAGTAGTCTGTTCGATGCGGTAGCCTTCAGGCAGTTTCAGGGCGTCAATCTTTTCCTGCATTTTCCCGATGGCGTACACGGGACTTTCTTCCGCCCCGGCCACATCGCCGATTACATAAACTACTTCGCGCATGTTTTTTCTGTAGATGGCCTGGTCCAACTGTCCTTGGGCGGTCTCCGTGAGCTCGCCGAGCGGCACGAGCGCTCCGTCTGACGCCGGCAGGTAAAGGCGCTTCAGGGAGTCTTCGCTCGAGCGCTCCGAGCGGGCGAGTTGCACGTGGATGGGAATGTCCTCTCGTGAGTCGGGCACATGAAGCAGGCCCACGTTCGCTCCTCCCAAGGCCATGGCCAGCGAAGCGGCAACATCACCGGCGGAGATTCCGCGCAATGCTGCTTTGTCCTGCTGGACGCGGAAATCGATCTTCTTCTCGCCGGCCGTCACGTACCAGTCCACGTCCACCACGCCCGGCGTCTGCTCGAAAATCCCGCGCACCTGCCGCGCCAATTCGGTCTGGCGGCGCAGCTCCGGGCCATACACCTCGGCCACCAAGGTGGAGAGGACAGGCGGTCCTGGAGGCACCTCGGCGATTTTTATGCGGGCATTCCACCGGTTGCCGATTTCCTGAATCGGCCCGCGCATCTGCTTGGCCAAGTCGTGGCTTTGCGCCCTTCTGACGTCAATGGGCCTCAAATTGACTTGGAGGTCGGCTTGGTTCGAGCCATGGCGCAGGAAATACTGCCGCACTAGACCGTTGAAGTTGTAGGGTCCCGACGCGCCTGCGTAAATCTGGTAGTTGGTGACTTCACGCTGCGTATGCAGGTATGAGCCAATGTCCTCGGCGACGGCAAGAGTGCGCTCGAGCGGCGTCCCTTCGGGCATATCGATGATTACCTGGAATTCGCTCTTGTTGTCGAACGGCAGCATTTTGACCCGAACCGCCTTCAGAGCGACCAGCGAACAGGCCGCAAGCAACAGACCCACGACAACTACCAGAAACATGAACCGCGCTGGCGGACGGGCAATCAAGGGCGACATCATCCGGCGGTAGATTCGCGTGGTCCAGCCTTCCGTTTCACCGCCAGCGTGGCCACCGCCGTGCCAGTGCAGCAAGCGAATCGCCGCCCAGGGCGACACCACGAAGGCGATCAACAATGAAAATATCATTGCGGCGGACGCGCCTACGGGAATTGGCCGCATGTACGGCCCCATCAATCCGCGGACGAACGCCATCGGCAGAATGGCCGCGATTACCGCGAACGTGGCGAGGATGGTCGGATTGCCCACCTCATTGACCGCTTCGACGGCGATTTCAGGCCACGGCCGCCCCTGATTTTCCTTCATGCGGAAATGCCGGACGATGTTCTCCACGACGACGATGGCGTCGTCCACCAAAATGCCGATGGAAAAAATCAGCGCAAACAGCGTCACGCGGTTCAGCGTGTATCCGAAGATGTAGAAGACAAACAGGGTCAGCGCCAGCGTTACCGGAATGGCGATGAGCACGACGCCCGATTCCCTCCAGCCCAGCGCCAGGGCGACCAGCAGCGTCACAGAAAGTGTGGCGAGCAGCAGGTGTTGCAGCAATTCGTCGGACTTGTTCTTGGCCGTTTCGCCGTAATTCCGCGTTACCGTGACGTGAACGTCGGCCGGCAGCACGTACCCCCGCTGCGCGTCCATCCTGCGGAGAATTTCCTCTGCCACATTGGTTGCGTTCGCACCCTTACGTTTGGCCACCGTGAGTGTGACCGCGTCGGTTTCCTGAGCGGTCCCGGGACTCGCGCCACCGGCGCCGTAGCGGACATAATCCGGAGGCTCCTCGGGACCGTCTTGCACCTGGGCCACCGAGCCCAACGTGACAGGGCGCCCGCCGGACACTCCTACGACCACTTGCCGCGCCTGTCCCGCGTCCGAGAGAAATCCCCCCGATTCGACGATGGCTTCCTGGTTCTCGCGCGCGAACGCACCTGCGGTGAGCCGCTGGTTCGCGCCAGTGAGCGCCCGCGCAATCGAGGCCGGGTTCATGTGATACCCGGCAAGTTGCTGTGGATCAAGCGTGACGCGCAGTTGCCGCCGCAGGCCACCAATGAGCGCGGTCTCCGAAGCGTCGTCCACTTGCTTGACCACGTGCTCAACTTCTGCGGCAATCCGCCGCAACTGGTAGCCGTCGTAACCAGGGCCCCAGAAAGTCAGCGCGAGAATAGGGACGTCATCAATGGAATGAACTTTGATGATTGGCTGGGAAGCGCCCGGGGGAATTTTGTCGAAGTTCGAGTACATCTTGTTGTACACGCGAACCACGGCGTCTTCTTCCTTCACGCCCACAAAGAAGCGGACAATCACCAACGAGCCGCCGGGCTGGCTGATGGAGTAGAGATATTCCACCCCAGGAATTTCGCGCAGCAGCTTTTCCATAGGAATCGTGGCGCGCTGCTCGACTTCTCTCGCCGACGCGCCCGGCATCGCCACCGATACGTCCAGCACCGGGACGACGATTTGCGGCTCTTCTTCGCGCGGAGTCTCCAGCACGCTGAAGACACCCAGCAGTATCGCCGCCAGAATGATCAGCGGCGTCAGCCGGGAATCGGCGAACGAGTGAGCAATCTTGCCTGCAAAGCCGCCGCTCAATTTCCGGCCTCCCGTCCCGCCTCCGCCGCCGAAGCGATCTTCTTCCCTTCCAACGCTGCGGTCTGCGGGTCCACGGCGTACTTTTCGCCTTCGCCCAATCCCGAAAGGACTTCGATCCTTTCTCCTCGCGCTTCGCCCACGGTGACCAGCCGCCAACGCGCAATTCCCTGGGAGTCCAGAACATACAAACCACGCAGTTGCCCGCGCTCCAACACGGCCGTCACGGGAACGAGCAGCGCCATGCGCATCCCGCGCCCAATCCACGCGTGGCCAAACAGGCCCGAATGAATGGCTGCCTCATGCGGCAAATCCACTTTGGCGCGCAGAGTGTGCGTGGTGGGGTCCGCACCCGCTTCCAGTTCGCTCACCATTCCTTCGAGACTCTTCGCCGGCAGCACGTCGAGTTCGACGCGAACCGAGGCGCCTCGCTTGAGAAAGGGCGCGGCAGAGGCGTCCACAACAAAGTCGAGCCGGTATTTCGTGTCGTCTTCTAGCACGAGCAGAGGAACACCGGGTGATACCTGCGTCCCGGCATCCACCATGCGGCGCGCCACGACACCGTTGAAAGGGGCAGAGATGGCCGTGTAACTGGCGACGGCCGTCTCCGCGCGCGCTTCGGATTCCGCGCGGCTGTGGGCGGCCTCGGCTTGCTGGCGGTGCGCCTGGGCCACAGCCAGCGCTTCCTGCGCGGCTTTTTGCTTCATCTCGACTTCGTCGAACTCTTGCGGGCTGACCGACTTTTGATCGCGGAGGAAAACAAACCGGTCATAAGTCTTCTTGGCGAGATCTGTTTGGATCTGTGCTGCAGCTGCCGAGCGGGTGGCTTCGTCAAGGGCCGCAGAAGTCTCTTCGAGAGCGGTCTGCGCGGCCTGGGAGCGCGCCGCCAATTCCCGATCGTCGAGTTGCAGGAGCAGTTGGCCGGCTTGCACGCGGTCTCCCTCGCGCACAGCGACGCGGGTCACGGCGCCGGGCACCCGCGCGGCTATCTCGGCGCTCTGAATGGCTACCACAGTTCCAGGCGCCTCGATTTCATCTGGAATTTTTTCGAGGTGTGCCGTTTCCAGGCGTATTCCCTGCACGGAAGCCGGCGCCTCCGCGGGACGCTCAGGCGAGCCGCCACAGCCGGAAATCAGCATCAGCGCTAAAAAATAGATTGCGCAAAAAGAAGCCACATGGGCGCGAAGGAGATTTTTTCTCATGGAGCCTCCGAGCCTCGAATCGCATTGGAATCGAGCGTGAGCAGACCTGTCGCATGTTCCAGGCGCGCCCTGGCCAGATGCCAATCATGCAGGGCCGAAAGATAATCGGTCTGAACATCGAGTTGCGCGGTTTGCGCCCTCAGAAGTTCCGTGACGTTGGTAAGGCCGGCCGTATAACGGTTCTGCACGATGCGCAGGCTTTCCCGCGCTTGCTCGACGGCTTCCTTGGCGGACTGCATTCGGTCTTGCGCCGCCGCCTGATCGAGATAGGCTTGGCGTACTTCCAACCGTACCCCTGATTCCAGCCATTCGAGTTGGCGATCCGCTTGGCGCTTCCCCGCTTGCGCTTCCACCAAGCGATAGCGATCCACGCCGCCGGCAAAAAGATTGAACTCCAGGCGAGCGGCGGCATTCCAATTCGTGCCGGATGGCCCGCCCAGCGTGGCGGCGTCCCGCTCGAGACCGGCGACCAAGCCGAGCTTGGGCCCAAATTCCGCTTTCGCTTTGCTCGACTGATCGGCTGACGCCTGAGCGTGAAGCTGCGCCGCTTTCAAAGCAGGGCGATGTTCGAGCGCGGATTGCTCCCACTCTTGGGCTGGCTTCTCTGCTACCGGCTGCTCCGCGAGAGTACCGGCGGGCTGCCGCACGTCGTCCAAGCCGAGGCCGAGTTCGCGGCTCAAGGAAAGCTGCGCCAGCGCCGCGCGGTTCTTCGCTTGAATATCGCGGTTGCGGATCTGGGAGAGAAACACCTGGGCGCTGAGGAGGTCGGAGTCCACGACCTGGCCCGCTTGGAGCAAATTGCGCACGCGTTCGGCATTGGCCTCGGCGGACTTGAGCGCCTCCTCGGCTGCCTGGAGGTTCTGACCGGCGACCAGCACATCGTCATACGCAGCAATGACGCGGAGAATCAGGTCTTGGCGCGCCTGTTCCGTTTCCCAGTCGGCGGCCGTCTTTTCCTTCTTGGCCTCTCGCATCTGCAAGAGCGTGCGCCGGGAATCGAACAGCATGATTCTGCCTTCGAGCCGGGTGGCGAAATTATCCACTGGGGTTGGGGCGTTGAGACTTCCCAAAGCGAAGTTAGCGGCCGTGAACCGGCGCTGTGTCAGCAGCGTGCCGAATACATAGACGGGGTTGTTCCCGCGCGTGAAATCCTGATTGAAATCAAGACCCGGCGCCCACGCCGACCGCGCCTCTCCCACGCGCGCTTCCGCCGCCTTGGCCCCCTCTTCCGCAGCTTGAAGAGAAGGGTTTTTCTCGAGCGCCAGCCGCACGGCCTGCTCGAGAGAAATCGCCTGCTGGGCCCGAGCAGTTCCTGGAAGAGTTGCGAGCAGCAGCGCGCACACGGAAAGGATGGAATGCAGGAGTGGCCGGCGGGGCTGGAGGCAACTGGGCATGCGTGTCTTACAATTCCTATTGACACTTATATGCTTATATGCTTATACTGTCAAGAGGAGTTTTGCAACGCATGCCTGCATTGTCGCTCAATGACAAAATGCTGGAATCGGTGGCCCAGCGCTTCCGCCTACTAGGAGAACCTATGCGCTTGCGCATCTTGCAAGCGCTGGAGCGCGGCGAGAAGACCGTCGGCGAAATTGTCGCCGCACTGGACGGCAACCAGCCGAACATCTCTTCTCACCTCCGCGCGCTCTGGGACGGAGGGCTTCTCAAGCGCCGGCGCTCCGGCACCAGCGTTTACTACTCGATAGCCGACCCGACCATCTTCCGATTGTGCGACCTGGTGTGCCGTTCCGCGGCGCGCGAAGCGCGGGCGCAATTGGCCGAACTGGTTCCGACAAGACGACGAACGGGCGCCACGAATTAGTGAATGAAGTTAGTAGGGATGGCAACTGCTCTGAATGTCTAAGGGTTCGGCCAGTTGGCTACCGGAAGCTCCGGCACGGCGGCGCCGTCTTTGCGCGGGTCGGACGCGCCGTAGTTCACTCCAGTCGCGTAATCGCGCATCACGGCTTGGCCGCCGCCGAAAGTGTCTGAAAAACCATTGTGCATCCGGAGGACGTGCCCTTTGGCCTCCAACTCCCCGCGCACGTTGCCGGGAATCCGATTCTCCAAGTCCAAGTCGCAACCCTCGAAGTTAAGCTTGGTGAACCGCGCCGTTTCGAGCGCCGCCTGAATGTTTTGCCCGAAATCCACCACGTGAGAGACAAATTGCGCGTGGGCTTGCGACTGATTCCACCCGCCCATAATTCCGAAGGCGATGCGCACTTGGTCTTTCTGCATGAAGGCCGGAATGATCGTGTGCAGGGGGCGCTTGTGGCCGGCGATGACGTTGGGGGAATGCGGGTCAAGGCTGAATAGCGCGCCTCGGTTGTGCAGAGGGAATCCCGTGCCTTCGGGCACCAAGCCGGAGCCGAATTCCGAGTAGTTCGATTCGATGAGCGAGACCATGTTGCCGTCGCGGTCGACCACGCTCAGGTACACGGTGTCGCCCGCCTCGGGAACCGGCGTGCCCGGGCCCACATCGCAGCTTGCGCGGTCCATGTTAATGAGCTTGGCCCGCTCAGCGGCGTAGGATTTCGAGAGCAAGCTCGAAACAGGAATTGTGCCGGCCTTGGGATCGGCGATGTAGCGGATCACGTCGGCATAAGCAAGCTTCTTGGCTTCGATTTGGACGTGCAACGCGCGCGTGGAGTTGAGGCCGAACTGCGCGAGATTGAATTGCTCCATCA
>Ga0187846_10001976_pt1 | contig 11405 bp, 12 predicted proteins | sample TC_taG_FD_161473 | JGI IMG/M metagenome (GOLD analysis project Ga0187846, IMG submission 161473) | Biofilm microbial communities from the roof of an iron ore cave, State of Minas Gerais, Brazil - TC_06 Biofilm (v2) | ecosystem: Environmental > Terrestrial > Deep subsurface > Cave > Wall biofilm... | reverse complement strand
CCAGCGGCGCAACGCGTAAAGGAATCTGGCCACGTCGCGGGCCGGATCAGCAACATCGTATCCATCCCAATCAAACGTAACCGTGCGCCCTTCCGCTAATACGAGTTGCGCAGGGCTGAAGCTCCCATGCCCTGCCCGCATCTCGACCGGCCGCAGCCTATTTTTCGCGTCTTCCAACCACTCCAGCAGTCGGCTGGCCTTAGCTGCGCATCGCCCTTTCTGGCGCACGATCCGCCGCGTCCGTTCGCGCAATACAGTGAGATAACTCTCCGCGTCAGATACCGGCCCGGCCTTGGGTCCAAACGTATGGAATCGCGCCAACCACAGCGCACACCGCTCGGCGGCTTGAACGCGGCTCTCCTCATTCCCGGTCTTGAATATTTCCTTCGCCAGTGGCCCTTCCACCTTTTCCTGCAAAAACAACCGCAGCGACGGAAGATACGCAACTGGCTGCGGGATCGAAAACTCATCCTGCAGACCAAACCCGGCCTTCTGAATGTTCTGCATTGCCTGCTGGATGTCCGGGCGATCGGTCCGGTAAACCTTTGCGATTAAGGAATTCCAGCCACTTTCCGTTCGATAGCCAATCTCCAGTGTGCAGCGCTGGCCCACATGGTGCTTGAGCAAGCGAACCACTCGGACCTCTTCGACGGCCCCGCCATTCCATTGGCCCAGACCACCGCCGCGTAGGCGCTCAGCCAGCGCGATCGGATCGCACACTACCGCGAGCGTCTCGATGCCGGGATCAGCAAAAGCCTCAACGCATTTGGCCACAGTGTTGCTCCATTGCCGCCCTACTACCCGGCGGGCTGTTGGGCACGATCCCCTTGCGGCAAGCGTGCCCAACATCCACTCGATCATTTTTCCCAAAACGCGCGAGTGCGCTGGCTTGGAAGATCATTGGAGGGTTCCTCCATCCAGCACACCAAGACCTTGGTCCAGCATCGCTTCGGTTCTCTCTTGGCAGTCGGGCACCGCGTCACTGAGATGGCGCACCGCCAAATTCAGATAAGTGGCGGCTTCGAAAAAGGGAAGGTTCCTCACTGCCTCGGGTTGACCGGCGCTCAGATAAGTCTTTAGAAAAACCCCAGCGGCACTGTCCAGCAACCGGATGGACCCGAGCCGGACCAACGCCCGGCGGCGAAGCGCAGCGAGGAATCTGGCTATGTCGCATGCAGGGTCCGCCACCTCATGGTAGTCCCAATCGATCGCGACCGTGCGTCCCCGGAGCAGAATGACGTGAGAGGCGCTGAAGCTTCCATGACCCGCACGCAGTTCTACTGGGCTTAGCGACGACGACGCAACTTCCAACCGCTGCAGCAGCCGGCCCGCCTTGTCCGCCAGGCGTCCGCTCAGTTTGGTTATCTTCCGCGAGCATCGCCGCATCGACTTCGAATTCAGGTAGTGGCTGGCGTACGAGACCGGTTCTCCCTTAGGTGCAACACCGTGGAACCGAGCCAACCACAGTGCGCACTGCTCGGCCGCTGCAACGTGGCTCTCTTCATCACCGTTCTTGAAAATGTCGCCCGCTGTCGGCCCCTTCACCTTTTCTTGCAGAAGGAAACGTAACGAGGGCAAGTACGCAAGTGGCTGAGGAATCGAAAATTCTTCCTGCGGACCGAAGCCTGCCCGCTCAATCGCCTCCATCGCTTGGAATACGTCAAGGCGATCGTCGTGGTAGACCTTGCCGATCAGGAATTGCCAATCCCCTTCGGTTCGCAAGCCGATCTCCAACGTGCAGCGCTGCCCCTCGTGGTGCCGGAGTGCACGCAATTGAATTTCTTCGATGGCCCCGGGGTGCCATGAGCCCAGACGGGAACCGCGTAGGGCTGAGGCCAGCGCCGCGACATCGAAAACCCGGGAAAGGGTCTCGATTTCGGGATCAATTAGGGGCGCCATACTTCTAGCCATGGAGGGCGCCTCCGTCTAAAACCGCAAGCCCCTCGTTCAAGATCGTTTCCGAATGTTCCTCCCAGCGAGGAACCGGATGACAGACCAGGTGCTTGGCCCACTTCATGTAGCCGGTGGCCGCAAAAAAATGAAGATTCTTCACTGCCTCCGGCCGACCCACCGCGAGATATGTCTTTAGAAAAAGATCAGCGGCCTTGTCTAGCGCTTTGATCGAGCCGTGTTGCACCAGCGCCAAGCGGCGAAGGGCAGTCAGGAATCTCCCAACGTCTTGTGCCGGGTCGGCCACGCAGTATCTGTCCCAATCAAAGGCCACCGTGCGGCCCTCGGAGAGCATTACCTGGGCGGCGCTATAGCTCCCGTGGCTGGGACAGAGCGCCACCGCGCTCAAGGACCGGGAGGCCTCTTCCAGCCGGCGGAGCAGTTGAGTCGCTTTGCCCATTAGGGTTCCACCTGCCTTCGCGATTTCGCGCGAGCTCCGCCGCACCGAATCCGAGCTGAGGTGGTCGCGGGGATAGCATGCCTCTCCAGCTTTCGGACCAAAGACGTGGAACCGGGCCAACCAAAGCGCGCAGCGCTCCGCTGTTGCTGCATGGCTGCGTTCGTCGCCGTTCTTGAAAATCTCGTCTCCCCGCGGACCTTCAACTTTTTCCTGCACGAGGCATTTCAACGAGGAGTGGCACGCGAGCGGCTGCGGAATTGAAAACTCTTCCTCCGAGCCGAAGCCCGCCTGTTGTATGCTTCGCATGGCATCAAACACATCGGAACGATCCCGGCAGTAAAGCTTTGCGATTAAGGGATGCCAGCAGTTTCCAGTCCGCACGGCAATCTCCAGAGTGCACCGCTTGCCGGCATGCTGTCTGAGCATCCGGCGAACTTGTACTGCTTCGCCCCCCCGTTGGAGCCGAAGGCCGAAGTGCCGCGCAGATGCTGTGCCAATGCAATCGGATTGAGAACTGACGAGAGATTGCCAAGGCCGAAAATCGGCAACCGATTGAACCTCGTTAGACAATGTCTTGCTCCCGTGTGAATAAACTTGTTTTCGCTCCCGGAAAGCCCTCCGGTAAGTTCACGCCGGAGTCCTTGCGAAAACACGCGAACTGGCCTTTCGAGCGCGTCATGCCCTAACACTGCCCTCCAAGACACGCAGACCCTCTACCAACATCGCCTCTGCCCGTCTTTCCCAGTGACGGACCCCGGGGCGGAGATGGTGCGTCGCCAACTTAAGGCAGGCGGCGGCTTGGAAAAATCGAAGGTTCCTCTCCGCGTGCTCCGGAGCCGAGTCAAGATAGGTTTTGAGAAACGTCTCAGCCGCAGCATCCAACGCCCTGATAGAACTGAACCGAATCAAAGCCAGGCGCCGGAGGGCAGCCCAGAACCTGCCCACGTCCCGTGCTGGATCTGTCGTGTCATATCCATCCCAATCGACGACAACTGTACGCCCCGGGGTCAGGATGAGCTGATTGGCGCCGAAGTCTCCGTGGCCCGCCCGCATCTCCACAGGACGCAGAGACGACGTGGCGTCGTCCAGTTGACGAAGAAGCCGGGTCGCCTTACCGGCTAGCTCGCCTCCCAGGTTGGTGATCTGGCGCGAGCATCGCCGGATCGATTTCGAGTTCAGATAGTCGCGGGCGTACGTGACGGGCCCCGCCTTAGGGGCAAGGGCCTGAAAACGGGACAACCACCGCGCGCATCGCTCGGCCGCCGCCGCACGGCTCTGTTCATTGCCGGTCTTGAAAACCGCTTTTGCGGAGCGCCCTTGCACTCGCTCCAGCACAAGCAAATGCAACGAGGGCAAGTACCCAAGCGGTTGAGGGATCGAAAAGCTTTTTTGCGGGCCGAAGCCGGCCTCCCGAAGCCCTTCCATCGCCTGAAAAATGTCAACGCGATCCCTGCGATACACCTTGCCGATTACGTAATGCCAGCCGTGCACAGTGCGCAAGCCGAGTTCCAGGGTGCAGCGCACGCCTATGTGATGCTTGAGCACCCGCACCCGGACTTCTTCGAGGGCTCCGCTGGGAAAGAGGGACCCTCCGGCAACACGCAGATGTCCGGTTAAAGCAATCGGATCTAGAACTTCCGATAGAGTGGCAATCCCCGGATCGACAATCTGTTGCACACACTCAGCCAATTCATTGCTCCTGTGCGGGCAAAATTGTTTGATACAAGATCCTCAGTGGCACGGCTTGGGACAAAACCGGCGAGGCTCCTGCCACCGCCCCGAAGAAAGTCAGAGTCAACCCCTGCAGGCAGGGCCGCAAATAGCGCGCGAGGTTGCCTTTCAAGCGGATCATGGCGCAGCCTCGGGATCTAAGAGACGGAAACCCTCCTCCAGCATTGCTTCGGCTAATTCGCGATGGTCCTTCTCTTTGACCCTTTTGCCTGCCTTCAAGCAAAGGGCCGCTTCGAAAAAGCGAAGATTTCTCAGTATGAAGGGCGGGCCTGCCGCGAGATAGGTCCCGAGAAAAACTTCCGCTGCTCCGTCAAACGCTCTGATAGAGCCAAGTTCCAGCAGGGCCCAGCGGCGGAGCGCGTAGAGGAATCTGGCGACGTCGCGTGCGGGATCCGCCATGTCGTGCCAGTCCCAGTCAATGACAACGGTTCGGCCCTGAGACAGGATGACATGGCCCGCGGTATAGCTCCCGTGGCCGGCGCACAACTCCACCAAGCCGAGCGACACCGCCTCCTGTTCCAGCCGCTGAAGCAGTTGAGCCGCTTTGGCGCCAGAACGCCCACGCATGCGGCCTACCTTGCGCGAGCATCGTTGCATCGACCTCGACTTGAGGTGGGCGTGGGGATGCGAGACCCGACCCCCCTTTGGCGCGCGAGTGTGGAATGCGGCCAGCCAATGCGCGCAGCGCTCAGCCACCGCGGATTGGTTCGGTTCATCACCCGATTTGAGAATTTCTTTCGCTGGCGTCCCTTCCACTTTCTCTTGCAGAAGGAAATGCAACGCGGGTAAGTAAGCGATAGGTTCGGGGATCGATAACTCGTCCTGCCCACCGAATCCAGCTCTCTGAATTCCCTCCATAGCCTGGAATACGTCAGCACGATCCTCGTGGAAAACCTTGCCGATTAGGGAATGCCAGCCGTTTCCGCTCCGCAAGCCGATCTCTAATGTGCAGCGCTGTCCAACGTCGTGCTTGAGCACACGGGCGCGAACTTCTTCGACGCCTCCCCCATTCCATCGGCCCAGAGAGGCTGCGCGCAGATGCTTGGCACATGCAATGGGATCGAGAACCTCAGAGAGGGCCGTCAGGTCGGGATCGGCAGGCATCTGGACAGCTTTAGCCACGATTTCGCTCCTGTGAGAGTAACTTCTCGTCGAACACATGGTTTGACGACAGGTCGTAACCCTGTCCAGCGGTGGCTTGCTCCGGAATCCCAGTGGATCCGCGCTCCAACCGGCAGTGATCGGCCGTCAAGGTATTCCTGAGACCACTCCCCAGGCGGGTCATAGAGCCACCGCCTGTTCCAGAACCCGAAGTCCTTCGTCCAACATCACTTCCGCGCTCTCGCCCCCGAGCCCATTGTGACGGCTGAGAGCGTTCTTTGCCCGTTTCAGATAGGCGGCGGCCTCGAAAAAGCGCAGATTCCCCTCCACGCCAGGTTGACCCACAGCGAGATAGGTCCTCCGGAAAACTTCATAGGGCTCATCCAGAGCCCGAATCGAGCCGAGTTCCAAGGCCAAGCGGCGCAGCGCAACGAGGAATCTAGCCAGATCCCGCGCCGGGTCCGCCACATCATGAGTGTCAAAATCAAAGCCGACCGTACGGCCCTCGCCCAGGATTACGTGATCCGGACGAAAGGCGCCGTGACCCGCGCACAACTCCGGAGACTTCAGCGACAAGGCGGAATCCTCAAGCAGTTGTTGGAGCCGATCCGCCTTGTGAGCCAAACTTTTGTCGAACTTGGCAATTTGAGAACTACACTGCCGCATCTTCCGCGTGCTGAGGAACTCGCTGGGGGGTGAAGCCGGTCCCGTCCGAGGCGCCAGAGCATGGAACCGGGCTAACCAGCTCGCGCTTCGCTCCGCCGCCGATGCCCGGCTCTTATTATCACCAGTCTTGAAGATCTCTTTGGCTGTCGGCCCCTCCACTCTCTCCTGTAAGAGGAAATGCAGCGACGGCAAGTAAGCAAGTGGTTGCGGGATAGAAAACTCCTCCTGCGGGCCGAAGCCCGCCCGGTGCATCCCCGCCATGAATTCATAGACATGGATGCGGTCCTTGCGGAAGACCTTACCGATAAGAAAGTGCCAGCCGCTTGCAGTTCGCAATCCGGTCTCCAGCGTGCAGCGCCGACCGGGAATGTGCCGAAGCACGCGAAACTGAATTTCTTCAACCGCTCCCTCGCTCCCCGAGCCGAGCGAAACCCCGCGCAGGTCTTTGGTGAGTGCCACGGGGTCGAGAACTTCCGAGAGCGTGGGAATTTGGGGATCGGTGAGCGATTCCACCATCTTAGACACTGTTTCCTTCTCTCTTTCCCCGCCACTCGGGGTGTCCGATCCGCTCGACAACAAGAAGGGCGGTCATTCAGCATCAGTTCCCGCAGGCGTTTTGAATCTTCGTATGCAATTCCTGCAACCGTGCTCTGTCCCTAAGCGCAGAGCTGCTTGGGGGGCAGGCCCAGAGCGTGTTCGAAGTCATTCATCAACTTCTGGGCTAGGCTGATCAGCCGCTCGGTTCGGGACACCCAGTCTTTCTCAAAAACAAACACGCGGCGACCAACCATTTTTGCTAGTTTGATCGCCTCGTACAGGCGCGCCCGGACGAGCCGCTCCGGTGAAGTGCTCGTGTCGTAGCCGGCGAGGAATTCCCGCTGGGCTTCTTCCACTCCCTGCCGGCCATACTTGGAATACCAGAAATGCAAATCGGCGAGGAACTTCCCAATATCGAGGGATGGGTCAGCCAGGCAGGCGTTGTCGAAGTCGATGAACACCAGCCCGGCAGGTGTGACCCAGACGTGGTCGGTTAAGAAGTCGGCGTGAGTGAAGGTGAGAGGAGCTTGTGGCAGAAGTTCGTTTAGCTCTGCCGCCCGCAAGAGCATCGCCTCGACCGACGCACTCACCGCCGGTAGCAGAGCGCGATAATGCTTACAGGATCGCTTGATGAGCTCAATTTCTGCTGCGAGGTCATGCGTTTTCAGGGGGCCGACGGCCGTGTACGGAAATTCATGTAGGGCGCGGAGGGCTGCGCCGACTGATCTCAAGCTCGCCACCACATCCTGGGTGGGAGATTGCAAATGCCGGGAAAGGGGCTCACCCGATAGCCGGCGGTAAAAGACAACTTCGTCCTCAGCGAGGAAAGCTAGTGGCCGTAGAGACGTTACGCCTCCTCCGCGCTGAGCGAGCCAGTCCGCAACTTGGGTGGCCACGCAGAATGCCTGACCGCCCGTGTCGCCCGCATACATCTTGGCGAACAAGGTCTCCTGTTCGGGGGCGCCGAGGGGATCGTAGCGCAGCACATGGCGCCTGGCCGGGCGGTAGCGGATAGATGTAATGCCATAGCTTCCTGCGGGGTCTTGATCCTGCGACTCGCCACTTGCCGCGTAGGCGCGCCCCACCATGTCGCACACATACGAGGGATCATGTACGCGAACGAGTTGGGGAAAGTGTTCATCAACCGGCGAAACTTGGATATGCATACACCATTCAGGAAAGTCGGCCACTAATTGCCTGAATGGCGCTGCGACGCCGCGGCGCGCCGCCTCGTCCTGCATTGCCTCGACCTCGGCAATCGTCCGGAGCGAATCTCCGTTTCGACGCAACCTCCAGGTTACTTCCACGGCGCGGGTGCTAACCCTCCCTGTGCCATCCGTGCGGAGGTGAGCCTCGTAGTTAGCAATGAGTTTGCGACCAGGCCTAAATCGCACATGCCGCAAGTAGCAATTCTCGAGCGTATTCCGATCAGAAAGCAGTGCGGAGAGTTCGCGCCGCAACGCCTTGTGGGGCTCCCCTTCCATCAGCATGCCGTGGATCTCTTCCAGCGTGGCATGTTCAGAGAGCGCATTGGCCAAGTCCATCATTATTCCGCTCCTTCACTCCCCTCAGAGCGCTGCCTTCCCTAAACCGCCGAGCTGACTTCTTCCTCGCGAAGCGAAGACCGGCGCGAGCCGTTTCGTTGAATCAATGGCTCTACCCAATGAATCACCCGGTCGGCGTTTCGATTCCATGTGTGCCCCGAGCACGCTGCCATGGCCCTCTTTCCCAACCCTTGTCGTAGCGTTGCGTCATTCCTCATCCGAAGAAGGCAGTGCAAGAGGCTAGCTTTGTCGCCTGGCTCGAACAGCAGGGCGGTCTCTCCATTAACGAGGATTTCTCCCACCTGGCCGACACGGCTCGCTACGATCGCCCGGCTGGCGGCCATGTACTCGAAGAGCTTGATCGGCGAGTAATAGAATTCGTCGAGAGCCGGGTAGGGCGCCACCGCGACGTCCATTGCCGCCAGATACTGCGGCACCTCTTGATGGGCAATTTTTCCGGCAAAAGTCACCGCCCCTTCCAAACCGGCTTCGCGAATCTGTTGCTCGAAGCGTGGGCGTAAAGGTCCGTCCCCCACCAAGAGGAGGTGAGTCCCGGGATCTACACGGTGCATTTCCTCAAAGGCCGCCAGAAGCAATTCCACTCCATGCCAAGGCCGGAAGGTGCCCACAAAACCGACGGTGAATTGACCGTTCCGGTTCAAGCGCTCTCTTACGGCTTTTCCATTTGAAGAACCACTGAACAATTCCGTGTTTACGCCGTTCGGGAGGGCTTGAATTCGTTCGGGGTTTACCCCGGAATTTTGCAGTTGGGTGCGGAGCGATTCCGAGACCACAATCGCAAGATTTGCCTTTTGCCAGATGCGCCGCTCGACCCAGCGCGCCAGCGGCGGGCAGGTCACACCGGCGCGGTATTGCTGCCGTTCGTACACCAGAGGCGCATTCACCTCCAGCACCAAGGGGATGCCTAGTTCTCTGGCGAGCCACAGGCCCGAAATGCCCCATAGGCTGTAACGCTCGTAGATGAAATCCGGCTGGAGTTCCTGCGCGGCAGCCTTGGCGCGGCGGGCAAAACGAAGATTGTGCAAAGCCCGGACGATATCCGCGTGGCCGCGAATCGGCCTGTGAAAAAGGCGGCTGGTCCGCCGAATGCCACGAGCCAGTGCATCATTCCATCGCGCGAGAGGAACCAATCGTACCGAGGCGCCCAAATCTGCGCCGAAGCTTTGTTCAGTTGTCGCCGAGCTGCCTACCAGTGTCACTTGATGGCCCAATTCCGACAAGGCGCGAACAAAAGAGCGAATATGAATCGAGCCCCCGCCCTGCCCCGCGGGTTCAATGCCGGGATCCATGGAAAGATACAGGACCTTCATTGAGCGGCTCCGTTGTCGAACAGTTTCAGCAACTGACGGGAGCTGCGCTCCACTAGGAACTGGGACTCAATCTTTTCCCGGGCCGCGCGCGCCAGACGATCCCGAAGCGGTGGATCGGCGAGGAGTTGGTCCAGGGCCTCCGCGAGCTTCGCCGGATTGTTGGGAGGGGCAAGCACGCCATCGCGGGAAGAGTCGATCAGTTCGGGGATGCCCGATACGGGCGTGGAGACCACCGGGAGCCCGCTGGCCATTGCCTCCAACACCACCGTGGGGATTCCGTCGCGATCTCCGTCCTCGGTCACAACACAAGGAAGGGCAAAAATCGAAGCGCGCTGGTAGGCCGAAGATACGCTTTCCTGGGGTTGCGGGCCTTTGAACTCGACGCAGTCGCCCAAGGACAATTGCGCCACGCGGTTTTCCAGCTCGCTCCGCAAGGGGCCGCTCCCGATAATTTCCAATTTACAGGCGCGCCCCTGCTGCTTCAGAATCGCGGCGGCCTCGATCAAATCCCCGATCCCTTTCTTGGGTATGAGCCTGGCGACCGAAAGGATCACCGGCGGCCCCGGGTCAGCCATCCGTGGCCACCGGAACGTGAAATCGGCGAGGTCGAGCCCGTTATAGATGCAGTGGACTTTCCTGCTCGACGAAGGGCTGATTTGGATTTCTAGATACTTCCGGTTATATTCGCTCACCGTCACTACGGCGTGGGCGGCCTCGATCTCTCGGCGCAACAACTTGTGCTGCGTATCGACATAAATGTCCCGGGCATGGGCCGTGAAAGTGTAGGGGATACCGGTCAGTTCCGAGGCGAACATAGCGAGCAAGGTTGGGGCGGTAGCGAAGTGAGCGTGCAAGTGTCCCACGGGCGCGCAACGCAACAATTGAGCCAGGTAACCGGCCTGAAAAAACCGCCGGACCACTCCAAACCGGCCGTAGGTTACGGCGCGCAGCAGAGTCCTGGCATACCGGCCTGGTACCTCCCGCGCAAGTTGTAAGTTGGCGCGCACGATGTGCTTCCAACGCCGAAACGATAGGTAAGTCACCTCGGCACGGACTTGAGCCACTTTGGCGTGAACCGGCTCTCCGCCTGGGTCCTTCACGGAAAAAATTCGCAGCGGCACTCCACATCTCTCCAGGGCAACCACTTCGGTTAAGACGAACGTCTGCGACAAACGCGGCCAAGTGCTGACGACGTACCCGACAGTCGGAATCGAATTGGTGTGGGCGGCCATTCCGGGTTACCGAAGAAGCTCCAATAACCAGCCCGCAGCTTGTCCGGCGCCATCCATATCGATGGTCTGGTCTTGGACTTGTGAATTCTTATTTTCCAAGGCCGCCATCAGGCGTTGCGCCAACGTCTCCGGAGATAAATCGTTCGGGTCCAGCATCTCCAAAAGACCCCGGCTGGCAAATATATTGGCTCGCATCCTTTGTTCGGCGCTTGGTCCAGAGCGGGGTACGACGAGCGCTTTTTTCCGCTGGTTCAACACCTCCGATAGCGTGTTGTACCCCGCCATGCACACCACCAGATCAGCGGCGGCGATGTGGCTGAGGCTATCGCTGACGTGCGTGAAGACCTGAACCGGCAATCCTTGGGCTTCTCTTTCCAATTCGCGCATCATTTCTTCAGGCAGGTTCACGCCGACGGCCATCAGCGAGAGGAAGTCAGCTCTGTTGCCCAACAGGCGGAGGGCCTGCAGATAGGTCCGCATTAGGGGGTAGCCGTCATGGCCGCCCCCGGCCGATACAAACACCAGTTTCCGGCCACCTAACCGCAGATCCTGGCGGATTTGGCATGCGGGACGGATTGGTCCTGGATTGACCACGTACCCACAGTAGTGGATGCCCTGGGGAGGGACAGGAAGGCCGTATGTCCCAGAAGAATCAAAAACTTCACTGCTGCCGTAGATGAGCACGCGGTGGTAATAGCTTCGCAGGGCCTCGTACGCTCCCTCTTTCTCCCAGACTCGCGCGATTACCTCCCGCGCATCCAAGATGTCCCGCAGGCCGAGAACGACGGAACAACTCGGGCGCGACTGCCGGAGCACCTCTAGAGCAGGAGTCAGCTCCCCTTTGGCCCCCACCGGCATGTGATCTACCAAGAGCAGGTCCGGTTGATAACACTGGAACACGTTGCGCAGCAGG
>Ga0187846_10001975_pt1 | contig 11406 bp, 9 predicted proteins | sample TC_taG_FD_161473 | JGI IMG/M metagenome (GOLD analysis project Ga0187846, IMG submission 161473) | Biofilm microbial communities from the roof of an iron ore cave, State of Minas Gerais, Brazil - TC_06 Biofilm (v2) | ecosystem: Environmental > Terrestrial > Deep subsurface > Cave > Wall biofilm ... | reverse complement strand
GGCATTACGCAGCTCGATCCGATACGACGACTGGCGCGCGTTGCCGGATAGGGCGCGGTAATCGGTCTGCACGCGGTCCGCGGTTAGATCGAACGCTTCGCCCATTCGCAGCAGCACCACCTCGCCCTTGGCGGTGTGCGCGATCGAGTCTTCGCCGATCAGCTGGCTGCCCCCGCTGCTGTCCGGCATGTATGCGCGCACCACGCCGGCTGGAAGCGGGATGCCCAATTCACCACCCTTGTTCTCGAAGCGCAGGTACACGCTGGGCTTCAGGCCCTTCTGCATGTCCGGTCGGCGCGACAAGTACCACCATTCCATCGCGTCGTTCTGCAGCACGTACTCTCTTTGCACCGGCACATTGGAAGCCGACAGCAGTGCAACCTGCTTGGTCTGATTGTTCTCGATGGTGGTGAGGCGTGGCAGCGTGTAAAGGTGATAGTCGCCCAGCTTCTCCTCGGCCATCTGCTCGCTCTTGGCGCGCACGGCGGCCGCCATTGGAGCCGGCCTCTTCCCCATCTCCGCAGGGACCCGGTTCAGCGTTCCGGCAACCAGCTGCAGCCGCGCGTTCTCGTAAGCCGTTCCCGACTGGTTGGTCAGTGTGACCCAGCCGTTCAGCGTCATCCGCGTCGCATCGGCGTTCAGATTTGCGATGTAGTCTGCTTTCCAGCCGATCTGGTTCGCCAGGTAGCTCAATTCGACCTGCCGCTCTCCGGCCTGCTGTGCGTCCAGCATGATCGACAGCGTGGGGCGATCGCGTAAATTGGCGGGCACATCGGGAAACGACAACCGTCCCGCGACGCCGGTCTCGATCCGGTCCGGATAGCGAAGCACGACGCCGTCGTTGGTTGCCAGCACGGTCGCCTGCTCGGAGGTCTCGGCGCCGGTGGCAGGGTTGGTGTGAATCACCGTCACCGTGCGACCCACATACTTGCGCAACAGGGCGGCCGGCGTCAGCAGATCGAAATCGAAGTTCTGCTCCAGCAGGTCGAACGCAGGGCCCGCAATGGATTTCAGCGAGGCGGTCTCGGGCCGAATCGTGGCCGCCACCTCGCGGAACGCGATCCGCTGCGTGCCCTGCGCTAGCGTGACGCGCCGCGCGTCACGCACCAGGGCCTGCCCATCGTTGTAGATGGTGATGCCGAGGGAGGTGCGCGAGGATGTGGTCAGGGACACCTCCCGCGCGGTGGAGCCTGAGGCCTGCGCAGCGGCGCTACCCGCCAGCATTGCATTCAGCATCAGAGTCAGCGCCAAGGTCAGCGGAATGGTGCGCGGTGGTGTCATCATTGATCTCCATCGTGTGAATATTCGAACGTGCTTGTTATAAACGTCGCGCCGGGCCGCACAGGGTTAAATCCAGCGCGCCAGCGGGTGTGGTGGTTCCGGGCGGCGCCTACGGGCGCCTGGGCGGCACGTCGGGGAACTCGCCGAGGTATTCGGCCTGCCACCAGTTGCCGGTGCGGGCGCGCTCGGCGCTCGTCGTGAAGCGGTAGCGGTAGGCAAGCACGCGCAGCTGGGCCGGCGGCGCTTTGCCTTCGAACGGGTTTCGCTCGAGCAGGCGTGTCACCGCGGGGCGATTCTCCTTCAGCGCCTGCAGGAAAGGCTCGAGCCAGAAGTCCGTGTCCGGCCACTGCGGCGGCAGGAACCACATCATCCAATCCAGCCGCGGCTGGTACGGCACGATGAATTGCGGTGCCCGGTCCAGCAGGCCCGGCTTGTAGCGGAACACGTAGGGTTGCCATGTCCTGCCATCGTAGCTGCCGAAGATTCGCAGTTCCTGCCGCTCGGTCTGCATCGTCGGAAACAGGTGGTAGTCGGCACCGATTCCGAGGGCGGGCGCGATCCCGTTCAGTTCGACCAGCGCGCGTGGAAGCGGCTCCGTCATCTGCGTGACGAGCATCGTGCCGACGCTCACCGCGATGGTGAGAGCGCCCGCAACGCCGGTCAGCACCTTGGCCGCGATGCCGGGAGTTCGCGCACTAGCGCGGGCGCGGATGCGCTCCTGCAACGGCGCGGGCACAACGCGCGCGACGATACGGTCGTCCAGCAGGAACAGGCAAAGCACGATCGTCAGCAGGTTGATGAAATTGTGGTTGCTGGTGGCAATGATCAGCAGTTGCGCGAGGATCGTGACGGCTGCCGCGAACAGCCGGAACGGGCGCGGCAGGAAGATCAGGAATGGAACGATCAGCTCGGCGAAGAACGTGAAGCCCACACCGGCCTGCTTCAACCACACCGGCAGCTGCTGCGCGTACCAGGAACCGATGTGCGGCAGCGGCTGGGTCTCGAAGTAGTAGTTCAGCGCCGTGAAGTGGCGCCACGACGGATCCCCGCTTGCCAGCTTGAAGAAGCCGGACTCGAAGCGAAGCCGGAACAGCAGCCAGTCGAACAGCAGTACGTTCAGTCGCGTCGGGGAGTCGGCCAGAAAGATCGCCAGAAATCCGCTCTCCAGAAGCAGGGTGTCCCATTGGAAGGCCGTGAAGATCTGCCCCGCCTGGTACAGCGACAGATACAGCAAGAACAGCACAATCAGCGCGGGCCGCGACCGGACCCAACCAAACGCCAGCAGCAGCGCGACCGCAGCGCCGCCGAACGCGGCCGCCTGCAACGCCGTGGCGCTGCTGTCGATCCAGAACAGCGTCGGCAATCGCAACAGCGCGTGGAAGCCCTGCTCGGCGAAGACACCGTGCAGCACCCGCCCGAACGGCAGGATGCCATCCGGGCCGACCAGCCCGTCGATCTGCACCGCGAGCGAGGCGAATGCCGCCGCGTACACGAGCGCCAGACCCTTGACGAACAGCCAACCGGTCAGTTCCCGACCGGCAGCGGGTTCGAGCAGGCCCGTCAGCGGCTTGAACGATGCTTGCACTGCGCTGAGGCTACACTGCCGGCAATCCGTAATTTCGCGCGGACGAGTCCTCGACCTGGGACCGAGACAATCCGATGCAAGGCTGCTTCCTTCGCTTCTACGTACACGAGGGCGCACGGCACCATCGCGAGCTGGTGTGGGAATGGTTGCTGCGGCAGGCCAGCCAGATGGGAATCCGGGGAGGATCTGCGTTTCGCGCGATGGCCGGCTTCGGGCGACATCACGTCGTGCACGAGGACCACTTTTTCGAGCTGGCCGGAAGCCTCACTGTCGAGGTCGAATTCATCGTCACCGACGAGGAGGCCGAACGGCTGCTGCAGCTGGTACGCGACCAGAACGTGCGCACCTTTACCGCGCGCATCCCGGCTCAGTTCAGCGTGCTCAATCCCGACAGGGAAGATAGTGGCCCGTAACACCCAATTCGACCGAATTGGATGTTGCAGGCCATTAGCCTGACATCCGATTCGCACCAATCGATGCAGCAAGAGGTCACCAGGAGACGCACGCTCGACCCGGTGTGCGGGATGACGGTGGATCCCGCGACCGCGAAGCACCGGGCCGAGCATGACGGGGCGGCGTACTACTTTTGCTGCGCGGGCTGCCGCGACAAGTTCATCTCCGACCCCGGCACGTACCTGCGGCCGATACCGCAGACGAAAGCTGTCACCGGCGCGGTCTACACATGCCCGATGCACCCGCAGATCCGGCAGCCTCTTCCGGGCGGTTGTCCGCTGTGCGGGATGGCACTGGAACCGCTGGTGGCGGCGGGCGATTTTGCCCCGAACCCCGAGCTGATCGACATGATGCGGCGTTTCTGGGTCGGCGCCGCGCTGACGCTGCCGATCGTGGCGCTCGACATGGCGGCGCACGCATTCGGTCCGCATCCGGGCGGGGCGCTGTCGCACGGCGCCTCGGTACTGATCCAATTCGCGCTCGGCACGCCCGTTGTGTTGTGGGCGGGGTGGCCGCTGCTGGAGCGTGGGTGGGCCTCGCTGCGCAGCCGCTCGCTCAACATGTTCACGCTGATCGGGCTTGGGGTCGCCGCGGCCTACCTGTACAGCCTGGTGGCGATCGCGGCGCCCGGCGTCTTTCCGCGGTCGACGCTTCTGGAGGGTGGCACGCCGCCGGTGTATTTCGAATCGGCCGCCGTCATCACCGTGCTGGTGCTTCTCGGGCAGGTGCTCGAGCTGAAGGCGCGCGAACGTACCGGCGGAGCGATCCGGGCTCTTCTGGGACTCGCACCAAAGACGGCCCGCCGGGTGCGAGCCGACGGCCAGGACGAAGAAATACCGCTCGATCAAGTGCGCGTGGGCGACCGCTTGCGGGTGCGTCCGGGTGAACGCATCCCGGTAGACGGTGTCGTGCTGGAGGGGGCCAGCTTCGTCGACGAGTCGACTGTGACAGGCGAATCGATGCCGGTGGAAAAAACCCCGGAAAACCCTGTGATCGGCGGCACGATCAACGGCACGGGCGGCTTCGTGATGCTGGCGCAGAAAGTCGGCGCCGATACGGTGCTTGCACAAATCGTCGAGCTGGTCGCGCAAGCGCAACGCAGCCGCGCGCCCATCCAAAGGCTCGCCGACACGGTGTCGGCCTGGTTCGTTCCGGCCGTGATCGCTGCCGCGATCGCTTCGTTTTTCGCGTGGCTGGCGTGGGGCCCGGAACCTGCGCTGGCCTATGCGCTGGTGGCGGCGGTCTCGGTGCTGATCATCGCCTGTCCCTGCGCGCTTGGCCTGGCCACGCCCATGGCGATCATGGTCGGGGTCGGAAAGGGTGCCGCTTCGGGAGTCCTGATCAGGAACGCGGAGGCGCTCGAGCGCCTGGAGAAGGTCGACACGCTGGTCGTCGACAAGACCGGAACGCTCACCGAAGGCAAACCTCGCGTCGTCGCGCTTGCGGCAGCGCCAGGGTTCCGGGACGACGACGTACTGGCGCTGGCGGCGAGCCTGGAGCGCGCAAGCGAGCACCCGCTGGCGGCCGCCTTGGTCGCGTCCGCGCGCGAGCGTGGCATCGCCTTGCAGAACGTCGCGGGCTTCGAGTCCCGCACCGGCAGCGGAGTGCGCGGAACGATCCAGGGGCGAGCAGTTGCGGTGGGCAACGCAAAACTGCTGGAGGAGCTCGGCGTGCCGCCGGCGGACCTTTTTGCACGAGCGGAGGCGCTGCGCAACGACGGGGCCACCGCAGCCACCGTCGTCTTCGTGGCAGTGGACGCGCAGGCGGCCGCGGTGATCGCCGTCGCCGATCCGATCAAACCCACCACCGCGCCGGCGTTGGAGCGGTTGCGGCGCGAGGGCATCCGCATCGTGATGGTGACCGGGGACGGCAAGACCACGGCGCAGTCGGTCGCTGCGCGGCTTCGCATCGGCGAAGTCGAAGCCGAAGTTGTCCCGCAGCGAAAGGGCGAAATCGTCGAACGGCTGCGCCGCGAAGGTCGTGTGGTTGCGATGGCGGGCGATGGCGTCAACGACGCGCCCGCTCTGGCGCAGGCGGACGTGGGGATCGCGATGGGCACCGGCACCGATGTGGCGATGCAGACTGCCGCAGTGACGCTGGTCAAGGGGGATCTTGCCGGCGTCGCGCGCGCTCTGGCCTTGAGCCGGGCGACGATGGCGAACGTGCGCCAGAACCTGGCGCTTGCGTTCGTCTACAACATCCTGGGAATCCCGCTGGCCGCCGGGATCCTGTACCCGGCGTTCGGACTGCTGCTCAGTCCCGTGGTTGCCGCCGCTGCGATGAGCCTGAGCTCGCTGTCCGTGATTGGCAATTCGCTGCGACTGCGGCGCGCACGTCTCTGACGCGCGTCCGCGAATCGGAACCGGTTAGCGGCTTCCGACCGTGGACCGGATCGACCCTTCGTTGGCGGGGCGTTGCACCGGAGTGGCGCCGCGGTTGACGAGCTCGCGGAAGCGTTGCAACTCCGCATCGTAGCGCTCGTTGATCCGTTCCATGTCGGCTTTGATCAGCTCGATCGTATGCAACTGCTGCGCCTGCAGCGTGTCGTTGTCCTCGATCGCGCGCTTGAGCTTCTCCGGCATCTTGCGCTTCACGTAGAACTCCGCCTCATCCTCCAGGCGCTTGCGGTCGGCCTTGATCTGCTTCAGCTGCTGGTTGGCGCGCTCGATCAACGCCTGCTGGTTCGCCAGCGTGCGATCACGGGAAGCGTCGATCTCCTCCTCGCTCGCGTACGTTTCCAGCAACGCGCGGTCCTTGCGATTCTGCTCGCGTGCCTCCCGCTCGAGTTCTTTTCTTTTCTTTTCCTCCTCTTCGCGCTTCCTCTTCTGCTCGTCGGTGAGCGGCGGTTCGATCACGTGCTTGACGGAGCCGTCGCGATTGAGCTCGCGGACCGGAACGTCCTGGCACTCGGGCGGGGGAACGTCTCCGGTCAAAGTGCGGCCGTTCGGCGTCTTGCAAACGAACAGCTGGGCCCAGGCGCTCGCGGGCAAGACGGCGAGCGCGGCTGCGAGCAGCGCCGCCGGCGCCGCCGCGCGCAACGCGCCGCTGATCATCCGATGGATCCGATTGGACGTCTTACGCGCCATAGCGCTCCCGGTATGCCTGGATCGACGCCAGGTGCGGCCGCGCGGGAGCGGCCAGCGGTGAATCGGAGCGAAGAAAGCCGATCAGGTCCTCGACGTTGGCGATCGAAATCACCGGAACACCGGTCGCCTGTTCGAACGCCCGCACGGCCGATTGCGGCGACAAGGCGCCGTCGCTGCCGGCACGCTCCATTCGGTCGAGCATGATCACGACCCCGGCGGGCTGCGCCCCGTTGCGCGTGATCAGTTCGACCGCCTCGCGCTTGGCGCCGCCTTCGGTGATGACGTCGTCCACGATCACGACCCGCCCGCGCAGGGGAGCCCCGACGACTTCACCGCCTTCACCATGGTCCTTGCGCTCCTTGCGGTTGTACGAGTAAGGCACGTCCAATCCCAATTCGGCCAACGCCACTGCGGTGCCCGCTGCCAGCACGATCCCTTTGTACGCCGGCCCGAACAGCATGTCGAAGCGGATCCGGCCCGCCGTACGCGCCGCCAGCAGGGTCTGGGCATAGAATCGTGCGAGCTTGCCGAGCGTAGAGCCGCGGTCGAAGCGCCCGGCGTCGAAGAAGTACGGTGTTTTGCGCCCACTTTTGGCCGTGAAATCCCCAAACGAAAGTGCGCCGCTTTCGAGCGCGAATTCGAGGAATTGCGTGGCCACCGACATCGGTTCGTGTGCTGCCGGGAAGCTAAGGTCGCGCGCGTGACGGGCGCGCCTAAGCGGCATTCTCCCAGATTGGGCGGTTTGCAACGCCCAAACTTCGGCTAACCCGCACGTCTGGAGCAACGGCATGTTTCAGGTCGTTACGCTGAACGCCAACGGGATGCGGTCGGCCGTTGCCAAGGGGCTGCTGCGCTGGGTGGCGCGGCGCCGGCCGGACGTGCTGTGCCTGCAGGAAATCAAGGCGCAACGGGCCGATTTGCCCGACCGACTGCTGCAGCCGGCCGACCTGCATGCCCACTTCCACTTCGCGCAGGCGCGCGGTTACAGCGGCACAGCACTTTTGTCGCGCAAACGCCCGCGCACGGTGCGGATCGGGTTCGGGTCGGAAGAGTTCGATTCCGAGGGTCGCTATGTCGAAGCCGACTTCTCGTCGGTAAGCGTGATCTCGGTGTATTTCCCGTCCGGATCGAGCTCGCCGCAAAGGCAGCAGGCGAAATTCCGGTTCCTGCAAGCCTTCTTCCCTCACCTGAAACTGTTGCGCGAAAGGGGGCGCGAATTCCTGCTGTGCGGCGACGTGAATATCGCGCACCGCGAGATCGACTTGAAGAACTGGCGCTCCAACCAGAAGAACTCCGGCTTCCTGCCCGAGGAGCGCGCCTGGATCGGCCGCGTTTTCGACGAATTGGGGCTGGTCGATGTCTACCGCCGGCTGCACCCGGACGCTACGGGTGATTCCTACACGTGGTGGAGCAGCCGTGGACAGGCATGGGCCAAGAACGTCGGCTGGCGCATCGACTACCAGATCGCCACGCCGAAGACCGCAGCGCGCGCGCGCCGCTGCGAGATCTACAAGACACGCCGCTTCAGCGACCATGCGCCGCTGATCGTCGAGTACGCGGGGCGGCTGTAGCCATGCGACCTCGCTGGCCGAACGCTCCATCGGTTTCCGCCTTCCGCTGATGCCTGCCGCGCTGCGCATCTACGCCGACCCGTCCGTGCGCCGGATGGTCCCGCTCGGCTTCTCCTCCGGGCTGCCGTATCTGCTCGTATTTGGAACGATGTCGTTCCGCTTGCGCGAGGCCGGGATCGGGTTGGTAACGATCGGCTTCCTGAACGCGATTCCCTGGGCCTACGCGCTGAAGTGGCTGTGGGCTCCGCTGGTCGATCGCGTGCCGCTGCCGTGGCTTACGCTCCATCTGGGCCGGCGCAGGGCGTGGCAGCTGGCATCGCAATGCACGGTGGCTCTGGGCCTGGCGGGGATGGCATGGATCGATCCGCAGCGCAGTCTGTGGCCGTTCGTTGCGTTCGCAGTTCTTACCGCGTTCGCCTCGGCCACGCAGGACATCGCCACCGATGCGTACCGGATCGAATCGGCTCCGGCCGAGCGGCAGGCTGCGCTCGCCGCGGCGTACCAGACCGGCTACCGGATCGCAATGATCTGTGCCGGCGCAGGGGCGCTTGCGATCGCCGCTGCGGTGACCGGGGGCGACGGTGGCTACCACCACGACGAGTGGATGGCCGCGTACTTCGTGATGGCCGCCTTGATGGTGATCGGGATCGCGGCGGTGCTCGCCGCCCCCGAGGCGGCCACCGAAGCGGCGAGCGTGCGTGCCGATGCGGTTGTGCGCAACGGCGGATCTTTTTTCGCACAACTGCGGGCCGCCGTGGCCGGCCCGTTCCTGGACTTTTTCGGACGCTACGGCTGGCTCGCGGTTCCGATCCTCGCGTTCGTCTCGACCTTCCGTATCTCCGACATCATGCTGGCGGCGATGGCGAGCCCGTTTTACCACGACACGGGTTTCACGAAGGGCGAGGTCGCCGCGGTTTCGAGCGTGAACGGCGTGGCGATGTTCCTGATCGGCGCGATCGCGGGCGGTGCGCTGGTGTCGCGCTTCGGATTGCGGCCCGTGCTGACCGCGGGCGCCGCCTTATCGCCCGCTTCGGTGCTGCTGTACGCGTGGCTCGCCACGCGCGGGCACGACTTGACCGCCCTGGTGGTGGCAGTGTCCGCCGACAACCTGGTGGGCGGAGCGGCCAGCAGCGCATTTATCGCATATCTGTCGAGCCTGACCAGCGCGCGCTTCACCGCCACGCAGTACGCGCTGTTCTCCTCGCTGATGCTGATGCTGCCGAAAGCGATTGCGCTGTTTTCGGGAGTGGCGGTCGAGCGCTTCGGCTATCCGGAGTACTTCGTCGGCGCGGCGGCGCTGGGGCTGCCGGCGCTCGCGCTGGCGAGCTGGGCCGCGCGACTTGCGCAGCGGCCCGCGGCCTCCGACGCAATCAAGAAGTGATGAGCCGCCCGTTGCGCTCGGAACGGGCGGCGGCGACGGTTATCGGCAATCTGCCTGCACCGTCTGCGACTGCCCGAGCCCGCCATTGGACTGCACTTGCTGATATTCGAACGCGTATTTGGCGACGGAGAGCGAGACTTGGTCAGTAACCTTCGGCGAACCTGAAGTCTCCGATTGCTGGATCGCGGTGACCGCTAGATCGGTCAAGCTGATGACGTAGTAGTCGACGGCGCCTTTTGGGCCGGTTGCCGTAAAGCTGAGCTTCCCCGACTTGATGTGCTTGCCGCCTGCCACCGCAGCGATCAGCGGCGGGGTGGACTTGTCGATGAATTTGGTCAGGACGAGGGCGCCGCAGGCGAGTTTTCCGGCGCTGGTGCCGGCGCCGGAAGAGGAAGCCGCAGTCCCGGTGTTGGTCAGCCCGAGCGAGTAGGAGGCGATATCGATCTGGTCCTTGTGCCTGGCATCGGTCGATTCGCCCGGAATCCCGTCCAGTTGCAAGAAAATGTTCGAGGCGGCAAAACCGGCCCCTGGTATTGCTGCAGCGGTGCACGCAAAAGCGCCGGCGAGCAGACCGCGCCGGATCCGTGTTTTCCTGGTTCGATTCATCATCACGTCCCCCGTGTTCGGACCACACCACTCGGACGGGAATGCCCGCCGGAACCCGACAATTCGTCCCGGGCGGGGTCGCTGATGCGCTGCCTCAACAGTTCCGTGGCTGCGGCTTGAACGGCTTCGGCGGTTGCCTGCTTGCGCGGATCGTCATCGGCGATCTGACCCGCAACGGCGGGCAGCGCCATGATCAACGCCAGATGATGGCGGCGCCAGCGCTCATACAGCCAGTGCCCCGGGTCGACCGCCGCTGCGGACCATTCGAAGAACCGTGGGCGCCGGCTCGGCCCGATCAGCGCCGCAGCGTCGGCTGGGAGCTCGCCACGGCTCACCGCCCGCGCCACCGCGACCTGCAGATCCTGCTCTTCGGCCCGGCTGGCGCGGTAGATCCAGAGCGCAAGCGCGATAAATCCGGGAATCACGAACACCCAAGTCAGGGGGAACGTATTCCACAGGGAGTGCGCCGACACGGCGCACGCGTACCCCAGCACCGGGTAGCCGATCAATGCAGGTGCCCGGCGGTTGGCCGCGCTCGCGATCCCGAGCGCGGTGGGGAACGTGAGCAGCGGATGGACGAGGGGAGTGATGAGTCCGCGCTGGATGAGCGTGGCTGCGAGAACAGGCGCGCCCTTCTGCAGGGCGGCAGCATAGTATTCGACGTTCTCCACCGCGGCAAAGCCGATTCCGACGCACATGGCGTACATCGCGGCATCGAGCGCGCCATGAATCTGATCCCGCCGGTGCCTCAGCAGCCACACGAGCGCCAGTCCCTTCATCGCCTCCTCGATCAGCGGCGCGCTCAAGATCATGGCGCCGCGCTGTCCGACCGATGCAGCGACCACTGTGTTTACCACGCCCGCACCGACGATCGCCGGGCCTGCGCCCCAAAGGACGCAGCGAATCAGGAGCCATACGGGCTTTGCCTCCACCCGATCGAGCCACATCGTGACCTGTAGCAGCGCGGCCGCCGGAAACAGCGCCAGGGCCAGGACGGCCCACCCTGCCCAACCCAATTTGGCGATGATCCCGATGATGCCGAGCGCCGCCCAGCCCAAACCGAACAAAACCAGCGGGCCTGCCTCGGTGCGCAGGACCTGAAGCACTCCCTTTGCGCGCAAACTGGCGGCGTCCATTTCCGCCTCTACCAGCGCAATCGCCGTGGAGTTCTCAGGTTCCTTCACGACTTGTTCAGATCGACGGCAGCGCGAACGAGGGTCTTCAACGCCGCCTCGTTGATCTTGTCGCCCTCGTGGAAGTCGATCGCGCGTCTCGTCTTCCCTTCCAGGCTGGAGTTGAACAGGCGCGAGGGATCCTTCAGGGCCGCCCCTTTGGCGAAGGTCATCTTCACGGCGCTCTTGTATGTTTCGCCCGTGCAGATCAGTCCGCTGTGCGACCAGACTGGAACTCCCCACTTCCATTCCTCGACGACTTCGGGATCGG
>Ga0187846_10001973_pt1 | contig 11409 bp, 12 predicted proteins | sample TC_taG_FD_161473 | JGI IMG/M metagenome (GOLD analysis project Ga0187846, IMG submission 161473) | Biofilm microbial communities from the roof of an iron ore cave, State of Minas Gerais, Brazil - TC_06 Biofilm (v2) | ecosystem: Environmental > Terrestrial > Deep subsurface > Cave > Wall biofilm... | reverse complement strand
GATTCGCCGCTCTGGATGCCGAACTGCCCGGCGGCGGCTGGCCTCATGGACAGCTGGTCGAACTGCTGTACGACGACCCCGGCATCGGCGAACTGAGCCTGCTCGCTCCTGCGTTGTCCGCGCAGGCGCGCGCCGGGCGCACCTGCGCGTGGATCCTGCCGTGCGAAGGCGAGCCAGCCCAATGCGAGCCGTCTGCACAAATCCATCTGCAGCGCGCCGTGCCTCACCAACGCCCGTTACCTGCCGGCGAGGCCTTGCAACGAGCGGTGCCATATCCGCCAGCTCTCGCCGAGGCAGGCATCGATCCATCTTGCAGCATCTTCGTCAGGCCGGCGGTCGCACGGGAGGCCTGGTGGGCAGTGGAGCAGTGTCTGCGCGCTGCGCATTTGGGCGCTCTGATCGGCTGGCTGCCGACCTGCGGTGCAGGTGCAGACTTTCGCGCGCTGCGCCGCCTGCACCTGCTGGCACAGAGGCATCGGGCGCTGGTGTTTGCACTGCGCCCTTCGCGTTGCGCCGGTGCGCCTTCCCCGGCCGTGCTGCGCCTGCAACTGACATGCGAGGCAGAACCGCCCCGCAACCTGGCCGTGCACATCCTGAAGCGGCGCTGCCGGCCCCTGATCGAACCGGTCGCGTTGCAGGTGTACCCGTGGCTCTGGAGCGGGGCATCACTGCAATCGCCTCAAGCCTCGGCGGTGAAACCGTGGCGGCTGGCAGCGGCCTTGGCGAGCGCTGGCTAGCCCTTTGCTTGTCCGCGCTGCCGTTGCAACTGGCTGCGCGCGCCACGCAATCGACCGGACCGCTGGCAATCATCGAAGGGCCGCGCGAGCGGCCGTCGATCGCGTTTTGCAACGACGCGGCGCGCGCAGCCGGAATCGAGCCGGCGATGAAACTGGCTGCCGCGCAAGCGTTGGCGAACAAACTGGCGGTAGTGCCGCGCGACCTCGAGCGCGAGCACCAAGCGCTGCACGAACTAGCCTGCTGGGCCTACCAGTTCAGCTCCCGCGTCGCGATCCGCACCGGCACGAACGCCGGCGCAGGCGGTCTGGTGCTGGAAACCGGCGGCAGCGAGCGGCTGTTTGGCGGCAGTGACCAGTTGCACCTGCGCATCCGCCGTGGTCTGGCAGCTCTGGGGTACCGCGCCGCCATAGGCGGCGCCCCCAATCCCGCTGCAGCGTGGCTGATCGGAACGGCGCGAGCAAGCAGCCTGTCGGCGCGCGATGCTCAGGCCAACAGCGAGTTGCATGCCGCGCTCGCGCCCCTGCCGCTGGACGTGCTGAAGTGGGATGCGGAAACAACCCACACGCTGCATAAACTGGGGTTGAGTTCGGTCGGCCAGCTGCTCGAACTGCCGCGCGATGCCTTCGCGCGGCGCTTCGGTGCGAGCCGACTCGAGGAACTGGATCGCGCGCTGGGCCTGCTGCCCGATCCGCAGCCGGCGTTTTTGCCGCCGACGCGGTTTTCTGCTCACCTGGAACTGCCGGCCGACGTGACGCAGGCGGGGCAATTGATGTTTCCCGCACACCGGCTGCTGCGATCGCTCGAGGGCTTCCTGCGCGGCCACGGCGCGGGCACCACCGAGCTGATCTTCACCGCTCATCACAACGCGCGCGGTGGGCAAGCGGCGACGGTTACTCGGATCGCACTGGCACTGGCCGCGCCGGAGCGCGATGCCGAACGGCTGGTGAAATTGCTGGCGCAGCGGCTTACGCGCGCCAGTTTGCCCCAACCTGCAGTGCGACTGTCGCTCGCGGTCGAGCGCCTGGCATCGTTCCAGGCGTGCAACGCGAGCCTGCTGCCGCCCTCGCGCGACAGCGTGCGCGACGGCCCCGACTGGCTGCAACTGGCCGAAACGCTGCACGCCCGCTTCGGCTCCGAACGCGTATTCCAGCTGCAAGCGATTGACGATCATCGGCCGGAACATGCCTATCGGATCGTGTCGCTGGCCATCGAGCGCGCCCCGCCCCGAGCGCCCGTTCAGCCGCTATGCGCGCAGCCACGCCCGCTGCTGATCCTGCCTGCGCCGCACCCGTTGTCGCAACAGGATGAACAACCCGATTACGGCGGGAGGCTCGCGCTGCTGGCCGGCCCGGAACGGATCGAAGCCGGCTGGTGGGATTTTGGCGACCCGCGCCGCCCGACCGTGCACCGCGACTACTTTGTGGCGCGCAACCGCACAGGGCAAACGCTGTGGATCTTCCGCGAGCTCAAGCAACCGCGCGGCTGGTACCTGCACGGATTTTTCTGCTGAGGATTCCACATACTCGGGGCCGGCGCAGGCGCTTCACGACGGTTCCGAGTGATAACATCGTCAAGCTGCCGATTTCAATAGTCCTGCAGCCTTCGAAACCGTCATGAGCAATCCGAACCTGGCAAGAATGCGCAGCGAAGCGCTAAGCTTGACGGACGACGAGCGCGCGGAGCTCGTCCACGACCTGGTCGCCAGTCGTGACGGTAGTGCCGATGCGAACGCAGAACAGGAGTGGGACATTGAAGTGTCGCGGCGCCTGGATGAAATCGATTCCGGCACGGCAACGCTGATTGACCGTCAGGAATTCTCGCGGCGCCTGCGCGAACGCCTCAATCGCTCCTGATGCGGGCGGTGCGCATCCATGAAGCAGCCTCGCGAGAAGCGATCGAAGCGGCTGAGTGGTACGAGCATAAGCGACCTGGCCTCGGCGCCGAATTCGAACAAGCCATTGACGCGGCACTGGACTTTCTCGAAGAAGACATCGTCCCTCTATTGCCTGTTCCTTTCTCCGCGCGAGCGCGCGGCGTGAAGCGCTTGATCCTCAAACGCTTTCCGTTCGACGTAGTGGTCGTAGAGCGACGGACGGAAGTCTTCATCATCGCCTTCGCGCACCACGCAAGGCGCCCGGGCTACTGGCGTCTGCGGCGGCGGCGCTAAGCCACCATGATCGAGTGGAGCCCCATTTCCAAGCAGGCGCTCGACGATCGCATTGCTCAGGGCATTGCGCGGATGAGCGCTGCGCAACGTCATCTTTGGAACGCCATCCGGATCGATCCGGAGAAGTGGCGGCAGCATCCCTACGGAGACAACGGCGACGGTTTCTGGGTCGTCGCCATCGTGGGCCGAACCGTTCTCTGGTACAACGACATCGAGGAAGGCTTCAACCGTTCCCGCTACTCGACGTACGGAACCATCGACGACTATTGGTGCAATCTCGACGAACTGGAAGTCGCGGTCCAGTACCTGCTGACTGCACTTGAACGGGGAACCGACCTCGTACAGCTCGTTGGCAGGCTTTCGGATATGGAACGGAAACCATGACTCGTCCCGACTGCATCCAACACTGGCGGCAAATCCAACAACCCGACAACTCGCACTACTCTGGCAGCGAGGAACTGCTGTCGATCGCCTCACCGTTCGGCCGCCACTTCGGCTTCTCGCGCATCGGTATCCATCACGAGCTGCGGCCGCCGGGCCGGCGTACCTCATGGCCGCATTGTGAGCAAACCGAGGACGAATTCGTCTACGTGATCGAAGGCGCTCCCGATGTCTGGCTCGATGGCGAACTGCATCGCCTGGCGCCCGGCGAGGCTGTCGGATTTCCGGCCGGTACCGGCCTGTCGCACACCTTTATCAACAACACCGATTCCGATGTGCGGCTGCTGGTCGTAGGCGATTGCAACCGCGCGGACAACCGGGTTCACTATCCAATGCACCCGGCGCGCAACGCGCAGATCGGCGACAAGCACTGGAAGGACATGCCGGCGCGCGCACTAGGGCCGCACGCCGGACTGCCGGACCGGCTACGGGAATCGGGCGGGCCGTACTGATCCGACTCGGTTCGCGCCGACAGGCCTACTTGCCGCCCTGCCGGTCTGTCTCCTTCGAAACCGGCTTTTTCTCGGTCAGCAGGATCTCGGTGACCTCGCGCACGTCGCCGTACTGCGGCGCGCCGCCAGTGATCGATATCTTGCCGACGAAGGGATGCTGCACGCGGATCCATTTGCTGGAGCTCACGATGTCGCGGGCATCGTCGAGAATCAGAAACGATTTTCTGATCTGCTCGCCATTCGGAAGCTTGGCGTCCGGAGGCGCTTTCGGATTGACATATTCGCTCCGACAATTTCAGGGATTGAAACGCCGAAACACCTGCTCGACAGCACACCTGCGGCCGTCGGAAAACCGGACCCAGCCGGCACCGCCCCGCTTCAAATCGAGAATCGCCGGCTCCGAGATCGTGCGGCTGATGCACCCGGTCGTCTTCGCGTATAGATCTTGGTCGCTGACGCGACGGTCGCTGACGCGATACCAGTTGTTGGTTTGATCGCGCGTCAGCAGAACGCCGTATTGGTTCGACTCGACTTCGACCCGGGCCAGGAAATCCCTGACGATGCAACTGGCGGCCGAATCGGCGAACGTCATCCGGCGGGCACCATCCTGCTTCCGGACCTCGACAACTCCTTTGACGGGAGCGTCCTCGCAGCCGTCGGTGCGCAGGTAGACGTTCTTGCCGACGATCCGGTACAGATCGAACCCCGCTTTCTCGACGCTCCACTGGTCAGCGTGGACAGGCGCCGCCAGCACGGCAACCAGCAACGCGGTAAATCCTGGGCGCATGAATGGCTTTCTGCGAAACGCAAACCAGCGTAACGCAGCCGGCGGCCAGACTCCGGCAGCTGATCCACGATACTGTATATTTATACAGTACTCCAAGTTGCGCAGATATTTCCCCAAGATGCAGCCGTCCTACGCCGAACTGCATTGCGTTTCCAACTTCAGCTTCCTGCGCGGTGCCTCGCATCCGGAAGATCTGGTCGAGCGTGCGCTCGCGCTCGGCTACACCGGCTTGGCGATCACCGACGAGTGCTCCTTTGCAGGAGCAGTGCGAGCGCACCTGGCGCTGCGTGCGGCGCGCGACGAGCTGGCTGCAGCATGTGAATTCCGTCTGATCCACGGCACCGAGATCCGGCTTGCCGATGGGCCGTGCGTCGTGCTGCTGGCGCAGACGCGCGCCGGCTACGGCAATCTGTCCGAGCTCGTCACGCTTGCGCGGCGCGCTGCCTCCAAAGGCGAGTACCTCCTCTCTACAGTCGATCTGTCTGCGCACGGGCGCCTGCTGCAGGACACGCTGGCGCTGCTGATCCCCTCCTTCGCGCTTCGCGCTTCGGCGGGCAAGCCGGAACTGGCGCCACGAGGACGGCGCGCGTTTGACCCGGACATCGAAGGAATCGAACGCGATGCGCGCTGGCTGCACGAGCTGCTGCCGGGACGCAGCTGGATCAGCTGCGAGCTCACCCGCGGTCCGGACGACGCGGCCCGGCTGGCCGCTTTGCAGTGCGCGAGCGAACGCGCGGCGGTGCCGCTGGTGGCCGCCGGCGCGGTGCACATGCACGTTCGGCGCCGCAAAAAGCTACAGGATGCGATCAGCGCCATCCGGCTGCGCACCCCACTGGCGCTGTGCGGCCGCAAGCTGGCGCCCAACGCAGAACAGTACCTGCGTCCCTTGTACCGCCTCGGCCGCATCTACCCGGCCGAACTGCTGGCACAAACGCTAGCAATCGCTGAGCGCTGCACCTTCTCGCTCGACGAGCTGCGGTACGAATATCCCGACGAGATCGTGCCGGCCGGTCACACGCCGGCCTCCTTCCTGCGCAGCGCAACCTGGCAGGGGGCGGCCACGCGCTACCCGCAAGGCGTGCCGGAAAAGGTGCGCGCCTTGATCGAGCACGAGCTGGCGCTGATCGGGGAGCTGCACTACGAGCCGTACTTTCTGACCGTGTACGACATCGTGCGCTTCGCGCGCGAACGCGGCATTTTGTGCCAGGGTCGGGGCTCGGCGGCCAACTCCGCGGTATGCCATTGCCTGGGCATCACCGAAGTCGATCCGGATCGGATGAGCGTTCTGTTCGAGCGCTTCGTCAGCCGCGAGCGCAACGAGCCGCCGGATATCGACGTCGACTTCGAGCACCAGCGGCGCGAGGAAGTGATGCAGTACGTCTACGCCAAGTACGGCCGCCATCGTGCCGCGCTAACGGCCGCGCTGCATACGTATCGGCCGCGCGGCGCGCTACGCGATCTGGGCAAAGCGCTGGGCCTGTCGCTGGACCAGGTCGACCGGCTGGCCAAGAGCATGTCGTGGTGGGACGGCGGCCGAATCCATCCTGAGCGGCTGGCGCAGGCCGGTTTCGATCCGGACAACCTGGTGATTGCACAGATCGCCGAGCTCGCGCAGGAGCTGATCGGCTTTCCACGCCACCTGTCGCAACACAGCGGCGGTTTCGTCATCGCAAAACAATCGCTTGCGCGCCTGGTTCCGATCGAAAACGCCGCGATGCAGGATCGCACCGTGATTCAGTGGGACAAGGACGATCTGGATGCGTTAGGCCTGCTGAAGATCGACGTACTGGCCCTCGGAATGCTCACCTGCGTGCGGCGGGCGCTCGACCACCGCAACGCGTTCCACGGCTCGAGCCTGCGGCTGCAGGACATTCCCGCCGAAGACCCGGCCGTCTACCGGATGTTGTGCCACGGCGATTCGGTGGGTGTGTTCCAGGTCGAATCGCGCGCACAGATGAATATGCTGCCGCGGCTGCGCCCGCAGTGTTTCTACGACCTGGTGATCGAAACGGCAATCGTGCGGCCGGGTCCGATCCAAGGCGGCATGGTGCATCCGTACCTGCGTCGGCGCCAGGGCCTGGAGCCGGTCACGTATCCGTCGGAGGCCGTGCGTGGCGTGCTCGAGCGCACGCTGGGCGTATCGATCTTCCAGGAACAGGTGATGCAGCTAGCGGTAGTGGCGGCCGGTTTTACCCCGGGCGAAGCCGACCGGTTGCGGCGCGCGATGGCCGCATGGAAACGCAAAGGCGGATTGGGGCCGTTTCGCGACCGGCTGATCGCCGGAATGCTGGCGCGCGGTTACAGCGGCGAGTACGCCGAGCAGATCTTCCGGCAGATCCAGGGATTCGGCGAGTACGGCTTTCCGGAGAGCCACGCAGCCAGCTTCGCGCTGCTGGTGTACGTATCGGCGTGGCTCAAGTGCCACGAACCAGCTGCCTTCTGCGCGGCCCTGCTCGATTCGCAGCCGCTCGGCTTCTACGCACCGGCGCAGATCGTGCGCGATGCGATCGATCACGGAGTCACCGTGCGGCCGGTGTGCGTGATGGCGAGCGAGTGGAACTGCACGCTCGAGCCCCTCACCCCAGATCCACGGGGTGAGGGCCCGGCAGTGCGGCTCGGGCTGATGCAGGTGAGCGGCCTCGCCGAGGCAGCCGGCCGCCGCATTGTCGAGGCCAGGCATCAGCGGCTGTTTTCCGACGTGCGCGATTTGGCGTACCGGGCGCAACTGGACCGCGGCGATATGGCGCGTCTGGCGGCGGCCGATTCGCTCACCGCGTTATCCGGGCACCGTCGCGCAGCGCTATGGGGCGTGCTCGGGCTGGACCGCGGGTCGCCGCGCCAAGCCCCGCTGACAAGCGCGCTGCCGGTGGCGGAACGCCAGATCCAATTGCTGCCTCCCACTGAAGGGCAGGACATCGTCGCCGACTATGAGGCAACGGGCCTGACGCTACGCCGCCATCCGCTGGCGCCGCTGCGCGAGCGGCTCGATCAGATGCGGCTGTGGACCGCCCGCCGCATCGCCGGTGCGCGCCATCGGCAAAGTGTCGCCACCGCCGGCATCGTCACCTGCCGCCAGCGGCCGGGCACCGCCAGTGGAGTCACGTTCGTGACTCTGGAGGACGAAACCGGCTGGATCAACGTTGTGGTGTGGCGCGCAACTGGCGAGCGGTTCCGCCGCGAACTGCTTGGCGCCACGCTGCTGACCGTGTACGGCCACATCGAGCGGATCGATGCGCCCGACTGCCCGGTGATCCACCTGATCGCATCACGTCTGGTCGACCACTCCGCACTGCTGGGCGGATTGGTCGTCGACAGCCATGACTTTCGGTGAAATGCATGGCCCATTCGGGCCATGATCGATTCGTCTTAAGGCTGCGCGGGAGACTCGGAATATGATTGTCGTGCAGCGCGATTCGGGGGGAGCGCGCGCCATGTGCGGCGACCGCGGGAGAGGAAATGTTCGTTCTCATCCTCGAGGACCACCCACTGTATGCGCAGATGCTGCGCGACGAAATCCGCGCGATGAAGGCGGATGCGGAGTGCACCATCGTTCATCGGCTCGACGACGGCCTCGAGCGGATCCAGCAGCGCGTGCCGGATGTGGTCATCATCGACCTGAACGTCCCAGGTGCTTCCGGCCTGCGCGCTCTGCGCGCCATCAAGGAGGCGATCGGATCGAAGCCGGCGACGCTCATTGTGACCAGCGGGGAGAGCGACCTCGGATTGATGAGCGCATCTTGGGAACTCGGCGCGGCCGCCTTCATCCCCAAAGCCCTTCCCGCGCCTGAGCAGATCGAGGCACTGTCGTCCGTCCTGTCCGGGGGTACCTTTTTCCCGAAGGTTTCGATTCCCAGCAAGGTGGACAACGCCGGGCGGACGCTCTCGCCCCGGCATCTGGAGGTGCTCGCCTTGGCCGCGCGCGGCCAATCGATCAAGCAGATCGCGGCAGCGATACAAATATCCGACCGGCAAGTCAAACGGCATCTGCAGCAAATTTCCGAGCGGCTGGGAACGCGCGGCTCGCGCTACGCGATTCTCGCCGCGGCGCGTGCGCAGGGCTTGGTGCGCTGATGACACCCCCTCTGAGGGAGAACCCGGCGAGTGTGCTCGACCCACACGCGCCGCAAAGCGTGCCCGAGAACCCCCAGGTTTTCGACGATGTGATCGAGCAACGGGTGCTGCGATCGCTGATCCACGACTTGCGTTCCCCGATGGCGGTGCTCGGCGCCTTTTTCGATTCGGACAGCCGATCCGACAGTCAGGATATTCGCGATCGGGCACGCGCTGCGTTCGAACAGAGCAATCGCCTGCTGGAAGAATTCATCGAAACTGTGCAAACCGGCTTGTTCGAACAGCCCCCGCTGCTCGAAGAAACCAACGTCGCTGCATTTTTGGTCGACGTGGCCCGCCTGTACAGCGTCGCGATGCGCAATGCCTTACCGGCGATCACACTGAAGATCCGCTCACCAAGCTCACGCATGTGCAGGGCAACGAGCCCGCCCGATCGCCGCAAAGCGCGCTGGCGCAGATCGCCGCTCAGCGCGGCCGACAGTTCGATCCGCAGCTCACGGACCGGTTCGTGGCACTGGTGGCACGCCTGCAGAGCGAGCATCCCGACCTGGACGCCTTTCTGGGTCAAGCGGCGCGCCAATCACCTTTTGTCCAGGCCCGGCAGAAGATCGCTGCGGCTTTGAACGGGTAAGCCTGGCGCTCAACCGGTCGGCGTCAGCCGGATCTTGGCGATGCGGCCGCACGTTCCTCCTCGAGGGTCTTCGCCAGCAGCTTGGTGAGCGCGTAGACCGCGCCGATGTGCGGAGTGGGCGTGCGGGTCAGGTGCCCGAGCTCCACCACCGACCCGATCAACGCATCGACTTCCGGGTCGCGGCCGGCCTCGACGTCCTGCAGCATCGATGTCTTGTGCTTGCCGACCTTCTCAGCGCCGGCGATGCGCTTCTCGAGAGGAACGCGAAACGTGATCCCGAGCTTGCCCGCGATCTGCTGCGCCTCGGTCATCATCGCTGCCGCGAGCTCGCGAGTCAGCGCGAACTGGCAGATGTCCTGAAGCGTGGAGCGCGACAGCGCGCTGATGGGATTGAAAGTCAGATTGCCCCACAGCTTGAGCCAGATCTCGGCGCGGATGTTCTCGAGAACCGGCGCCTTGAAGCCGGCCCGCGTGAAGCTCTCCGAAACCGCCGTCACACGCCGGGTCGGGTTGCCGTCGAGCTCGCCGACTGGGAAGCGGTCGCCCTCGACCAGTTTCACCACCGCCGGAGCGATCAGCTCCGAGGCCGGGTAGACGACGCAGCCGATCACCCGCTCCGGTGAAATCTTCTGCAGGATCCGCCCGTTGGGGTCAACGCTCCTCACGCAGGTGCCTGCCAGCTCGCCGCCGTGCTGATGGAAGTACCAGTACGGGATCCCGTTTTGCATCGTCACGACCGCCGTCTCGGGGCCGAACAGCTTCGGCACCTCGTCGGCGACCGCTTCCAGCTGGTGCGCCTTCATCGCCAGGATCACGACATCGTGCGGGCCAGCCTCGCGGTAGTCGTTCGTCGCTCGCACCTTTGATGCGACCTCGACCGAACCGTCGGGCTGGACCAGCTTGACCCCGTTCGCGCGAATTGCCGCAAGGTTCGCGCCGCGTGCGACGAACGTCACGTCTTCGCCCGCCAGCGCGAGGCGAACTCCCACATAGCCGCCGACCGCGCCGGCGCCGATGATCGCGAATTTCACGTCAGCAACGCCCCGGTGTGCAGGCCGAGCGCCAGCGCAAGTTCGGGCGCCGGCAGTTTCTTCGTGTCCTCTGCCTTGGCCTTGAATACCTCGATCTGTCCGCCCTGGCAGGTGATGCGCAGGCTGTCGGCGCCGATCTCGACGACCTCTCCGATCCGGCCCTTGACCGCACCGAACGTTCGGGTCAGATGCTTGCGGGCGTCGAACAGCTGAATTTTCTTTCCGTTGAAGGTGCACCACGCGCCCGGCGCCGGGTTGCAGCCGCGGATCAGGTTGTATGTGAAGTCGACGTGGCTGGGCCAGTTGATCCGCGCCTCGGCACTGCGGCACCAGCCCTCGTAGGACGCCTGTGACTCGTCCTGCACGGTCTCGTGGTGGCGCCCCGACAGCACCAGATCTGCCGCCTCGAGCATCGCCGCCACTCCCATCGGAAAGAGGCGCTCGAAGTACAAGCTTCCGATCGTGTCATCGGGCCCGATCGGCGCCTCCTTCTGCAGAATCACCGGCCCTTCGTCCAATCCGTCGGTCGGCCGGAAGATCGAAATCCCCGTCCGGGTGTCGCCGCGGATGATTGGCCAATTGATCGAACTCGGACCGCGATACTTCGGCAGCAGCGAGGGGTGATACTGGATCGTTCCGTGGCGCGGGATATTGACGAAATCCTGCGGGGCGAATTGCAGCACGTACGCCATGATGCCGATGTCGGCATCGAGCCGTTTGATCGCATCGCGCGCCTCCGGGCTCTTCAGCGAAGCGAACTGGTGGACGCCGATGCCTTTTTCCTGCGCCGCAGTCTTCAACGCGTCGGCCTTTGCGCCCTCCTTTTCGGGGGCGCAGAACACAGCGGCGACAGAATCTCCGCGGGCGACAAAGGCTTCCAACACGGCTTTGCCGAAATCCTGCTGGCCGATGATGACGATTCGCACGTTGCCTCCCGCTCAAGCCGTGTCCCGCGCAAGTTCTGGAACCTGCAACACTGACTCGACAGCGATGTTACAGGCCACCGGTCGCCGGCCACGAGCCGAGCAACAAACAGGGCGGAGCCTGTCGGCATCCGCCCTGACATACCATTACAGTCGTGCGCGCCCGCC
>Ga0187846_10001972_pt1 | contig 11409 bp, 20 predicted proteins | sample TC_taG_FD_161473 | JGI IMG/M metagenome (GOLD analysis project Ga0187846, IMG submission 161473) | Biofilm microbial communities from the roof of an iron ore cave, State of Minas Gerais, Brazil - TC_06 Biofilm (v2) | ecosystem: Environmental > Terrestrial > Deep subsurface > Cave > Wall biofilm... | reverse complement strand
GATTTTGCTTACTAATTTTGCTCATTGCTGACATGTGCTGACACCATCGTTGATTTCCTTGGAGAATTCCGTTTTTGAGCACAGATGTGCTGACACGATCGTTGATTTCGCTCATGAATCCAGTTTCACGCGCCGACAGGCGCTGACGCCGTCTTTGATTCCGTTTATAAATCCTGTTTTCCTCGCGACGCTTGCGCCGCCGCTCCTCGTCCGCCAAGCTGCACACGCGGCTAATCTGCGCGGCCGTCAAGCCGGCCACGGCCAACATCGACACTGTCACTTCCATGGGAGAAGTCCTTGGAGCGGGGGTGGGCGGCCGGCGCCTGTGGGGACCGCCGGCCAATGTCGGTAGCTAACCGAACACCCGTACATCCTCCCGCGAGGACATGTTTCTGTCAAGCAAACGATGCCGCAATTGTCAACCGTCCCTGTGGGAAACTTTCAACAGACCCCAGCGCTCGCATTGCGCAATCGCGTCGTCCAAACCAAACGCGACGGCCGTCGTCCAGCCGCGCGCTTCCATTTCCGCCCGGCACGCCGCTTGCGTTCTTTCGTGTGGCGTAAGTTTTTTGTTGCGCCTGCTCTCGCGCTTCAACTCAAGCGCGAAGATACGGCAGTAAGATCCTTTCAAATAACGCACTGTTTTGCTGACGATGACATCTGGAATCCCCTGGCGCACCCCCAATCCCAGGTGAATCCCAGCTTTGCGGTCCGCCATGTCCCGCGAACCATTCTTAGGATGAAATTCGAACACCCCCTCAGAACGCCTCAACGCGAAATGAGAAAATAACGCTTTTTGTATCTGGTTTTCGGTCAACGCCGCCTCGTCCGGCAACCGCGCCGAGGGTGCAACACAAATGAGCCTTTCCATAATGCTACACCTCCTCCTTGGCTCGCGCGTTCATGCGCTTGTCGTTCAGCCGCGCGTGCCCACGCTAAGAATTTTTCCTCCGATCCCATGAAAGTTTGCCAAAGGATCTTATGGACAAAATGCGCGGGCGGTGGGCTAAGAGATTCTTCGGCAAGAAAACGGCGGATCGCCACCGGCAACCGGTCGAATATTTCGAAATCCGCTGCTAACTCTGGGCGTGGGCGTGCCTTGATTTCATCGCGATCATGTGTCATAATCCGACACAGTATGAGGATCAAGGCCGATACGTCAAGGCTCTCAAAGAAGATAGGAAAGCGGCTTCGCTACCTGCGCGAAGCCCGAGGTTGGTCGCTTGAGGATGTGGCTCGTAAGCTCAATCCGCGGCGAACCAGAGCAACGGTGCATAAATGGGAAACTGGTCTTGTTGAGATACCAATAGAATTCGTCCCCGGTTTCGCCCGCCTGTACGGCATCAATCCAAACGAATTCCTGGAGCTCTAGGATGCCAGATCCCGAGCGGCGCACCGTAAGCGCCAGTCAAGTTGCCGCCTTGTTCAATGTGTCGCCGTATACGACACGGTGGATGCTGTACCAGCACTTCGCTCATGGGATCGATATGTCGCCGGCCGAATCCACGCGCATGACATGGGGGAAGCGCTTGGAACCGCTCGTATTGGAGGACGTGGCGCGCGACTGGAAATTGGAAATAGCGCCGAACCGGCGCTACGTCCGGCATCGCGGCGGCCTGCTCGGCGCAACCGCAGACGCCGCCATCGTCGCGCCTGACCGCGGTCCCGGCGTTGTCGAGGTAAAATGCGTTTTCGATTATTCGATTTGGGGCCACGAATGGGAGTTGGGTAAACATGTACCGCGGCACCACGAAATTCAGCTACAAACGCAAATGCTTGTTGGCGACGGCAATCGATCGTTTGATTGGGGTCTGATCGTTGTCTGGATATGCGGCGGCGAACTTACTTATTTCGAGCGCCGTCCCGTCCCAGACCTGTGGGACAACATACAAAAAGAGGCACTAAGATTTTTTGTCGCGGTGGAAAAAAAGGAAGAACCGGATGCGTTCGGCAGCCCAGTCGAGATACCGTGGCTTACCTCGATTTATCGGACAAATCCGGATTCGGTCCTTGATTTATCCGATTCCGCCGATGGCAAAACGCTTATCCAAACCGTTACCGACTACGCCTATTGCAAGGAAACGGCGCGCGCGCACAAAAGCACGGAAGATAATTTGCGGGCGCGGCTCCTGGGCGTGGCGAAAGAGAACCGCTCTGTCGTGCTGCCCGATGGCTATGGGTTTGTCGTCCGCGCGTCCGGGAAGGGAAAAACCATTGACGTGACGGTTCCGAATGACGGGGAGAAATTCTGATGACGAACAAAATTCGACCGCCACAACCCTCTTTAGGAGCGGGAAATGCCAAATGATCTTGTAGTTTTGGAGAATGCACTCAATGCGGTTCGACCGCGCCTCGAAGCTGCCTTGGGCGGCCACCTGCCTGTGGCACACCTGATCCAAACAGTTCTCGTGTCCTGCGAGCGAGTCCCGCAACTCCTGCACTGTTCGCTGCACAGCATCCTCAATTCCGCAATGACGTTCGCTTGCCTTGGCCTGCCGATAGACGGCGCGACCGGACAGGGATTCCTTGTACCCTACAAAGGAATTGCCCAGCCCGTCATTGGGTACAAAGGTTACAACACCTTGGCCGCACGGTCGGGGCTTACAATCACGAGCGGCACCGTGCGGGAAGACGACGAATTTGATTTTGAGCGCGGAAGTTCTCCCTTCATCAGACACCGACCGCGCTTGGGATCAAGTGCCCGCATAATCGCCTTTTGGTCATGCGCAACTTCGCCGACACGCTCCCCAATCATCGAAGTGCTGTCAATCGATGAAGTCATGAAAATCAAAGCGTCATCGGCCGCCGTCAAGGCAGGACGTAACACGCCATGGAACGATCCGCATATCGGCTTCCCGGCAATGGGGGAAAAATCAGCCCGCAGGCGGCTGGTCAAGTCGCTGCCGTTCGAACTGACTAATCCTGGCTTCCATCTCGCCGCGCGTGTCGACGAGGCCTTCGACGAACAAGGAAAGATCGCCTATATCACCCCAGAAAAGGGCGTCGTGGTCGAAGGCGAGGCAACCTATGACAAGACCTTTCCTGACCGCAACACTGAAGTGCCTTCAGCAGCACAACTTACCATGCATGAGGCGCGACACGCACTGCCGACCGACGACATGATCGAATCGTGGCTGCGGGATTCAGCTAAGGCCGGAATGTCTCAGTTGCAAAAATCATGGGAACAAGTGCCGTCATACAAGCGAAAGCAATTCGCCGCGCTTAAGGACGAAATGAAGAATGTGGCGGCTGCTGTTGATGATTAAATCCTCCATCCGAAACCCAGGGATCAAATTATGAAACGTTGCGGATCTTGCTATTGGTTCGATAAAGAAACCTCTCAATGCTGGGTGAACCCGCCCGTTGGGTTGGCTGTACCGACTGCCGTCCCCGGGATGGCAATCATGCGGGCGGGAGCGCAAAACCAGACAGCTATTGCCGTCATGGGCATCACACCCCCGACACACGAAAACCGCCGCTGCGCGCAATGGCTGTCTCCCGCTGGGGCGGATAAATTTTTCATCGACCGGAAACAGGCGTTATCGCAATGAACCGCCCGACACAACACGACGTGATGCGCCGTCCTTTGAACGCGGACGAACAGCAAACCGCCGCCCTAACCGCCCAACTTGCGACGCGGCAGCGTCAAGAATGGCAACAATCCAAAGAGGCAGTCGAGCTCCGGAAGTGGTGTGTCCAGCGCGCCATTGAAAGCGGGATGCCTCTTGATCCTACGATGAAAGCAATATTCGATTTTGTTTCGGAACCGCTCGGAGGAGCTCTATGAGGTCCACAGACGATACGTTGCAGATGCTGCACTTGTGTCTTGCGTCATTGCGACAAGCGAAAGAGAAGTTACTTGCTTCGGAATCGCTCCTGATGGAGCATGAGCCCTCATTGTACCATTTCGTGACCCTAGACAGCTGGACGGAAATTATTGCCCTACTTGGGCAATTGAGCGAGACGTGTGGGCGTACATTAAGAGCTTGCTCGAATATCCGCGCCCAAGCAAGCTCTTTCAAACCGGACTCTACGGAACGCATTGACAGGGATTTGCCGACAGCGCGAGCAATCGTTCGTAAAGCTGCGCACAAGACGCGCGCCCGGAGTCATGCATGAGGCTAGGCCGCGCTCAGAAATGGTAGCCCAAACCGGCCCTGAATAAGTCCTCATCCTTGGCCGCGATCGTGGCGGCAAAGATCGGCGCGGTCGCGGCCGGCGTAAAGCTGGAATTCCAGAAAACATGGTCATAGGTCAAGAAGACTTCGGTGTTGGCCGAGATCATTGCCTTGATCTTGCCGCCAACGAGCGGGCCGGTGATGAACTTGGAGCCGCAGTCCTGATGCAGCGAGCCATCCGGGTTTAGTGTACCGTCTACCGCGCATAAAGTCACGGAGCGCTGCGCCAAGCCGCCGCGTGCCGCCACGACGAGATTGCCCCACACTGACGCCGGGACGACGATCGGAACCGGCCAGTTCGATGGCTGCGCTGGGCCGGGAATGTATCCGCCGAGCGCCGCCAGGTTGAGGCCGAGCTCGCCAACTTCTGCCAGGAACAGTCCGTTCCGGCGCGCGCCGATGACGGTGCCGGGATTGATCCCGCCGACATCGCCGCGGGAGAAATCATAGGCCGCCTCCAGTACCGCCCCGAAATAGACCGGTCCAGAATTGTTGGCGTAGCCAAACACGCCGCCGGCCATGATGCCGGTTGGATAGGCCGATACCGGCCCCATGGGCGTGCCCAGGATCGTCAGTTCGTTCTCGGTCTTGGAAAAGCCGGCCCCCAAAAACGTGCCGATATAGAACGGCGAGGCCGCCGGAGCGAACGGCGAGGCTTTAACTATTGCTTTCGCGGGTAGGTCGGCCGCCTGTGCCGGTACCGCTGCCAGAGCTGCCAGAGCTGCCAGAGCTGCCAGAAATAGAAATTTTCGCATTCGGATCTCCCGTTGCTTGCTGCATGATTTTTACCGCTTCGTCTACTGTCGGTCGCCCTGCCAGAGGACCCCTCCCAACACCGGCCGTACCAGTCGCCAACGTCAGAAAACACAGGGCAATCCACACGATGCATGCGATCCATGCGGCGATTGTAGGAATGGATTCGGTAGGCACCAAACCGGACAGATGTACAGTCCCGGCGGTGACTCCTTGCCCGACCATCGTGACGAACGTAACCCAGAAAATGAGTCGGGGATCGAATTTCATGCTACCAAGCGGCTTTGAGTTCGTCATCTGTCCCGTCGAAACTCGACACGTCGACTCCCTCCGGGACGCCATCGATCCTATGCGGTTCCGGCCCCACTTTGCCATCCGTGTATTGCCAGAACAGGCATTTTGTCCACGGTAGTGGCACTTTAGCAACAGGGCCATATTCCGCCAACCAAAGCGGGAACTCCGAAAAAGCCGGCATGTGCCGGTTGTCCTCCTGCTCCCTGATCAGAAATCCGGTGTACAGAACGGGCGCGTGACCGAGGATTTTGCGCACCAATTGGAGCCAACGTAGGGCCGCCCACAGAGGAACGTTGCGGTCCTCGTGATCCAAAACGGGCAGGGTATCGCGTCCGATCGCATTGCAAAAGTGCTCTGCCTGTTGGCCGGGGTCCCACGGCCTTATGAAATGATACGCTCCCCACAACAGGCCGGCGCTGCGCGCGCGCTGCTCGCGCTCCGCGTATTTCGAATCGACATCGAACCCGCCTTCCGTGGCCTTGTGAATCACGCCCCGGATGCCGGACTTATAGGCGAGCTCCCAATCGGGTTCTTCATTTTCGTGATACAGGTCAATGACCTTGGGGTTGATTGTCATTCGATTTTCCCTACGTTGCGCCGCAATTCATCATACCATTGTTCCAGTTTGTTGTGAGCGGTCTCAAGATTGGCAATGCGAAGATCGAAAATCTGATCTTTGGTCATTGCCTCCGCTAAACGCCTGATTTCGTCGTGAATGCCGGCACGGTCTTTCTTGGATTCCTCCATCTCCCTTCTGAAGTTTACGTTAGAGATTTCAATAGCTTTCGTGAAACCGCCGATTTTGAACGCGACAACGACCGCGCCGCCCGCTATGCAGAACAATTCCGCAACATGTAGAATCTGATCCAGGTTCACGTCCATCACCCGACAAGAAATCCATATGACCGTGCACCCGCTGCCGCCGGCGTGTAACTGAACGCCAACAAGCCTTGCGTCCCTGCGCCGCCATTGCCGCCGTTGCCGCCGTTGGTCGGAACGCAAGAGCAAAGCTGCCTTCCGGCTCCTCCCCCGCCGCCTCCCCCTCCCCCGCCTGCTCCGTAAAAACCGGCCGCAGCCGCATTGGACGCGCTGTTACCGTTCTGCCCAGTTATTGGCACTCCGGCTCCATTAGTACCGTCACTGCCGCCGCCCGACCCTACAAATTGATTGCTATTGTTTGGTCCGAATTGATTCCCATTGGACCCGGCTGACGTATTTCCCGCATCGCCTGTAGCGCCACCGCCATGTGCTCCACCATTCGGAGCAGTACTGCCGTTGGCTCCGTTGTTGCCTGCACCATCAGGTCCGGCGGCTCCTCCTCCTCCGGCTCCTCCTCCTCCGCCACCGGCAGAAGCTCCATTCCCGCCCGTACCGCCGTTGCCGCCTGAAAACGTGGTGGAACCTACTGATGAGCTCGCCGCCCCGCCGGTCGATCCTGACGCCGCTTTGGCAAGCAAAAACGCCGACGTGTCCCAGATCGTGTCGCCGGTTCCAACCTGAATGTTGACGCTTTGATTGGCGCTGTGATTGTTGTAATTGACGATCTGGGCGAAAGCTCCTCCTGCGCCGGCGGCCCCGCCGTTGCCGCCAAGGCCGTTCGAGGCCGGCGTTCCATTCAGTCCTGCCGCCCCGCCATTACCGCCGGTCCCAGATCCTATTCCGTTTATCTGATTGGAATTAATGTTGAAGTCGCTTGGCAGCGTTGTCGACGCTCCTGACGTGAGAAAAACCCAGGTCAGCGACAGGAAAATCAGGTGTTTTCTTTCAAGATCGAGCCATTCGCGTTGCGAAAGAACGTCCTTTTCGACAATCCATGTATTCGCCTTGAAAGGATGCGTTTGCGGAAGATCAAACCCCCGGTGAATTGACGCCGATAAGACAATCTCGAAAACAGCGAATGCCGTGGCGGTGAATGCAATATATTTTACGCCATTACGAAGCATTGGCGAATATCACGCCTCCATGCTCGCCATCCTTCGGGTCTGCTGCACGAGCTGCCGCCGGATAGCCGGCCGGATATCCGATCGTGCTCATCATGTGCATGACAATTGTGCCATCCTCCAACGCGGAAACCTCATGATCGATATGACCGGGGAGCGCGATACTTCCGTCCGCTGGACTCATGATTCTTGCCGGCCGCCCGTCGAAAATCGACACCAGCGACCGTCCCGCTAAACATGCCGTAGTGTGTTCATAGTCGCCGTGATTGTGGCGAGGCGCGACAATCTCGCCCTTATCGGCGTAGTAGACCGTCGCCGCGACATCCGCCCACTGATGAACCATCGCAGTCGTCATAGTTTCCCCAAAGACAAATCCACGGTCACGCGCGTCACGGTCGCCACGGTCGACACCGTGAAACCTACCCAATCGTTAGCCACTAGACTTGTAGATGTCCAGCCTGACGGGGCCGTGAGACCGGCAAACTGTGCAGAGCTCAGCGTTGGCTTGGTGCCGCCGCCGACGATGGATGAAGTCGGGACGGCGTTGTTGGCCCGCAGGATATCAACAGTGATCGACCCGCTCTGATCGGCAATGAGTGCCCAATTGTAAATCGTTGCTGCCCATGGAACACGGAAAAATCCCTTCGCCCCGGTTGTAATCGCAACCCCACCGCCATCAATGACGAATTCGAGATCAACCTGATTGTTGCCGACGCCGACCGTATCGACAAGGAATCCGCCCGCCCCGGAATTCAGTGCTGTCAGGAAGGTAGCTTTGTAGATTCCGCCAATTTGGATGTCATTCAGCCCGAGCGGCGGGGCTGCGGCCTGCGCCGATATTGCCGCGTTCCACTTGTAGGCATTCCGCGCGCCTAGACCGCTGACATTGATTGTTACCGATCCGGTACTACTTGCCGGACCGACGAACATGAAGGAGGGCGCGAGATCCGTATAAGCCGCGATTGTTGGAGTATTAGAAAACGGGGTGAGCGTAATCGCGTTAGTTCCAGCCGCTGCACACGGAATTACGCCGATTGCGCCAATGGCGGTAAAGGCAGTGTCAAGAAGGGAAAGCGCCTCGTCGCCGGCTGCAAGAGTCGCAAATGTAACCGGCAAAGCCATGTCATGCCACTATCCAGTTTGTACCGTTTGAAAATACCACTACATTAACCGCACCGCCACCAATAACCGTCACGCCTAGCGCTGGCGTTAAGGCATCCGTCACAAAAAACAATTGGCCCGCCCTCGTTGACGCGGCCGGCAATCCTGAAACCGTGCTGGATGGCACGCTCGGACCTATCCCGTTGCCGGTCCCTCCCATGGAAAGCGGGAGCGGATTTGGCGGAGGATTATATCCGCCGGACATGTCACGCTCCCGCTGCCCAATAGATATCGCCGGTTATTGTGGCACCCGTGACGACAATTTGAAGGCCGAGCGCCGCAGCGGTTGCCTGGAACCACGGATCGCCATTGATAGGAACATCAAGGAAAAAAATTCCATTAGCCGCAAGATTGTAGACGGCGGAAATGGCGTTGGGGCCCGTGTCCTGAAAAGTAAAAGTAGCTGCCGTCGTCGAGTTGCCGCTAAGAATAAGGCGATAAATGCCGGCGCGCTGAATGCCCGTCAATAGCGAGGTCGCAACAATGACCGTCGTTGCTACCGGAAACGAGGTCGTTGCAATTTTGATTGCTTCGCTGCGAAAGCGAAGGCCGCCAGCCATGTGAGCTATCGCCTTCTACTGCGTCGCCCGCGCTTGCCCGCCCCGCGACTTATCTTGCTGCTATCGAGCCGCTGCCCTCTCAATCCAGGTTGTCCTTGATGGCCGCGGCGTATCCCGCGCATGTGGCCCTGACTCATTTTGTGCGTATGATCCATGTGCCGATATCCTGTTGTATTTAGGCCAGGCATCTCATCTCACCACTCCAAGACCAGCACGTTGGTCGACGCCGCGCTTGCGATGGCGTTCCAGGCCGCCCCAGCCCCGCCCTGGGAACCGGCGGGGTTGACCAGATTCGGCGGTGGCGTGAAACAGTTCGGAACCGAACTGGTGGCGGCTGCAATCTGGATTCCCACGCCGCCTGCACCGCCGGAGACCGGCGTGATAGGGGCCGGCGCCACAGCGATGTTGTTGGTCGCTGCCGCCCCATTGCAGATGGTGATTGAGCGTCTGGTGGGATTGGCGCCTATCAGTTGGATAGAGGATGTGCCTACCACCACATTGGTGGCAAATGGAAGATTTGCCGTGACTTGCGCTTTTGCTTCCCGCAGCTTGAACCACACGCCAACGCCAGACAGCACAACTGCGGCAGCGAACAGAGCTACAGTGCTACGATACCGGTTCATTGCTCTACCTCCGATAGGCCGTCCGCGGCAGCAATAACGCTCCTAATAATGTCTTCTGCGGTCGTTGTGCTGGGCTGTTGGCCGCCAAAACTGGCAAAATCGGCCATCGCCGCTCTGATCTCGGCCGCCTTGCCTTCATGATACCGCAGTCGCGCGACGCCCGCTGCATGTACTTTGCGCATCGCAGCGATAAGTTCGTCCTCCACTGCCGCCGGCAACGGTTTTTCTTCAACAATGTTTTTAATGGCGATGGGGCGAAGACGAACGCCAGATTCTGGCGCAGCACTGTGATTCGGGGCGGAGTCGGGAAGATCGGCAGTTCCATTCTTCAGGGGCGGCATTGGAACTCCGCCGGGGCCAAGACGAACCGGCGATTCATACGGAGTTTCCATGTAACCTATTTTACTCATTGGGGAAAAACTTTTCGCCTTCATCGCCCTTAATGGAATGCCTGATGTCCGCCAGCTTAACCCCAAGTTGCGCCGCCGAAAGTTTCACTCTGGTGGAAGCATTGGGATCTGCCAGAACCCCCCTGACGTAACTGTCCAGGACATCCAAGAGTTCCGCTTTCGGCGACGCATCGCTTGATGGAGCGGGCACTGGCTTTTGTACCCTCATGCGTGGCATTTGTCACCTGAGCGGTTCTGGCCCCGGTCCCAGGTCATAGGCCGACTTAAGGCCATAGATGCGAGCCGCGTCCGCAGGATCGACTCCCAAGTTCTGGATGGCCCACAGCGCGGTTGTGCTGCGTATGTGTTCGTCAGTCACCCCGTCCACCCCGTCGAGAAACTCGGCATGGAGTTCTGCATCGCAGCGTTTGCCGTCCTTTACATAGAACATTTCGCCGCCTTGCTCCTTCATTGCTGCTGTCCTTTCCTTTTCATTGCTGCAGTTCTTTCAGTTTCTTCGCGACGTAGGCATCAAAGCGCTCTATCTGCACTCGATTTGCCAGGTCAAAATTGCCCTGCCAACCCTGGTTAACAAGGAGATACTTGCCAACCGTTGTTGGTTTCTTCGGCCGTCCATATCTTGGGTCTACTATGTGATATATTGGATCGTTTATGTCAGATATTGCCCATAGAGCGTGCGGGTCGGAACTGTTTAAGGCTTCGCGAATCATACGGGCTGTTGCCGGATCAATCTTCGGTTCAATGAAATTGAATGCTCTCAACACATCTCCTTTGATGCCGCCCTTGTTCCAAGATATAAGCAAAGGAAGGAAACCATACTTGAGCCACGCATACGATCCAACATCTATATTGGCGAATATCTTTACTCTTACAAGTCCTAGCCGACGGTAGAGATCGAATTGATTGACCAACATCCCAGCCGTGAAGCCCGCGCCTCTAAATTGCTCGTACAGTTGGAACACAACGTGACTGGCATATTTTTCGTCAGGGAAAATACTGCGGTCAATGTGCCCAATCGGAACTCCATACACAGGGTCGGTCAGCGTTCCTTCAAAGTTCAACCCTTTGGTGCCTCCTTTGAACGGCGTTGAACTTGTCATTGACATTTCGATGAGATCATTGAATGCACCATTGAAAAACTTCTCAGCAAATTCGCGCTCGGACTGGAAAGGAGCTATCCGCTGATTAAAAAAATCTCTGGCGTCGTCCATTCCGCCAAGAGCGCCGCGACGCACCGGTTGAAACAGTTGTGGGTTGATGGCGGTGGGGCGCGGTTGTAAGGGTAGAAAGAAGTGTCCCGTTAAGCGTTGTGCCGTCCCAGATCGATAGGTCTCTGGCGAGGTTAGTCCGTAATGACGTGCCCATGCCTCCGGTTCGCCTGCCGGGACGAAACCAAGACGATCCATCAAAAATTGACGCGCACCCGCTTCGGCTGTCTGTCCGTTTCTGGGCGCAATTTGCGTGACATCGGGAGCCGCACCGCCTGTTGC
>Ga0187846_10001971_pt1 | contig 11412 bp, 10 predicted proteins | sample TC_taG_FD_161473 | JGI IMG/M metagenome (GOLD analysis project Ga0187846, IMG submission 161473) | Biofilm microbial communities from the roof of an iron ore cave, State of Minas Gerais, Brazil - TC_06 Biofilm (v2) | ecosystem: Environmental > Terrestrial > Deep subsurface > Cave > Wall biofilm... | reverse complement strand
AAGGCCCCGCCCACCTCCGTTGTTCCGTACAAGTTCCCATCCACGGCCTGGATCAGCGCTGCCTGAGGGACGGCGCCGTCCGTCCCGCTGAAGCTGTGCAGCGTGGTCAGCGTGCCACTTGGGGTGATTTTGAAGACCGTCCCACAGCAGTTGGCCCCGGCAGTCAAAGTTGTGCCGTAAAGGTTGCCATCCGTGGCTTGCACCAGCCCCGCGAAGGGCGTAAAGCCGTCCGTCCCGCTGAAGCTGTGCAGCGTGGTCAGCCTGCCACCTGGGGTGATTTTGAAGACTGTGCCACATCTGGCCAAACCGACCGGGCAGCTGACCCCGCCGTCGAGCGTTGTCCCGTAGAAGTCCCCGTTCGTGGCTTGGACGAGCCCCCCGCGGGGCTCTATCCCGTCCGTCTGGTCGAAGCTGTGTAGCGTGGTAAGCCTGCCACTCGGGGTGATTTTGAAAACCGTGCCACAGCCCCCGTCGCAGGCGCTGCTGGCCCCGCCACCGGCCGTTGTCCCGTACAAATCCCCATCGGTGGCCTGGACGAGCCCCGAGGGGCCGCCGCCGTCCGTGCAATTCGGTTGAGAGCAAAAGTTGTACAGCGTTATCAGCGTGCCGCTTGGGGTGATTTTGAAGACCGTCCCACCGCCGTTGGCCCCGCCACCGCCCGTTGTCCCGTACAGCTCCCCATTGGTGGCTTGGACCAGCGCCGCCGAGGGGCTGTCGCCGTCCGTGCCGTCGAACCTGTGGAGCGTGGTGAAAGAGGTTGCCCATCGGGGCGATATCGGATCACCGCCGAGACCGTCCGTCAAGTCGAAGCTTTGCAGCGCGGTGAAAGTCTGCGCCTGCGCCGATGGCATCGCTATCATTCCTGGCACCAGCACTCCTGCCAACGCCAGAGCCGCCGGGACCGCCCGCAGACGCATCCGCGAGATCAAGTTCCGATCGTCCCGATGCTGCACTTTGCTTGTCATACGATAGTCCTCCTTTCTGAAATTGTCTCAATCTGAACATCCTGGATTTCGTGTTGCGCCCTTATTGCCTGTTTGTGGCGCTTGGTAGGAGCGGTTCGCGAACCGCCCCTACGTAGGCGTCCCCGAACTAATTCGTGGGCCAGCCTGGAGCAAAGGTAGCGCAGACCGCCGTTTTTGCGCTCTGCGGCTCTTCCTTCCTTTTCCTTCCTTTTCATTCCCGGATTCACGGCCGCGGACCTCAAAGGCGGGTCCCCCGTCACCCCGCTACCCGCTGTTTCTGCGGTCTGCGGCTTTTCCTTCTGGATTCGCGCAGAGCCGCGGACCTCAAAACCGGAGGTTCCGCGCTACCCGGCTTCTGCATGAACCGCGCAAAGAGCCTACGGCACAAGAAGCGTGCCGTGGCAACCCCCCTCCGTATCATCTCGGTACCGTCACGGCACGCGGAACTTCACGTTGCTCTTCAGCGTTTTGCCCGACGTGGTAACGGTTACAAACCCGGTGGTGGCGCCGGCTGGGACGGTGGCCGAGATCAGGGTCTTCGAGACCACCTTGAACACAGCGGTAATGCCGTTAAATTTGATTCTGGTCACGCCCCTCAGATCCGTCGCGAGGATCTTGACCGCGGTGCCCACCTTGCCGGAGGTCGGTAATGTCTCCACGAACCGGCCAAGCCCCACCGACAAGCTGAAGACCGTACCATCGGCGCTGGTCCCGCCCTGCAGCGTTGCGCCGTAGAAGGTCCCGTTGGTAGCCTGCACGAGGCCGCCCCAAGGGCCGGCTCCGTCAGTAAAGTCAAAGCTGTGCAGGGTGGTCTCCGTACCCCCTGGTGTGATTTTGAAGACCGTGCCGTCGTTGTTTTTGTTGGCCCCGCCCTGCAAGGTTGTCCCGTAGAAATTCCCGTCGGTGGCTTGCACCAGCCCTCCGTAGGGAGAATTGCCGTCAAGGCCGTCGAAGCTGTGCAGTGTGGTCAGCATCCCTGCTGGAGTGATTTTGAACACCGTGCCATCGTCGTAGGCCCCGCCAGCCGAAGTTGTCCCGTAGAAATTTCCGTCGGTGGCTTGCACCACTCCGGCCCGAGGGAATTCGCCGTCCCTGCCGTCGAAGCTGTGTAGCGTGGTCAGCGTAACCCGGTGGTGATTTCGAAGACCGTGCCATCGTCATTGGACCCGCCGCCTAGCGTCGTGCCGTAGAAGTTTCCATTGCTGGCCTGCACCAGTCCGGCCCGAGGGAATTCGCCGTCCGTACCGTCGAAGCTGTGCAGCGTGGTCAGCGTGCCCCCGACGGTGATTTCGAACACCGTGCCATAGCCGTTAGACCCGCCGCTTAGTGTCGTGCCGTAGAATTTTCCGTTGGAGCCTAGCACCAGCACCGCTCGAGGGAATTCGCCGTCCGTGCCCTCGAAGCTGTGCAGCGTGGTCAGCTGCCCCCGGGCGGTGATTTCGAAGACCGTGCCATCGTTGTTGGTGCCGCCAAACTCTGTTGTCCCGTAGAAGTTCCCGTTAATGGCTTGAACCAGCCCGCGGTAAGGGACAGAGCCGTCCGTGCCGTCGAAGCTGTGTAGCGTGGTCAGCATGCCCCCGGGAGTGATTTTGAAGACCGTGCCATCGTTGTTGGCCCCGCCAGCCTCGGTCGTGCCGTAGAAGTTTCCGTCGATGCCCTGCACCAAGCCGGCAGTTGGGTTGACGCCGTTGGTTCCGTCGAAATTCACCAGCGTCTTGAAGATCTGTGCAAGCGAGGCATTCGCCCCCACCGCGCAGAAGACACTCAAGAAAAAGATTGTTTTCCACCAGCTCATACTACCTCCTTGATCTCTCTCGCGACTTTGACGTTCGGCTTGGGAAAAGAAGGCCTCCGGCCAGGAACACGTCGACGCCGTACTGAGTTCTAAACCAGGGCTTGCGAGCATCCATCAGAGTGACGGGCCTTCGCGCCACCCATAGGGACGAGAGCCCCCAGCCTGTCATTCCGAGCATTCACAGCCGTTCGGCCACCCATAACGGGCAGTAACTTGACGTCAGAAAAGTTGTTCAATCCAAACCACTTATGCGTCAAGTTACTACAGAGCGCAGCGAGGAATCTGCTTGTTCTGGCCTTCACTGCAAAAGCAGATTCCTCGTCGGCCGCCGCGACCTCTTCGGAATGACCGCAAGCGTAAGCGCACGGTTTCGCTTCTCAGAAACTGTGCGGTCTTTCATAGTTCCCGAAGAAAGCCGCAGACTTCGAAGTGCGCGAAGTCTGCGCTACCCTTTGATTCACGACGACCCGCGGACCTCAACAGCGGAGGTCCGCGGTACCCTGCTGCTCGTCCCGAGTTGTGGGACGCGACGTTCTGCGGTCCTTTCAGTGCCAAACCACGCTCCGCGAGGCTATAGGGTGTACTGACCGTTCTGCATCTCCCATTTGGGAGATTTCTTTACCGCGCTCTGATATACTGCCGCCCCACGTCTTCCGAAGGTCGTCATGAGCGTCAACTTGGAAGAGTTTTCCCGCTTGCTGGGGCTCCTCTACGAAGGGCTCGCCTACCCTGAGCGATGGAGCGATTTCTTAACCGAAATCTCCCGGCAAATTGGCTGTGACAAGGCAGGAGTAGTCTTTTACGACCTGGGAAATCAGAATCCGGCGATCGGCTTCCAGGTTGGCTTGCCCGAAGAGCTGATAAGGGAGTACAACAGCTACTACGGCAAAAGGAACCCCACATCGCGAGCCTACGTTCAGGCGGCGCTGCGAAGCGGCTCGTGGTACGGCTCACCGCGCTCGCTCCTGAGTGAGGCGGCGGTCAAGAAGACTGAGTATTACGACTGGCAGCTCCGGCATGGCCTCGTCCATGCGATCAACGCGACGGTTACTAGTGACCACCGCACTTTTGCTTCCTTGTCGCTCTCGCGACCTGAGGCCGCAGGTCCCCTCAGCGAGGATGCCACGAGCTGATGGGCCTGCTTGTGCCACATCTCAAGCGGGCCTTTGAGATTCACAAGAGACTTGAGACGTTACGCGCCTCGTCGGAAGGCGCGCAAGCAGCGCTCGACCGGATGGAAACGGGGTTGGTTGCTGTTGACGGAAAGGGCCGCGCGGTGCTGATGAACGAACGCGCCGAGGCCCTCGTGAGAAAGCAGCGTGGTATCACCGCGTGCCAAGGCAGGCTTACCGCTACGGACTCCTCCCAAGCGAGCCGGCTGGAACGTCTGGTCTCGGAGGCGGCGAATACGGGAGCGGGCCGCGGGACAGGCAGTGGCGGGGCGATGACGATTCAGGGCGACGAAGATTCGCAGCCCCTGTTCATCACCGTAACGCCATTCCGTTCCAGTCACCTTTTCACCGAGGAGCGGCCCTGCGCGCTGGTCTTCATTTCCGATCCGGCGGCGAGACCGGCGTCGCGCGCAGCTTTGTTATCGGCTTTTTTTGGGATGACTCCTGCCGAATGCCGCCTGGCCGGTTTGCTGCTGGAGGGCCTGGAACTCCGAATGGCCGCCGAGCGCCTGCACATCACCGCAGGCACGGCGCGTTTCATGCTGAAGACCATCTTTCACAAGACGGCCACGCATCGACAGTCGCAGCTCATTCGCCTGCTCAGTGTCCTTCCGGCCGAGGCTTACGGTCGACGATAGCCGTGCCGTGTGGCCTCGAGCTGCACAGGCCTTACCAACTGAGTTACTCGCCACATTCAGCCCCAAAGGCGCGATCTAGCAAAGCCCAGGCCATGCGGCGTGGGCCACAGGACGGCGCCCGCTGCGCGGGCTTCCCGATGCTCACGAGAGCTTAGTTAGGTTAAGGTATATGGGCCGTTGGCTTGGGCTAAGGGGGGTTAAGGGTAGCTCACCCCTTTGGGGGTCGATCCAGCGTCACAAGCCCCAGGCCTCAGGGCATTCAGGGGAGGTGCTACCCTTCAAGAGCCGGGCGGTCGAGGGGAAACGCGCCGGGATCCTGTCGTACGCAGGATCATTGTCCCTGCCGCAAGTGCGGACACCATGATCACCGCCAGCCCGTACGAGAACGAGCCCGTTCGAGTCGTCAGATAGCCGAACGCGTAAGGACCAGCAAAGCCGGCGATGCTGCCAACGGCGTTAATCATTCCAACCACTGCCGCGGCAGCCGAGGCGCTTAGGATTTCGGTTGGGATTGCCCAGAATACAGGGAGAAACGCTAGATGTACGCCTACAATGGTAAACAATGCGACCGTGAGTGCGATTGAGCCCGGTTGAATAATAAGGCCCAGTAATGCGGGTGCGATAATGAACAGAGGAGCGGCGGCATGCAACCGCCTCTCGCCGCTCCGGTCGGAATGCCATCCGTTGATCAGCATGGCGACGAATCCTACGGCATAGGGCAAAGCGCCGAGCAAGCCGACTCGTGCATCTGACAATCCTGACTGGCGCTTCAGAATAGTTGGGAACCAGAAGTAAAACGTGTAGCCCATAAAATACTCGAGAAAGGCTACTGAGGCTAGCAACAGGACGGCGCGAGACCGCAGCGCTTGCCACGCCCTGATCACCTGCGCGTTGGTCGGTTTTTCTTCCCCCAGCTTTTGCTCAATCCAGTGCCGCTGCGCCGGAGCAAGCCAAGCGGCTTCCACCGGCCAATCCGTGAGGTAGAAGATCGCGATGGTGCCCAGTAGGACTGCCGGCAACCCCTCCAGGATGAACAGCCAGCGCCAACCCTCCACGCCCAGCCACCGGTGGCCGAGAATCCAGCCGGCGAGCGGCGACCCAATAACAAATGACAGCGGAATAGCGGCCATAAAGTTACTGGTCGCTTTAGCGCGGTCCTCCTGAATAAACCAGTGGCTCAGATAGACGATGACCCCCGGAAAAAAGCCCGCTTCTGCCGCGCCCAAAGCGAAGCGTGCCAGGTAGAGTCCGCCGGGCGTGTGCACCAGGGCGGTCAGCAGGGTCAGCGAGCCCCATGCGATCAGGCTTGCAGCAATCAAACGGCGCGCGCTCCAGCTCTCGACCAGCAAGGCACCGGGGATCTGCAACGCAACGTAGCTGATGAAGAAGATGCCTGCTCCCAGACCAAACACCCGATCGCTGAACCCCAGGTTCCGAGACATCCCCAGTGCCGCATAGGCCACGCTGGTGCGGTCAAGGTAATTGGTGATGTAGAGGATGAAAAGAAATGGAAGCAGCCGCAGGGCTATCTGATGCCGCGTGTGGTCGCCAATCTCGACCACATCAACGACCAAAGCTCTATTTGACATTCTGCTTCTTGTCGCGGGCAGAGCGGTGGATTCTGCATGCGCCCATCCAGTTAACTCGTCCCTCCGGCGCAGTGAATCAGTATATACTGAATTTGGGCGAGGAAGCTCGGATCAACCTACCTTGGGGTGCGCGACACAAAAGTTGGGAGCACGGGCGGCAACAGCCGTAGCGCGGGCGTCTCCCATCAACGTCACCCTCTTGTTTTTCGCGCGAGCATTACCTGCAGGACCGATGGGAAACTCATGAGGGGTGCGGCAATGCGCTTGCGCTGGCGGCGAGAAGCCGCGGGATCCGTTGTGGACAGGCAAGACGTCTGCTAAATTCAGATTATGACCAAGCTTTTGGAGAAGGCGCTCGAAAGGATTGCCAGCTTGCCTGAAGAGGAACAGGATGCGATTGCCGCCGAGGTTCTCGCCGAACTCGAAGACGAGGCAGCCTGGACGAAACGGTTTGCCGCCCAAGGCGCCGAACTGCGACGGCTAGCCAAGGAAGCGCTTTCGGAGCATCGCCGAGGAGAGACTAGCCCGCTGGACGATCTCCTTTGATCGAATCGCGCGTCACGAGAAGGTTCCGTGAGGCCTATGCAAACCTACCCGAAGAGGTCCGCCGGCAGGCGCAGTGAGCTTACCTGTGCTTCCGAAAGGATCCCCGCCACCCGAGTCTTCGGTTCAAGAAGGTCGATGAGGAAAACAACATCTTCTCTGTCCGAATCGGCCTTGGCTACCGCGCCTTAGGGGTTCTGGAAGGTTCGACAATCGTTTGGTTCTGGATCGGCTCACATGCCGATTGCGACCGACTCATCTGAAGCGACGCTTCGAGTTAAGCTGTGGCGTTAAGAGCACTCCCGATTGGCTGACCTCCGTTGCTGCTGGCGAGGTTCAAACTGAGCTGCTGCAAAGCTTGCTCGATAACGGAATACGCTTGCCGGGCGGCAGACAAATTGCCAGAATTGAGAGCCTGTCCCAGCACGCCAAAATCGTGAGAGAGGGTACTGTTAATCCTCTGTGTATTCAAGTTCTGCGCCAAGACATCATAATCTTGTCGCGCCTGAGTCAAATTGCCGACCTGGAGATCCTGGCCCAGTTGCTGAAACGGATTTTTTGCGGTCTGAGGATTGGTCTGGCTGGCCAAATAGTTCTGGAGATAGCCATTCAGATAACTGGCGCCTAAAGCGAACAAAGGTACTGACATTCTTCACCTCCTGGGAGACTTGAGCGAGGATGCCGACTCTGACGTTTTGCCTGCTCTTCAAGCCAAGAGCCGAGGCCTGTCAAAGGCCGGACCGTTCCTCGCTTGTCCCCTCAGAGCAACCAACACGCCAAATTCCCTCGGTGCAATCCCTTCTTTCTAAATGATTGAATGAATTCGGATTGAGATACACTTTTGGCTGACTTCTCGCCCGTGTGGTGAAGAACGTAGGCAGGAACTTCCTACGGGACCGGGAGTCCTCGGCAGGGCTTACCCAATCTAAGTACGACTGAGGTACTCGGGCGAAGGTGGTATAATTCCGACCGTGCTGGTTCTCCCTGGCTTGGTCCTACACAGGCTGCTAACTGCTGCCCAACGACGGAAAGTATGATTCGAACGGCTATCCAGAAGCTCGATGCTGGCGAGGACTTGACGCGCGCCGAAGCGCGGGACGTGATGGAGGCGTTGCTCTCGGGCTCCGTGCCTGACGCGGACATCGTCGCGTTTCTGTGGGCACTGCGCGCCAAGGGGGAGCAGCCGGCAGAACTCATCGGCTTCGCCGAGGTCATGCGGGATCGCGCTGCCGGCCTGCTGCGGCGGTCGGGGGTAAATCTGGAGGAGCTGATCCGAAGTGGGCCGCTTCTTGACACCTGCGGGACGGGCGGCGACGGAACAGGTACATTCAATGTTTCGACGGCCACGGCGCTGGTGGCGGCGGCCGGCGGCGCGCGCGTCGCCAAGCACGGCAACCGGTCTATCTCCGGCCGCTGTGGCAGCGCCGACGTGCTGGAAGCCCTCGGCGTCGTTCTGGACCTGCCCTTCGAGCGCATCCCGGAATGTCTCGATCGAACGGGCATCGTGTTCCTCTTTGCGCCTCATCTCCATCTGGCCATGAAGCACGTCATGAACGCCCGGCGCCGCCTCAAGACCAAGAGCGTCTTCAACCTTCTGGGCCCGCTCTCGAATCCCTTGGGTGCCTCAGCGCAGCTCATCGGCGTTTACGACCGCGCACGCACTGAGATGATGGCCCGAGCCAGCGTCGAGGTTGGCACACGGACAGCGTTCGTGGTGGCAGGTCACGACGGGCTGGACGAAATCACCCTCTCGGGTCTGACGCAACTTTCCGAGACGGGCAACGGCGAGGTCCGCACCCGACACATTGGTCCGGATGAGTTCGGGCTCCAGACTGCACCGCAAGGTAGTGTCCGTGGAGGCGACGTGGCCACCAACGCTCGCCTGCTGCGCAGTGTGCTCGCAGGCGAGCATGGCCCTTACCGCGACGCGACGCTGGCGAACACCTCGGCCGCCCTGGTTGCCGCAGGCAAGGCGAGGGGGTTCGTGGAAGGCGTCGCCATGGCCGCTGGAGCCATCGATTCCGGCAAGGCGCTACGCACGCTCATGGCACTCGCCGAGTTCACCCGGAAACATGGTCGATAACCGCGCTCCCAGCCAATCGGCAGAACAAAACGATGGATATCGAACTGAACCAGATCGAAGTGAGAGTGCTCGGCGCGTTGTTGGAGAAGGAAACCACCACGCCGGATTACTATCCGATGTCACTCAACGCTCTCATCAATGCGTGCAACCAGAGGTCCAACCGCGAGCCGGTGATGAATCTGGACGAAAGCGCCGTCCGCGAAGCGCTGGACAGCCTGAACGGGAAGGGCCTGGCCGGCCCCATCAGCAGCGCAGAGAGCCGGGTAACGAAGTACGCGCACCGGCTTCAGGAAACCTTCAACTTCGACCGCCGGGAGACGGCTCTACTCTGTGTGCTTTTTCTCAGGGGCCCGCAAACACCCGGTGAGTTACGGGGACGCACGGAGCGTATGTACCGCTTTGACGGTTTGGAGGCGGTAGAGTCCGTGCTGCATCGCCTGATCGAGCGGGAACCGCCGCTCGTGAAGAAGCTTCCTCGGCTGCCTGGGACAAAAGAGTCGCGTTATGCTCACCTCCTGGCGGGCGAGGTGGAAGGGGGAGCGGAATTGATCGCTTCTGCAGAGGCCGACAGCGAGGCTGAGCGCATCGCCCGCTTGGAAAGCGAGGTGGCGGGCCTGCAAAAGGAAGTTACCGACCTCCGACAGCAGCTCACGGACTTTCGCAAGCAGTTCGAGTGAGAGGAAGGTAGCGCAGACCGCCGTTCCTTGCGGTCTGCGGCTTCTCATTCCGATTGACTACAAGGCTACAAGCCACAGACCTCAAAAGCGGAGGTCCGCGCTACCCTGCGATTTCCATTTCTCGTTTCGGATGTTTCGGGCTCCTCTGCTTGTGGCTTTCCTGCCGGCGCGACGGCGGCGGGCTGCCCACGTGCAGCCGCGCCCGGCGCTTCACTTCCTTGGAAGCGCGAAAGGCCTTGGGCTTGCGAGGTTTGCGCATCGGCACTTGCGGTCTGCGACTTTTCGTTGCAATTCACAACAAGCCTCGGACCTCGACGGCGGAGGTCCGCGCTACGGTGTGATTTCCATCTCCCTTGGGCGACAGACCACCAAAACAGCCTCCCACGGAGGCTAGCGCTTTGAGCCTCAGCCCGGCTTGTATTCCGGCACCTTCTCCCCCGGTTGGAACAGCGCCGGCGGCGACACGCCGAGGTGGCGGGCCAGGGACTTCTGGACAGCTAGCAGGTCGCTTTTGGAGAAGCCGTCGCCCGAAACTTCCACTTGGCCGTCAGGCGTAATGAGAAAAAGAGTAGGGACGAATTCCACTCCGTACTTCCGGGAAACCGAGTAGGGCTCTCGATCGATCAGCACGGGGAAAGTAACCCCAAACTGCTTGGCGAACTTCCGGCTGTCGCCCGCACTGTCCTGCGAAATGCCGACCACCAGCGCGCCGTTCTTACTCAGTTGGCGGTACAGCCGTTCCAGGAAAGGGAAAGTGTATTGGCAGGTCGGGCACGAAACTTTGAAGAATGCCCCGAGCACTGGCCCTTTCGCCAGCAGGCTCTCGAGGGAATGCGTCTCGCCATCCATGCTGTTGAGCTCAAAGGGTGGTGCCCGTCTGCCCACTGCCACAGTCGACATTGGATCTCTCCATTCCGCTCGAACCCTCGCCCAGCCACAGAGAAGGTGTGAAAAAATTCCTGATCGCAGGGCGCCTCGGCTGTGCCGCTTGATGTGCGAAAAGCCTGCGGCTAACCGGCAAGCGGCCCAGCCTAAATGCCTCAGTGTTAAAGCCTGATGTACGGAAAGGCTTGAGCCTTTCCGCACATCGGGCAGCAGAGCCGCGATTTTCCACACGTTCAGACGGCCGCGGTCGAGCCCAGGTCAACATTGTAGCAAATCTCGCAGCCACTCACGAAGCTTTGCGAGACGTCTAACCCCAGGGTGACCGAGTTCGCATAGATCCCGCACTTTGAACTGTCTCGGTACGATTAATACAATTGGCCCAGATTCGATCCCGTGCGATGTAGTCGCGAATTGGGCCAAGGCCTTGGCTAGTAGAGAACATCAAGTGCTGTCTGGAAGAAGTAGTGTTGAAGTCCCACGAAGTGGAGAAAGTAGGGAGAAGTCACATTGTTGTACACATCGCGGGGGTTCTGGTTGTTGGTGAGGTTGAGGACGGTGAGAGCGCCGCTGAGGACGTGGTTCTTCAAAAACGGAAGCCTATGGAAGCGGAACTCCCGGGACAGTTTCAGGTCGAGGGAGAAGAAGTGCGGGAAGCGATGGCCATTCGGTTGGCCTACGTAATCCTGGCGTACGTCGACGAAGGAGAAGGGGAAGCCGGAATGCCAGTCGAGCAGGGGACCGGCGTTGATCCCCCAGAGATGGGTGTTGAATCGTCCCCACGTCACCAGCCGGTTGGGAATATCGGAGGACAGGTCGGCAAAGGTGTTCGGGCGAATGACGGGCTCCTGAAAGGGTACATAGACGTGCCCGACGGTATTCAAGTCGCCCCGGACATGGCTGTATACATAGGAACAGTTGAACTCGGTGCTCAAGGTTGGACGGTAGTGAAAGGTGGACTCAAACTCCTGATAGCGCGTGCTACCGGTATTGGAGAGCACCAGGGCGGCGTTGCCGTTTGGGTGAACGGTTGGACCAACGACGAACTCCGAAAGGGTGCGGCTGTCG
>Ga0187846_10001970_pt1 | contig 11416 bp, 10 predicted proteins | sample TC_taG_FD_161473 | JGI IMG/M metagenome (GOLD analysis project Ga0187846, IMG submission 161473) | Biofilm microbial communities from the roof of an iron ore cave, State of Minas Gerais, Brazil - TC_06 Biofilm (v2) | ecosystem: Environmental > Terrestrial > Deep subsurface > Cave > Wall biofilm... | reverse complement strand
TCACCTGCACAGCCTGAACGCCGTCCGTTGCGTCCTGCCCCTACCCATCCGTGGCGACGCCCTTTCATCCGCCGTCGCTCCGCTTAGCAGCGAGGTCTTGGTTTTGCAAAAATCTCACGCGCACCCGAAAAGCTGGTAGCTGTTCGGAAAGCAATAAAACTGGGGTAAATAAGCGAAAGGTCTTTGTGCTCATTCGAGCGCAACCAATTTGGGTTGGGTGCGCCTCACTTCTATGTGTGTAATTCCTAAAAACAGCATGTGGGAGAATAGTCTTGCTTACATCCATGCGATCTTCTCTACCTCCTTCTGCAGATCGTGTCGCGTAGCCTGTGCGTAGATCATCGTGGTATCCAGCGAGTCATGCCCCATGAGTTGGGCAAGTCGATGGAGCGGGACAGCTGTTGCCATGCGGTAGCCAAAGCGGTGGCGTAGATCATGTGGACTCACATCAGAGAGCTTCGCTCGCTCCGCATATTTTTTGACGAGGTAGCCCAATCCTCGTTCCGTCAGGCGCGCATGGCGCTTCTCTGAGAGAAACAGCGGGGTCGCATCATGAGCTTGTGGGTCGCCCAAGGCAGGATCATACGCCTGGAGAGCAGCACGCGCGGTTGCATTGAGGGGAATTTCCCGATACTTGTTGCGCTTGCCATGCACGACGAGCGTTCCGCTCCGCTTGCCCAGTCGAACGTGTGCGCGAGTCAAATGGCAGACCTCCCGCGCACGCAAGCCGGTATGCAGCATGAGTACAATGATGGCTCGGTCTCGCGCACTCCCTGTCTCCATTACTGCCGCCACCAGCGCTTGTTCCTCCTGGTCGTCGAGATGACGCGGTGGGGTGACTTCCTCTCCCACCAGTTTGACCACTCTGGCCGGGTTATAGCTGAGCTGCCTGGTCGTGACTAACCACGCGAAATAGCGCTTGAGACTGATGAGTGATCGGTTGACCGAGTTGGGCTTGAGCTGGAGGGTCTGTTGGAGGTACAGCCGGTAATCGGTGAGAGTCGGCGTCGTGACTGCTGTAGGGAGAAATGACACAGCGTCCTCACGCCCCTGCTGCCAGTTCCTTTCGCACCAGGCGGCAAACTGACGAAGATCACTGAGGTAGTTCCGAATGGTGGGAGCTGACAGGTCTTCCTCGACGTGGAGCCGATGTTCATAGTGCGTGAAGGCACGTTCACCGGCATCGGAGAGTGCTGGCTGTGCGGCTCGTTTCATGACAGTCTCCCTGCGAACTGCCTTAGCAGACATATTTCCTAGTTTCTTGCCCTATTTGCTGCTGCTAAGGTATGTTAGCAGAAATCAATGTATTTGTACGGGTTATTTGAGTATGCAGGTGAAAAGGGGCAAAACGGATGCCGGTTGCATTTTTAACGGCCGAGCAACGCAGTCGGTATGGCTGCTATGTCGGGGAGCCATCCCCAGAACAACTCACGCTCTACTTTCATCTCGATGATCGCGATCGCGCGTTGTTGGAACCCCGGCGCCACGAGCATACCCGCCTTGGGTATGCTCTTCAGCTCTGCACGGTTCGGTTCTTGGGGACCTTCCTGCCGGATCCGACCGATGTTCCTCACAGCGTCATCCTGACGCTCACTTCCCAGCTCAACATTGCCGACCCGACGGTCCTCTCCCGCTATCTCGAGGGCCAGATGCGCTACGATCATGTCCACAAGATCATGGCCGAGTATGGCTACCAGGACTTTACTTCTCAGCCAGCCCACTTCCGCTTTCTGCGCTGGCTCTACACGCGCGCCTGGTGGAGCGAAGAGCGCCTCACGGTGCTCTTTGATCTGGCGATGGCCCATCTCATTGACCGCAAAGTCTTACTTCCAGGAGTCAGTGTGTTGGAGCGCGCGGTTTCCGGCGTGCGCGAACATGCGACCATGCGCTTCTGGCAGCTCCTTGCCGGGCTTCCGACGCCTCAACAACGTGCGCTGTTGGAAACGTTACTGGTCGTACCCGAAGGAGAACGGCAGACTCCCCTGGATCGCCTGCGTCGCGCACCAACCCGCGTGAGCAGCCCCGCGCTCGTGCAGGCACTGCGCCGCGTGGATGCAATCCGCCTGTTTGAGATGGAACACGTGGACCTCACCTTCGTTCCGAGAGGACGCCTGAAAGCCCTGGCGCGCCATGCCGCCACCGCTTTCGTTCACAACTTGCGCCAGCTCGCAGATAATCACCGGATCGCAACCTTGCTCGCCTTCGCCTCTACCTACCTGGCGGTGGTCCACGATGATGCATTAGACCTCTTCGATGTGCTCATGCGGACGGCCTCCTCGCAGGCGACACGGGAAGGACAGCAAGCACGCTTGCGCACGATCCATGACCTGGACGCCGCCGCGCAAGTGCTCTCCGAAGCCTGCCAGATCGTCCTCGACGAGACGCAGGATCCTGTCACCCTGCGCGAGCGCATCTACGCCCATGTACCGACAGAGCACTTACAGGCAGCTGTCACCACGGTTGGGGAACTGACGCGCCCACCCGATGATACCTATGCTCAGGAACTGCTAGGCCGCTATGTAATGATGCGTCGCTTTCTGCCCACTTTTTGGCGTACCCTGGAATTTGAGTCGACGCCGGGAGGTAGACCGATGCTGCATGCCGTGCAGTTCTTGCAGCGCATCGAGGGGCGACCTAGAGCCTCCCTGCAAGCCGCACCACGTGCCGTGATCCCCCGCTCCTGGCAACGCTATGTGCTGCCGCGCAGCACCTCAGGAGAAGATGGGCAACGAACCCCACAGGTGGATCGCCCGGCGTACACGGTGTGCGTGGTCGAACGGCTCCACGAGGCATTGCGTCGTCATGATATCTATGTGGAACCCAGTGAACGCTGGGGAGATGCGCGAGCCAAGTTACTGCAACCGGAGCAGTGGGAGGGGATTCGGGCCCAGATCTGTCAGACATTGGGGCGAGAGCTGATAGCCTCGCGAGCGTTAGAGCAGCTGGGGCAGCAAGTCGAGGAAGCCTACCAGCGCGTAGCTGCCCACCTGCCCACCAACACGGCCTTGCAGATCGAGCAGAGGGATGGGGTAGATATCCCCAACCTGGAGCGCCTCGAACGAGTGGCTGAACCAGAGAGCCTGCGCCTCCTGAGGGAATCGATTGGGGCGAGCCTGCCACTCATCGATTTGCCAGAAGTGATTCTGGAAGTGGCGCAGCAAACCGGCTTTTTGTCCCAATTTACCCATGTGAGTGATAGCCACGCGTATGTGGAGGATTTACCCCTGTCGCTGAGCGCAGTCCTGCTGGCGGAGGCCTGCAATATTGGCCTGACACCCGTCATCCATCCTGAGACTCCGGCACTCACCCGCGATCGCCTGTCCTGGGTGCGGCATTATTTCCTCCGCGCGGAGACCATCACGCGCGCCAATGCCTGCCTGGTCCAGGCGCAACGGGATATTCCACTGGCCCAGATCTGGGGTGGAGGCTATGTGGCCTCGGTGGACGGTCTGCGCTTTGTGGTCCCGGTGCGGTCGGTGAATACTGGTCCGAATCCGCGCTATTTCGGGCAAGGGCGCGGAGTGACCTATCTCAACTACATGAGCGACCAATTTACCGGACTGGGTGGGCTGGTCATCCCTGGCACCATCCGTGATTCAGTCTATGTGCTAGAAGCCTTGCTTGAACAAGAAAGTGGAATGACCCCCACTGAGATTATGAGTGACTCTGGGTCTTACTCGGACCTCATGTTCGGGTTGTTCTGGAGTCTGGGCTATCAGTTCAGCCCCAGGCTCGCTGAGTTGAAAGATGCCCGTTTCTGGCGCATGGATCCGGCAGCCGATTATGGTCCCTTAAATGGCCTGGCACGACACAGGATTAACACGAATCTAATTGCCACCCACTGGGACGATATCCTGCGTGTGGCCGGGTCGCTCAAAGTAGGAACGGTGCATGCCTCAACACTGGTGCAGGCCTTGCAGCGCGGAGGGCACCCCACGACTCTGGGGCGGGCCATTGCCGAGCTGGGTCGGATTCCAAAAACGCTGCACATGCTCAACTTTCTTGACGACGAATACTATCGCCGGCGCATTCAGACGCAATTGAATCGCGGTGAGGGACGGCACAGCGTTGCTCGCCATATGTTTCATGGCCAGCGAGGCGAGCTGCGTCAGCGGTATCGTCAGGGGCAGGAGGATCAACTGGGAGTGCTGGGGCTGGTCGTGAATATGATCGTGCTCTGGAACACGTGGTATATGCAGGATGCGCTCGACCAGAGGATGTGGAACGCTTGGCTCCGCTGCGTTTCCAACATATCAATGTGCAGGGGAAATACCACTTCACCCTCCCGGAAAGTGTGGCCTAGGGCTACCGTCGCCCCCTCCGACAACCCGCCTCTACGTCTGAAGAGCTTTTCTAAGGTATCTTTGAGAGAACCTTGGCTCATTTGGGCTAGGTTGCTATTCCGACTTTCTGTTCCAACCATGGGTAAACCCCTATCTCTAGAGGGACACATCCAGCCCAGATCACATGCTCGCTCGGTTCGCAGTAGTCGCGAACCATTTTCCGCGCGTTACAGAGTTTTCAAGAACAGGTGTGTCACGCGCGCCGCCTGCCCTTGGTCGGTCGGGAACTCATCGCCACTCGCTCATTCACCAGAAGCACCTTCCGGACGGTCAGACCTAAAGGGCATCATCGTTTCCTCTACGCTTCAGCTCATAGCCCTTGACAACTTAGATGCACCCCTGGTATGCTAGATATACAAGTAAGGTCTCTTACTTGTATATGGCAAATGTTCTAATTCCAGCGGCGAACATGACAAGTAAACTCTGCGTGCCCTGCAAAGAACACCCGGTGGCTTATAAGCTCCTGTAGCATATTTCACAGATTTGAAGGAAGAGAACCTATGAGCGACGTATTCGACAAACGCACTGAGAATGAGGATCTGTCGCCAGTGCCGTACCAGGTACACGGCGTTGTCGTGGGCGATCCTGAGCGTGTCGGGCGACTCAACCTGCTGATTGAGGAGTGGCTGCTGGAGAAATACCGCCAGACACGCAGCAAGCAGACCCTCGAGACCTACCGCTCGACGCTCGCCCAGTACCGGGCGGCGCTCCAGCAGCAAGGGCTGGACCTGGACCGCGAGGACTGCCTCGCTCAGCTGGTCACGACGGCACGCCTCTTCGCGGCGTACTCGGCGCGCGGCAGGGACGTGGCGGTGGCGACCAGCAACCTGCGACTGGCTACGCTGTCTTCGTTCTATGAATTCGCCATCCGCAATGACCTGGTGAGCGTCAATCCTATCGATAAGATCAAACGCGGCAAGTCTCAGCGCTATCAGGGGGCGCATGCGATGGAGCCGGAGATTGTGCAGGCCCGCTTACGCTCGATCGATACCAGCACGCTCGATGGCAAACGAGACCGGGCGCTGCTCCTGGTGTATTTGCAGACGTGCCGCCGTCTTTCAGAAGTTGCGGGCTTGCTCTGGCGCGACGTGCAGATCGATACTCAGACAGATGCGACTGGCGCAGCACAGGAACTGCTGACGCTCACGTTTGAACGGTGCAAGGGGGCAAAGGTCATGGTGGACCAGCTGCCCGCAGGGATCAGTCATGCTCTGCTTACCTGGCTGCGCAGCTACTATGGCGAGGAGCTCTACCTCGCTCCCGGCACGCCTATCTGGGTCGCTTTGGCCCCTGGTGGACGCAACGGCAGGAACCGGGGCAATCAACTCGGCAACCAGGCAATCGCTGACATCTGCAAGAAATACCTTGGGAACTCGAAGGTGCATGCCACACGTCATACCGGCACATTCATCCGCCTCAAGGCAGGGGCCACGGTACAGGATATCAAGAAGCAATTGGGACACGATTCGCTGGCCACCACCGATTACTATATCGAAATACTGTTACAAGGGCCAGATAAGCATGCAACCCAGGTTGAATCCATGATACTCTAAGGGAGTAAGTTCGAATGAGCGAAGAGACCATACCTGCTTATAGGACCTCCCCACTTGTTGGTTCTCCTCATCCACATCTGTTTATATGACTATATGAAGTATCACGTGGAAACAAACTGCTAGCATGGTGGCTCATGTGCCTTCATGTTCTGCGGTTACTCCTCAGGTTTCTGACAAGGACTTATCATGTTATTCGAAATATCAAGTAAGAAAGGAATTCACAAGGTGGCACTCCCAAGCACCCAGAACTCTTCGCTCGTAAGGTCGTCGATTTTTTCATTCACCGACTCTCCCCCTCCCCACGAAATGCAGGCTTCCCTCCCAACAAATCGACTATTAATCAAAAATTTTTGATTATAATCTCTTTTTATAAGTTTGCTGTAACAAAAACCCCGGCAAATCACATGATACTGCGGAATCATAGATGATCCTGGCTGAGATGAAAGGAGTTTGCTCCATGTTCACCTAAGCCAGGGTCTCTATAAACGCTCCCTTGTGTTAGAAAGAGTCATTGAAGAATAGTGGCTCGTACATTCACTGCCCAGCACGCTGTAAGAATTGTTCTACAGAGTGACGCTCCTCTGGTCGCAGCGGTCGAAAGCCTCCCTGGTCATTGATGAAAACAATGCGCGATGATTGAAAATGGATAATCATGTCTGGCTGGTGATCACCGTTGACGTCGGCAAAACTGAGCGTCACAGGTATTAAGTCCGCCCCCGTACCATATAGCTGAGGGCCTAGATAGATACGCGCTTTAGATCCATCACCACCAGGGAATTCAATGATTTCAATGCGGCCATTCAGATTGATGGCTATAAAATGACTGGGCGTTCCTGCTGACTCGTTATGCCCCACAAAGGCATCTATCTGGAACGTGCGTGGACGTCCATAGTGAATGTCGTCCCAGGTAGTGCTCCACCAACTTATCGCTGTTGTCAGCAAGGTCCACAGGGCGAGCATCGCAATCATACCTATGCCCAGGTAGAGCAAGGGATGCCATCCATGCCAAAATTTGCGCCTGGCCTGTGTCGTCTGAGGACGTGGAGCCTTTGGCAGGTTTTTGGATTTAGTACCCTTCTGACGTGGCGTAGTGGTTGTATGACCGCGCTCAGGATCATCAATATCTGCACGCTGCCATTCATTTATATCCTCTGCACCATCCGTTTGTTTGGGACGAAGGCGCGAGGCACGCTGCGCGACGGGAGTTGTTGTAGTGGAAGGAACAACAGGCCCCTTTCCTGGCTTGATCGCCTCATCTCCGATCGGTCGGTGGCGTAAAGCGCTGCGTGGAGTTAAGTTGTCGGTCGATTCTAGTACTGGCATTTTCAGGTTGCTCCTTTCCTCTTAATGAATAAACCTTGAAGAAATACCGGCAGACGCCGGGGAAACCTGTCACACAATGCACCAGACCTATATTAGTACATAAGTTCTAATGGATTTCGGCAAAGCTTTACTTCTCATTACATAAATTTAAAGCGAAATAATGATACCCGCTGATCAGAGACAGGGTCAGTAGTGGTATACAATTCAGTACAGGGGATACAAACTGTGTTCAATTTCCGTTCCGTTCGCCATCAATAGTATAGCATACCAGGCGCTGTTTACGCCAGAGGACTACAGGAAACTTTTTTGGTCAAGTACAGTTTGCAGGTCATCGGGAAGAGCTGCCTCTAGCTCTATAGCGGCACCTGTAGTGGGATGCATGAACTTGATTTGATAAGCATGTAGAAACTGACGTTTGAGCGTCAGGCGATGAGTCGGACTACGCGACCCATAAATAGGATCACCGACAACAGGGTGTCCTATAGCCTTTAAGTGTACACGTATCTGGTGTGTACGTCCGGTCTCCAGTTCTAAAAGTAGCAGGGTGTGACGGGTAAAGCGCTGCAGTACGCGAAAATGTGTTCGGGCCTCCCTGCTACTCTTGGCTGTGATCGCCATTTGCTGGCGATGACGCGGGTTCCGGCCTATGGGCGCATCGATGCTGCCATGATCTAGAGCTACAACACCCTCAACAAGCGCCAGATAACGTTTGATGATCTCGTGGCGTTTCATTTGTTCCACTAAAGCTGCCTGCGTAGCGGCATTCTTGGCGATCATGATGAGGCCAGAAGTATCTTTATCGAGACGGTGGATAATACCCGGTCGTTGATCCGCACTATCCTTCTGGATATCAGGGTAGCGTGTCAACAGGGCATTAACCAGCGTATCATCGTGATGTCCAGGAGCAGGATGAACCACCATCCCGGCAGCTTTATTCACAACAAGCAGGTCGCGATCTTCATAGACAACATCGAGGGGCAATTGCTGTGGCTTGACAGTGGCAGTTCGATTGCTCGGCCTGATCGATAAGATCAGTACTTCATCACCGATTCGGAGACCATAACCAGGCTTACTGGAGTGTCCGTTGACAAGTACCGCTCCCTCCTCTATTAGTTGTTGCACCTTCGTGCGAGACACGCCTTTGAGCGCTGATGCGAGATACCGATCAAGACGCTGGCCTACTTCATCTACATGAATAATCAGTGCGCGCTTCTGGTGAGTTAATAAAGGATCAGATTTGTGCATCATGCTCTTTAGAAGATTGGAGTACCCCACTGTTGCTGGCTGAGGGAGGCGGTGGAATAGTTTTCTGAGTTGGAACAGTCCTTTGGGTTGTCCTTCCTGGCCTGTGTAGACCGCCAAAAAGGATAGCGACAAAAAGCAGAAAGACTCCAATGGAGATGGCAGCATCAGCAAGATTAAAGACTGCAAAATGGAAGCCAATCTGGGGGATATTGAAGGAAATGAAGTCGACGACGTAGCCGCTATGTTGTACCCGATCTATTAAGTTGCTCACCGCTCCGCCAATTATCAAGCCAAAAATGAGCTTAAACCCTAGAGTGCCAGTATTCAGTGTACGCAGATAGAGGTAAGCGACTACCCCAACCGCTGCCACTATGAGTATAACGAGGACGATGCTATTCGAAAGCAGGCTGAAAGCCGCTCCGTTATTACGAATATAGTAAAGGATGAGGTAATCCCCAACCAGTGAAATGCGGGGGCCAATGTTTGGGGGACTCAGGTTACTTACAACCCATGACTTTGTCCACTGATCCAGGGCCACCACAAGGATGGCAATAAGCAATGTCAATGCATCATAGATACGTACGCGCCTTACCTTCACTTATGAATTTTCTTCCTTTCCTTAGTGGTAAGCACGTTTATTGTACCTGATCGATCGCCATTTGAAAAGGTTTAAAGCACTCTGTTCTTCACCAATATCAGAAACCTGGTTTCTCGGAGTAAAACTCCTCCCTACTGAGGTTTTGTCGCTCCAACTGTTCCTCACACTTGATATCTCGTGCAGCCCAGGGAATGGCTTCAAGTCGTTTCTCAGGGATGGGCTGCCCGCAAGTCACACACTTCCCATAGGTTCCGTCGCTGGTGCGCTCCAGAGCACTTTCTACTTCGGTCAAGAGAGCTTGCTCGTTAACCAGGATTGATTGTTCCTGTTGTGTTTCCAGGAAGTCCACTGCGACCTCTTCAAAATCTTGAGGCCCAAGACCAGCCTCGATGGGGTCAGTCGGCGTAGGATTAGCCTCAGTCAGGCCGGCAATGCTGCTGCGAAGCTCATCGCGTTTGGTCTCAAGCCGCGTTTTCATTTTATTCAGATCTATAGTCATTGCTTGTTCTCCTCTCGTACCCCAGCAACTCACTTCTGGTATCACGTATTTTATCTCATTTTTGGTACGCTTTCACAGCTTTTCGGCTTGTGTTCAAACGGATCATCAGGAATTGTGTTGGATTTGTGATGTCTGCTGCAAGACAGAGTTTCAGAGTGAAAAAAGGCATACGAACGAGGAGCCCTGGCATAGCATCAAGGGTCTATGAATGATGAGGAGAGCAGGTGAGGTTTGCCAACGCCGGCTCTTCCGCTATTCTAAAGACGGAGCTTTCACAGGCACTGGTTGATTATAAATCTTTATTAGTACCCACCGCTGCAGTTGCTCGAGTTTGCATTCCCGGGTGCCAGGTCGGTCGTGGCTACGAGCCAGATACTTCCAAAACACTCTCCATTCATTTGTCCCGCTGCGCTATCATGCGCGTAGGTGTACAGAGGGTGGCCGTTGTATTCGACCTGGCTGCCATTTGCAGTTGTCTGTATGGTCAACTTTCCCGGCAGGGAGGTTGAGCCGGCAGGAACGCTTGTGCTTAGAAGTGGAGGCCAGATCGAGGCGCAGCTTCCACTACAGACAGAAGATGCAGTATCGGTTGTGCGATAATAGAGCGTCAGCCCCTGTGCATTGGTGAGTATTGTCACCGCTGTGCCGTTGACGGTGGCTGCCGCTGTCTTAATCGAAACAGAAGACCCGCTGGTGTTTGCAGTCGGTGTAGTACATACAGTGTACTTGCCGCAGGAACTGCTTGAGCTGGCAGTTGTGGCAGTCGGACTTGCGCTGCTATTACCACCATAAGTACCAGTGCTGCTGCCTGTACTCGTGCTCCCACAGGCAACAAGAATGATTGCAAGGACTAGTCCAAGCATATACCAAACTGGGCGTTTGATAACTTCCATGGTTAATGCCTCCTCTGACTATATCTTAACAACATCATGCTGCATTGCTGACATGTAACCTGAAAGTACCATCGACGGCTGATCGAATCGGAGCCGCGTGACAGGATCAGCCGTCAGACGGCTTTTGGAAGGGAAACACCGTGGATGAGCTTTCCTGATTGTCTCCTTCTATAGATTAGATACGTTATGAGGTTACGTAATCCTCACTCTAGTCGTTTTGCCTGCGTTCTCTAAGAGGCCAATAAACGAGAGGCGTTGAATGCCCGCTCTGACTACGCTATAGTATTTGCAAGATTTGTAGTCATACGCACCAGTGCCTATGCTTGACTAGCCGAACCGCCTGGCAAAGATAGCGCGCAGTACGGGATAATCACGCAGTAACTGTAAGGCAACGTTTCCATTATCAGGCATATAGCCATTGCCAATATGCATTTCGACCGGATAGGCTAGTCCCTCCGCGACGAGCGCTGCTGCGGTAAAGCTGGTCGCCATGCTGAAGAAGAGAATACGCCCGCCGGGTTTTGTAAGTAGGATTGTAGCGGATTCAGTATGCGGGACGTTGACGACATTGATGGCGAGATCAGCCTGGTAGTCCTTGCCAGCATAGCTATCACGTACTTTTTCAATGAGTTCTAATGGACGTGTCGCGTTGCCTTGCACAAGTATATCTGCTACGTCTAGCATCGCTACGTCGCGCAAGGCCTGTTCACTATACTCTACAGCGATGATTTCTCCCAGTGAGCCGAGACGTTGACGAAGCGCACATAATGTCAGCAATCCAGCTGTTCCTCCAGCTCCAAGGATCGTGACACGCTGGCCTGGCTGAGCAAGCATCGCCGAGCGCGAAGGCGCCCCCGCCACGTCCAGGGCTGCAATGACGATATTTGTGGGTAGGCCTTGCGGGAGCTTCGCCAGCGGGTTGCTACGAAAAAAAATGGCTTTGCCCGAGACTTCAACCTCAG
>Ga0187846_10001969_pt1 | contig 11420 bp, 5 predicted proteins | sample TC_taG_FD_161473 | JGI IMG/M metagenome (GOLD analysis project Ga0187846, IMG submission 161473) | Biofilm microbial communities from the roof of an iron ore cave, State of Minas Gerais, Brazil - TC_06 Biofilm (v2) | ecosystem: Environmental > Terrestrial > Deep subsurface > Cave > Wall biofilm ... | reverse complement strand
TCCATCAGGAGTCCGGTATCATCCAGCCGCTCGCCTTCCAGCGTCACCTGACAGCGATAATTGTGCCCGTGCACGTTTTCGCACTTGCCGCGGTAATTCCGCAGAGCATGCCCGGCGGCGAACGTTTGTTCAATGGTGACTTCGAACATCGAAAAATCGCTCCACGTCGCGGATCTGGGTAGTGAACCCGTACTCCGGCAGACTGTCGAAAAAGACCTGCCCGTACCGCTGTTTAGTGATCCGGTGATCCAGAAGGACCAGCACACCACGATCGGAACGGCTGCGAATGAGGCGTCCGAAACCCTGTTTGAGCGTGATAGCCGCCTGCGGAATCTGGTATTCGTAAAACGGATTTCCACCCGCCTTGCGGATAGCCTCGATGCGGGCGTTCACCACCGGGTCATTGGGAACCGCGAACGGCAGCTTATCTATGATAACGCAGCTCAGTTGTTCGCCGGGCACATCGACGCCTTGCCAGAAAGCGGCGGTGGCGAACAGTACGCAATGCGGCGTAGAGCGGAACTCATCGAGCAAAGCGCTGCGCGGCCCGGTGCCCTGGAGCAGGCTGGGATATTCGATTTCCAAGGAGACCGTATCGTACACCAGGCGCATCTGCTGGTAGCTGGTGAACAACACGAACGCGCGTCCGCGGCTATGCTGCAGGATTTTGACGATTTCCCCGGCCGCCGCTTTGGGAAAAGCCGGGCTGCGCGGCTCGGGAAGATGCTGCGGCACATACAGCAGCGCCTGCTGCCGATAATCAAAATGTCCCGGCACCATCAGGGTGCGGGCGCGCTCCAGGCCGAGCCGCTTCTGCGCATATGAAAATCCGCCCGCGACGGCCAGCGTGGCGGAAGTCAGCACGGCCGTTTCCACTTTATTAAAGAGACGTTCCGCCAGAATCGGGGAGACATCGATGGGGGTGGCCTGCAAAAAACAGCCGCGGCCGCGCTTCTCCACCCAGAAGACGAAGCCTTCATCTTCCATCTCCATCACGAAGCGCAGAGCCCCGATGAGTTGCTGGCTGCGGCGGAACAGCGGATTCACCTCTTCCGGCGGATCGTGCAGCAGCTTAAGATGCGAGCCAATCAATTCGAGCACCGCCAGCACGCCCGTATAAATGTCCTGATGATCTTCGCAAAATGCCGCCCGGCCGAGAAATGGCCCGCGGCCTTCTCCTTCCCCGAACAGAGCGAAAAACTGGATGGTCAGCTCGTCCAGGCGCTCCAGAATGCGGTCCAACTCGGGGCTGCCAAACTTCTTCAAACGCCCGATCACCGCGACGTCCCGGCGCAGTTCCTGCAAACGGTAGTTGCTGACCGAGACCCCGAAATACTGACCGGCGACTTCTTCGATTTCGTGGGCCTCATCGAAGACCACGGCATCATATTCGGGCAGAATGCCGCCGTCGTAACTCTCGTCCTTGAGCGCCAGGTCCGCGAAGAACAGATGATGATTCACGATCACGATGTCGCTTTCCTGCGCGCGCTGGTGCATGGCCGTGATAAAGCAGCGCTGGAAATTGGGGCACTTCGTGCCGGTGCAGAGGTCTCGGCGCGCGTCGATTTTGGCCCAGGCCGTGCTAGCCTCCGGCAAGGTCCTCAGTTCGGCGCGATCTCCAAACTCTGTCGTTTTCTCCCAAGCCCCAATGATTTCGAAGTCTGCCAGCTCTTCCAGGCCGGCCAGCACCGGTCCTTTTTCGGCATCATAGATCTTTTGGCGGCAGGCATAATTACTGCGTCCTTTCATGTAGCAGACCCGCAGCGGGCGCGAGAAATGCTGCTGCAGGAACGGGACATCTTTGTAGAAGAGCTGTTCCTGAAGATTCTTAGTGCCGGTGGAGACGACGATCCGCTTGCCGGAGAGCAGCGCCGGCACCAGGTAGGCCAAGGTCTTTCCGGTGCCCGTGCCGGCCTCGACGATCAAGTGGCGTTGGCCGGCGAGCGCCGATTCCACCGCTTCGGCCATCTCGACCTGTCCCGCCCGGTATTCGTAATGGGGATGCCACTGGGAGAGGGTGCCGTGCCGGGAGAAGAACTGGCGCGCGCCGGCGGTTCGGGCCTGGGTGGGCATCGGATGATTCGATTCTAACAAGCGGAAGTTGGCCAAGGCCGCCACTGAATGCTAGCTGTTCGAGAGGCTGGCAAATCGTGAGGAGCAATCATGCCCCTGGGCGAATTAGCGCGCAACCGAATGATGGCGAGTCAGGGCGGCCCCAACGTACTGAGGCTGAGGAATCCTTAACGCCGCTGCAGGATCACGGCTCCGATAGACGGGAGGTTGACTATATTTCCGGAATAGAGCTGCGCGTCATAGCCTCCGTTTGAGATCAATGGTTCAGCGTGGACCTGATATTGCGGCCAGGATGAGTTAAAGATTTCCTTGTAGGCAGATCCGGCGGGCAGGCTCAACCAGCCAAGATTCTGCTGCTGGGTGTTGGTGCCAAAGGTAGCTATGACAAAGAACTCGCCGTTGGCGCGCGCAAAGGCGACCGTCTTGTCGCCGCGACCAGTCCACTGATTGTCATTGGCGCGGATGCCGTTCGATGCGTTGTTGCGCAAGCCCATCAGATCGCGAAACCAGGTGAGCACTTGCAGGAACTCGCTTCCGGCTTGTTCGTAACTATCGAGCCGCAAGGTGAAGCCGGGTATGGTTGGCAAATTGCCGAACGTAAAAGGCTGGTCCTCCGCTGCTTCTTCTCCCATAAAGATCATGGGAATGCCCTCGGCGAGCAGGGCCATGGTTCCAATCGCCTTTGCCATCTGGCGTCCGTTGCCCCACGCCTCGGTTGCCGCGATGCGTTTGGTCGAGCCCTGGCCGCTGTCAGTGTCGTGGCTTTCCGCATAAATGACAGAGCGCTGAAAGGGGTGTCCCGAGCCATTGAGGGCTCCCGTCACATCCGAGGCGTGATCGTCTTGATTTATGGCAGCGGTGTTCAGCGCGTACATTTCGTCAAAATGCCATTGGCCGTCGAGGACGCCGGTTGCGGGGTCGGTCATGGGCGGATTTTCGGGGGAGTTCTCGCCGACGAGGCAGGGCCAACCCTTTCCGGAGGCATCTGCGGCGCGGCGCAGGGCGGCGCGGAGCATACCGAGGAATTCCCACCCTTTGCCGGCGCCGAATTCGTAGTTGCCGTCTGGTCCCTTGGCGATCACGTAGGGAGTACTGTCGGTGTAGTGGCCGCCGTTGACGATGGTCTCGGTGGAGTCGAAGCGGAAGCCGTCGATTTGGAACAGGCTGAACAAATAGATAGTGGCTTGGCGGAAGAACTCGCAAGCCGCGGGATGCGCGAAATAGACCATGTCACCCCATTGCGTGGCTCCACTAACATAGACATCGCGGGCCAGCACCTGCAAGGGCGAGTCGACCATGTGGTTGTAGACGAGGTCGAGGACGATCGCGCGAGAAGCATCGTGAGCCGCGCCGACCAGGCGTGCGAAATCGAGCGGAGTGCCATAGGAGGAATCGAACGCGAAGAAGAGGCTGGGATTGTAGCCCCACCCCGCTTGGCTGGCTGGAAACTCGTGCAACGGAAGGAACTCAAGGGCGGTGACGGGCAGACGAGTGAGATAGCCGTTTTGCAACTCCAGAATGACTTGATCGAAGTCGGTCTTGGCGGTGGTATTGCGCTGGGTGAAGCGCTGCACGTGCATCTCGTAGATGAGCAGCCAGTCCCAGGTGGGGGTCTGCCAGGCTCGCTCGGTGAAGGGAGCAAGGATGACCGCAAGGTCGGCGACGTATGACCAGGATTGTTCCGCGCCTGTGCCGGCTTGTACTGTTAAGTTGCCTTGGTCGAGCGCCCAGCGAGAGGCGGGATCGAGCGATTCTCCGTAACCGCCGCTAGGGTCGAGCAGTTCACGGCCATCGGAATAGGCGTAGCGATATAGCGCGCCGTGGGGTGCGGCGGCTTCTGGAACGGCTGCCCACCAATAACGCAAGTCGTTTGTCAGATTCATAGAAACCGTGGTTATGTTACGCGGTGTCCCCGGTGCATTGGGTGATTGCATGAGGACCACGGAGCAGTTCACCGCGTGAGGTGCCCGAACGACGAAGTAAGCCTGTCCCTGGAATTTGTTCGAGCCGTGGGGCATTTCCCAAGGGTCGAAGAGGCCGGCGTTCCCGATGTTTTGCCCGTAGACGGCGGTCATGAGGGATTGCCGAAGATTGGAGTTGGCATCGACGAAACTGCCGGGCTGCGAGGCGCTGACGCCGCCGACCCCGTCGATAGTGTGGAGCGTAGTTGTGCCGGGTGTGGACATAATGCCCCGTCGGAAATCGAGCGGTCCGTCGGGTCGGGATTCCCCGACTAACGTGGCCCAGAAGGGGACGCCAGGAAACGTGAGGAGTTGGGCGAGCCACGTTCCGTCGGCGGCCCGGGGCGCGGACAGGTTCTGGTGCGCTGGCGCATCGCCGATTCCGACCTGCACGCTGAGGGTGGCGCCGAAGGCGCTGCCGGGGTTTGGATGGATGATGAGGTTCACGGCTCCATTAGGGGTGGGGGGAGCGCTAAGCCAGTGGTCGTAGCCGTTGACGGCGATGGAGGGGTCAACGACGCCGCCTGGAGGGATGCGGAAGCGGCGCATGAGAGATTGCGGTTCTGAGGTCCACCAGATGTTGTAGAGGATGCCGATATACACGGTGATGGTGTAATGCGAAATGGCGAAGACGGCGTCGAGCGGTGCGGTGGTATTGGGAGTTATGCTGTCATCGAAATCGCCGGCCAGGTCCTGGATGCGGAGGGTTGGGGTCCCTAGGGCGAGTGGGGAGAAAAAATCGACGCCAATCCGCACTGGCGTTATAGGTGTGGACTGCACGCTCACTGCACCACTCTTCACCCAGATATTCGGGCCGTCGCTGGGGGTCCAGAAGCGGATGGCGTTGTCGGGTTCGTAATCGCCAGCGGCGCTTACCATTTTGAAATGGAAGCCGGACTGGAGCGAGGGGGTCAACTGGATAACGAAGGTCGAGGTGTTGACGGCGTTGTTTCGGGCGGACTCATTGGTTAGCGTTCCGGCGTTCGGGGGGACCCAGATATACGCCGCTCCTCCGTTAAATCGGTGCTCCGTGATGGCGTTAATCGTAACGGTGGGAAAGGTGGCGGGAGCGCCAGGAGCCTGGGTGGCACAACGCGCGGAGTAATCCTCGGTCCAGAGTTCGGTGGCCTCCAGGGAGGGGACGGTTCGGGTGAAGGTGTCGGTCTCCCATGCGTTGTTGGCAAAGCGGTATTTGAATGAGACGTCGCGCTGGTCCTTGGTCGTCCCCGAGAGAGCGAACCCCAAGGTGACGCCGTCGGGGGCGAGAGTTCCGGCGAGGTCCCAGACCCCGCCGTTCTGGTCCCATGCGTGGATGAAGACGGTTGAGCGAGGTGCGGCGGGTGTATACCAGATCTGAATTTGCATGGTAGTATTTCCCTCCATTCCTCACTAGGATAGCTTTCGGGGCCGGGGCCGATTGGGGCGGGAGGGGTCCAAGGCGTATTGATCTGCGACATCATTTTATGCCATCACAACCGTGCCCGGCCGCTTAGCCACTCTGCGCTATCCAGCACCTCTTCCAGCTTGCGCCGGAGATCGGCCGCGAGGCGCGGATTCTGTCCTCCGGTAGAAACGGCGATCTGAAGATTGCCGCGCGCGAGCCGCGCTGGAACCAGGAAATCGCACTCTTGGGCCGAATCGGCGATGTTGGCGAGAATGCCCTTGCCTTTGGCCTCCATGGCGATGCGATGATTGATCAGGCGGTTGTCGGTCGCGGCGAAAACCAGCAGGGCCCCGGCCAGGTCGGAAGCGCGAAAACGCCGTGCCACCATGCGAACCGGAAGTGATCGGAACTCAGGTTCGCATGCGGGCGCAACCACCGTGACGCGGGCGCCCGCTTCCACCAGACCGCGCGTTTTCCGCAGCGCCACTTGGCCCGCGCCCACCACCAGAACGGGCCGGTCCTTGAGGTCCAGAAAGACGGGGTAATGTTTCAATTCCGAAATGTAACACGCGAGGGCGCAATATCATGGCAAGGGATGCCGCCTTCCACCCCCACAGTGGTGATTGTGGGCCGGCCCAATGTAGGAAAATCCACCCTGTTCAATCGGATTACCGGAGAGCCGCGGGCGATTGTCGGAGATGAGCCGGGAGCAATCATTGCAGGTCCATAGCGGCTTTCAATCCATCCTCTACTTCTCTGAGAACTTCCACTGGAAGGGTGCCGGACCGCTTAGAAAGTTTCGCGCGGTCGAGCGTCGTAACTTGATGGCAGACAGCAAAGCACGTCCTCGGGAGGCCACCGTCACCAGCCGGGATTTCAACAATGGTGGGCCCTCGCCTTGCCCGAGATGCGGAACTCGAAACGGGAACGACGATAATCGACCTCCAGCCCGGAGTTTCATTGAAGCCATCGTGAGAGACAATAATCACGGGACGCCGTCCTGTCTGCTCGGAGCCGGATCGCGGGATTAAATCCGCCCAATAAACTTCGCCTCGCTTCATTTCGAGGCCTTGCCGGTCTTCACCAGATGTTCGATGCCGGCCGCCTCCAGCTCAGCATCGAGGTCGAGATCGGTACCCGCCGCTTCCGCCGCATAGGTGGCGATTGCCTCGTGCCGGGCTTTACGCAACCGCTGCCGCAGCCACAAATCAATAGCCTCGCGCGCGAGGGCAGTTGCAGGCACGTTCGAGCGCTCGGCCGCAGCCCTTAGGCGCTCGTAAGTCTCGTCTGGCAAGGGCACGTGGAAATTTCTCATATTCGGTCCCACTCTTTCCTATCTTGCCACAGTTTTGTGGCTCATCTCATGCCATCGGTCCGTGCCAGGCCGCTTAGCCACCGTGCGCCATCCAGCACTCAACTAAGCCAGCCTGCGGGCTATCAGCGCCTGGCGGTCCTGCTCGGTTTGTAGATTTGCTTCGTTAGACCAGGTTTTCCCGAGTCGTGATTTCCGTATCCCGCCTCCTCTCCAACAACCCGTTCAGGCTCACTCGAATCATGGCGTCTCAGGAGTCTGCAAAAACGAAGCCAATTTCCGGTTTGCCGCCGCAATGCCCTCGGGTGTAACCGGCCAGGCGGCTTCCCCTGCGAGCGCGGCCGCTTCCACCGCGGCCCCTTGTTCGGCAGCCTCCGCGGCCTCCTTCCGCATCTTGTCCAGCTCCCTTTTGGCGCGGTACAGCGATCGTTCCGCCGCATCCATCCGCCGGTACAACCGGTCGAAGACTTTATTGTTGGCGAACGCTTCGGCATATCCCCCGGCCTCGATTCCCTTGGAGGCCCATAACGACGCCTCGATCCGCCGCAGCCGCCGGAGCTGCCAGTCTTCCCCGATGCTGGTATCCACCAGGAACTGCTCCAGCGGGGAGCCCGGCTGGAACTCCTGCTGGTAGTTGGCGGCGAGCGCTTCCAGCTCTTCCGGATCCTCACCGGGAATGATCATGCTTTTGGCGTCAATGCCCGATTTCAAGGCGTTGAAACGGGAAACGGTTTTCCCCGCGGGCGAACGGGGTCCGGTGGACTTTTGGGAATTGCGACGATTTGCCTCTATTTGCGCGGCAGTAGCCATAAAACCTCTTTCTGGTACATTTCATGGGGGCGGACTTGAGCACGGTACCCCCCGGGCCTGCACTGCCGCCGGCAGGAAACCGGGGGCGAACCGGCCGCTTCCCCTGTAGTACACGCCACGAAGCAAAATCTCGGGGAAATTCCAATTTTGACGCGAAAGTGTTTTCGGGCGCGAGTATCGCTCCGCGCTCCGGACCAGGTGGGACAGGCGCGTGGCCCCCCTACCGCGACCATGAGACGCCCTCGTCTGGGGGAGTGCCCACTACGGGTGCCCGGGGCCGCGGACCAGGCGGTTCGCCCTTTAGGCGTTACCGTTAGAGCTGCCGGCTTCCAAATGGCCCGTAGGCCGTTTGAAATCGATTTCGAATCCGCGCGCACGACATGGCGACCGTAGTTCAACCTGGATTGCTTCCGAGTAGCCGACGTATCTGGACCGATAGCGCCGAAGTTAGGTTGTGGGAGTCTGACTCTGGGCCGGAGACATTTACCTGTGCAGTTCTTTTCTTTCTTGAGGCGCTCATTTGCTTGCGGGAATCCGCCGCCGTGCTTCGAAGCAGCGCTGCTGCCCGCACCGGAGCCTGAGATCGCAGCTGCACGCACCTTCGCTGGGGGGGCTGCCTAAAGCCATCAGTCGAGACATCGCGATTACGATGATGGCTCAGATGCATACCAGTCCCGATGCCATGGATTTCCAAGAACCATTCCGATCTATGGTGAATCAGGCCGGCGCAAAGACCGTCTACATTCTATTGAACCGCAATCGTCACTCCAGGGGGAGAACTGACGCCTCCGATGGCGAGCGAAAGTGGGACGGCCGGGCCGGGTGTTATCGATTGGGGAACGACAGCGTTCACCTGGATCATTCCGGCGACTTCGTCCGGAGCGGCGCCGGCGTAGACGACCTGGGCGGATGCGCCGCCGATTGTGACTGCCACGCCGGAAAGCATTTCAGGTGAGGACGTGATGGCGCCTGTTTCGGCAGAAGGAGTGGTTTGCCCGCCGCCGGTGGCGAAGATCTGAATGGCTGTGCCGCGCAGTGCGGGGTTGGAGGAGGAGTTGACAGAATTGTCTTGGTTGAGGACTGCGGCCGGTCCCTGCCCGGTGGCGCTCGCGGTGAATATGCCCGGGGCGGTGTTCGCAACAGGTATCGCCCATGCAGCTGAAGGAATGCCGTTGGGTATTACCTGAACGGTGGTGGCGGTCTCGCCGGCTACCTCGAACGGAACAATGGCGTTAATCTGCGAGGGAGAAACATAGAGGAGCGGCGCGGGCTTACCATCGAAAAGAACTTGCACCGAATCGAGGCTGTCGCTCACATCTGCTGAAGAATTGAGCATGTAGCCCGAGATAGCGGCTGGTCCGATGCCGATTCCATGAAGCGAGATGATTTCGCCGGGAGCGAGGGAACCAGCAATTTGCGTCGCAGCATTCACGACCGAAGCGATGACCGGAGGCTGAGCAGTGGTTGCCGCGGCAAGGACGGTGACAGGGGTTGGAGCCTCCGTGGCGCTATTGGGGAGATAGAACTGGAGCGTCCCATAGTAGGCTCCCGGCAAGGGGGGATTCGCGGTGAGCGCACAGCCGGTGGCCGTACATGCCGGGATGATTCCGGCAGTGGGACTGGCAACTATGCCCAGAGCCCAGGGGACCAGCGGCTCATTGGATTGGACGGCAATGTTTACAGGCGCCGATAGTGAGCCGCTGGTTGCGGGGATAGTGATGGTTGTTGGGGTGACGGTCAGTGTGGGCGGCATGGACCAGAGATAAAGCGTCACGGGAACCTGGACTGGACCGGCGGCGGATGAGGAAGCGATGGTGACGGCGCCATAGTAAGTGCCGGGGGCGAGGCCGCTGGAGTTGACACTGACTGAGACTACCGCAGGAATGGGCAGCGTTGGCACGAAGGAGGCAGTCAACCAATTGCCGCCGGAGGTTGTGCTTGTGCCGAGCATGATGTTCCCGTTCCCAGCGATCCCAGCGACCAGCAGGTTGAGATGGACGTTTGCCGGTTGCGGCGATGGGCCTCCGGACTGCCCGGTGAAGAGGAGCGAGGCGGGAGAAGGAGCGAGCGGCGGATTGCCGAGGACTTGAAGAGTGACTGGAATGGCGAGTGTATTTTGCGGTCCGGTAACGACGATCGACCCGGTATACGTTCCGATTCCCAAGGCGCCGGCATTCGCAGTGACTGTGAGCGTGGCGGGAGTGTTGTAGGCGGAGACGGCCACAGAGAACCAATTGCCGCCGGACTGCGTGCTGGAGGTGACGGAGAAGGGTTGCGGCGTTCCGCTGATGAGAGACACGGTGGCCGGACCGAGCGCGTTGCCCGCCACGGACGTATAGAAATTAAGCTCGGTATCGCTTGTGGTGATGTTGTTCGCGGGCACCGCGGGCACGACGGTCAGAGTGACCGGCGTCGTGGCCGGCTGCGCATTGGTTTCGGTGGGCGTGGCGGTGATTGTGCCGGTGTAGGTTCCAGGAGCCAGACCAGTGGGATTCACTGAAACCGAAATCGATACGTACGAAGCGCTGTTGCCTTGAATCGGCGAAACGCTGAGCCAGGAACCGCCGCTGGCGGTAGATGCGCTCAGGTTGTAGCTGACGGGGACGCCCGGGTAGCCGCCGTAAATAGAGATCGTGGAGGGCTGCGGCAAGGCAGTCCCGATTTGCCAGGTGAAACTCGGCGGGTTGCCTTCGAATTGGGGTTGCTGGACCGGGGCGGGAGCAACCCCCAGCAGGGTGGGCGGCGGAACGGGTGGGATGAGGTCGAGTGGGGCAAAGATTATTTCCATCATGCGGAGGGGCGCCTGCGCGGAGACGACAATGTTGCCGGGGCTGCCGAAGGTGTAGAGCGCGGTGCTCAAAGGAGGGATGGTAACGCTAGAGGAGCTTCCCTCCTGGGCGAAGGACACCGTTAGGCTTGCAGGAACGGAAGCGGATGATGGGTTTTGCAGGGCCAGCGCCACCGGGCTCTCACCGTTGTAGGAGGCGACGCTGGTCAGCTGCGACTCCAAGGGAAGCATGAACTGCAAATTGGCAGAGGAGAATCCCGGCGACAATGATGATACAGGGCCCCCCAGGGATGCGAAATAGGAAACACTCACCCCCGAATCCTGGGCGACGACTCGCTTGCCTGTCATCTCGGTGGGACCGGCGAGGGTGACATGGATCTCCCGCGGGCTCATGAAAGCGGTGGAGGCAATGCTGACGCCATCGATGGTGACCGCGGTTTGTGGCGTGAAGCCGGCGCCGGTGATCTGGAGTTGGCCGCCTTCCGGAACGATGCCGCCTCCCGGAGAGACGTTTTGAATGGAGAGGCTGCCGGCGATAGTCACCGATCCAGGAGTGGCGGTCACCGGATACGTGTTGCCGTAGGGGTCCTGCCAGGCGGACTGGCTGGGATCGGCACTGATGGCGGCGACGGCTCCTGAAGCAACGCCGCCCAGGATAGGAATCGTGGCGACCAGAACCGGGAGGTTTTGCAACTGCCCGATGCCGCCGGAAGGAGAGGAGAAGGAGGCGTCGAGGGTCTGGGCTTGCGTGGTGATGCTGGCCAGTGCATCGCCCTGCGCGCTGAAGACGGCGGCGCTGGCAATGTTGCCGAATATAGACGGATCGAAATTGATAACAATGCGCCCGCCAGCGACTAACGCCGGCGCGGTGAGCGAGATCTTCACTTGAACCCACCCGCCGCTGGGCGCCGTTTCGTTCGATACCTGAATCGCTAGCGCTAGTGACGCCGCCTGAGCGAACAGTGGCTGTGCCAGGCAGAGGCATAACGCACTCAGGCTGTGGCGAAAGGAAACGAACAAACGAGACCTTCTGCGCAATAAGGATAGCAATGTCATCATCTCCGGGATCGAGGACCCGTAATAACGGCACGT
>Ga0187846_10001968_pt1 | contig 11421 bp, 11 predicted proteins | sample TC_taG_FD_161473 | JGI IMG/M metagenome (GOLD analysis project Ga0187846, IMG submission 161473) | Biofilm microbial communities from the roof of an iron ore cave, State of Minas Gerais, Brazil - TC_06 Biofilm (v2) | ecosystem: Environmental > Terrestrial > Deep subsurface > Cave > Wall biofilm... | reverse complement strand
ACAAGTATCCATCAAACATTACAAGATATAGGCAAAGTGATAATGGGCGGCAAGGCAGATTTTAATAGACCAATGGAAGAGTTTGTTAAAGAAGAAAAAAGGGGACGAAAAGCCGCTACTGCCCCAACCACTACTGCCCCAGTCGCTCCGACTCCCACTACACCAATGACTCCAATGGGGGCAGAAAAAGTAATAACAACAAAAACTAAAACTATCATTGATGCTAAAAGTATCAAAAGCGCAGAAAAAAGTGTAGCAAAAACAGCTGAAGAGATAGGTCATGTCAACGATGTTCTTGACTCGCTTGCAAGCAAAGCCGGAACTTATGCAAGACGGGTTGGTATAGATGTTGAAACTTTTATAGACTTTCTAGCTATGGCCCAAGAAAGTAATAGGATTAGTCTTACAACTGCTAATAATCTGGAAGCAACTTTCAAGAACTGGGAGCATGTTTCAAAGAAAGAAAAAGAAGCTATAAGAATAATGATGCAAAGCGCAGAACGTGTTCATAAGGACGCCGAAGGCACTGATGCTGCTTATGGTCGTGTCTTAACTTCAATGGAAGCCATTGCAAAGGTTGGTTCTAAGTTCAACGATACACTTGTTACAAAAATGCGTAACTTGGCTGAAGCAGCTGGAAATATAGGCAAAGTTGCAAGTTATGGTGCTTTAAGTAGCTATGGGATTGGCGAAGGAATAAACATAGATCAAAACAAAATGTTCAAGGAAGGTGCCGAGTGGGTAATGGAAATAAGCAGCGCAATGCACGATGTTTCTACTTCCTTTGGGAATGTTATAGGTCAAACTGATACGTGGCAGAAACAGGTATTTGATATTGGAGCGAACATAAATGAGATTTATCTTGAAACAGGACAAGTAGCCGATGTTTCAAGAAAGCAACTATTGAAGAACTTTAGGCGTGGTATTACAGATCAAGAAAAGTGGAATAAAGTTACAAAAACAGGATTATCTCTAGCGACTTTGATTAGCTCTGAGGCCGGTAGTACTGCTGATGAAATGGCAACTTGGCATCAGCAAATGGGGTTGAGTGTAACCCAAGCCCAAATCTTAGCAAGAAATATTAGGGAAGTTGGGCAAGTAACAGGAGTAACGGGAGACAACCTTATACAAGCCGTTAAAAGCGGTAGAGCATTAGCAGAATCTATGCGTTCTGTAGGAACACTTACAAATGACGCCAATAGGATTCTTATTCAATACTCGGCAGCGGCTGGGAAGTTGGGCGTGGAACAAACCCTAAACCCTCTCATGAAGGCAATGACCAGTATGCCTAACTGGGTTAGGGCTTCAACAGAAGATAAGGCTTTACTAAATGCTATAGCTCAGTTTGCCGGAAGACCAGAACTTATAGCCAAGATTGCTACAGGAACTATGTTTACTGGAAAAGATGCCTTTGAGAACGGCAAAGCAATGGCCGAAGGCATGAGAAACATGGTTGAGCAACTTTCTAAGCAAATAATAGGAAAATCATATAAAGACATCGACGCCAGAGAAAAGAATTTCTTAAGTATGATAACAGAAGGAATGTTTGGAGAAGGCAAAGGAGCTGGAGAGTTACTTCGAGCAGCTGACGCTTTAGAGGAAACTTATACTACCGTTCCAGAAAAAATAGCAAAGAAGCGGGCGGAGATTGAAGGGTTAAAGAAAGGCCCAGTAACCCTTGAAGGAATGAGACAGCAAAAAGATATTCAAACAGAGTTGGAAAATCTTGTTAAGCAAGAAGATAGAGCCGATTTTACAAAAGCCATATCAGACCTTGAAAAAGTAGATTTTAGTAAAACAGCTGATGTAGAAGATAAGTTGCGTAAAGCTATTGAAAAATATAATAAAATAACGGGACTACAGGTTGGTATGCCTCAAGACCTTACAATAAAAACTGTAGAAGATTTAACCAAACAAATGACTACAGATATGGAAAGAAGAGATGTAAGAGCTAAAAAAACACAACTTGATGTGTATACAGATACTTTGGATAAGGTTCGTCAGACCAATATGATTACTCAACAAGCAGCTGAAACTGCTTTCAACTATATGACTAATAAGGTTGGCCCTACCGCACTTTACGCTGGTGAAGTAGCAGCGGCCTCTGCGAAAAAGTTTGAAGAGGTTATTGGTAAATTTGCCAGTGTAATAGAAGGATTTCGATCTGCGATTCTTATGCTTACAGGGAGTTCTATTTTCCAAAACCTTGGTCGTGCTTTGCCTGGAGCCTCAACGCCAGGAGCCGGAGGTGCTATGCTAGGATTAGGTGCAGCAGCAGCTATTTCTGTAGCCTCAGCCATTGTTAAAATAAATGCAGATAGAGTACAAATAGAACAAAGAGGAAGAGATATAGATCGACAAATAGCAGATATAGCGGAAAATGAAAGAGCAACACAGAAAGACCGAGAAGCGGCTGCATCTAAAATGACGAAAGAAGAACTTGCAGCAGCCGAAAAGAAGTTAGGGCAAATATACAAAAACATCAATAGACAAACCGAGGATTTAGTTACAGAACACAATGAAATTATGAACAGTAGAACCGGCGCTGGCGGAAAAGTACCGTTTTTTGGGCCTTGGAATGCCGCCAATGAAGAAAAAAGGTTTCAGAAAGAAATGGATTTTAGAAAATCAGAGTTAGATAGAGTTAGAAGAGAAGAAGCTTTATTGATGAAACGTAAAGCAGAATTAGAACCAGAAAAAGCACCAGATATGCTAAAACAAGCGCAAGATCTTGAGGATAGAGCCAGAGAAGCTGCTGCTGAATCAGAAAGATTGAGGACATCGTATCAAGCCAGATGGTTCAAGGGTACAGACGAAGCACAAAGAGAACTATCTATGGCTATGCAAAAAGGAGCAGAGGCGAATGAATTGATGGAACAGGCAACTGTTATTAGAAAAGGATTAGAAGGATCGCCAGCATTAAAAAAATTGGGAAATATGGCTGATGAAGCTACAAAAAAAGAAAGCATTTATACTCACGATATCCACTTGGAAGAACTGCTTGGCCCAGTAAGAGATATGGCTAATATGATAATGCCGCTCGTCAAGCCAGAAGTAGAAACGCTCTCCCCAGAAGAATCTGACGATAGTATAAGAAGAAGGGTTCAGCAAGAACATGCAAGTGCTCCTTCCAGCGCTTCGATGGAAATGGCTAATAGTGCTCTGGAAGACATAGCGGATGATACAAGAGCACAAACTGAACTTATGAGAAAACAACTCGATGAACTGAGAAAAATAGTTGATTCTCTGCAACTTACTTCATCGGTAATTCCAGCAGGAGAAACTGCTTCTAATATAATGCCTGCCTCTCCAGCAAACTACTATAACTGGGCCTATGCAACTATAGCCAATCCTAATAAGGGTGGTATAGAAAACTATCCAAGACACTGATAAATAGAATAGATTGCTATATATATTAGAAAATGGAGCGTTGCAGTATGTCGGTTAGTTATAAGTTTTCTGACTATTTGGTTATAAAAGAAGGTAATGTTTCTGGAAGCACTAACTTTGAACAACCCCACGAAATCAAAGCAGACCCTCCAATGAAAGTTCCAGAGGGATTACAAAGACTTGCTGAGGCATTCAAAAAAAGCAAGGAAGTTCCTATTGCTAAAGAAATCGACCCAAAAGCAGGTGGAGAAAAGGATGTTACTCTAAAATCTAAGAAACTATATGTAGTTGGCGGTGCTGTAAGGGATTATATGCTTGGGCAAACCCCAAGAAACTACGATCTTTGTACCGATGCTCATCCTGAAGAAGTGGTTAGGATTATGAAGAATAGCAAGCCTGCTATTACTGTTCTCAAACAAGACCCAAAAAATGGTGTTGTGAAAGTATCAGTTGATGGAGAGGAATACGAAATCAATACACTTTGTAAGAAAGGAACGGAAGGCGAAAAGATTTTTTCAACTAACACTGCTGACGATACACAAAACAGAGATTTGACTATAAACTCCCTTTATTATGACCTAATAGGTGATAAAATAGTGGATCATGTGGGCGGTATACGACACCTCAAAGATGGAGTTGTAAAGTTCAACGGGAAAGCCAGTGAAAAGCTCAAAGAGAATCCAATGCATCGTTTCCGGGCTGTTCGTTTCGCTAATCAACATCCCAACGGCAAAATAGATGACGAAGACAAAAAAGTCATGGCCGCTATGTCCGATGACGATAGCGATAGTGATTTGCCGCCTGATAAGGTTAGGGAAGAGTTCTTGCGAGGGTTGGAGAATGCCCATACTAATACAAAGAAGTTCCTAAAAAGTTATGAGGAAATGGGATTGCTACAAAAAGTATTTCCCAAACTTGAACTAAGTTTGGATTTCCCAGACCAACTACCAAAGTCTCGTGCTATTATTTTGGCTTGTCTATTGAAAGACAACAAACCAGCCAAACTTGTAGCACGCTTAAAAGAACTGAAATACACCGATAGGGAAGTCAAAGATGCTGTATTCCTTATCAACCTGCTTTGGTTCGACGCAAACTTTATCTATGATTTTAAAAAGGAAATCCTAAATACGAGTTTGACGAAGCGACAAATAGTTGATTGGGCAAAAATGAATCAACTGGACAAGAATCTTATTGAAAAACTCGTAGATTACAAACTCCAAGTAAATGGTAATGACCTTATTGACCGAGAGGGGTTGCAAGGCGATGAACTCCGTGATAGAATAAGAGGTCTTGAAGCAGAAAACTTCAAGAAAACCCTTCGTGAGGAGGGCGTTGCTACTTTAGGTCAAAACTATACATGGTAAGGTTTAGAAAATGAACTGGATACATGGTGAAGAAGGCCCCGATTGTTTTTGTGGTAATCCTACGATTGTTTGGATTATTGGAGAACGGGCGAGCCTAATATGCCTTTTCCATACCCCAAAAGAAGGCGCATCTTTTCCGCTCCCTGCCGAGAAACCTGATACTTGGCCCAACTTGACTAATGAAGAAATGGAAATCCTTGTTCAACAAGGCATGAAGGAGCACTACAACACATGAAAAAATTGTAATGTTTATATTATGCGGTCTTTGTTTATTGAGCGGTTTATCCGTCCTTTCGGGGTGCGATAAGCAAAATTGTTGAAAGAAACCAGCAGCAAAATCTCCGTGAGAGATTTATATGGTTGTTCATAAATGCCATAATGATTTGTACCCTGATTTGATAAAGCCTTGGCCACAATCTCGCTGTAGCGCTTGCGGCCCATATGGTCTTGTTTTAGATTTTGAAATGTCTCAAGAAGACATTGATGAATACAATAAAAAACTAATGGCCTCTTTCCCATCTTGTCCTCGCTGTAAAAATCCAGCACAAAAAGTTGATGATATAGTTTATAGATGTCGATATTGTAGTTTATTATTTAGGAAGAGCCAATGACCAAAGAAGAGTTTTCAAACCTAGTATCCGGCGAAGTTATACGCTTCAATAGACCAGAAAAGAAAAGGCACGGGCGTTTTTTCACCGTTATAAGTAGGCACGCCAAGCGCAGTTGGGTTGTATCAGATGGAAGAGCCACCATCGCCACAAAACCTGATTTCTGGATAAAAATGGATGCCCATTGTCCAAGATGTAGGTGTGCTGCAGCAAGTATAGATGACGTAGTATTTAAATGTAGGAAATGTAATCTTCTTTTTAGAAAGACAAATGATGACGCCTCAAGAACAAAAGATTATAGACAGACACAAACAACTGGCTAAAAGCGGTTGGCGAGACCCTGGTTTTCTTGACTATAAACATGATGGCTATGTTCCTATCGGCATTACCTTACAAATGTGTATATGTGATTTGTGTCTAAAAGCAAGTGCTGAAAAGTATCCTTTCTATCTAAAAGAAAAAAATGCTTGAACTACCTCGAATCAACGATCTACATTGCCACTTTAGAACAGGCGATTTACTCAAAGAGGTAGTTCCTTTTCACGATAGAGTGTGCAACTATGTTCTTGTAATGCCGAATACAAATCCTCCCATTCTTACAAGAAACGATGTTGATGGCTACCGCCAAGAAATAGAAAGAGTAGCAAAGCGGTTGTGCCCTCTTATGACTATCAAACTCACCCGCCAAACTGACCGCAAGACACTCTTTATGGCTGCTGAGCGCATCATTGCTGCTAAACTTTATCCAGAAGGTGTTACGACAAATAGCAGTGATGGAATACCGCTGGAAGATATGAATAATGAGAAAAGCAGTTTTTGGGAATGTCTTCAAGTAATGCAGCAAGAAGACATTGTTCTTTGTATTCACGGCGAACTTCCAGGAGCTTTTTGTTTAGATAGGGAAATGCTCTTTCTTCCCATTGTTGAAAAAATCCTTTACCATTTCCCACACTTGCGAGTAGTTCTTGAACACATTAGCACAAAAGAAGCGGCAGCATTTGTAGAAAAGCATTACTACAGAAAAAATAGGATTGCCGCCACTATCACACTTCACCATTTGATACTGACGTTGGACGATGTGGTTGGAGACACACTTCACCCTCACAACTTTTGCAAGCCAATAGCAAAAACAGAAGAAGATAGAAAGTGCTTATTAAGAAAAGCCATCTCTGGATTGCCGTGTTTTTTCTTTGGGAGTGATAGTGCTCCACACATTAGAGAGAAGAAAGAATCCTCAGTTGGATGTGCCGGATGTTTTACAGCACCAGTTATGCTTGAGTTGTTGATAAAGGTATTTGAGAACCAGGGAGCATTAGATAGGCTTCCCAACTTTATCAACAAGTTTGGTAGGGACTTTTATCAGGTTGGAAATAACACAGAGCCGATCAAGTTAGAGAAACAAGATTGGCTCTGTACTCAAACCACTTCCGTAGTTCCGTTCTGGAATAAGAGATTATTGGAGTGGGCGGTTATCTCTTGATAATGGGTAGTCTTCTACCACTACCAAAAGCAACCTTACATACCTTGATTCCGGGAGCTGCTTGTCGCCTCTTGAACTCATTTATGTCTATGAGGTGTATTTTGTTATAGTACTCTGTCTCGGCACCAACTACTTGAACCCAATCTTTGATATATTCCCTATTCACAGCATATCTCTTGAAGGAGTCAAAGTCCCCAACATACTCTTCAATGTATGCTCTAACGATTTCATCTAAAATGGGATAAGGCAACTTCAAGTTGCCTTCGTCAGTTTGCCCTTTTGCTAACTCAGCGCTTGGGGCTTTCTTAATAATGTTTAGAGGGATAACTTCCTTTTTGTGAATAGAGTTATAATACTTCGCAAGAGCATAAACATCGCCTTTATATAAATCACTGATTGGAGCAAAGCCGCCGTCCATATCGCCATATAGTGTGCAGTAGCCGAGGGCCAACTCTGTCTTATTTCCAGTAGTTAGAGTCAAAACCCTGCTGGCGTTTGACTTATACATAACGATCAAACCACGAATACGGGCTTGAATGTTCTCGTCAGCGTTCTTGTCGTATTCTTTTATGCCCATACATTCTTGAATATGCTTAGTTAAGTCTCCGTATTCAATAGGTACAATATAATCATGGCATCCCAAGTTTTTGTGCAACTTTTCCGCATCCGCTAGAGAGTGGTCACTACTATTACAACTAGGCATACGGATAGCGTGGACATTCTCTGGGCTAACCGCCTCGCAAGCAAGAGCCAGAACTACGGCACTATCAATGCCGCCACTGCTTCCAACAACTACTTCTTTGAAGCCACTTTTTTGAATGTAATCATGAAGACCCATTTTGAGCACATTGAACAAGCCATGATAATCATCCAGTGTTGGATTTACTTCACTCCAAGAGCGAACTTCACTATCGTATAAGTGAGTAAAACCAGAGTTCATACAACAAACAATCATGCCCTTTTCAAGAACGAAACTATGACCATCAAAAACAAGTTCGTCCTGCCCGCCTACTTGATTCACATAGATGAACCTCTCAGCAGGTGTCTTGCGGAGCATATCAATCCGTCTCTGCGGTTTCTCTTTTACATATGGAGAACTATTGATGCTAATAATGTTTTTGACGCCAAGATTACGATAAGCAGAGAGAGGGTTGTCTCGGTAGTTGTAATCATCTGTTCCTTTATCATTCCAAACATCCTCACAGATACAAACACCCCACTTTTCTCCGCAGATATCTAGTATCACCAAGTCAGTTCCCGGCTCAAAGTAGCGGCCTTCGTCAAAAACATCATAGAAGGGAAGAAGATGTTTGGTGTAAGTGGAAATAACCACACCATCCTTGATAATGGCCGCTACATTGCGGAAGGGCTTGCCAATACCAGAGCGGTTCTTATCAATGTAGCCGACAATAACATAGGGATTAGCTCCAGATAAAGAGCGATAATGGTCTGTGATTTCCTGAAGGGCTTTGAGATTTCTGTCCACAAAACCAGTGCGAAACATCATATCTCGGCACAAATAGCCGGGAATGGACAACTCTGGAAACACAATGAGGTCTACCTTTTTGGTAAACCCCTGTTTGATACAATCTTTGATTTGAAAGAGATTTAACTCAAAATCACCGGGCGTGGTGTTCGTTTGGCAGAGTAGCGCTTTCATTTTCAATCTTTCCCAGGATTGTTGGTGCGTCTCTAAACTTTATCATAGGCTGATTGTATCAAATGGGTTAGGGGAAGTCAAGACCTTTTATCGGCGTCCCATGAAGGTCACTCTGCCGTTTTCAATACAGGTGATAGAGGCATTGCCGACCTCTTTGCTACGGTAGAACTTGAAGGGAGCACCAACGATAATGGCAACCAAATCATGAATGGTAGTCATATGGCTAACTATAACTGCTTTTTCAGGAAGCTTTTTAGCAAAAGCACCAAGCCCCTTGAGGTATTCCTCTTGTGTACGGTCTGGATCAAAGGATTCAAACTCTGGCCATGTGTATTCGGGATAGTCCTTTGACCGATTAGGAATAAGCTTGTAGCGTTGAACTTTTGTTTCTTGTGGTGTTTCACTCAAAAGAGTATCTACTATAAAGTTTATACCCCATCGCTTATGAAGAGGCATTGCTGTATCAAGACACCGCTTGAGCGGACTGGTGAAACCCTGGAATGCAGTTGCTTCAACAAGAACCTGCTCCAAATCCTTACCGAATAGTTCTTTTAGAGTGAGAGCCGCTTCAACAATTTGAACAAACCCTTTTTCCGAAAGATTGGAGTCATATTCATCTGTGTTCCCAGCGTTAAACTGGCTCTGTCCGTGTCGAATCAGATAATACTTCACCTTCTAACTCCTTCTTTAGTTGCTCGTAAAGTTTCTTCTTACTTTCCAGTTTTTCCTTCGCTTGTTGTTCATCCCACTCCTTTTTTAGTTTTTTCCACTCCTTTAGTTCCTGCTTGTAGGTTGCCCAATCTTCCTTGTATCTCGCCATTTGTTTTTCATAGTTTGGATTGGGAACTTGTTTTGATTTAGAGAAAGTGACTTTGGCTGTATAATCTCCATAGTCATCTAATATTTCCACTTCTACGTGATCAGCACCGGCAGGGATAGGAAGCATATCATAGGTGCCCCTACTTTCCGAGATAGTTTCCCATTGAGTAATCATCTCTTGGGGCTTTGATGGTGCATACGGCTTGGAATAGGGGCTAAAATGAAACTTTTTACTCACTTCAGTTTCTCCTTAGTTAGATTGTCTACCGCTTCAATGCCTTTGTCTACCATTTCTTGAAGTTGCTTCTCTAACTTGGCTCTCTCATCTTTAGATTTTTCGCCATCAAGTTGTTGTTTATACTTCTTTCTTATATTGCGAATAGCAACCCGACTTTCCTCAGCAAGTTTCCTTACTAAAGTGGAAATCTCTTCCTTTTGTCCGCCCGGTATTTTGGGTAGAGCAATCTTTACCTGTGTTTTGGAACAAACATAACACTCCATTTTAGATTGAAGTAAAGTCTGCTCTATATCTTTCAGGATAGACGCATCATAAGGTTCTATGATGATTCCTGAATCTATTCTGGATGTATTGGCGATATGACCAATAGGTGTTGGTTGGCCATAATAAAGAACACGAATCGAATCAACGAGACCAAGGCTAATGATATCTGTTCTAATATTACGAAGTTGATCTTTGTAAAGTTCAATGCTTCGTTCTATTTTACTCTTGGTCTCGTTCATAGTTAGTTTGTCATTTGGTTTCTCCCTTTCATCCTCTTCACTAAATCGGAAGAGGACTGAATTTTTTGTCCTAAACCATCCACAATGGTAATCTTACACTCTTCACAAACTTTTGCTTCAGGTATATTGTCTGCGTTTCTGTCCCCACCTTTAGCAAAAATGTTGGGTTTCAACTTCCTAAGAGTTTCGCATACACTTTGATCTTTGTCAATACAAACTATCACTTCATCTACGCATCGAAGAGCTGAAACAATCTTCATTCTTTCCGCCAAAGGCATAAAAGCATAGCCCTTCTTCCTGATTAGAAACTCATCGGTGTTTACGATTACTACAAGCCAATCGCCTAATGCTTTAGCTTGTTCTAAACAATCTACGTGTCCAATGTGAAGGGGATCATAGCCACCCGATGTTGCTACAACTATTTTTCTACTATCCATCCTTTTGCCTTCCAATCATCTTTTACCATTATAGCGGCCTGACTGCCATAAGATAATCCAGTTTGTATGTCGCTTTTTTCGACAATAGAGGTAACAGCCTGAATGCAGTTCATTTCATTTTTATTACCACTTGTGCATTTATACTTTACTCGACCTAACTTCAACTTCTTTTCTTGATTTATCGCATATTCATAAAACTTTGGGTGAACAAGATAAGGCCCGTACTTATAAATCTTAGCCCTTCTGATTTTGGCCAAACCAATAGTTTGCATCAAAGTTAGATTGACGCCCTTTTCCGCATTTCCCAATAGCCTTATTCTCAGCGAAGCAGGCATCCAACTGATAGTGTGATGTTCTCCATTGCAAACAAAATCAACAAAAATATGAGAGTTTACTGCTCTGTTGAGTGAAGATTCATAAGCATAAAGCGTAACATCACATTCTTGGCCATAAGAAGATGAAATAAATACTAAAAGTGCTAATAATGATAAAAGTTTATCCTTCATGCCCGCAACCTTCAAATACTTCAGGATCAGTTGGCCTTGCCCATGCTGGGAATAAACTCCAAGGCACTGATGTTCTCCAAGGAACTTTGTGCAGTTCTTTCAGTTCCTCCGAAACCCTACCTTGTCTGGCTTCACTCAATGCCCTGTGATAATCTGGTTTTTCTCTTGGAACTAAATCGTGCCTAATGCCTTCCCAACCACATCGGCAAGTTATTTCATTTTTATCTTGAAAAGTTTCAGGATGTTCCATACTGACGATGTAGCCCATAAGAGTACTTATGAAATCTCTGCTCCTACATTGAGGACAGACAGCGTGCTCTTCATAATATCGCTTCTCATATTCCCTCGCTCGCTTGGCTTGTGCGATATGTGGCTCTGGGGAGATTCCCACATCTAAATAAAGTTTAGAAAGTTCA
>Ga0187846_10001967_pt1 | contig 11421 bp, 13 predicted proteins | sample TC_taG_FD_161473 | JGI IMG/M metagenome (GOLD analysis project Ga0187846, IMG submission 161473) | Biofilm microbial communities from the roof of an iron ore cave, State of Minas Gerais, Brazil - TC_06 Biofilm (v2) | ecosystem: Environmental > Terrestrial > Deep subsurface > Cave > Wall biofilm... | reverse complement strand
GGGGTCGTAGCCTGCCTTGTACATATACTGGAGGCCCAGAAAATCGGCCTCGGCTTCGGCGCTGCGGCTGAACTTGAGAAAGGTCAGCGGTATGCCGAAGTTCAACGCCTGCGAGACGCCCAGATAAACCGGATAGGACAGCGGCGTAAAGATGAGCGGTAGAGTGGCGTACTGAAGCAACGTCGACCGGGTTACCTGGGAGGCCCAGTGGCGAGCTGCCGCATGACCGATTTCGTGGGCCATCACGCCCGCAAGCTGGTCTTCCTCATCGGCCGCCAGCAGCAGGCCGCTGTTGACATACATGAAGCCGCCCGGGAGGGTAAACGCGTTGATGCTCGGGTCATCGATCACCTTCACCGTTAAGGGAATCTTCAGGTCCGAGTTGCGGGCCAGGTTCTGGGCCACACGGTTCACGTATTCGGTGATCACGGGATCCTGGATGAACTTCGCGGTTCGGTCAATTTCCGTGGCGAACTGTTTGCCGACGGCGATTTCCTTTTCCTGGGACACGATGCTGCGATGAGCAACCTTGCGGTTACCGATTTCGTCTACGTCGCTTTTATTGCTCGCCCGGCTGATACTTGCAGGTAGGCTGACTGCGAGAATGAGCGTGATCAGCGGCAATGTGCTGGAACGCGGTCTCTTCATGAATGTTTCCTCGATGGTCCAAGATGATCTCAGTCTCACGGCGGTTCCCAAGCACCAGTGGCCCGGTACACTCTGGGCCCCATGGAAACCTCATTCAATGCGAAATTAGCGCACGTTGGGCTGATCCTTTGATATTACGAACTCCACGCCCACTGCTCCGCCACCGAGGCTGAAGCCAGGGCCGGCCGTGCCTCCCTCATAGAATGGTGGGCTTGGGCCGGCTCCTGAGTTGATGTTCTCGTGCAACGTGCTAGCTACCTGATGCAGCGCCGTACGCGCCCCGCACGGGAATGACCTGACTGGTCATGGGCTTGGCTTCGTCCGTCGAACCGGCCATAGGCCTCTTCTTGGACTTAGGCGCAGAGTAGTCGAGGGCCAGCCCAATCTGGCCAGCTTCAAGGCCGGCGATCGTTTCTGTTCCGGCCATGTTGACAACGATCAGCTTGCTGTCGTCGGATAACTGCTTTTCGGATGCTCCGTTGGCGAGGATGATCACAGACTTCCCCTCTCCACGGACGAACAGCAGATACGGCGCAGCCGTCGATGGCATTGAGATGGTGTAGTCTCCCTCCGGCAGAACGGCACCGGCCCAGTGAGCCTCGAACGGCAGAGTGAACTTACCCCTGTAAGCGTCCTGCGCTCTTCCTAGCCCTGCCGACAAGCACAGTGCCAGTGCCACAAGGGCAAGTTGGTTCAGGAACTTCAAACTTCGCATCATTTTCAAACGAACCTCCTCTTCGAATCATGGATTGAGGCGCGGAACTACGAGCGCCTCGTGAAGGCGTGCGGTATCGCCTAAAGCGTTTCCGCCGCCTCACAGTAAATGGACTGGTTGAGCAAGCGGAATATTCCCGCACCATAGTGTGCAGACACTGCGCTGGTCGACTGCCTATCTGTTAACTGGGCTGAAAGTGAGGCGAAAGTCGGATCGGCTCTTTCCCGGAAATCGATGTGAAACCTCGATCAGCGTACGGTCCCGCAGATCGGGATCGCCGAGAGCTTTTCCGAAGAGACGCTGACGGGCTCATACCGATGCGCTTGTTCGTTGAACTTTCTCTGCGTTCATGGAGTTGGAAGAGATGGGTATCGCTTCAAGGGCCTCGCCGACGGAGGGCAGCCCTCGGACGACCGCCTGGCCATCGACGCCAACGGCAACATCTTCGGCACCACCAACACGGGCGGCGACTTTACTACATGTCCCGGCGGCATGGGGTGTGGTGTGGTGTTCGAGGTCAAACAATGGGATCGCGGCAGGTAGTGGGCGAGTACCACATTCACTCGAGAATGACTCCTGGAAGGTGCGCGCGATCACGCGCACGCCATCCCCTGGCGGACTACTGTCGGGTGCGGTGATGAATATTGGCTTCCACCAGTGTAGTGACCACCCGCAGACTCCCTCCCGCATCAGGCGGGCCAGCCCGCCGGGCGCTGACATCACAACCCGCGCAATTGCCCAGGGTTGGCGTAGCCACCGTCGATTCGCATCTACCCCGGCAAATCTCCTTAAGTATTACTTTACAGATTCTTTACAACATTTGGGGAATATGACCCGCCTCCGAAGAGTCCTCCTCACTGAACGGTGGCAGTCTTCGTTCCTGAAAGTAACGACGAAGGCTCGATCCGTAATGAAACAACATCTCCAAGGAGGATATGTGAAAGATCTATTGAATCACTTGAAAGGACCGGCGAGCCGGCGCTCGTTCATGAAGAAAGGATTGACGGCGGCCGGCACAGCCACGGTGAGTGCCGGGCTGTTGGCCAAGGGATTGTCCGTCTTCGGGCAAGACCGGGATGAAGACAGCGGCGATCTTACCAAGGGAGACATCGCAATTCTGAGGTTCCTGAATGCCTTAGAGCAGGTCGAGGCTGATCTGTGGTTGCAATACTCCGAACTCGGAGGAGTCCAGGACAACGAAGTCTCAGGAGTCGATGGAGGGAATCCACTCTACATGGGCGCCCTTCAGATTCTCGATGGCGACATGTCTCAGTACATCCACGACAACACCGACGATGAGATCAGCCACGCCGCCTTCCTGAAAGCGTACCTGGAATCGAAGGGCGCGGAAGCAGTCGATCTCAGTCGCTTTGCTACTTTGCCAAGCAGTCAAGCAACAGGTGCCCGGCAAATGGGACGACTCACCAACCTCACACGCCTTACGGTAAACACCAGTTTTTGGTCTCGGTACCGCAGCATTACCAATCCCGATTTCGACCCGGGTGCGCCGTTCGTTCAAGCAGTCCCGAGTCTGAATGTGAATCAGCATACGGCGATTCCCAGAACCGATGACGACACGGCCGGCAGCATGCTGAGCAACAACAACCCGGCAACAATAACCACCCACCTTCAAGCAATCGCCTTCACGGCGGGATTCCACTTCGCGTTCATCGAGCAAGGTGGAACCAGCCTCTACCCAACGCTGGCTCAAAAGGTAACCAATCTCGAAGTTTTGCGAGTCTTGTTGAGTATCGGCCCAAGCGAGACCATGCACTTTCAGACTTGGCAGGACAAGGCCGGCAACGCCCTTCCGATATCCGACACGGACACCGGATTCCCAGGATCAACGGGGGCAACGGTGACGTTTACGAACCTCGCTCAGGCCCAGGGAGAGACGGATCCGGAATCTCTCAAGGGGAATACGCTGCAGGCCAACCTGATCATGCCCGAGCCAACACACTTCCTCACCAACAATGATCGAAAGTTCCCGCCTGTTGCGATCATTCGCCCAACGTCTACACGAAACGGCGGGGCAGTGGCCGCTGTTCAGAGTTTCGTGGATGACGGGCTTTTCATCGGACACACAGTCAAGGGGAAATCCGATGGGTTCGTCGAACTCCTATTCAAACTGGCGCGCGAAGCGGATGCGGCCAGACGCGAGCTGTAGACGAGACGCGGCGGAGCGGGTCCGAATAGACGGACCCGTTCGTCGCTCGGTCGAAAGCAGTCGTTGAGTTAACCGAAAACCACGGGCGGGAAAGTGAGGTACTCGCTCGGCGGACGAAATAGACAAGGATTGCCGGAGAGCGTGTTTTCTCAACCTTTCCCGCGGCGCTCTCCTGGCAATCCCGTCTTCTTAGCCATTCTCAATTCTGAGAAGAAAGGTTTCTGAAATGATCGAAGGTTTGTTGCAACCCACGCACTTGATTCTCATCCTAGTCATTGCTCTGATTGTTTTCGGTCCCAGGAAGCTGCCGGAACTCGGCCAGGGGCTAGGCAAAGGCATCCGCGGATTCAAGGATGCACTAAAAGGGCTGGGAGAAGATTCCGAGAGTTCAGGCCCGACACAGCATCCGAGGCCGTGAGGCGGTCCACGTGATTTGAAAACCAAATATTCCCCAAGCATGGAAGGAAATCAGGAAAGGTCAAGACAAGCGAAGGGGCTGATCGACCCAAAGTTGTTACTCGATTGTGCGAGCTTGGACGGGCTCAAGACGGTGAGCCCAGCGATCCCAGCCCACGACCCCACTTCGGGCTGCGGTGGGTCCGTCAAAGATTCCAAGGAGAGGACACATGGCTATCTACCAGACCGGTGGATATCGAGTGAAACCGTAAACAGATGATGACCATGACACCCATCTTCATGGCGACTCCCTTTCAACGAGCGCCCGGAGCCGTCCGAGCGCCTCATCCCACTGCTTTGAGATCCGCTCCAGGTGGTGCCGTGCCTCTTCCAGACGCCGTCGATCCAACTGCCAAACGCTCTCGCGCCCGCGCCGTGTGCTGCGCACCAGTCCCGCTTTCTCCATCACACGCAGATGTTTGGTGATCGCTTGACGAGTGACATTCGAGCCCGCGGTAAGCTTGGTGATGGACATCGGCCCGCCCCCACAGAGGCGGGAAACGAGCCGTAGACGGGTCTCGCCCCCCAGCGCTGCGAACAGCGGCGCCGAACCTAGCGGCCTTGCCCGGGCGCTCAAGCTATGCCGCCTGAGCAAGATACTCCTCGATCACTTTCACCATCACGCTCCAACCTCCCTCGTTCGCCGAAAACGCCTTCGCCCGTCGCGCCAGCGGGATTTGATCGAAGCCCGACTCAGTGACGGTCAGCAGGACGCCGTCCGCCACGTCCTCCAGCGAGAAGACGACGAGGGTCGTCGGCTCGGCGGAGTAATCGACGCCCCGCTCAACGGCGTTGGGATGCCACCGGAAGGAGAACAGCCGCTCGGGTTCCATCTGCTCGATAGTAATGTCGAACGGCAGTCCGTCGTATTGCTTCTGGGCCTGGGCCACCTCGGCATTCACCGCCGTTGGTGCAATCACTCCGCGCATCGATGCGCCTGGCACAAATGGGCCATCGAATTTCATTCCGAACCAGTTTCCGAACTTCAGTGGAATCAGCGAGTGCGCGCCAGACTCGTTTCCGTGGTGCATGCAATAGGATTTTCTTCTCTATGCGATCTGTACTCATAGGCAACCTCCTGGTTGCAGATTAGCAAGGTGGGGAGTAAAATGCAACCATTAAGTTGCAAAGAGTTTGCGGGATCTGCAATGCCACAATCCAGCTCCGACTGGCCTATCCGTAGCTCCCGGAGCTAATTCTCAGCCTTAGCCTTGCGATGGCGTCGATAAAAGGCAGCTACCTTCATTCGGTTCCCGCAGAGACTCATGCTGCACCAGCGACGTGCGTGGTTCTTGGTCGTATCATAGAAGTAGAGAACACAGGCCGGGTTGTCACATTTTTTGATGAGAGACCAATCGCCGTGAGAGAAGAGATCGGCGGCTGAATCGGCGACCGGTACCAGCAGGTGAATCGGTTCGTTGAATACCAAGCGGCGTTGCAGCTCCAACCGATCTTGGCCATGAGCCAGGACGGAATACCCGATGGGATGCCGGAGCAGCGCGTTAATCTGGCTGACGCTGCTTTCCGGCACCCTTTCCCGTCCCACAATACGCTCCACGGCCATCCGCAAACTCTCGCGAAAGGCCTTGGCGACTTCCAACGCGTCGGCCGCCTGAGCGCTCCCCTTCCAGCGCCTTAGCGCTTGTCTGGCCTGGTTGCGATTGAGCACCTTAGCCTCAAGCGACCACTCGACCCAATCGGGGAAACGTCGAAGCAGGTCCACCAACTGGCCATGCACAGCTATCCGGGTGTCGACAAAGTCCAGGCACAGACGCTCGCCGACAAAAAGAAAGCCGACTTTGCCTCCTCCGAGAATGGGTTGGCCTCCGATCCCCAACCATGCCCGCTCAGGCCCATTTTAACCTTCGAAAAATAGTTTGAGAAGTTAGCAACCTTTTTCTTCCGTAACTATCTAACGTTATGTTTAAAGGTTAGGAGATGATGAGAGCCGATTCCTTATCTGAAAGGATCCCGGACCTGCGTTGACTAGTGACACCGAATCACGCGAAAGGTAAGATCGTCGTCGACAGTTTGAGTCAAACCGCTAAGCGCAACAAACCTAAGTTAATTCAAAAGGAGCACACCATGGTTACGTATCACCGCAGCAATGTTGACGGACTGGAGGTTTTTTACCGTGAGGCAGGCCCGAAAGCCGCGTCACACCTTCTTCTTTTGCACGGTTTCCCGACATCCTCACACATGTTTCGCAACCTTATCCCCGCTGTGGCCGACCGCTACCATGTGGTCGCACCCGACCTTCCCGGGTTTGGCTTCTCGGATGCGCCGGATCGCAAGCGGTTCCGGTACACGTTCGACAACCTGGCCAAGGTTATCGACAATTTCACGCAAGGAATCGGTCTCGACCGCTTCGCCATCTACGTTTTCGATTACGGTGCGCCCGTCGGGTTCCGCCTGGCGCTGTCGCATCCCGAGCGAATCACCGCCCTCATTTCCCAGAACGGGAACGCCTACCTAGAGGGCCTCAGCGACGGCTGGAACCCGATCCAGAAGTACTGGAAGGAGCCAAGCGCCGAGAATCGCACAGCGCTGCGCCAATTCCTCACACCGGAAGCGACCAAATGGCAGTACCTCCATGGCGTCCAGGATGAGACGCTTGTGGGCCCTGAAGCCTACCAGCTCGATTCCGCACTTCTGGCTCGTCCGGGGAACGACGACATCCAACTCGATCTGTTCCTGGATTATGCGAGCAATATAGAGCTCTATCCCAGGTTCCAGGACTACTTTCGCACCAAGAAGCCACCACTGCTTGCGGTATGGGGCAAAAACGATCCGTTCTTTTTGCCCCCAGGCGCCGAAGCCTTTAGGCGCGACAATCCGAACGCAGAGGTGCGTTTCTACGATACGGGCCACTTTGCGCTCGAGACACATGCGCAGGAAATTACGGCTGCCATTCGCGATTTCCTAAGCCGCAAGGTGGCATCCAAGGCCAGCGCTGCGTAAGGGAAATCTGAATTTAGCTCAACGAAGGCCAAGTTTTTAGCCACGAAAGGACGGAAGGGAGAGAAACATGAAGAGACTAGAGGGAAAGACAGCAGTGGTTACCGGAGGTAGCAGCGGAATCGGATTGGCTACGGCCAAGCTCTTTCAGGAAGAAGGCGCCCGAGTAGCGATCTCCGGCCGCGACCCGAAGACACTCGACGCCGCCGTTAGGTTGCTGGGTGACGGCGTCCTGGCTGTTCGATCCGACGTCAGCAAACTGGATGACCTTGATATCTTCTACGAGACAGTCATCAAGAAGCTGGGTCGCATCGACGTTCTGTTCGTCAACGCGGGGATTGCCAAATTCGCTCCCGTCACGGAAACGACGGAAGGTCTCTATGACGCGACCTTTGACATCAATGTCAAAGGCGCTTTCTTCACCATCCAGAAAGCAATCTCTCGTCTAAACGACAACGCATCCATCATTTTGAACGCCTCCTTTGTCAATAAGGCCGGTCTACCGACCACAAGCGTCTACGCCGCGAGCAAGGCCGCCCTTCGCTCGTTTGCCAGGACCCTATCCGCTGAACTTGTGGGCCGAGGCATCCGCGTGAACGTAGTGAGCCCGGGGCCTATCTCGACTCCGATTTACGGAAAGCTTGGCTTGTCCAGGGAGGCTCTGGAAGGCTTCGCAGCGAACATTGGCGCGCAGGTGCCGATGAAACGGTTCGGCGCCCCCGAAGAAGTAGCCCATGCCGTTCTCTTTCTCGCGAGCAAGGATTCCTCCTACATCACGGGTGTTGAAGTCAACGTCGATGGAGGAATCGGTCAAGTATGAGCTGGTACAAGTCGAGGTGTTCGATATGACGGTCGGCAAACGAGCAGAGATCGTGACTATGGTCGCTATAGCCGTCAGGTTGGGGAGCGCAATGCAGAAGTTGAAGACCGCCGTGCCGTGGGTGGAATGGCGCACCCCGAAAGGCATGTCATCAGACCCGTAAGGAGGCTCTGAGATGAAGCTAGTTTCCGTCAGTGTAGGGCTTCCCCGCGCCGTAAGCTGGCAAGGCGGGACGGTTACAACAGGAATTTTCAAACAGCCCGTCGCCGGACGCATCAAAGTGCGCAGGCTCAACCTCGAGGGCGACAGGCAGGCCGACCTGTCCGTTCACGGAGGGCCGAGCAAAGCGGTGTATGCCTACCCCAGCGAGCACTACCCATTCTGGAGGGACCAGTTCCCGCATCTTGACATGCCCTGGGGGATGTTCGGCGAGAACGTCACTCTTGAAGGCCTTCTCGAACACCAGGTGAACATCGGCGACCGGCTCCGGATGGGTTCCGCGGAATTCATGGTAACCGAGCCGCGAATGCCTTGTTACAAGCTGGGCATCAAATTCGGACGAAAAGACATTATTCCGCGCTTCTTGGCAAGCCGCCGCTCCGGATTCTATCTCGCTGTGCTCGAGGAAGGCGAAGTAGGTGCGGGAGATCCTATTCGCATGCTCTCCAAAGCCGAACGCAGCGTTACGGTACCTGATATCGTCCGGATTTACGCCGACCGGAGTAACAGGAATCTTGACCTGATTCACCGCGCTATCCAAACCGAGGCCTTGCCCGACAGCTGGCGGGATTACTTCTCACGGCTGCTGCAGGAAGTGAAGGCTTAACGTCGGAGCTTCGAAGTCATCATTCATATCTCAACGCTACCAATGTATTCCAGGTGGGCGGCAGCTTGCTTTGTCCAGCGAAGCTGCATTTATGCGCGTGACTGCTTTTCGGTCAGCCGCTTTTCGATGCGCGCCCCCACATCCTCGTGTGTCAGGACTTCGCCGCGGTCGATTTGCGTCAACCCTTTGTGGACCTCATTGATAAACCATTCGTCGTAGTCTACGAAACGCTCTATGGCTTCCCTGGCCAGCCCCTCGGTGTCACATCGGCGCTCAGCCGCAATGCGGGCGAGCTTAGCCTCGACATCAGAGCTAAGGTGTGTACTTCCATGTCTCAAGTCTAGGCCGCGCTCCCCCTTCTGTTCAAATACCCTGGGTTGCCACACACAGCAGGATTCCTCGGCGAACATATCGCCGGTGAGGGCGTAGGCGCGTGCCCGCGATCCACCACAGGTTTCTCGGAATTCACAAACACCGCACTTGCCTTTCAGATTCGCAGTGTCTCGCAGCGAAACGAAGAGTGGAGACTGACAGTACAGGTCGGCCAGAGAGCGCTGGCGAACATTGCCGGCTGATATGGGCAGGAAGCCGCTGGGGAATACCTCACCCAGGTGGGAGATGAACACAAAGCCCTTACCGTCATTGATTCCTCGTGGCGCGCGGCCAATGCCGTCCGGCGAGCTGGTTTCGAACGTCGGCCCCGGCGTGCCGGGGCTGCCTTTTCGCTTCTCTTCCGTCCGGCGCTGGAGCAGGAAGCGGCGGTAATGCTGGGCTTCGGTAGTCTTGATATCGAACTTCACCCGCCGCGAAGCCTCGTAGAGTTTCTCGAAGACCTGCTCGAACTGTTCGCCCGAGATAAGATCGACACGCGAACCACGGCCGGTGGGCACCAGGAAGAAGACGCTCCAGAGCACGATATCAAGTTGCTCGAGCAACAGAATGATGGAGTCGAGGTATGGCAGATTGTGGCGGGTGATGGTGGTGTTAATCTGTACCGGGAGCCCGATCACGCGCGCCCAGCGCACGGCCCGCAAGGTCCACTCGCAGGAGCCCGGCACGCGCCGGAACGCATCGTGAATGTTGGCCGTCGGTCCGTCCAGGCTGAGGGCGAGGCGCGCCAAGCCGCAGTGTCTCAACCGCAGGATGGCTTCCTGCGTCAGCAGGGGCGTGGCGCTAGGAGTAAGCGAGGTGCGCACGCCTTGCCTGGTGGCGTGCTCCACCAGCTCGAAGATGTCCGGGCGCTTGAGAGGATCGCCACCGGTCAGCACGAATACCGGCACCTTGAGCGCGGCTACCTCATCGATGAGGCATTTGCCTTCGGCGGAGGTCAATTCGAGGGAGCTGCGAACCGGTCGGGCACAGGCACGGCAGTGCACGCAAGCCAGGTCACAGGCCTGCGTCGTCTCCCAGATCACGATGAATGGCCGTTGCTCAAAGTTCAGCGCAGGGTTCGAATTGTAACCCTGCGGCCTTGCCTGTTCCATGTTCCACTCCCCCACGTCCGCGCCGAGAAACAGCTTGAAAGAGTCGCCTCCAAGCCCGATATGACTAATGTCACGGCGCGCGAACCAAAGGCAGATTCCTCGCTCCGCTCAGCTTCGGTCCCTCGAAAGTGATGCAGGCTCTGAAGGGCCGTAGGGGTACGGCTTGCCGTACCCTGGGTCCGCGCCACTCCCAGGCAGAAGGGTACGGCAAGCCGTACCCCTACAGTCATCGCGGGTTAAGTCGTTCACCAGGTCGCCAGTCGCGACTTTCATCTCCATTGGTGGGCCGAAGGCCCATGTAGCACTCGGAATGACATGTCATCCTGAGCGCAACGAAGGATCTGCTTTTCTTTCGTGCCTCGTGAAGAATCACTCTTAAGTTTCATGGCTTCTTCGTCAGCGTGGCCTCACACGGATAGGTGATCCGTGTTCCCTCCACTCGGGCAAAGGGTGTGAGCTTATGTGCTTGTCGACGCGTCGCGCTCGTGATGTGGTCTACACGAACGCCGCGCACGAGCAGCGCATCGGCAATGAGGGAACGGTGGCACCGCCAGGGGACAGCTTCCGCGCACATTACGGCGATTTGCGTGCGTGATGCGAGCTCCATGAGCTTGGCGAGGCCGGCGGCGAACTCGGGCGTCTGCATATAGTCGGCAAACCCTCGAAATGAAGCATTGCGCCAGCCGGTGTTTGGCGAGTCAGGACGCGGATGGCGGAGGCCGCCGAGTTCCTGCAGATGAGCGTAGCGAATCTTCGCCTTGCTCAGGCTCTCGGGCAGTGCCTCGCGATTGAATTGAGGGTTGCGTCGCGAGCGGGGTACGGTGCGCACGTCGACCACCCGCTTCACGCCGTGCCCATGCAGGAGCTGAATGAAACTCTCCAGCGGGCGGGTGGAGTGGCCGATGGTCAGCACTACCGGTGGCGTGTTGGAACTGGTCTTGGTCACGAGTGGCTTCGCCCGGCGCGCTTCGGCTGGCGCTGGCTGACAAATGCCCTCAACCCTGCGAGCAGTGGTTCCACGTCCGCGCCATCCGCCTCCGCAGCTTCGGCGAGGCTCAAAGAACGAGGTGGTTCTTGGACTTGCGCGAGTGTCTTGAGGCCGGCGTGAATCAACAGGGACTTGGTTTCCGGGAAGCTGGTTACGTACCAGTAGAGCGGCAGCGCGGCGTCGATCTCGTCCGGACCGAGCCACGCCGGAATGGGGCGTTCGATAGTTATACCTAGGTTTAGAACTCCTATAGCAGGATAGCAGTCTGCGCAAGTCTAGGTAGGGTAGTGGGTTTTGCTCTCGGGTTAGTAAAATAATGCTTGCTAATAATTAAAACCTGCGCTACCCTTTCCCCATGG
>Ga0187846_10001966_pt1 | contig 11426 bp, 11 predicted proteins | sample TC_taG_FD_161473 | JGI IMG/M metagenome (GOLD analysis project Ga0187846, IMG submission 161473) | Biofilm microbial communities from the roof of an iron ore cave, State of Minas Gerais, Brazil - TC_06 Biofilm (v2) | ecosystem: Environmental > Terrestrial > Deep subsurface > Cave > Wall biofilm... | reverse complement strand
TGCGCTAGCAAATTCCGAAATTCGGCGTTTGATGCTCGCGTCGGATCTTCTCTGGTCGCGCGAGAATATCAAAACGTAAGCTAAGCGCGTTTTTGGCCCTAATATCCTGTAGTGCTCGTCGGCGCAAGCTCATTGGCGGAGCGGGAGGCGCACGATCCGGTGCCGTACGATGGCATCAAGGCGTGCACGGCGATGACTCGCGATTTCATGGGCACCAAACAGCTAATGCTGGCCGTTCTGGTAGACGCCTTGCAGTGCCTCCGGACCGGTGCGCGCGGCCGTGAGCACGCATGCCTGAACCAACCTGCGCATAGCTCGATAGCCTGCCGCTTTGTGGAGATGCCCGACCACGCTCCCATAGCAGAACTATCGTGCCCCCATGGCGGCATCTTCCTTCCCTTGGCAACCCGATCATTCGATCGGGCGCGGATTGCCGCCACTCAGAAATCAACAGCTATTCGGGGCATCGCCCGGTTCTTCCAAGCTATTCCCGGAAAACGATTAACGGCTTGATGACACCGTCCAACTTCTTGTCCATTACTTCGAAAGCCCGTTCGAGTTCATCGAAACGGAACGTGTGAGTAGTCATTTTCACCGGGTCGATACGTCCCGCTTGAAGAATCCGCAGCAGACGCTCCATCCGGAGCCGTCCGCCCGGGCAGAGTCCGGAGCGAATCGTCTTTTCCGCCATACCGACTCCCCAATCAAGCCGAGGTATGGGAACGAATTCTCCCTTGCCGTGATAGCCCGCATTCGAGATCGTGCCGCCGGGCCGCGTGACCCTGACAGCGTTCTGAAAGGCGTCGGCGCCTCCGACGGCCTCGATCGCGGATTCGACGCCCGCGCCGCCGGTGAGAGCCATGATTTGCTCGACCGGGTTTCCCGCGGTGTGATCCACGATCGCATCCGCCCCGTAATCGCGCGCCAACCGTTGGCGTGCCGGGACGGAATCAACTCCCAGAACCAGGCCGGCGCCGCGAAGCCTCGCACCCGCGACAGCCATCAGGCCGACAGGTCCAAGCGCAAAAACCGCGACGGCTCCGCCGATCGGAATGTCGGCGTTCTCGGCGGCCATGAATCCGGTTGACATCATGTCGCAGCAATAGACGGCGCTTTCGTCCACGACATCGTTGGGAATCAACGCCATGTTCGCGTCGGCGTCGTTGACGTGAAAATATTCGGCGAACACCCCGTCCTTTATATTTGCGAATTTCCATCCGCCTAACGGGCCGCCCGACTGCGAGGAGTGTCCGGCCTGGGAAGCGGGATTGCCCCACTCCGGCGTGATCGCGCCGACAACGACGCGGTCGCCGGGCTTGAAGAGCTTTACCTCGCTGCCGATTTCATGGACGACGCCGACGGCCTCGTGCCCGAGAGTTAAGTTCTCGCGTGGACCGATAGCGCCGTGGACGGTATGCGAATCCGAGGTGCATATCAGGGCCTTGGTGGTTTTGATGATCGCGTCGTTGGGCCCGGGCTTCGGCATCGGCTTATCGGCGAAGCCGACTCGGTCCAATCCTTTCATCACGAATGCCTTCATGATCGACCTCCCTCAGGGCCATGTCGTTCCGGCGGCATAGTCGCGAACTGGCGCGCATCATTCCAGCCGCTGAATCGCGGCGCGTTTGCTCGCCGTGCCGAACGCAATCCTTATATGTGTCGTTCCTTCAGATGTTCGAAAAAAAGGCGGGAAGCGGCCGAAGCCGCTCCCCGCTTTCACGAAACTAAACGTCGATATGGTAGAGCGCGACGGCGTTCTCGAACACGATCTTCCGCGTGACATCGTCGGGCACGCCCGCGAAGTCGCGCTCGACGACCCGGCGCGACTCGGGCCACGTCGAATCCGTATGCGGGAAGTCGGACGCCCACATGTAATTCGCCGGTCCGAACAACCTGTATGCGGCCGGTCCGACCGGATCATCCTGGAAGGTCGCGTAGAGCTGGCGCCGCATATAGTCGCTCGGTTTCATCGACAGCGGCTCTTCCATCATCGCCGCGAACTTTTCGAAGCCGTGGTCGAGGCGGTACATATAGTGGGGCAGCCAGCCGACGTCGTTCTCCGCCGAAACCAACTTCAGCTTGGGAAATCGTTCGAAGACGCCACCGAAAATTATCGACGTGAGCGAACGCTGGACCTCGTGAATCAGGTTCGCATAAAGCTCGGCCATCGGAACTTTGCGCTTGCCCGAATCGGCCAGACCCATCGCGTCGCTCAGTCCGCCCATATCGCTCTCCTTGCCCTTGCCGGTAATGACATGCAGCGAGAGCGGGAATTGATGCTCGGCAGCCGACTGCCAAAGCGGGTCGTACACGCGGCTGCTGTAGGGCTTGTCCTCCGGCGGCGAGCCCCAGATCATCGCGCCGCGCAGGCCCTTCTTCGCACAGCGCTCCAACTCCTTGACGCCCTGTGGAATATCTTCGAGCGAAATCAGCGCGGTGCCGACAAGGCGCCTGGGATTGTACGAACAGAACTCTGCGAGCCAGTCGTTGTAAGCGCTGAAGCATGCGCGCTGCAGGTCAGCGTCGCGCAGGCTGAAGAGCGGCATGCCGAGCGTGGTGTAGAGCACCTCGGCCTCGACGCCATCGACGTCCTGATCCTTGATACGCTCGGCGGGGTCCCATCCGCTCGGCCGCGCCGCCTCGTAGCCTCTCTTCATGTGCTCCTTCAGTTCTTCGCCGCTGCGGCCGGTGCCAAAGCCACCCGCCACAGGGAACGGACTAAGTCCCGGGCCGGTGAAGATAAGACCCTGGCCGTCGGACTTCGCGACCACGCGTGGAGCCTGGTCCCTGAACTTCTTATCGACGTGCTCGACCCAGAAATTCGCGGCCTCCATCACATGTGAATCCGCTGATATCAATCGAAATTGCGCCATAGTCGCCCCCTGATTTTGCACAGCCCTTAATTGACCGCGGCGCGCTCTTACTCTCGCTCTCTCCCGAGGGGAGAGCAATTGGATTTGGAGCCCTAACAGTTGCCTGAGCGCAGCACCTGGCCAGGCAGCGTGTCGCCCGCCCTGTCTTCGTCGTAAAGCGTCTGTCCGTTCACGATCACATGCTCGATGCCGTGCGCGGGCATTACGATCCTGCGTCCGCCACCCGGCAGGTCGTTGCGCATCTCACCGCGCCTGGCCGAGCCAATAGTGGTGTAATCGAAAACGACGGCATCCGCCGCCATTCCCGGCAGGAGACGCCCACGGTTCTTGATTCCGAAGTAATCCGCCGGCTCCGAGGTTATCCGTTTGATCGCGCGCTCGAGGCTCATCACTTGCCGGTCGCGCACCCAGGTGCCGAGCAGGTAGGTGCAATAACCCGCGTCGCACAACATGTCGACATGTGCGCCGCCATCCGACAGCCCGACCATCACCCGGGAATCGGTGATCAACTCCCGTATGCGCTCCTCGTTCGCGTTAAACAGCGCCATCGTGTACTGGATTTGCAGGTCGTCCTCCAGCGCGAGATCCAGGAACGTATCGACGCCGTCCTTGCCGCGCTGCTTCGCAATCTCGGCGACCGTCATGCCTTCGAGCGGCTTCATCGCAGGGTTGATAACTTCCTTCAGCTCGAGCCGTTCCCATTTGCCGCTGAAGACGGCTGGCCGCTCGAGTTCCTTGCGGAACGCGTTGCGGAAACTCGCATCGCGGTAGACCTTTATCTGTGCTTCCTTGGGCTGGTTGAAAACCGGATTCCAGCACGGCAGGTTCGCGAAGATAAACGGGTTACGCAGATCGATCTGGATTATCAGCGGACGGCATGTTACCTGCGGGACGCCGCCACGCCGGATAAGCGGTTCGGCCTTGCGCAGCGTCTCCAGACACGCCTCGGGCCGGTCGTCGCGATTCAAGACGGCGAGCCACGTCACCGGGCGACCGCTCTCCGTCAGAAGGAAATCGAGGAATTCGTATTCTTCGTCGTCCAGCACCGAGACCGATTTGGTCAACGCAAGCTCCATCGCGCCCCTGCCAAGTTCCCTGAGCGCGTTGGCGTACGCCTTATACTCATCGCGGTTCGCGTTACGGCATGCGAGGGGCCGTCCCTTGTAGCCGATATGCTGCGCCACCGCAGTGGTCGTGAAACCGAACGCACCGGCGGCGACCGCTTCCTTGATCAGCGCCTTTATCTGCGCGGTCTCCTCACTGGTGGCCGCGCGTTCCATCGACTCCTCGCCCATTACGAAATGGCGGAACGGGGTGAGCGGCGCCATGAAGCCGAGGTTGATACCCGAGCCGCGGCGCTGAGCCGCGTCAAGGTACTGCGGAAACGTCTCCCATTCCCAGGTGATTCCCTTGCCCAACACCTCGAACGGGATCCCCTCGACGTTGACCAGGTCCCACGCCGCTATCTCGCGTACCGCCGGACGGCATGGCGCGATCCCCACGCCGCAGTTACCCATGATCACCGAGGTTACGCCGTGCCAGGACGACGACGTGATGTACGGGTCCCAGCAGATTTGGGCGTCGTAATGGGTGTGCGGGTCGATGAAGCCGGGCGCGATGACCAGGTCGGAGGCGTCGATAACTTTCTTCGCGCCCCCGGCGGTCTCGCCAATTTCAACGATCCGGCCGTCGGCGATCGCGACATCCGCGCGACGCGACGGTCCGCCCGTACCATCGACAACTGTTCCGTTTCTGATCAGCAGATCATACGACATAAGTGGGTTCCTCCCTTTGGCGCCGGGTCAAGCCTCTCGGGTCGACGGCTTCAATTGCGAGGCTTGTAAGGCCGTACACGCGAGATGACGCGACCCTTGTCAGGCGGAAGCGCTGGCGCTCCCCAGCTTCCGCTCGCGCGGCGTGTCGAGATCACGCTGCTCGCGCTGCCTCCTGATGGCATCCTTCGCCATGCAGATGCCCATCGAGGCGGTCCACAAAAAAATAGGTTCCGAACAGGGCCCAGAACGAAATGGCGCCATTCCACGCCAGCGGACCCGTCTTGAAGAATGGCATCGCGGTGAGCGGAACAAAGCTGATGCCCGTGAAGATCGCCCAGCAACTAACCCAACGCGGGAATACCGGACGCGCACTCTTATCGGTCAGGCCGACCAGACCGGCGGCGATGGCCTGCACGGAGGTGACGGCGTAGGTGATGTTAAATAAGATAAAGCCCAGGTCGTTCAGCATCCGGACGGCGCTCGGATCGATCTCCGGCCGGAACGCCGCAGCCGCCCATATCGCGGGGCAAAACATCAAGGCCCAGGCGGTAAGCGCGCCGCCGATCACCTGGATGATCGTCAAGACGGGGCTCGACCCTTCGATTCGCCACATGACTATGGCGAGCTGGGCCGTCCATGGGATCCACAGGACGCCGACCAGCGCGGCCATGCTGTTGCCGAACAGGATCGCGTTGTGATGCAGCGCAAAGTGCGTGGCGAGTTCTTGCGCGCTCAGGCTGGGCGAGGCAGGCGGCAGGTTGTGTCCGAGCCACGCCCAGAAAATTGTATAGGAAATCTCGAACGCGAAACCGCACTGCGCGGCGAGCAACTGGTATTTAAGGTTTTCTTTGGTCGTCACCATTACCCCCCGTCGTGTTATGGGATGTCTCCGCGAACGCGATCGAACTGCCATTCCTGATATCTACTTGAGCGGTCGCGGATGGCGCCCTGCGTTCCCTGCACCTGGAGGCGAATCGCCAGAGCGGAAGATTTGTTAATTCCGCTTGCAATCTAAGCTAATAGAGCGCCGCTCCCTCGTCAGTCAAGCCGAGCGGAAAAATCAACGTTTACCGGCGCAGTTAGTCCGCGATCGCCTCGCCTATTTCTGCTTGTCGCTGACGAAGAACTCGCCGGCCGCCAACCCCTCCAGCGCGCGACCGAGGCCAGGATTATCGAGCAAATTCGACGATACTGATCGAAGCGGTTGCGCGTGCAATCCGTCGCGAGATGGGGCTAGTTTGAGCCTCACGCTTGCAAGAGCGTGGCTTGATGAGGCTTTTTTTGGGAGAGGCTAAATGATTCCGTTTGCCGGTAGCCCGCTTAACCGCGCGACCGAAAAGCGTACCGATCCTGACTGGATCGAATCTAAACGGCGCGACCCCTCGTCGCTTGTACTCCCGATCTGGCGCCTCGAGCCGTTTCTTCTCGGATCAGAAAAGTCGGCCCCTCCGGCCGAGCTTGGTCTGTTGCGGCCAGTAATTGCGGACTCGCTCGCGGGTGCGGAAGCCCTATGCATCTTTCTGGGAGTCGATGGTGACAGGGCGGTTTTCGCACTCGATGTTTCCGAAGTCGGCAACCCCGCGAACGAGGGAGCGCTCGCAGGACTCGGCTATTTCCGCGACGCGCGGGCGGCCGCACAAATCGTCTCCATCAAAGACAGCGCAATCATTGCGCAGGCCAAGGCCCTGATCGATTGGCACCAGCGGCACGGCTTCTGTCCGCGCTGTGGCTCGCCAACCAGGATGCTTGATGCGGGTTACCGGCGGCTGTGTGGCAAATGCAACGCGGAGCATTTTCCGCGCGTCGATCCGGTGGTCATCATGCTCGCGACCGACGGTGACTCGTGCCTGGTGGGCCGGGGCAAGCAGTTTCCGCCGGGTATGTTCTCCGCGCTGGCCGGCTTCATCGAGCCGGGGGAAACCATCGAGGAAGCGGTGCGGCGCGAACTGATGGAGGAAGCTTCGGTGAAAGTGGGCGAGGTAACTTACTACGCGACGCAGCCTTGGCCATTTCCGTCCTCTCTGATGATCGGATGTTTCGCGAAGGCCAAAAGCCGCGACGTGAAGGTGGACGAGAATGAACTCGCCGAGGTCCGCTGGCTAGAGCGCGGCCTCGCCCGCGAGCTGATAGCGGGAAAGCAAATGGACGGCATACGGGTGCCGCCATCGATCGCAATCGCCTATCATCTCATCAGGGCGTGGGCTCTGGGCGAGAACTGACGGCAATGTGCAGTCTACACCGCCAGCCCTGGTGTGAACCCAGCTCGAGGGTGACCTCTCAGGTCAAGGCTATAGATCAGCCGCGCTCAGTCAGCGGTGGCTCGCCTCCAGTGAGTTGGGATCGAAGATTGAGGCCACATGAGGTGCCGTGAGGTTGGGAAAGCCCCCTCCATAGATTGCAAAGAGAGTAGCGCGTCGATTCCGCAAGTCCATCGCGGCTACGCCTTGAGTGTGACTGGCGTGAATGCCCTGGTTGATCCTTCGTAAGGCCGGCTCCTTCAGATCCTCGCTCCACGCCTCGGAGAACTGAAATATCTTCCAGACGCGCTGCGTGTGGTCGAAGATAATCAGGTAGGCACAATCCCAGTTCTGAACGTCCAGGAGTTCTATGGCGCTGCTGTAGGGATGCCCGCTCCGTATCGGTATGCGCTCGACTACTGCGTATCTGCGCATGGTCCAGCGATCGTCGGGAATGGTTCCATTGGGCCCGAAGTAATGCGCGTTGTCGTACTTCGAATTCATCACGGCCAGGGCATCCTTCCAGCCCAGGAATTTCCAGTGCCACTCGAGCACGCGGCCGGAGAAGCCGAAAAAATCCTCCAGGGTTAAATCGGTGCCCAGAACCGAGTCCGACTTGACCTCGACCGAGATGCGGCGGACGTGCCTGAGGTTGGGGATATAAGCCCAGGCGTCGTCGGCCCGCAGCGGATCGTTGTAGCGGTAAATGATGAACGCCGCGCCGCGTATGTCGAAGGGATCGAAGAAGCCGAGGAAATCCTTGAACTCGAACTGACTGGCGTCCGGCACGGGAAGCACCCCGTGCTGGTCGTTCATCAGTTGTGCGAGGTGGTTGAAGTAGACTCGTTGGTAGGTGGACTGAAGCATCCGCGGGAAGGTTCCCCCGCCCGCGAACATCGTGGCGGTCTCGGCGGTGGTGGGCAGCGGAACGTTGAAGCCAGTGCCGGTGTCCCAGTTCGTCGGCGGCTTTTCGATCTTGACTGCCGAGTGTGTACCGCCGAAGCTCACCCAGATCCAGGGCACGCTGTATGCGGCGAAGCCAAAGTTTTGCCATCGGTATTCGAAATCCCACGCCGCTTCGATTCCCGCCAGTGGGTCCGACGAGCTCGTCTCGGAAAGCATAAAAGGTTGGCCGCAGATGTAGTTCTGCAGATCGCCGGCAGGACCGAGCCGCACCTGGCTCACGTATTTCTCGGTGCACTCCATGAAGTCCATGCGCGGCGTATGATCTTGCGGGGCGCCGATTTCCATCCGAACGTCGGGGAAGTCCAGTTGCCCGAGGTATCCGGGCGGCACGAACGGACGCATCCGTTCGATGTCTTTCCGGGTCAGGACGTCGCCAGGCTTGAAGGATGGCTCGGCCTGGGCATATTTGGCCAGCCAGGCGGTGTAGTCCGCCCGCGCCGGGAGGTCCTGCGCAGTCGCGACACCGCTCAGACGCAACGCCGATAGCAGGCCCACGGCCAGGACGACCGATGTCCGCCAGCACGTGGCCCCCGCCTTACAACTCCGTTTCACCGCGATTTCCATAAACTCCTGCTTCAAACTAGAATTGTCTGAACGCGCCGCCGCAAAATGCGATTGATCATCCTAGATCGACTCCAAAGACCTCACCTGTCGATAGCTACTCGGCAATCAGGTCATCGGAACGAAGTCGTACTTTCCGGCTTGCAGCACTAGAAATACTGCCGACTCTGTGCCGGCGTTGGTTACCAGATGCGGCCGGCCCGGCGCCACTGAATACGTCTCACACCAGGCGAGTCGGATGTCTTCTTTCGGGTCACGCAGGAATATTCGTACCTGCCCTTGTAGAACGTAGAAGGTGTCCCGGACATTATTATGATAGTGCCATGGAACTTTTTGTGTTGGGCTGATTTGCAATTCGCTGATTCGAAAGTCGGGTCTCTCCGCGTGGTAGGTCTGTCGTTCGACTTCCGCTCCGAGACGTGCGTCGGCCTCTTCGCGCGTCAGGGTGGTTGGGCCTTTGACTGGAACCATCGCTCTTCCTCTATTCTCGGCGCACTCAGCAGTCTACAGTATGCCGTAAAACTTGCGTGCGTTCACGCACAGCACCTTTTCCACCGACTCGGTCGGCAGCGAAGATAATCGTTCGCGCGCCTTGCGAACAGGGTCAACGAAGCCTTCGGCGTGCGGGTAATCCGAGCCGATGAAGAATTTGTCGTCGCCCGCGAACTGCACCATCAGCGGCAACATCCGTTCCTCGGGATCCGCACTGATCCAGATGTTGCGCGCGAAGTACTCGCTCGCAGGACGCTTCATGCCTGAGGTGTGTTTCATGTACTTGTAGCGGTAATCGAAACGTTCGAGCCACTCGCCTACCCAGCCCGAGGCCCCTTCGATCGTCGCAACCCGCAGCCGCGGAAACCGTTCGAAGACTCCGTCGTAGACCATCGTCGCAAGCGCAATCCGCGGGTCCTGGATCACGTTCATTGTCACCCACATGAAGCCCGGATCGCGATCGCGGAAATACTCGGCGCCCGGGTAATGAGCGTGGCCGACCAGGTGCAGCCCGACCGCGACCTCGAGGTCCTGCGCCGCGGCCCAGATCGGATCGTAAATCGGGTCGCCCAGGCTCCTGCCGTTGCAGGGCGCCGCTCCGACGAACGCTGCACGGCATCCGAGTTTCACGACCCGCTTCAGCTCGCCCACCGCCAAACCCGGATCGCGCAGCGAGATATGCGCGGCGGGAATCAGCCGATCCCTGTGGGAGGCGCAGATTTCAAAGGCCCAGGTGTTGTACGCGCGGCAGAGCGCATCCGCGAGCATCGGATCACTGACCGCGGCCTCCCACAACAGGCCGACCGTGGGATAGATGACCTGTGCGGCGAAACCTTCGCGGTCGAGAAATTTCACGCGCTCGTCCATGTCCTGCCATCGGGCGCTGTAGGGCAGATCGCGATCAAAGTTACTGAGATCGTGACCGCTCTCCTTCTGACCGTAGCCGCTAATCGCGCTCAGCAGTTCCTCGGCGTCAAGCAGCCGTAACGGTTTGTTATCGACTACCAGTCGGCGCCGGCCGGTAGCCGAATCCCTTTCCAGCTTGTAGGCGCGATCGCGAAAGCGCGGATCGATATACCGTTCGAAGAGATCCAACGGCTCAACAAAGTGGCTGTCCGCGTCGATGGCGAGCATGCGAGATCCTCCTCGATACAGTTTTCGGTTAGAGACCCATCGGCCGTGATCAGCCCCCGGCCGGTTTGGATGTCCACTCCGACGGGAACGCACGGCGCCGGTTGCGAGGCGCTGTTCCTTATTCGGCGTTGCAAACCGTAGGCTGAATCCTGTTTACTGGCAAGCGCCACGATGCGGGGCGCCTCCGCAACGCTCGGGGCAATCCTGGAGCGTACTTCCGCGCGACGCTTAAGCGCAGCCGCTTGCGCTGCCCGGCACTTCGCATTGACTGCAGTGGCCAACTGTTTGGCTGCTATCGACGCTGCGCTTGGCGGCTCAGGGAGCCTCCGAAAAAAAGCCCATCCACGCATCCGCGGCCACGGCAGCGTCCATGCGGGCGAGAGCTTTGAACCTGATGAAATGAAGAGCCGCCTGCGCAACAGACGCCGATCGTCTTTGAAGTGGCCCAGCCCCGTGTTGCAATGCATGCACAGGAAGCCACGTAACTCTGTCTCATGACAATGGTCCTGCGCTAAGACACGCTTGCCGTTTGGCGGCGAGTAGCAGATAGCGCAGCGAGTGAAAGGTGACTTTCGAGCAAAGCGTATCGCAGCGTTCAAACCTCTCCATAGAATTTCCGGGCTGCCGAACGACGCAGCGTATGCCGCGGAGCTGTTCAGACGCCGCTCACAACGGCATTCCGCGCTCTACGAGTGCGCGCTCGCTGCCCTTTGGATCGACCAAGCGATAGTAGGCACGTCTGCCTCCGCGACTTCCGCCGACACGATACAAAAGACCATGCGTCACGAACGGCTTAAGGTTTGGCAGCCACAGATCAGGCACCCTCCGGCGTGCGCCATCGAGAATCCAAGAGCCGGCCAAATCGGTCTCGGGCCCAAACTGACGAGCCAATTCAACGGAGGCCGCCGCGGCTGCCAACCAACCGTCATCTTTTATGGCCATCACGATTTCATATCCGGACGACTTCATGATCCCTCCTGCAACGGCTCCGCTTTCTAAATCGAACCCCGATCTTTCTTATACACTTTGGCGGATTGCAATACTTTCTGTTTGAAAGCCAACTCGTGCAAGTCTTGCGCTTCACGGCGTTGGCGCTGCGCCGCCTCGCGCCAGTGTTTGCTCAAAACAGTCGTACCGGGCGACGTCCTGCTTGTTCCCGTTGATCATGAACGGCCCGACTAAGACGCCTATCGGCGCGTTCTTCTTGAGGCAGTCCTTGTACCCTGAATACGCCTGCTCGGCCGTAGTGCCAGTCGGCAAGGTCAGATGGTTCGACTGGATTGTCTGATTGAAGCACGCCTGACGGGTGACGTCGTTCACTGCTCCCTCAATACAGTTACGGTAGGCGCCGAACGGCGGGTCCGTCGGCGGCGGCGAGCCCGAGCCCA
>Ga0187846_10001965_pt1 | contig 11427 bp, 9 predicted proteins | sample TC_taG_FD_161473 | JGI IMG/M metagenome (GOLD analysis project Ga0187846, IMG submission 161473) | Biofilm microbial communities from the roof of an iron ore cave, State of Minas Gerais, Brazil - TC_06 Biofilm (v2) | ecosystem: Environmental > Terrestrial > Deep subsurface > Cave > Wall biofilm ... | reverse complement strand
CATCCCGGTCGACCGAGTCTACGCCCCGAACCCGGCCGCCGAGGCAGTCGATCGCATCGGGTACCCCGGCCAGTTTCCGTACACCCGCGGCATTCACTCGACGATGTATCGCGGTCGATTGTGGTCGATGCGGATGTTCTCGGGCTTTGGCCGGCCCGAAGAGACCAACGCACGATTCCACTATCTGCTCAAGCACGGGGAATCCGGGCTCTCGATTGCGTTCGACGAGCCCACCCTCTACGGGATCGATGCGGACGATCCGGAAGCCTTCGGAGAGGTGGGCAAGTGCGGCGTGAACGTCTCCTCTCTTGACGACATGCAGCGACTGCTGCGAGGGATCCCTCTCGACCGGGTCACGACCAGCATGACCATCAATGGCCCGGCCAACATCGTCTGGGGGATGTTCGTCCTCACGGGCACCGCGATGGGGGTCCGACCTCACGCGCTGGGGGGGACGACGCAGAACGATATTCTCAAGGAGTACATCGCCCAAAAGGAGTTCCTCTATCCTCCTCGTCCGGCCCTGCGATTGGTCACGGACACCATCGCGTACGCGACTCGCCACATGGCCCGCTGGAACCCCGTGTCGATTTCCGGTTATCACATCCGGGAAGCCGGTTCGACCGCGGTGCAGGAACTGGCGTTCACGCTCGCCGATGGCTTCACCTACGTACGCGACGCCATGGATCGGGGAACGGCCGTCGACGATTTCGCTCCGCGGTTGTCCTTCTTTTTCAACTCCCACAACGACTTCTTCGAGGAGATCGCCAAGTTCCGCGCGGCCCGCCGACTCTGGGCGGAGGCAATGCGGGAGCGCTTCGGCGCGAAGAAGGATCGTTCCCTCTGGCTTCGGTTCCACACCCAAACGGCGGGCTGTTCCTGTACCGCGCAGCAACCCGAGCTCAACGTCGTCCGCACGACGATCCAGGCGTTGGCCGGCGTGCTCGGAGGCACGCAGTCGCTGCACACCAATTCGTACGACGAGGCCCTCCAGTTGCCCAGCGAGGACGCGGTCCGGATCGCGCTACGCACCCAGCAGATCCTTGCGCACGAAAGTGGGGTCGCCGACGCCGTCGATCCGTTGGGAGGGAGCTACTACGTCGAATGGCTCACCGAAGAAATGGAGCGAGAGGCGAAGCGTTACTTCGACCGGATCGACGAGCTCGGCGGCGTGATCCCCGCGATCGAGCGCGGATTCTTCCAACGCGAGATTCAGGAAGCCTCGTTCCGGTACCAGCGAGCGGTGGAATCCGGGGAGGAAAAGATCGTCGGGGTGAACGCCTACTCCGTCGATGAGCCGGTCAAGGTTCCTCGGCTGCGCATTTCGGAGCGCGCCCGGCTCTCGCAGGCTCGACGGTTGAAAACGCTGCGGGATCGTCGCGACACGTCGAAGCACGCCGCCGCGCTGGAGGCGCTCAAGAAGGCGGCGGAAACCGAGGACGTCAACACGATGCCCGCGGTCTTCCAAGCCTTGAAGGCCCGGGCGACGCTGGGCGAAATCGTTCGATCGTTCCAAGAAGTCTTCGGCGAGTATCGCGAACGCTCGCTGTATTGAGAAAGCATTCGGCTCGGTCGCCGGTGATCGTGGAGAGGCTTAAGGCCGGTCCGACTTGCCTAAGGTCGGATTTGGCGTGACCTCCCCACGGTATCGCGAAACGCTGGAGCACCTGTTCGAACTGCGCCGCTTCGGCATGCACCCCGGGCTCGACGTGATCCGCGCGATACTTCGGGCGCTGGACGACCCTCAGAAAGAGTTCCCCGCCATCCACGTGGCCGGCAGCAAGGGGAAGGGGTCGGTCTCGGCGATCGCCGCCGAGCTCCTTGGGGCCCATGGGCGACGCACCGGATTGTTCACCTCTCCACACCTTCAGAGCTACCGCGAGCGGATGCAGATCGATCGCCAACCGATCTCGCATCAACACGTGGTTGAGGGAGTCGAGCGGGTCGCCGCCATCGTGGAGGAGCTGCTCGGGCGCGGCCTCATCGATCGCCCGGCCACTTTCTTCGAGGTCACCACGGCGCTGGCCCTCGATTGGTTCGCACGGGAACGGGTCGACTGCGCGGTCATCGAGGTCGGGATCGGCGGGCGCCTCGACTCTACCAACGTGCTTCGGGCACCGGTAGGAATCATCACGACGATCGAGCTCGAGCACACGGAACTCCTGGGGTCCACCCTCGAGGCGATCGCTCGGGAAAAGGGTGGCATCCTCCAGCCCGGGATGCATGCGATGGTCGGTAGCCTACCCTCCTCGCCTCTCCGGGAGATCGACCGGATCGCCGGCCCTCTGGGAGTACCCGTGTGGAGACTGGGACGCGAGGTACGCGTCACCGAGCGATCGCTCTCCGCGAAAGGGCAGCGATTTTCGGTGAGCCTCCCGACGGGAATGATCGAGGGATTGGATCTCCCCTTGCAGGGGACGTTCCAACCTTCCAACGCTGCTCTCGCCCTGGCGGGCGTTGACCGCTTCGCCTCCGCAACGGGCCTTACCTTAGAGCCCCGAAAGCTCCGGATCGGGATGGCCCGCGTGCGCTGGAAGGGACGGCTGGAACTCGTGCGCCGGCGCCCGGATCTGATTCTCGACGTCGCCCACACTCCGGAAAGCGCGAAGGCGATCGCGGAAAGTCTGCTGGAGCTCCGGCCGTTCCTCGATGCCGCGGACAACGCCATCCTGTTCGGGTGCCTGGCCGACAAACGGGTCGAGCCGATGCTCGACGCCTATTCGACGCTGGCCCGCTCGCTCGTCGTAACGCCGATCGCCTCCTCCCGGTCGGCTAGCCCGTCCGATCTCGTCCGGGCCGGAGCGGGGAAGTTCGCCACCGTGGTCCGAGCCCGTTCCGCCGCCGAGGGATTGGCACTTGCGCGCGCCGCGACCAAGTCTTCCGGATTTACCCTCGTGGTCGGGAGCGACTATCTGGCCGGCGAAACACTGAACCACCTCGAGGGCAAGGACCCGGACGAACCCGACCTCTCCGATCCTGGCCAGCTTTCCCCCTCCCCCGTGAATTGGGAGCCGCCTCCAGTTCGCGAGCAGGTTCAGCATGGACCCTGATCCCGCGCAGTTTCCCTGGGAACGCGTGCTCGATCGTCTGTCGGCGTTCTACGATCGCGGCGACTGGAGAGTCCCCTATCTCCGGGATCACGCCGAGGACCCGTTCCAGGTGCTCATTGGAACGATTCTTTCGCAGCGGACCCGCGACGCCAACACGGAACGGGCCTCGGCCAAGCTCTTCGAGCGGTATCCCGACGCCACCTCCCTCGCCCGTGCGCGGTTGAATCGGATCGAGCCGTTGATTCACGAAACAGGATTCTACCACGTCAAGGCGCGAGCCATCCGATTGTGTGCTCGGGCCATCGAGCGCGACTTTCACGGCGTGGTCCCTCGCGAGGTGGACGAATTGCTCCAACTCCCCGGTGTCGGGCGGAAGACCGCGAACTGCGTGCTCGTTTTCGGATACGGGATTCCAGCCGTACCGGTCGATACGCACGTCCATCGGATCGCCAATCGATTGGGACTGATTCGAAGCCGCACCCCCGACGAAACCGAACGGCTGCTCCGGGAAGTCGTCGACCGCCGGTTCTGGATCCCGCTCAACCCGCTGTTGGTCCAGCATGGACAGAACGTCTGTCGCCCGCAACGGCCCCGTTGTTCCGAGTGTCCGATCCTCGAGGACTGCGCCACCGGGATCGCCTTGCGCGACGGTCGCGCACCGCCGCGGAAAGAGGACCGGCTCGCGCGAACGCGACGAAACCAACCATCGATCCCCCCGTGACCCGCCCTTTTCGAGGGAAGGGTTTTAGGGGGGGCCCGGCTCGGCGCGTCGCGCGATGGATGCTTCCGAATACGACCTAAAATTCTTCCATCGCGAAGGATTCCATCGGAGGGTCTGCCGCACCTGCGGCCACGCCTTCTGGACGCTCGGGGACGCGACGGAATGCGCCGAGGACCCCTGCAGTCCCTACTCGTTCATCGGTCATCCGGGATTCCGCCGACCGCTCGACGCCTCGGAGATGCGCGAAACTTTCCTACGGTTCTTCGAGGCTCGGGGGCACCAGCGGATCCGTCGTTATCCTACGGTGGCTCGGTGGCGCAACGATGTGTTCTTCACGCAAGCGAGCATCTACGACTTTCAACCGTGGGTGACGAGCGGAGCGGTCCCACCGCCCGCCAACCCGCTGACGATCAGCCAGCCGTGCGTGCGGTTCCTCGATATCGCGGAGGTCGGTCGAAGCGGTCGCCATTTCACGATGTTCGAAATGATGGCGCACCACGCCTTCAATCGCCCCGATCACGAGATCTACTTCAAGGAGCGATGCGCCGAGCTCTGCCACGAATTCGTCGTTTCGGAGTTGGGCGCGGACGCTCGGCGGTTGACGTACAAGGAAGAGGAATGGGAAGGCGGCGGGAACCTCGGGCCTTCCCTCAGCGTCGGTCTGATGGGCTTGGAGCTCGCGACGCTCGTGTTCATGGAGTACACCCGGGAGAACGGTGAGCTGAAACCGATGCCCCTTACGGTGGTCGATCCCGGGTACGGTTTGGAACGGCTCACCTGGATGTCGAAAGGAACCAAGACCGCGTACGAAGCCGTGTTCGGTGAACCGTACGACGAGCTTCGTCGGACGTTCTCCCCGGCCGACAGTGCGATCCTGGTCGATCACGCGCGAGCGCTCAACTTCGTTCTCACGGATGGCATCGTGCCGTCCAACGCCAAGGCCGGTTATTTCGCACGACTCTCGCTCCGACGAATGCTGAGGGTGCTCAGCAATGCATCCGAAGCGCCGTCGTTGACCGCCGTTTTGGATCGCGTAGGACGCGAGATCGCCCGAGATTACCCGGAGATCGGCGCCAATCGGGAGGATCTGCACCGAGTCGTGGAGGCCGAGGTGGAGCGATACCAGGAGGCGATCGAACGGGCGCGCTCGGTGATCCGCCGGCAAGAGGAGCGGGTCATGAAGGAGGGGGGACGAATCACCGAGGCCGATCTGCTCACCTGGTACGATTCCCTCGGCGTTCCTCCCGAAGTGGCCACGGCCGAGCTCCAGCGTCCGCCGCCGATTCCCGCGAATTTCTTCGCGCAAGTCGCGGAACGTCACGAGCACGACCGGCCCGAGACCGACTACACCGAGGGGACGCACGGGGCCCCGGAGGTCGACCCCACGGTTCCCGAGACACGGGTCGAGTACTTTCTCGATCCCTACACGCTGACCTTCGAGGGCCGAGTGCTCTGGGCGGAGGGTCCGTGGGCCGTCCTGGACCGGACGTACTTCTATCCGACCGGCGGGGGCCAGATCAGCGACACGGGAACGCTCGCCGATGTGCCCGTTGTCGACGTTCTACGATCCGTTCATTGGGTCCTGCACCGATTGGATCGGCCCGCGCCGTTCCGCGCCGGAGAGCGCGTTCGTGGCAAGATCGATGTCGGACGGCGCCGACAACTGATGCAACATCACACCGCGACCCATCTACTGAACGGAGCGCTCCGAGAGACGTTGGGCCCGCACATCTGGCAGGCCGGCGCGCACAAGGGGCTCGAAAGCGCCCGGATTGACATCACCCATTATCGGCCCTTGTCCCCGGATGAGCTGCGCCGGGTCGAGCGCCGTGTGAATGAGCTCGTTCGGGAGAACCGACCGGTCAAAAGCTACTTTGAGCTACGGACCGAGGCCGAACGCCGATTCGGCTTCTCCCTCTATCAGGGCGGCGCGGTCCCCGGACGTGAGCTTCGGATCGTAGAGATCGAGGGGTTCGACGTGGAAGCCTGCGGGGGAACGCATTGCACTCGCACGAGCGAGGTCGGTGCGGTAGTACTCCTCGGAACCGAACGGATTCAGGATGGGGTGATTCGCCTCAGCTACGCGGCGGGCGAGCGCGGGGTGGAAGTCGTCCATCAGTTCCACGAATGGCTGACGGATTCCGGGAGGAAGCTGGGCGTGCCGATCGAGCAGGTGCCGAAGGCGATCGACCACCTGATGTCCCAGCTCGAGACGGCTCGCCGAGGGGCCCGCCAGGCGACCCGGCAAGATCTTTCCGACCTGTCCGAACGTCTCCTGGCCGATCCCAATCACACTCTTTCGAAAGGCGATCTTACCGTAGTGATCGCCGAGGAATCGTTGGATCGGGCCGGACTCATGGAGCTCTCCCGCCAACTGACCAAAGTGCCGGGGCGCGTTGCCGTGCTCACGTCGACCAAAGAGGGTCGAGGAACCTTGTTCATCGGCTCGAGCGATGCCCATTCCCCCGCGGCCCCGATCCTCCATGCCGTCCTCCCGCTGTTCCAAGGACGGGGCGGCGGCGATCCGTCTGCGGCAACGGGGGTCGGGGAACCGGGAGAACCGTTGCGCGAGGCGGCGGCCGAAGCACGACGCCTGGCGTTCGAGCGCGGGCGATCCGGAGCGTCGACCTAGTCCTCTCTCTCGGCGAAAGGTTTACCTTCCCGTCCCGTCCATCTTCACAGCGGGACGTTCAGAGCCGGTAGCGACAGGGTTCGGAGTCGACCGTAGGGAACGCAATGGGAGGCGAGAACGGCGGCGCAACGGGGGGAGTTCCTCCCGAGATCCTGGCGTTCTTGAGCGGGCGAGGCGGTCGTTCCCTCATTGTAAAGGGCGGCGCGGGAACGGGGAAGACAACCTTCGGACTCGAGCTGCTGGAGAAGGTCGGAAAGCCGAATCAATCGTACTATCTCTCTACGCGTGTCGGCGACGAAGCTCTCTATCGGCAGTTCCCGTGGCTCAAAGCCTCCGAGATGCGGGCCCGGATCCTGGACTCCGGCAAGCTTTTCTTGGATGCCATCAACGCCCAAGGGAAGCCGTCGAAAGGCTCGGTTCCCGAGTCCGAGCAGAAGAAGATCCGGGCGGCCCGCGACATGCTCCGGACCATTGGGGAGGAACGAGGCCCGCCGACCCGTGTCGATCGAACGCATCTTCAGGCCCTGCTCAAGCGCGCCCCGATGCCGGAGGTCGAGAACGTCTACAACCGCATCGAATCGGTGCTACCGGAAAAATCGCTGCTCGTGATCGATTCGTTGGAAGGTGTGACCCACAAGTACGGTCTCGAGATGGAAGAGTTCGTCATGGCCCTTCAGAAGGACCTCGTCGAGGGCTCGAGCACCAACGTCGTGATGATCCTGGAGAAACCGGAGGCCGGTGGGATCGAGTACCTCGTCGACGGCCTCTTGTCGATCCAACGGGAAGAACTCGATGAGCGCAGGGTCCGTCACCTCCGGCTCGAGAAGCTCCGTGCGACGGCGATCAGCCGGCCGCGGTACGCCGTAACGCTCAACGGCGGACGTTTCGAGGCGTTGGGATTCTCCGTCAATAACCACGTCGGGCAGCCCCCGGCGCCGTGGAAGCCGGTTCCGGATCCGGAACGGTTCTACTCAACCGGCATCGACGACTTCGACCAACTGCTGGGCGGAGGTTTCCGACGTGGGAGCTTCAACGCCTTCGAGGTCGATGTCAACGTCGGCATCGACGATTACTATCTGCTGTTCACCCCCACGTTCCTTAATTTCCTGACCCAGGGCCGGGGGATCATCGCGGTTCTCGCGGCGGGCGAGTCCCACGAAAAACTTCGGGAGACGATCACGCGCCACACGCCTCCGAACGTCTTCGACATTCGCGTGCGGATCGCCGACTACGCGGCGAACGAGACCGAGGAGAGCTACGTGGTGCCCATGGGTCGGTACGGTCGGGAGGAAGCTCTCAAAGCCATGGCGACCGCCGAACGCGCGGCTCGCGGACCGGAGCAAAAACCGATCCTCGAGTACACCGCGTTCGACACCCTGGAGAGCCTGATGGGCGACCAGATTGCCATTCGAATGTACTTCAATGGCGTTGCCCGGACGAAGCTCGTTGGGAACCTCGGCATTGGGCTCCTAAAGCCCGGTCTCCTGGTCTCGAGCGAGATCCTCAACATGATGGACACGTACTTCCGTATCGTCAACATCGACAACGCGCCATGCCTCTACGGCATCCGGCCCCGGACCACGATCCATTCCATCTCGTACGACCCCGTCAAGGGACCGCCGCATGCCCGGCTGACGCCGATTGTTTAAGGCCGCCGAATCGCAGGGCTACGGGGGAAGCCCCAGGAAGATCGCCGCGAGTATCGTGAGCGCCGCGCCCGGGATCAGCACCATCGTCCAATCGTCGTCGAACCACGCAGATTTCTTCCGCTCGACGGCGATCGCTAACGTCGTGGCGAGTGCGGCGCCCAGGATCGCCGCTCCTGCGGACCAGCGACCGAACCCATAGAGGGTTGGGATCGAGAGCGCCAAATACAGAGCGATCGGGGCCGAAGGATAGTAGCGGTTCCACGCGTGGACCCGGCGGAGTTCCCCAATCAGGGGATCGACGAACGCCGCGCCGAGGATCACGGTCGTCGCGATCGGCGGTGGAAACGCGAGCAAGGCGACCGTGAGCGCGATCGCGTACCAAGCGAAGCTCGCCACACGACCTTCTTCGTACGGCCGGATCAACGGCGGCTTGAGCCCGACGGTATGTCGAAGGAGCTCGATCGTAAGCCCGATGGCTAACAGGAACAGGAGTACCGTGGTCGTCGACGCGATCACGAACGTGTCGCTCGGAAGAACGTAGTACAGGAGGACGAGGGCTCCCAGGACATGGATGGTCCGTCTCCACCAGAGATCCCGGTCCCCCGGGATCACGTCGCTCGCGGGTTCCCGGCCGGAGGCTCTTCTTCCCTCCGGGTCCGAAGGCAGGGTCACTTCTACGAGATTGGAACGAGGACTAAGGCGCTTTTCGACGCCACGGCCCCGGGCCGTTCAGGTTCGGGAACCTTTTTCGTTGCCCCGCCTTCGGTCGCGTCGTGAAGGTCGCCGTCCTGGTAGGCAGTCGATCGGACCTGGAAATCGCCGAGAAGGTTCGACAGCGCTTGACCGACTTCCGGGTCCCCTGTGAGGTTCACGTTGCCTCGGCCCACCGCAACCCCGACAAGGTGGATCGCCTCGTCGCGGATCCGGAAACGGACGTCTTCATCGCGATGGCCGGACTTTCCGCAGCACTTCCCGGAGCTGTCGCGGCCCGGACGCTCAAGCCAGTGATCGGGGTTCCGCTCCACCGGGGGCTGGGACTCGACAGCCTGCTTTCGGTGGTTCAAATGCCTCCCGGTGTCCCGGTGGCAGCGGTAGGACTCGATGCGGCGGAGAACGCCGCGCTCCTCGCGACGGCGATCCTGGCGTTGAAGCACCCCGAGCTCACGGAAGCGTTGATTCGGTATCGGGCGAAGTGGAAGGAGGAGTCGCCCCCCGCGCGAGACTCGGGTCGATGAACGACCCGGCCGAGTTCTGCCGCCAGGCCATCGATCACCTTCGGAACGACGTTCCCGGAACGGCGATCCTCGCGGCGAGCGGTGGCATCGATAGCACCGTTGCGGCCGTGGTGGCGACGCGGGCGCTCGGGACGCGGGTTCGGTGCCTGTTTGTCGATACCGGGCTCCTTCGTCAGGGCGAGGTCGACCGAGTTCGGACGAGCTTGGCGCGGGTCCGAGTCCCGGTCGAGGTCGTGTCGGCCGCGGACGAGTTCTTTTCGGATCTCGACGGGATCGCGGAACCCGAGGAGAAACGGCGCCGGATCGGGCGTCGGTTCATCCGGGTGTTCGAGCAGGAGGCCGACCGTTTTGGATCGGATCGGCTCATTCAGGGGACGATCGCGCCGGATTGGATCGAAAGCGGAGGCTCGATACGCGATACGATCAAAACACACCACAACGTGGGGGGGATCCCCGCGGATTCCCGATTGACGATCGTGGAACCGTTAAGAGATCTCTACAAGGACGAGGTTCGACAGCTCGCGCGTTTCCTCGACGTGCCGGAGCCGGATCGCCAGCCGTTCCCCGGCCCGGGACTCGCTGTTCGGGTCAATGGACCCGTTACCCCGGATCGCGTTCGACGGGCCCGTGTGGCCAACGCTATCGTCGAGGAAGAGGTGGAAAAGGCCGTGGCCGAGGGGACCCTCGCGCGCCCGTGGCAGTACTTCGCCGTGTTGTTGCCGGTTCGCACCGTCGGAGTGATCGGAGACAATCGGATCTACGGTGAGGCCGTGAGCGTCCGGATCGTCGAATCTTCTGATGCAATGACCGCCGGCGCGATGGCTCCGGGCCCTGAGCTACTCCGACGGATCGCCGAACGCGTCACGCGGGAACTTTCGGGCGAGATCGTCCGGGTGCTCTACGATGTGACCGATAAACCCCCCGCGACGATCGAATGGGAATAGGGCACGGGCGCTTCGCGCCAACCCTAAGCCCTCGCGTCGACTAGCACCGGCATGCTCCGGTGTCCTTTTTGTGCGGCGCCAGAGACCGATCGGTTGGACCTCGACGGTCAACGGATCTTGATCTTCCAATGTCTCTTCTCACCGGCCATTGATCCGGCGCTCAGCGACGAGCAGATCGCTCAGCATCTGACGGCGGTCTACGGTGGGCAGGGCGATGCCTACTTTCGCGGGGTTTGCGACGCGCTGCACGTTTACGTGACCAGAGGGCCGGGCGCACGCGCGACGCCGTCGCGGTCGTCCTACTGAACGAGCCGTCACCCGGCCGAGACCGATCGAATACGATTTGCACCCCGCGCGGCGGCATGCATGGGGCCGGACCCACGTCGCGCGCTCGAACGGGGATAAACTGCGGGATCCGGCCAGGGGTCCTTCGCATCGCGGCTTAGGGTGATTCAAGATAGGGAACGACGTGGCCCAGAACCGCCATCATCCGTCCCTCACGCGCGGCATCGACTCTCCGTTGGATCTCGGCGCATTTCTTTGGGGATCCCTTGTAAACCACGACATCATCGATTTTGACGTAGAAGTCGGGGTTAAGCTGCTCCTTGGAGAAGAGGGCACCATACGTGCTCCCCGCCAAAGGTCCCGTTCCTCCGACCTTTCGTGCGTCCACTTCGAACGTGGTCACCCACTGCGCCGGACCCTCCACCACGCTAAGGGCGCTCACGTCTTCGAGATCCTGGCTCCATAGAACCTTCCGGTGGAGCGGCGCGGGGTGACCCAACAGTACACAGCGTCGGTTCGTCAGGAGCCCCCGCCCGTGGGGAGAGGACCAATGATAGAGCACGACCTCGTCCGGTCGCAGCTCCCGTGGGGGGAGACCGAAGTGCGGTCCTACGGGCTCGTCGCTCGACACTAGACCGCCCATCCTAGATTCGTGGATATAGTCCCGGAGTGTCTCAATTTCGCCTGTAGGCACTCCCGATCCGTCAAGTCCGCACGTGGGGAGCGGCCGGTTTCTGCCGATTCACAAAGAGGGGAGGCGTCTAGCCCTTCAGAAACGTACTTCACGCTACGACGATGCGACGCGGCTGGACAGAATGGATCGTGGGGACGGTGCTGGCCATCACTGCCGTCTCATTCGCACCCGCGATGGCACTCGCCGGTTCGACTGCGGTCCCACCCCTGAGATGGAC
>Ga0187846_10001964_pt1 | contig 11427 bp, 4 predicted proteins | sample TC_taG_FD_161473 | JGI IMG/M metagenome (GOLD analysis project Ga0187846, IMG submission 161473) | Biofilm microbial communities from the roof of an iron ore cave, State of Minas Gerais, Brazil - TC_06 Biofilm (v2) | ecosystem: Environmental > Terrestrial > Deep subsurface > Cave > Wall biofilm ... | reverse complement strand
GGTTGTGACGGTGTTAAAAACCGTGCCGTTCCTCGTGCAGGATGGAATGCTCTACACTTTCCGCTTCCGTGTGATCGGGTCGCTGCTCCTGGGTAGAGCCTGGCCGGCGGCTCAGGTGGAGCCTTCGACCTGGATGCTAATGGTGACAGATACCGATCTACTATCGGGGTACGGTGGTTTGCGTATAGTCATACAAAGTGGAACGACGGCGGTCATTACCTCGTTTATGGAGTCCAGCTTGTGAGGCACCGGCGTGCAGGCGCAATAAGCATAGTGGTGGATGCGCTCGAGCAGTTCGGGATTGCTTACGATATCCACTTCTGGCTGCGGTGTTTAAGCTGGTTAGGACTCTTAAGTGGGGCCTTGTTGCTCTTGCGGGTCTCCGGTGGTTTTCCACCGCAGGCGTGGAATCTCCTGCTGCAGGCGGTTCCTCAAATCCCTCACTTACTCGGCATGCGGGGGCCTGTAATTATACTGTCCCTGGTGGCGCTCGTTGTGCTGTCACTGACATGGTTAGCCCTTTGGGTTATATTGCTATGGGTAAGTGTGGCTGTGGTGTGGCATTGGTGGCAGAAAACAGGCAGGGGCCCGATACTTCGCTGCCGCTCAGCACAAGTTTATCGCGCCCTGCATAAACAGCACAAGCGGCAGACTACCACGACTGGTTGGCAGTCCTCGCGCCACCTTACAGCAAACCGTGCTTGCAATCGCGTCTTCGGCCTGGAAGAAGCCTCCCTTGATCACTCTGAATACGCTGATACACAGAGAGCATCTGCTCCTACCCTTGTGAAATCTAAACGGATATCGGAGGTATCCGGAGGCCATGTAGGGATCGGGTGGGATGCCGGCATTGTACGTAGATTCAAGCCAAATGAGGATAGCCTGGCTGCCCTGCGCAGCACATGTACGCGCAATGGCCGCCTGTTGCCTTTCGACCTGTATATAGTGGCTGACGGTATGGGCGGGCATTCGCATGGACAGGAAGCAAGCCGCCTGGCTGTTCAATGCATGGTGCGAGGGGTCCTATCGAATATACTCTGTAGTGACCAGTTAGGCGGCGAGTTTCTTATAGAGACCCTCGTAGAGGGCGTACAATGGGCAAACCGGGCTGTGCATGAAAGCAGTCAAACGAACGGTATCGATATGGGCACAACGATCACATCCGCGTTGATCTTTGATGGTACTGCCTATATTGTCAATGTAGGTGATAGTCGTACGTATGTGTATAGCGCCAGCAAAGGACAGCTGTCACAGGTGACACGCGACCATTCCCTTGTGGCGCGCCTGGTCGAGGTTGGGGCTATTTCTCGCGAGCAGGTATATACGCACCCGGACCGCAACAAGGTATATCGCGGGCTAGGAGAAAAGGGCGAGGTGAAGGTGGACTGGTTTACCCTCCCCGTGCAGGAGGGAGATTATCTCTTACTCTGTTCAGATGGGTTGTGGGAGATGGTGCGCGACCAGGAAATCGAGTGCATCATGAAGCAAAGTGTGGGTGATCCGGCGCGGGCCAGCGCTGCTCTCGTCGAGTCTGCCCTGCGAGGCGGAGGGGCAGATAATATTAGCGTGATCGTGGCGCGTGCCGGGGGATGAGATTTGCACTCAACGATCTCAAACAACCAGCTGGCTGCACCTATTTCTAGAGCTTTAGTTGCTCTTCATCATCGTAATGGCTCACCCTAAAAAATCATCCAGTTTGCGATTGCGACTCAAAGGATCTAGCTTGCGCAAGGCCCGGCTCTCCAACTGGCGCACCGCCTCGTGGCTCAAACCAAGCTTCCGGCCAGCCTCGTGCAGGGTGTGTTCATGGCCACCGTCTAACCCATAGCGAAGTTGGATCACCCGGCGTTCGCGAGGCGTCAGGCTCGCCAGTAGCTCCCGGATCTGGGTTTCCAGGGTTTGTGAAATCACCACCCGTTCAGGCGAATACATCGCATCATCCTCCAAAAGGTCGCTCAGTGGAAGTTCGTCCTCCCCGACTTTGCGGCATATGTCCAGGCTGAGCGGCTGCTGGGTCTGTGTCATAATCAAAAGCTCAATTACCTGTTGGACACTCATATCCATATGTCCTGCCAGGTCTTCCAGTGTTGGTTCACCCTCCAGGCCTTGTTGCAATCGTCGTTGGGTACGTGTAAGCTGCTTCATCTTCTCCACTTTGTGAAGAGGCACACGGATGATACGTGCCTGCTCCATCAGTGCTCGCATGATGGACTGGCGAATCCACCAGGTAGCATATGTACTGAACTTATATCCTTTCCTATAGTCAAATTTTTCGACGGCATGGATCAGCCCGAGATTGCCCTCCTGGATCAGGTCCATCAGGTCCATCTCCAGGCCTCTATATCTTTTAGCAATGTGTATAACCAGGCGCAAGTTCGCTTCGATGAGCTGGCGCCTGGCCTTTTCTCCGTCCTCCATAAGTTCCTTGTGCCCTTGCACTTTGGGGTTTTCAGCCGCCGTCCGCCCACGTTCTATGCGCTGCGCCAGGTTTATGACCTCCTCCGCAGAAAGCAAGTCGACACGTGCAATCTCTTCACGATAGAGCTTTGCAGAGTCACTAGAAAGAAGACGAGCTGAAGAAAAACTGACACCTGTTCTTTCAACGAATTCGCCCTGCTGCTTCCCTGGCAGAAGGGTGACTGCATCTAATGTCTCAGGCCTTTCCTGTGTTTGTAGACTGCTACTCATGATGTACTTACTCCTCTAGTAATATCTTTTGTTTACCAGAATGAGTAGAGTGTACCTTGAAAATCTTCTCATCATCTCCCACGTTGCTCCCAGGTGCAGCCTGCGCACTCACCGTCGCTTCGCCCGGCCAGGTACATGTTTGTTTCGTCTTTCCTCCGCAGGCCGTAATAATAGAATAGAAATGAACACATTAAGCGAGTGATCAAAGGGAGCGTGGGGGCCTGATTATGGAGTTGAACACATGAAACCGGTAATAGAAAGTAGGGGCCGATTTATCGCGCCCACCGCCGATTCATCGGCCAGATGCACGGCCAGGTAGACCCAGATTCTTGTGTTCATCTGCATTATCGCTCCCTGGGGTAGGGAAAGCCTCATCCGGTCAGGGAATCTTATACCAGTCTTCTCATTATTCCGGAATTCCTGTCTTTGCACGAGTTCTTTTGAATTGACACACTTTGGTATAATAGTCAAGTCTTTGCCTGAACGCTAGCTTCCATTGGCTACGGTCGGCTATGGTATTCCTTCATGAATTTGGAGGCGATACACAAGGGAGAGGTGAGATGAATGGTAGCAAGATCACCTATCACCAGCAGGTCAGCTACTGCGGGAAACCCAACTGCCGTAGATGTCGTGAGGGCATAGGCCATGGCCCCTACTGGTACGCATACCAGACCGTCAATGGACGCACCATTCGCACCTACATAGGCAAACATCCTCCACCCGAAATGCGGGGTGCGATTGAAGAAGCGAGGGGATCTCTAACAGCTCCGGACCTCGCCGGTGTCGTGGTACGCCTTTATGTGCTGGGACAGTTTCGCCTGGAGTACAGGAATGAAAAACAGCAATGGCAGCCCGCCACAGACGCCGCGATGCAGCACCAGCGAGTCCGAGCCTTACTCCATTGCCTCATCAGCAGCCCTGGGCGCAAACTGGGCCGCGAACAGGCCATAGAAATGCTCTGGCCCGACCTGGATTTTGAGACGGCCACCCACCGCCTGGACCGTGCTGTGTACAGCCTGCGCCGCCTGTTCGAGCCAGGACGCAGCCGGCCAGCCACCTCGAACCTATTGTTTACCGAGCATCAGACGCTCCAGCTTGCTGACCAGGCACAGCTGTGGATTGATGCCGACGCTTTCGACTCTCTTCTCAGCCAGGCACGAGCCAGCAACGACCCTGGACAAACAGAGCAGCTACTTGAAGAGGCTATGCTGCTCTACAGCGGGGACTATTTGCCGGAAGAACGCGATATCCCCTGGATCCAGACACGACGGGAGGCACTGCAGCGTAGCTGGATTGGGCTGCTGCTTGAGCTGGCTGACCTGCGCATCGCGCGCGAAGCTCAGCCCGGTGCCATTGACACCTTAGATCGATTACTGGCGGTTGATCCTACCAACGAAGCCGCCGTACAGCGCCTCATCATCCTGCTTACGCAATCGGGTCGGCGTGCAGAAGCCATGCGCATCTACCAGCGCTTCGCCGCTGTACTCAGACAGGAGTATAAAATAGCGCCTCTGCCAGAGACGCGCACCCTCTATGAATCGGCGCGGCGCGGCGAAGATCCAATCGCTCGTATGCGAACAAACGTGTCCCCTGGCGTTTCGCTAGTGGATACCCAGGCAGCAGAGACGCAACCTGCCGATGCCCATACCTCTATGCAAGTTGGCCGTAGTAATCAGAGTCCTCTGGTGGGGCGCGAGAGTGAGCTGGAGATCCTACATCGACTGTTGCTTGCAGCCGAACAGGCGAGGCGCATGAAGCTGGCAGGGCAGAGGAAAGGGTCAAGCCTCGCTCTCGATACTCAGCGCCCTCCACAGTGTATCATCCTTATGGGGGATGTAGGTATCGGCAAAACGCGCCTTGCCGAGGAGACGGGGCGCGAGGCGAAGCGGCGCGGCTGGGCTGTGGCCTGGACCCGTGCCTATGCGCAGGAGAGCAGCATCCCCTATCACGTGTGGGTTGAGGCATTGCGTAAGGCCATGACCCAGGGCCTCTGGCAGCGACAGGAGATCTCGCGGCATCCCCTGACCTACCAGGCGCTCGGAGCCTTGTTACCAGAACTACATGACCTGTTGCCGCAGGTGGCGCCTCCTTCGACAACTCTGCCTGAACAGGAGCAATTGCTCCTGTGGGAGGCCACCCGCGCGCTACTCGCCACCATCAGTGAGGGGGCCCCCCTGTTTGTCGTACTGGATGATCTACAGTGGGCCGATAGTAGCAGTTGCGAGCTGCTTGCCTTCCTGGTGCGACAAATGCGCGGCCAACCTGTTATGATCGTAGGCACCTGCCGTGAGATCGAACTTCCCCCCAACCATGCCCTGCGCCGCGTCCTGGTTGACCTGCAGCGCGAACAGGCGGTTGAAACGCTTACCATCCATCGACTCACTGACGAGCAGATCCGCGCCCTGGTCTCACACCTGCCGGAGCCGATGGTGCAGCATATCCAGGTCCGTGCCGCCGGCAACCCCTTCTTCGCCGAAGAACTGGCACGCGGCGTTGGGTCCTCGCACTTCGTACCAGCACATAAGGCGCCTCCTGAAGGGGGGGCAGTTCGCGACACTGTTAGCTTAACCAGCCAGGTGCAAGGACCCACCTCCCTGCCCGACACCATCTCTGCCGTGCTCGACCTGCGCATGGGCAGGATCAGCAGCGCCTGCCAGCGCCTCCTGGTCAGGGCCGCCGTCCTGGGTGGTTCCTTCGAATTCAATACCATCCGCTCACTGGAAGCGGGTGGACCCGATGCCGGTGAAGATACCATCCTCGACCTGCTGGAGGAAGCTCTCCAAGCCGGGATGCTTACCGAAGAGGGCAGCGGCACGCGCATCACCTACCACTTCTGGCATCCCCTGTTAGTCAGTCACCTCTATGATGGCCTTTCAGCGGGCAGGCGTGCCAGCTTCCACCGCCGTGCCGCAGAAGTCCTGCAGCAAACATACCAGGGACGCGTGGAAGAAGGAGCGGCTGCCATCGCCTACCATCTTGTAAACGGTGGTGCTGAGTCGCCACAGATCGCTCACTTCGCAGAGATAGCGGGTGACCGCGCATATGCACTTTCGGCTTACCCCGAAGCAGAACGACATTATCGGCTTGCAGTTGAGCACATAAGAGCACTTCCAGAAGACGCCGGCAGGGAAGAACGGCTGCATTTAGCATACCTGCTGGAACGCCTGGGCGAGTGCACGATGATTCAAGGGAATTTTGAAGAAGCACGCCGCTTTTATGAACGGGTTCTAGAGGTAAGGAGTGATCAACAATCTTCTGAATCAACTGCCGAGCTTCAATACGAAGCTCAGCTTCAAGCCTTGCTGATAGGTGAAATTGGAAGGACATGGTACAGCATAGGTAATGATGCTCAGGCTCAGCAATGTTTTGAGCATGCTGAACAGGTCTTGCATGAGGCAAAGGTAAGCTCGGGTCCAGCATGGGCGAGATTACGCTTTCAACAGAGCAGTATTTACTGGCAGGAAGGTAACCATGAAGAAGCACTTCGTATGGCAGATGAAGCGCTGACTCTGTTTGAGGAGGTAATCGCTCAACCGCAGAAGCACTCAGAAGGAATTCATGCTCGCTTTACAGGAACAAGACGCATACTTGAGGGTGATCCAGTTGATTTAGGACGTACACATAGGTTGCTCGGCTTGATCGCAAACAGTGTTGGCCAGCCGGTGGAAGCGTTGGCTCACCTGAATGAAGCATTGACCTTATTTGAACAACATGACCGCCAGAGAGAGATTGCCTACGTTTGTTGCGACCTGGGTTATATTTATTTAAAGAAAGCTGAGCATACACCAGCACAGGCTGCCATGCGTCGCTCCCTCAGCCTTGCGGAAGCACTTGGTGATGTTCCGCTCGTGGCTATTGTTTTTTTCAATTTAGGAGAATTGGCGACACGTTTAGGTAATCTAGTTGAGGCGGAAACCTGGTACAAACGAAGTCTTACACTGGCCGAGCAGATTAATGACCAGGTATACATAAGCCTATGGAAAGCTGCATTGGCTCTTCTCCTCCAAAATCAAAATAAGATTTCCGAAGCGGCAGCATGCATCCGCCACTCCCTGGCAATTGGTCGGGCAATGAATATTGCTCCCTGCATTGGCCTCTCTCTGGTTACCCTGGGCAACATGCGGGTTATGCAGGCTCTTGCTTATGAAGAGCATACCAATAAACTGCCTAAGGCTGTTAGACGAGGTCGGGCGAATGCGCGTACGCATCTTCTTAGGAGTGCCAGGACGAATTTACAACGTGCTCTTACCTTTGAAGGCATAGAAGTCGAGACGAGAACCGAGGGGCAACTGACCCTGGCACAGGTCTCGCTGCTAGAGGGTGAACCGAAAATAGCACAGCGGCAAGCCATACAAGCGATGCATGAGGCAGGTCGCTACGAACTTACGTGGCTCTTTGCGCGTTCCCAACATATCCTGGGCAGTATCTTAGCAGCACAGGGCCAGCAGGAACAGGCAGAGGGGTATTTTGAACTGGCGATACAGACTTTTCGTGACAGTGGTATGCGCCTGGAATGGGCACGAACCTTGCAAAGCTATGGCATGACATTGTTAGAACAGGATAGTACAGGAGATGCCAGTTATGAACAGGGACTAACCTACCTGCAAGACGCGCGCCAGGTGTTTCAGGAATGCAATGCCACCTTTGATCTTCAGATGGTTGAGCGCATTCTCGCCAGGTATTCAAAGCCGGCCCTTACATCGACAGGCGAGAGCAGCGGGCAAACACGTTGATATGACTATCCTGGCTTAAATAGTTCGTGGCTGATCTTACAGGATATCCATCGAGGATATCCTGTTTTTCATATAGCACATCCAAAAAACTTGCGACGTCCATCCAAATCTAGGGCATCCATTCCAACATTCTAATAACCTGCGCCCCCAAAACATGGTGCTTATAGGACACATTTTTTTCTAAAAAAACATATAAGTAATACAAGATGTTAAATAGGGAGGCTTATTTATAGCCTCAAAGGGAAGGAGCATTCCGCATGGGTATAGCACTTCGCATGAGCAAAATGCAGGTCCTGGTCCTCGTACTTCTCATTCTATCCGTTATCGCTATCAGTCTCATCGTGCTTAACGCAGTCGTGCCCGGCCTGTGGCACACGCTTTTCTCAGCTAAAATTGCTGGTGTATCACGTCACTACTAAGACGATGAGTGCGTGCCATCACTCTGTATCGAAACGGAGTACGCTGTCATCCGTCCGCCTAGAAAGGACCTATTAGCATGTCCCATTACGATTGACTTCCTTTCAGAGCTGGCTTACTTATATTTAGATTCTTATGACCGCTGAAATGAGAGATGGTTGTATGAGCAAGGAAAGTTTGCTAACGACCAACATAAGGTAAATAAGCGGTCGGTTATGTCTATGAATGAGATAGTGACACATGTCCCATTATGATTGAGATTACAGGATACAAGCAGGCGCTCATCCGCCCGGATGAGCGTTTTGAATTGTTTTTAGCTACTTATCCTTACACAAACCCACGCAGTTCTATCAATGAATCATACCTTTCTCTTTTCAGATACAAGTGTTACAAGTGTTATAAGTGACGCAATCTACCTGGGACACAGCGGTGGCGATGGCCGTTGACGTCATGAGTGTATGTACGGTTTCCCTCAAGGTAGTGGCTGTCATTTGACAGGGGCGATATAATGACACCATCTGACACATCCATTCAACCTCATTTGATGCACGCAGTGCATGGTACTCCTCTTTTGGCGCTTGAGGATGTACCCAAAGGAGCCGCTGAGATGGACGAGAAGGTCATCTATCGCCAGCAGGTCAACTTCTGCGGAAAGCCTGGCTGTCGCAAGTGCCAGCAGGGAATAGGACATGGCCCCTACTGGTACTCCTACCAGGTTGTTAATGGGCGCACCGTCCGTACTTATATCGGTAAAAACCTTCCCGCAGGTGTGCAGCTTCCTTCCACACAAAAACCGTTTTCTACAATCACAGGCACTGCCGCGCTGCGATTGGCGGAGATGCGTAATGCACGTAAGTCATTGACCAGCGAAATTGATGAGTTGGATCGATTACTTGCGGCTGATCCTACCAATGAAGAGGCGGTACGACGGTTGATGGTGGCGCTGCTGCAATCCAAGCGGCGTGGGGAGGCGTTGCATGCCTACCAGCGGCTTGTTTCTGATTTGCGAGAAGGCTACAATAGAGAGCCTTCGGTGAAGACGAGGGCTGTGTATGAGGCGGTCCAACGGGGGGATGATGTATCGAGTATACAACAAGGTCGAGCACAGGGAGTAAGAAGAGAAGAGGGCGTTGAGGAGCTGTCGAGAACGCAACAAGGGGTACAGATTGGGCGCAGCAATCAGAGTCCGCTGGTGGGGCGCGAGCATGAATTGCATATGCTACGGCAATTGCTGATTACTACTGAAGAGTTCAGGCACCCACGCTTTATGGGCCGGCAAAAGGCGACGGGTATTGGCGCTGCCACGCTTTACACACAGCAGCCTCAGTGTATAGTGCTGATGGGCGAGGCGGGTATCGGGAAGACGCGCCTCGCTGAGGAGACGGCCCGTGAGGGGCAGCGGCGCGGATGGGCCGTGGTGTGGAGCCATGTCTACGCGCAGGAGAGCGGTATGCCGTACCGGCTCTGGATGGAGGCGCTTCGCAGAGTCATCGCCCAGGGTCTCTGGCGAGAACAAGATGTAGCTCAGCGCTCCCACATGTTTGAGCCGCTCGAAGCGCTGCTGCCGGAAATGCATGATTTATTTGTACGCGAGGGACAGAGTGAGGAAGCAGGAGGCGATAGGGCGCGCGATACATCTGGTCCCTACCCGGAGCAGTTGCGGCTGTGGGAAGCGGTGTATGAGTTCATGACGACGATTAGCACGAGGATACCTCTACTGATCGTGCTGGATGATGTACAATGGGCAGATGCAAGCAGTTGTGAGCTGTTCGGCTATCTTACTCGTCGCCTGCATGGCCACCCGATTGTGTTGTTGATGACCTGTCGCGAGAACGAACTCACCCCTAAACATACTCTGCGCTCGCTGCTGGCTCACATGCAGCGTGAACACGCGGTCGAGACCCTGCACGTCGAGCCGCTCACCGATTCCCAGGTTGGCACACTCGTAGCGACCGGGTTTAATGGGCCCACCCTGCCTGAGACAATGGTACGGCACATACAGGCACAGGCCGCTGGAAACCCGTTCTTCGCCGAAGAGCTGGCTCACTCATTCAAAATGGATGACTTCGCGTTGACGGCAATTCGTGGAGAAATGTCGCAATCACTACAATCAGAACGCGAGCAACCTTCAGTATTACCGGACACAATTACAGCTGCCCTCAACCAGCGCCTGAACGAGCTTAGCGAGGCATGCCAGCAGCTCCTGGGTAAAGCTGCTGTATTAGGAGGCTCTTTCGGATTTCCCTTGCTTGCCTCAATGGAGGCAAGAGGCGATGGTGGTGTTGGCTCTGACGAAGATCTGCTGCTCGACCTGCTCGAGGAGGCGCTGGGATCTGGCGTCTTGACGGAAGAGGGCGCTGGCACTCACATCATCTATCACTTCTGGCATCCATTATTAACCAGCCATCTCTACAATCGGCTTTCCGCAGCCAGGCGTGCCAGACTCCATCGGCGTGCAGCAGAAGTGCTACAGCAAGTTTACGCGACAAGAGAAGGTGAGCAGGCCGCCGCCATTACGCAGCATCTCGTTCAAGGAGGAGCTGAGGCAACGCAGATCGCTCGTTATGCGGAGCTAGCTGGAAATCATGCGTACTGGTTTTCGGCGTACCCTGAGGCGGAGCGTTTTTATCGCATAGCAGTGGAACGGTTGGATGTACCCGACGCAGGGAAAGCGAAAGATACCACACAGGTACAGCTAGGGCTGCACCTGGCTTTCCTGCTTGAACGATTAGCAGAATGCACCAGGATTCAGGGGAATTTCAAGGAGGCCCGCAACCTCTTTGAGCATGTACTGAAAGTGCGCAATGCCTCACGTGCTTTCGATTCGCCTGCCGGGGCTTATGAGGCACAACAGGAGGCGCAAATACAGGCCCTCTTATGGAGCGAGATTGGCTGGACCTGGCGCTTCACGGGCGACAATGCGCGTGCGCAGCAGTGCTGCGAGCTTGGCGGGCGAGTTCTACGAGACGCGGGGATTCTCACAGGCCCCGCGTGGGCGAGGCTGCGCTTTCAACAGAGCAGCCTCCACTGGCAGCAGGGCAACTATGAGGAGGCGCGTCGTGCGGCTCAGGAGGCCTTGAGATTATTTGAGGAGAGCCTTTCTCAAGGAGATACGACGGTGCCAGCAAAGGGCGACATGCCCGGCAATTCCAGCCTGACACGTATCAGACGTACCTTGCTAGGGGACCCGGTTGACCTTGGGCGCACATACACCTTGCTGGGCGCTATTGCCAGCGCCACCGGGCAACGTAGCGAGTCGTTGGAGTACGAGAATAAAGCACTGGCAATCTACGAGCTTTACGACCGCCAGCGCGAAATCGCCCATGTGTCCTGCAACATAGGCTATCTCCATTTGAAGAAGGCCGAGTATACGCTGGCTCAGGCCTTTCTGCGTCGCTCTTTCAGCCTCGCAGAGCGTATCGGCGATGTCCCATTGATGTCCGTGGTCTTTCACAACCTGGGCGAACTGGCCGCTGCATCAGGCGATCTACAGGAAGCCGTGACGTTCTACAAAAGGAGCCTTGAATTAGCCGAACAGGTAGAAGACCGCGAGTATATGAGTCTGTGGAATGCTGACCTGGCCAGTGTA
>Ga0187846_10001963_pt1 | contig 11433 bp, 2 predicted proteins | sample TC_taG_FD_161473 | JGI IMG/M metagenome (GOLD analysis project Ga0187846, IMG submission 161473) | Biofilm microbial communities from the roof of an iron ore cave, State of Minas Gerais, Brazil - TC_06 Biofilm (v2) | ecosystem: Environmental > Terrestrial > Deep subsurface > Cave > Wall biofilm ... | reverse complement strand
CAGAGCGCGCTCGAACTCTTGCACATCCAGCGTCCAGGATGCATCAGGGCGCTCTGCCTGCCACTGCAGGTCCTGCCTGGTGATGCGCAGGAAGGCAGCGGCGTCGGGGAAAGCGTGGCGCAATTTATGCACCGCGTTGCGCAGGTTGGTCAGCGCCTGCTCATCGGTCGAGTCGGGCCACAGGAGAAAGGCGAGGCGAGCGCGCGCCTGGGGCGCTGTGCGGTGCAGCGTGAGGTAGGCCAGCAGCGATTGCAGGCGCGGCGTGTCGATACTGGTGAGAGGTGTCTCGCCTGAGATCACGCGGAAATCACCCAGCAACGCGATATGCAGCGGTGGGACGGGAGGACGCTGCCCGCCTGCTGGAGCAGGCGTGGCAGAGAGAGGAGCCATTGGCGCACCAGCAGGGGTGGCACAGGCCTGGTGCAGGGCGGTAGCAAAGTCTTGCACGGAAGCGTAGCGCTGTGCCGGTTCTTTGGCCAGCGCGCGCAGCACGACCGCTTCGAGAGCCGGCGGGAGATCAGGCACCCGCTCGTGCAACGGCGGTGGGGGCAGCGACAGGTGCTGCATGGCGATCTCAAAGGGTGAGCCGTGAAAGGGGGGCGCGCCGCACAGCCATTCATAGACCACCACCGCCAGCGCGTACTGGTCGCTGGATGGTCGGGGCTGGCCGTGCAGTTGTTCGGGGGCCAGGTAAGGCGAGGTGCCGGCCAGAGGCTGTTCCATGGCTTCGGTGCTGGCCGAAAGCGTGTGTGGCGTGAGCAGAGCCAGTCCAAAATCGCTGAGCAAGACCTCAGAACGGGAACCGAGCAACATATTCTCCGGTTTGACATCGCGGTGGACCAGGCGCTGATCGTGGGCATACTGCAAGGCGGCAGCCACCTCTTTGACATAGCGCACCACCATCTGGAGTGGCACGCGCGCGGCCTTGGGGTGAAGTGCGCGCAGCGAGCCGCCGGGAGCATACTCCATCACCAGAAACGGCGTGCCATCCTGGAGCGCGAAATCGAAGATGCGCACAATGTGCGGGTGCGAGAGGCGCGCAAGGATTTGTGCTTCGCGTAGAAACTGCTGGGCATCCTCCTCGGGGAGCTGTGCGCGCAGAATCTTCACAGCCGCGTGGCTGTTCAGGTGGATATGCTGGCCCAGGTAGACCTCAGCGAATCCTCCTCGTCCCAACAGACGCATCAGGCGATAGTTGCCAAGCTGTTGACCCTCACGTCCGGCGCGGTCAGCCATAAGATAGTGATACCTTTCTTGTAGGTGAATGTGCAAGACCCGTAGGTACTGTTCGATGGAAGGATGCAAGCCATGTCTGCTGTCACCAGAAGTGTTGGTATAATCTCAGCCTGTATTGTACCACAACAAGACAGATTCTCCTGTGTTGGCTATAGAAGACATCCGTTCAAAAAGAGCCTGTTTGGCAACAATGATGAGGTAAGCTCTCAAAAAGAGCAAACGCCTGCTCATAACCCTGCTACAGTGCATCCATCGCACCGGCAACCCTTGCTTTGTTTGCGAAAGGGGGACTTACGTGCCTTCACCAGTTAATGGGGCTGTGCCTCCCTGCCAAATATGTGTGACACTGGGCCAAATATGTGTGACAATGAGCATACATGGTGATTGTCATAGATATTTGGCAGAAGCTCAGCAGTGTTGAGCGTGAGATAACACTTATCGTCACAGATTTCTGGCAGCTTTTTTCACAAATATTGGGCGAAACCAAACCAGGACAGAATCGGCAAGTTTCAAGCGCAGCGCTGGTAATAATCATTAACACTGAACACCCGTTTTTTCTGAACGGATGTCCGAAGTAGCCAGCACAACGGAAACGCCTTCGATGCGATCCGACTCATTGATGAGATGGAAGAGGATCTCGAGTGGGTGGAGGAGTCAAGCCCATCGATCCAGAAATTGCTGCAAGCCGTTCACGAATTCAACGTCTATATTACCACCAATCAAGCATTCCTGGTCAATTACGGAGATCGCTACCGCAATGGGGAGACGATTTCAACGGCCTTTGTCGAGTCAACAGTGAACGAAGTCATCAGCAAGCGCTTTGTGAAAAAGCAAAAGATGAGGTGGACAAAAGAAGGAGCCCATCATCTCTTGCAGGTCCGAGTCCACGTGCTCAACCAGACGCTGCGTGAGACCTTTTGTCGTTGGTATCCCCATTTGTCAGAAGCATCGTCCTCTCTTGAGCAGGCGATGGCTGGCTAGCCAGCACCCAGTTTGGAATGGACCCCATGATCTTCCATGAGGCAATGCCCCCCTCTCCGGTATGATTTATTCATGAGTCAATGCGTTCGCTGGATTTCATTGACATTCAACAGCGTTTGTACTGGCACAGCAGGTAGAATGTTTCTACTTCGCCCGCATCGTGCGGGAACCGGAACTCGATCTCCAGACGCGCCCCGCGTTTTCCGACCGGACCGAGCTCCGTCTCGAACAGCCCGTAATAGAGATCGGGCCACTCCTCGCTTCGCACACACGAGACTCGCGTTGGATGATCTTTTCGATGATGATCGCCGCAAGTGAATTCCAGTACGCGACAATCGGGCTCTCTCTCGCACTGGCACTGGCAATCGCCAGTTTTCGGACAATCGCACCTGTGCCCGCGCGCATGGAACAGCACAGCGATTCTTGTGATCGACACTTCGTCCGAGCCGGGCAGGAACGGGAACATCTTCCGCTCTATCCGAAGCCCGAGCCTCGCGTCGCGCTCTTTCTCTCGGAAGGAGTTTCGCAGCATTTGCCACCCATCCGGAAATTCATGGCGAACGTCGAAGAAGCACCAGCCCTCGCCTGGAAGATGCTTCCGCGCCGCGTCCATTGCTGCCTGGCGCAGCACTCCTCCACCTTCGCGCGACGTGTAGTTCAGGTTGACAATCACATCGCTCAAGGTGTCCATGTCGAAGTAATTGTTTTCGGGCGGCAGTTCGATCCTCCAATGGCTTACCGCGCCTTGATACTCGAACGGCAGATACCGCTCGTCATGGAAATTGAGTTCGAACATGCCAGAGTCGTTCTGTCCGCTCGACGTCGCTATGGCCTCTCTCGCCGCATAGGAGCGGACCATGCGAGGATCGTGCGGGCACGCTTCGTAATCGTTGCCCGATCCGCGTTCGCAACAGCAGCGGGTCGCCGGAAGCTCCAGCCGCGGATCGATGCGGGTCATGCTGCTTAGCAGCGTCGCACGGCAATGCACGCCGTTATATGGACCGGTGACACAAGGAATGGTCAACGTCACGTTCTTGATGCGGCGCATGTACTGGCCCGGATAATCGAGGTCGAACATCCATTCTGCAAGTTCGATCTCGCAACGGCCCGTTTCCTTGATCCGCAAAAACTCCATCGGGAAGTGGTACCGCAGCGAGAAGTGCTTGGTCAGTTCGTATTCGCGAACGTTTTCGTCTTGATACGCTTTCTCCATCTGTCGGAGGGAGAAGTCCAGGCGTTCGCCGGCCATGAGGCCCTCGTGCAGGTTGTCCCATATTTCTTCGGGTATGAACTGCCGCGTGGTGTGGCCTCGCTCAAAGTTGAACGCGCGCTGAGCCTCGTCCGCCGCGCGATGCGCCATCTCGTACATCTTGCGGTAGAGGGCCGAGGTTTCTCTTTGCAGGAACAGATACAGATCCGTCGCGGTGAATTTGTCGCGCAGGAACTCCAGCACTTCGGTCGCGTTCTCGATCTGCCGCTGTTGATTGTTCAGCTCCTGCAGCGCCTGATCTCTCCGCCTTTGCGCGCCGAGAATCTGAAGCTCGATCTGATGTATCTCAATCGGCAGCGTCTGCATCTGATGGAACCATTCGACGGCGCGGCGCTGCCAGCCGGCCTGCGTTAGATCGATGGATGCGGTCGCGCTCTGGATGTCGGCAACGGTCTGCATGATTTTGGCGATGGTGCCAAACATGAACGCCATCTTCTTGCCGGTCGGCAACGTGAGGAAAGACGACATCGCTCCCACGTTACTGTCCGGCAGGATATGGAAAAATTCGCCTATTCCTGAGACGATATTCGCTCCGGTGCGCGTCTGCATCGCGTTGTTGGCGAGATTCAGGTTCTGAATCTCATTGTTGATTAAGTCGTTCTGGTAAAGCGTAGTGTAGTAGAGCAGGTTTGTCTGATTGACATCCTTGGTCTGCTGCAGCGCCTGCACCTGCCAGTCAGCATCGCGCCACTGATCCTGGCGGACGCTGATGCCAAGCGTCAGCATATCCCGCTCCTGTCCGGCGTGAATGGAGGCCAGCGCTTCAGCATCGCCTTTTTCATACGCCGCCAACAGCGCGGCGCCGAGTTCGCGGACGCGCCCGACAATCTCGTGCGCCTTCTGGATCTGGAACACGAAACGATACGGACTGCTGCGATGGCACCACTCGGTTTCCTCGGCGCAGGATTCGGGAATCAAGCGCCAGCCATCGCGCAGCGGATCGTCGCCCCAATAGGGCATGTCGGGATCGGGCCGTCCATCGCGCAGACGGCGCGCGTCATAGCAGGTGCGGATCAAGCCCAAACGGTCGCCGATCAGGCTGTAGAGATCCATCAGCCGCGGGTTCAGCGGCGGATTGGCCGGAGTAAAGGCCGTAACCGAAGGCGGCGACGCTGGCTCTGGTAGCAGGATCGTCTGCGGAGTGCAACCGGTGATCCTCGCCACCGTATCGTAAATGAGCCTCGCCTGTTGAAACGCTTCAGGGGAGCGGCGGCGCCGCATCAGCGCGTCGCCCCAATCCACCAGCGTCTGGCAGTAATGCAGAACCACGGCGCGCTGGCGAGCGACCTCATCCGTGACCTTGGAGCTGTCGCAGCACGTGCTATTCGAATTGCCTCCGCGGCCCCGAGGCGTCGTGACCGCAGCCGCTACACTCGCATCTGTGGCCGCCGCGGACCGCATCACCACACCTGCCGGTTGCGGCGAAGTCGCGGGCGGCGGAACAGTGGTCGATTCGGCAACGCCGACCACAACGTCAGTAGCTGTTCCTCCTGTTTGCGTTCCTGTCGTACCCGTGGTTTGTCCGCTTGTGCCTGGGTCGCCTTCGTCGGGATTGCCATCGCAGACCATCCAGGTGCAGTCGCCGTTCAGCGGATCGAAGGCGCGCCGGTACCACTTGAGTGCGAGCTCGAAACTGCAGTGAGTCCGCAGTACTTCGGCTACGGCTATCGAGGGCGAAAACCACGATCCTGGGAACAGACGCGCGCCTGCGTCGTGAAAGGCGAAGAACGGATAGGAGAGCAGCCCGCCCAGATAAGGAGACGGATTTGGCAGCGCCGGAGGCTTGATGGCCTGCGGAGTCCCCACCGCTTCGTCCGATGGCAGATCGTAGCGGAAGCCCGCGGGCGAGGGATCCGCGGAATAGCCAGGAGGAACCGTCGCGCTTCCAGTCACCTGGAAGTAGAGCGAGTCTCCGCCTCGGCCCAGGATAACGAGATCGGCAAGCTCCGAGATCGCGACGTAATCGTCCGATTTGCGGGGCTGCCCGAATTGTCCATTGTGGACGCGGCACCACGCCAGGCGCACCGCCGGATTTGGCTGCCATTTCGCGAGCAGCGATGGCACCTGATCCTCCTCGTGCCATTCCGCCGATTGCTGCTGGAACGGATCGTAGAAGGAATCCTGGAATCCAAACTGATAGCTTCCCGCGAAGCTGATGTCGGGATTGCTTTGCGCGTCGGTCTGGTCCGTGTAGGTGTAATATTGCGTATCCACCAGCCAGAAATAGTATTCGTCGACCAACACGGGATGATCGCAGCCGCACTCACGGCAGCAGGCCGTGCGCGCTTCTTCGTGATATGGCTCGAATCCGAGCGAGGCCTGCGGCACTCCGGCCGCCGCCACCCGAAGGAAGCGCGTCCCGAGCTTCATCGCCGATTCCATCCATAGCGGCAGAGACACCGGTTGGGAGGTGCCATCCGCCGCCGCTTTTGCGAGCGCGGGTACAGTCTTGGAAGGACTGGGTGCGGTTCCCGTGGATCCTCCGCCTCCTCCAGTCGATCCGCTCGCCTGCGGCACAGCGGCGAGCCACGTTGACCGCGCGGCGTCTTCCGGACTGCCGAGCGTCGCGAGCCCCTCCCTTGTTGCCGATTGCGGCGGCGCGGTCAGCACCTCGAGCTCCGACAGAACCTTCTTTTGCAGCAACGGTGGCGCTTGCTCCAGCGGCTTGACGTCGTCCTCCCACCAATCCAGTCCACCGGGCGCAGCTAGCGTGAGCGTCGAGCAGCGCAATTCGGATTCGAGGAACCGGAACGCTTCGATACGGCGTGCCTTGCCGCGTTCCGTCCACTCGATATAGTTCTCGCGATAAAGCTCGCGGAGTCTGCAACGCTCCCAAATGCGGTACGTCTGGAAACGGCTGTCCCACAGGTTCACGAATGCACTGCTGACATTCCAGGTTGGTTCTAACCCGAGCCTACTCCGACCGATAAAGGTTTGTACCGCCGTAATCGCCTCCTCAATGCGGCTTGTCCTTTCACAGATGCCAGTCTGAACGTCGAGCAAGAGAAGGTCAGTGATCTCGTGAGGCTCTGTGGCAAACTGACCGGGTTGCCACGGAAGTATGACACGGTTCATTCGACACAAGTACTGGAGTAACGCATTGCGGCCCCTGTCGCGCAAGCCATCGTTAATGCGCTTGACATCTGCGTAGCGGCGAGGTTCCCCATTTTCAAAGCAACCATCATAGAGAAATGCCGAGAGATTCGCATTCCCGGTTTCCATTTCTCCAGGGATCAGTGAGCTCGGGTCATTAGAGGCCCACAGATCCGGGCGCGACGCATCAATATTCTTAGCCGCGAAGCCCGACAGCAAGGCTCGAATCCACACTTCTGCTCGCCAGACGCGGATGGCCCAGCGCTCGTCTTCCAGATCTGTGCTGGTGACACTGTAGCCCTGATAGTAGTGGGTAGTCAAATCAGCATGGTCAAGGTCGATGCCCACGTGACGGAGCAATTGTGCCGGATCATCCGGTTGCTTCTCAGCAGCTTCTTCGAAGACCAGCCAGAGGGGATGCTCACGCGCACGTTGCGTTTCCTTACGCATCTGGACATAGTCGAAGATGCGCTCCCACCAGTCAAAGAGCGCCTGTCGCCGCTGGATGGAGGGCTGCACACGCTGGTCCTCTGACGGCGAATACGCGTGGTAGTTGTCGAGCAGCGGCAGGAAATTGAAGTTGAAGTAGGCATAATGCGTACCGAAGCCGGAATTCTGCCCATCCCGATAGTACGATGTTCCCTGGAACAGATCGGGATGAGCCAGCATGTAGCCAATCTCGGACTGCCCATACTCAGTAATGGGTTTCGCAGAGAGACCGAAGCGGTGTGCGAAGAGCAAGGCTTTGAAGGCGCGTTGATACGTCCGCCGCATATCGCGCAGCGTGCTGGTGAAATGCAGGCTCATGAACGTCTCGCCCGCGCCACTTCTGTCAATTTTGGCTCCCAGTGGTGCATCCTGCTCATCACGGTACAGTCGGTCAAGAGGAATGGTAACGAGATGATCTTCGCTGTCTGGTCCGCAATACTTCACCTGGAAGCCGGTGTGCTGCGGGCAGGTCTCCTCCTGAGTGAAGACCGCCTCTGGCTGCGTGAACTCGACAGTAATCTGGTAAGCTCCACTTCTGAGTGCGAGCGGGGCAGCGTGAGTGACTGGAGCCTGCGCGTTGGGCCAGTGATGAGCCAGCACAACCCAGGTTTTCTGCCCCCGTTTCAGTGTGACACACCATCGTCGCCGTTCTGCGGCCTCAAAATCGGGCCTTTCTCCTTCCGGTGTTGGTGAACCGGCGTAGAATTCATACGAGCCTTCGTGCTCGACGAGCAAGATGCCCCGCCAACACACACTGAAGCCTTGTGGGCCACCGAGCGGCTCTCCGTTCTGCGCCTTCATGGCAAAACCATTGCGAATACCCGCGAAGCGTGCCTGCGCGGGCGAGAGCGTCAGGTCCATCGCCGGTAAGACGGTTGGCACCGGAATATTCCAGCGATTCTTTTCATGTCCGAAGGCACTCATCGGCCCTCGCACCTCGTTCCAGACAAGAGTACCGCCTTCAGGCGTAAACTCGCCGAGCAGTCCGGTTCCTGTCAGGCCAAGCAGAGCTGCAAAGGCACCGCCATTCGGCGGCAGCGGCCAGGTGACAGGCGGTATCTGCCCTCCATCTGTCTCCCACGGACTTGCGGCACGATTTTCGTCGGCAAAGAGGTGTTGGAGCAAACGCCAGGCGAGTTTGACACCATCGGGATGTTCCTGCCCGGTAGCGGCAGCCACGTGATGTGCCAGATGCTCGGCGATGACGAGACTGCGAGTGTGACAGCGTGCGAATTCGTGCCGGAAGAAGGCCCAACGCTTCTCTTCGTCCTCTTCCTGGACAAGATGCTCCACCGCCGCGCCAAAGTTGGAGAAGGTGAAGGCGAACGAGGCGAGGTCAATGCGAGGAGCAAAGTACAGACTTTGTACTGCCTCCTGTTCCATCTGATTCAATTGGCGGATGTGGCTCAGCTTCTCGAACACCTCCTCATCCGTCAGCGGCAGTCGAATCCAGAGTTCTTGTGTACTCGTATCGTAGCGGAATGGGCTATCCGGTGTGTCCCACATGGCCGGGGTTGTACTGGCGGCAGGAAGAGCAACCCTGTACTGTCGCTGCTTCATATCCACATGGTTGCCACAGGCCGAGAGAACGTCCGGGAAGAAGTGCTCACCAATCGAAAGCAAGGGGTCAGCGCTGGCTGTCGGTTCGTAGCCGAATTCATGGCGCAGCGACGACTCGATGTGCCGCCATGTCCATCTCTCTGCCTCTTCGTTCGAAATAGAAACGGCCAGCAGCTTGCGTCGTAATACCTGCAGTGAGTACGCTTCCTCATCGTCTGGAAAAGCGAGGGGGAAATCGAACGCCTCGTTATCGTCTGGCAAGGGGAATGGATCATCGCCATACAGGTGATTGTCTGCCGTAAACAGGAAGAGGATTTCGCCAACGCTAAAATCGGAGGCATAGATCTTTGACAGAACTTCGGCAAAGCGCAGGGTGTGGGTGGGCCGTGCGTGCCATGTATCTGTAGCTGACGTCGGGTCAAAGCCCGAGAGCCGAGAAAGCGGGTCAAGATTTTCTGCCAGGAACTTAATGAAGTGCGCTGGGCGGCTACCGCACTGGTGTTGCCTTCGTGCGTAATGCTGTACACGATCGAGAAGATGCAGCACAGCCCATTTCCACTTGTCGCCTGCGCTTGCTCCGACCCACAGCGCCAGCAGGTATGTTCTGTCAGCTCCAGTTGCACCAGATTGTTGATCAGTGTTGTAGGTAAGCCTGAGTCCGAAGTGGTCACGCAGCATTTGGAGTGCCGCGAGTTGGCGGATGAAGTCGGGATTGATTGTCCCGTCGCTCTTGAAGAGTTGTAGCACCTCGCAGATGTCGCGCAACTGATCAAACGAATATCTTGCTCCGTCCACCTTCTGCAGTTTCCGCCACAGACGAATGAAGATCGCGAGTTGGGTAAGAGCCTTCAGCGGGTCTTGCGGTGTCACGAACTGAATAGTGTAGGCCTCGGGGCAACAAGGCTTACAGTCGGGGAACGACTGATCGCCCTCGGCTTTGTCGGTATAACTACTGTTCACAAAGGTGACGAAGCCCGATTTCTGGAGGTCAAGGAATTCGCAGTAATCCAGGCACGTTCGACTGAGAAACTCCGGCAGTTGCACTACGACCTCAATCCAGGAATTGTTCTCGCCCGGCAAGGCAAATCCGTATAACTCAGAAGCTGGCACTTCACTGCTTGCTTGCAAGACACTGTCACCTTCGGGCCCCCCACAGAGCGGCGGCCAGGGACCCTGGAAAAGGAGTATGTACTCCTCCGGTGTTATGCCCAGGTATTCAATGGCGGTGTCAATACGCACGGGGTAACGCCAGAGATGAGGCTGGAAGTCGGTAGGCTCTTGAGCGGGAGCCAGCACGAACTCGGTGATACATTTGCGGAATGTTCTCATTGCTGCAAAACGAGACGTTCGCAAATGGCGCAGGTAGGTTCTCGACACGTCGAGTGCCTGCGAGTACGGCAGATCGCACGAGGAAAAATCAGTTTTCAGATTGTTGTAGACCAGCGGCTCGACTCCCTGATTCTTCTTGACGGGCGTGGCCGGAGTCGAGTATTCGGGCAGCGCGGCGTAGATCACCACCGGATCATGGCAATCGCGATCTTTTTTCTTGCAATCGTCGTCGTCGCAAAGCGTGTATCCGGCTAATTTGTCTTCTGACGTGTCGTACACGGTTCCGCTGACCGTCGCGGGCGCCGTGCCCAGATACTCCAGGCACTCGTTGACGATATCGATCGTGGGCAGAGGCGTTTCGAGATTCGCGCAGCTCGCCAGCAGATCGCCCACGGGTCCGCGCCGTGCCGAGACAGCGTCACCCAAAGTCGACTGACCCTTCGCGGGAGCGGCGCACGGATTTTCGCACGTCGAAGACTGCGAGAGGTTCAGCATCTCCTGCAAATAAGCGATGGGACCAGTCGGCGAGAGACACGGCGGCGGGACGCAATTCATCAGCGAGCCGTCGAGATTGATGGGCTTGAACGTACCTCCGTCCCCAAATCCTGCGGGCGTGGGCAAGGGAGCCAGCACCTGCGCTTCCGCCTGCAGCGAAGCGGCGAAATCGTAGGCGATCGTGCCCGTCAGGGCCTGCTGGAAGTCGGGGCCGGAAAGATGGCTGATGTCGCTCGCACTGCGGAATCCACGCGCATAGAGAGCTTCGGCGATGGAAAAAGGCAAGCTCACCGGATTCGGCAAGGTGGCTCCCGCGACCGGAGGGACCACGCTCGCGATTTCGAACAGCTCGTTGATCGCGATCATCGCCTGTGTGAGCCACGCCTGCGCAGCGGGATCGTTGGGAAAGACGTCCTGTACTGCCGTGGCCAGATCTGAAGGGGAGATGGCGGTACCGAACGAGAATGTCGACCCCGAAATGGTCGACAAGTATCCGGCCGCTTCGAGAATGGGATCGTTGGACGGCACGGGCAGATCGAACAGCGGCGGCGCGCCAGTCGCGGGCAACTGCGCAGCGGTGGCCACCGAAGAGACGCTGAAGAATTGCTGCACTGCGCGAATAAATGCGCGGATGCGCATGGCGACGTAGCCGGCTTTGTGCGTCACTTGTCCGGGCGAGGCTCCAGGTGCGACCGGCTGCGTGAAGGGCGGCAGCCAGCTCGAGTTCCCTGTATACGTGAAGAAGCTAGTCCATTGCGACGCGGTGACCCGCTTCAACGTCTCGACGGTTGGGTTCGGCGTCGGAGGTGTCGTCGTGGTCGGCAGCCACGCCGCGATCTGATCCGCCAATGAGCTGGCGAGTAGCACAAAGAAAATGAGAGAACCACTCGGAACATCGCCTAGGATGCCGACGCTCAGGGTGACGGTGGTCGCCGAGACACTTTCGACGGACGTCCCCGGGGCGATGTTCGGCCCAAAGA
>Ga0187846_10001962_pt1 | contig 11435 bp, 8 predicted proteins | sample TC_taG_FD_161473 | JGI IMG/M metagenome (GOLD analysis project Ga0187846, IMG submission 161473) | Biofilm microbial communities from the roof of an iron ore cave, State of Minas Gerais, Brazil - TC_06 Biofilm (v2) | ecosystem: Environmental > Terrestrial > Deep subsurface > Cave > Wall biofilm ... | reverse complement strand
ACACCAGGAGAAAAGTGGAAATGCGCGTCTGCGGACGCCTTTCGTTTCCTCCCTAGGGCTGAAGCCCAGGGTCTCCACGAAAGGATTTTTTGATGAAAAAGAGTACCACACTTAGAACATTGATACTCTTGCAAGACTAGGTTGTCTCTGTAACTTTTTTATCTCACTCCATCTCTGCCTCAGCTCTCCCATGGAGCGTAAATCCTGAAAAACAGCGGGTTATCAGTGACTGAGTGGTGTTAGCTGTATCTGCTTCGCAAGCCCGTAGGCGGTCGGGAGATCACTGTCGCTCTCGACAAATACACGACCTATAACGAGCACCGAATTGTTCGGCGAAGAAATCTGTGTCATTCCCTGCGACACGGCTCCTTTCCAGCCCGGCCCGCTCATGAGGTAATCGCCAGCCCCGGTTCCCGTGGTGCGTTTGCCGACGTAGGCAAAATCAGTGCCGTCCGACGGATCAGTGAACTGCACGCTGTAGTAACGGCCCGCCATGTCCGGCACGTGCAAAACTTGCGGCCCTTTGGAGAGGTCGAGCAAGCCGCCGACGTAGAGCACGTCGTTGGTCCCTGTTGCTAATAAGCTGGAGTTTGACGCCGAGGGCGAAGAGAGAGTGGGCACCGCGTACAGCGTATTGACGGGGATGGGGCCGCCGCCGAGCTTTCCAATCGCTCGTTTGTAGGCACTGTACGTGATAGGCGGCCAAAAATACAGGAAAACGCACGTGCCGAGTCCCCAGACGATGACTGCCACGACGACGAACGAAATGAGCTGGCTCCCCCCCATCGAGAAATACCTGTAGACGACCCATGCGAGGACGGCCAGGATGGCGAACGTAATGGGATATTTGTATTTCAGAATCAACCTGTTCATCTCAGTGCACTTTCATGACTGGCGGCACGTGGTACTCGCCGTCCAGGACCGCACGGCCGGGCAGATACGCGCGCAGCATCAGCTTGAAGTAGCCTGCCGGTGCCGGCAGCCAGTTGGACTCGTGCCCGGCGGGAGCCGTGCGCTGCATATAAATGTCGATTGAGCCATCGGCGTTGGGCACGAGGCCGGAGCGAGAGCCGACGCTGTAGCGATCGATGGGGTTGCTCACCATGTAACCTACAACATCAGTCATGGTCAGCGACCAGAATGCATCGTTGGGCGGGAGGTGTCCGACAGGAAAATGCAGGACGTAATCGCGCTGGCCGGAGAGCCGCCGCCCCGCGCTATCGACGGTCGTCGTCCAGTACGCAGCCTCTTGCGCCACATTGACGGCGGGCAGGGTTCTGGCGCAGGCGGCCCGGAGGAGGATGCCATTGCCGGGCTGGCCGCATTTGGTGGTGGTGCTCCACCCGTTGATGGTCGTTGTCATGGCTTTCACCACCGCGTTCATAATGATCTGTGCCGTGAGAAACGCCAGCACGGCGCCGACGATGATTCCTTGCACGACGTGAGAGACTGAGAGCGTTGTGAGGATATTTGTCATACCTTGAGTATACCACTACGAGCTGTGGTCATCAAGGATGAGCCCAGATGGCTGTCTGCTGTTTCTGGCTACGTTCGTGAGGAACTTCAGCGCCTCCATGCGTTGCGGGAGGGGCACATTCTTGTGATTACCCCTTATCCTGTTTGGGAGTCTCTGGCGGAGGTGCTGGGGGAAGCAGAGAAGCCATCCCAGCTTGATCGAACAAGTTGGCCTTGTAGTAAATGGAACTCATCGGCATTCCGGTTTCCGCAGCGCGCTCTTTTGGTGTCTCCCACCCTAACAGGCGTTTCGCCTGACCTACGGCGGCAATGCGCTGCTCGGCCAGCACATCGGCTGCACGATAGGTGGGGATGTGTTGCTCTTTAGAGATAGCAATCACATTTTCCAGCGCATCGTATAAGTGGGACACTTTCTCTATTGCACGCTCGCGGTTGAAACCGCCAGGGTTGAGGCTGTCTAGATTGGATAACAGGCCTCCAGCGTTAACGATGTAATCTGGAGCGTACAGAATGCCGAGCTGGTGTAGTAAATCACCGTGGCGTTCTTCACCTAGCTGGTTATTGGCTGAGCCGCAGACGATTTTACAGCGCAATTGCGGGATCGTTTGATCGTTGAGTACATTGCCCAGTGCGCAGGGGCAGAAGACATCGACTTTAAGGCGGTGGATCTCTTCGGGATGTTCGACATGCGCGTTATATGCAGAAGCAGCTATGCTGGCTTTCCGGTGATCGATATCGGCGAGAGTGACAAAAGCGCCTGCTTCCGCCAGGTATTTTAAGGCGTGTTTTCCAACGGAGCCAACTCCTTGCAGCGCTATAGTGCGGCCATGCAGGTCGGGACTCCCGTAGACTTCTTTCAGACAAGCGCGCATGCCCTGGACGACACCAAAGGCGGTGACTTGCGAACTATCTCCAGGGCCACCCCAGGCTTCGGGCACGGTAACAACGTATGGCGTTTCCATGCGCATCACCAGCATATCTTCCGGAGTGGTGCCGACATCGACGCCCGTTAAAAACAGCCCGTTGAGGCGGTGGATAAAACGACCCAGGGCACGCAATTTCGCTTCGGTCTTGTCTCTTTTGGGGTCGCCGATCACAACGCACTTGCCACCACCATAGGAAACACCTGCTGCCGCGCATTTATAGGTCATACCGCGAGCAAGACGCAGGGCATCTTTAATTGCATCAGCTTCGCTTTCATAAGGCCACATACGAATACCACCAGCAGCAGGGCCAAGAGTTGTGTCGTGAATAGCGATAATGGCTCTCAGGCCTAATGTTTTCTCCTGGCAGAAGAAGATGTTCTCGTAGTCGTGAGCTTCCATCAGGTCGAAAATATAACTGTCCATGCGCTCATTCTCCTTTTATCTCAGCACTTGTGAGGGGCGCTCTCGCAGGATGCGCTCGGCTTCTGTCACAATCTCTCTGACTATCTCACCCGCTGGTTTAATTTCGTGAATCATGCCGACGGCATTGCCGGCGCGAACTGCCGCGATACGTGCGTTACCCTCTTGCGTCGCTGCAATTAAGCGTGGACGCAGTTCTTCACGGCGGGCTATTACTTCGTCATTCCGTCCATGCCAGGTGGCCGTATAATCGTTGCGCAGTACGCGGTCCCCAACATCACGTGGAAATGGGGACTCGAGAGTCAAGTCATAAATCTGGGTCAGTACAGTGTCATCTGTGCCTGCCTCTAGCATGCGCTGCTTTTCCCAGTTGCCTCCACCAGACTCCTGGCTGGCATAGAAGCGTGTGCCCATCCAGGCTCCCTCAGCGCCAAGCATCAAAACTGCTGCCAGTCCTCTACCATCAGCGATGCCTCCGGCTGCAAGGACAGGGATATCGCCAGCGATATCTAACACAGCAGCTACCATGGGCAACGTGCCACTAAAGCCTGTGTGACCTCCTGCCTCGGTGCCCTGTGCAACGAGTATGTCAACTCCCGCTTGTGCTGCCATCACTGCCTGCGCCACGGTCTGAACCTGCGCCAGGACTTTCACACCTGCAGCATGAGCTGACGGGATGTATGGCGCCGGGTCTGCGAATGAGTGACTCACAGCTACTACGCGCTCCTCCAATGCTACCTTTACAAACTCATCCAACCCGGGAAATGAAGAGATGAAGCCAACACCAAATGGCCTGCTTGTGAGCTGGCGCACCTTGCGAATCTGCTCTCGCAGCCATTCAGGGCCACCGGTTGTCATAGCTCCGATGAGGCCAAAGCCGCCAGCTTCAGAAACGGCAGCCGCCAGGTCCGCAGCCGCTGTCCCTCCACTCATGGGAGCGCTGATGATGGGGTGTTCGATTCCGAGCATGTCACAAATACGCGTGTGCAACATAGTTTTGCCTCCTGTGTTACTATTTTTACGCAATTGAGCAAGCATAGCCTTCCTATTACACCACTTTCGTCTCCATCGGACGCTCCCCCTTTCAGGATAAGAATCGTATACTGATATAATATCAGAGAAAAAGATATCTAGTCAGAGAGGAGCTTTACATGGATGTATACCGCGCACTCAATTTAGATGTACCGCAGTTGCTCTTTACAGTGATGCATCAAGCAGGCCCGGATGTAGTTGATGAAGATTTCACCCGGACAGTAACCGCTTTGCAAATGGATATTCGCAGGCAGGTGCAGGCGGTTGGTGAACAGTTGCACCAGTGGCTAGAGCAGCAATATAGCCAGCAAGCTGAGGAAACGGTGCAAAGACTCCAGCGTCTGGGTGTGTTAGCAGAGAATGCTGAAGTGGGGGAATTGCAGCAGACGTTGGAACGTGACTACAGTCGCCTGGCAAATCGTATAGGTTCGGAATCATTACTAGGTATGCAGGGGTCTGCTGAAGAGACCTTTAGCGAAGAAACGCCTGTCGATCCTGGCCTTGCTAAGCGTGTTGTAGATGGACGTGAGTACCTGGCCTCACTTGGCTTTAATCCTGGTCAGGGGCCTCTACACGAAGCCTGGCTGCTCTTTCGCGGCTCGATACATTATGATGTGATGGAGCATGTTGTGCGCGATCGCATGGGCATCTACGTTGGGAGTCATGGAGCTCACATTGAAAATGTAGTTCGTACCTCCTTTGGCACCTATAACCTGATCTACCAGCTCGGCGATGGTCTAACCGCTGATCTTCCCAAACATACTCCGAGGCAGGAAGTGACCTTTGCCTTCAGCAAAGGCCCTATCCACTACAGCGACTTCCGGCGGGAAGTATCTGCCCTGATGGAACATATAGATGAACAACTAGACCTGATACACGCCTCTTTCTGGCAGCGCAAACTCGGATTAGGAACTGGCAAAGAATTTGTGCTGCGCCTGCGCCTCCCTGTGGGTGAGAATCCATTACGAGAGGCGATTGAGGTGATTGCCGGCGCGGGACGAGTGGGGAAAGAGACGATCGTGAAGCGTGGGAAGTTGTTGCTGGGGAGAAGGGTGCTGTAGAGATACCAGGCAGACTACCCCGTGAACTGTGAGACTTGTACCTGGTTCGTTTATTGCTACCCTGAGCGCATCATTAATACGTGGTTCATTTTATAGCTCGTAGTCCACAGCCCATCGAGTATTAGGCAATACCCCCCTATTTGGCTGATCTACGCGCAAAGACCCACGTCTGTTATCGCCTACCTCTTCTATCGGTACCAAATAGACTTTCCCAAAGTCCTTCGAGTAGACTGCAAAAAAATCGACTTCTCCCCGATAACTCTTCCTCTCCCAGGCACGCGTATACTCGTTCATGATACGAGAGGAGTCAAAGATGATCGCCCCTCCCCGATACCTACCTGATTTACACTGGATACGCCAGAAGTGGCTATCGTTGTCTTCAATAACTAGATCGTAGGGCTGGCTATTACCAAACGGTATCAGTACAACATACCCACATTCCATGAGCTTGGCGACAATAAAGGCTTCAGCACGCTCCTCGACCTCCTTGCTGCAAAACTTGGCTTTTGGGACTGGTTTAGAAAAAGGCATCGAGTACCCTCCTTTATCAAAGGGAGCGGGCGAGCACAGTGCCCGTTGCCACTCATAGTTATCTCTTCTTTTTTCCTTTTACGAACTAGGAAAGCATATCAGAGATTGACTCGCGGAGCTATTCAATAAACTCGCTGTCGGTTGGTCTCTGTTTGTGTATTCCCGCTCTCCGCTTTCCGTCTTCCCTGCGGAGCAAGTACCGTATACCCCTTTCAGAGGCCTTTCATTTCTGCTCTACAAATTCCGCGCTTCTGATGATAATAAGCAATTTTTGCTAATTTTGAGCGTATCTAGTTAGTTTTTATCATATTTCAAGTTTAGCAAGTTATATATTAGTAATAATCAGTATACATAATTTTTCATTACCTTGCAATAGATTTAGCGGTAAATTTGACGACCTAGTTTGGTTAGGTTATAATGCGGCGTAATAAATCACTTTTTGGAGGGTACAATTGCGTAAGGACTGGCTAACAGCCGCTGAAATAGCAGTTGATCTTCGCGTCCATGTGTCTACTGTCAGGGAATGGATTAGACAAAAGAGACTCAAGGCGGCAAAGTTTGGTCGGGACTATCGCATCAAACGTGTGGACTACGAGGAATTTATAGAAAAACACTACAATGTTGATGAGAATGACCAACGAGGCAGTAAGTAGATATATCTCATCATGGTACTGATTGAGCCTGGATACACTGATCTAATCTCTTCTTTTAATGGTTGTTTGTGATACTACAAAAGGGCTCATCCTCAATTTAAGTGTGCCTGCTTGCTTAGACCAGCTAAGTTACATGCCAGCTAACTTTCTTCACCTGGAGGAAGGCTAGCTGCAGAGGTGCTGTTCCCAATCGCCTGGCGTTTGTTGTCTGGTGCAGGCGGACGCAGCCAGAGCGAGACATGTGCGGGCTGCATCGTCTCCTGCACCACGGCCAGCAACTGCTCGCGCAATTGATCCAGGTCAGTCTCTGCACGTAGTGTGGCGCTGAAAGCCTCGATGATTTTGGCTGCGTCATACTTACTGCGATAGAAGCGCCGGTCAATGATCCGCTGGATGCCCCGGCGTAGCGGCTGGAACAGAAAGTAGATCACCAGCGTGGAAATGACGATGGCCACGCCGCTGCCCTGGTTGATGATGCCCCGCAGCAGCGCTTGCAGCCCAATCACCAGGCCCACGTAGACTCCTGTCAGAATGATCGTGAGCGCACTATACACCAGCGTGCGATTGATGATGATGTCAATATCCCACAAGCGGTAACGTAGCAGAGCAACCGCGAAGGAGATGGGAATGAGTGTAAAAAGTAGGTTTGCAATGATATCCAGAGCCGAAAGGAGAGAACCTGGGAGTGGTTGAAAGATCGCAAGGAGAGCTACGACCGCAGTGATGGAAACGACCAGGCTATATACGACCCACTTGGTTTGCTGGCGCTCGGCGGGAGTGGACACCCTCCGATAGCGGTACACCTGGGCGATGATCGGGCTGATTAAAATGACGCGGAAGCCAAGGACCGCGATCAAACTCCCACTATCGGATGTTAAACGAGGGAAGAAGACGAGGAAGATGCTTAGGCAAACCTGCAACCAGATGAACCATCTGGTCCAGCGAGGCTCAAAGCGACCATTAGGGAAGAGGAAGAAGACGAGGAGGAGGATTGTCAGGTTGATTTGATCTAAGAGGGACGATACATAGGGTGCCACTGCTGGCCCGAACCACTGGCTGAAGCGGAACCCAATGGAAATAAGCCCTGGACCAAAGCTTAGGAGCATGAGCGAGACCAGCAGCGCCATCCAGTCGTCGGATCTGCGCCAGAGAAGTATAGCCGCAATGGTGTAGCAGAGTAGGGTCGAGATGAGGATGACAGCGAGATAGAACGCGATGTAATCTCCCAGGGAGAGTCCAGCGTGCTGGAGCGTCGAGATCGCGGCAGCAGAAAGCTGCTGGATCGTACAGGAGGAGGTACAGGGCACCCGGAGCTGCGTGACAGCTCCAGAAATGTTATCAACAAACGCTGCAAGTTCGAAGATGGCTATGACTCCCCAAAAGAACCTGGCGAAGAAGAGCCAGCGTCCATGCAGGCGGGTGTCTCTTTCACCTCGTTGCTCGTCACTAATCGTGGTCTGCACCGAGAGATAGGGCTGGTTCATTGGTGTACTCCTCACACCTCACAAGGCAAAATAGGAGCGCGTGTTGGCTCAGGTTTCCTGCTAGCATATTACCATATGCCCGTCTCGAAAGCGTTACGAACTGCCAGATTTCAGTGACTTTCGGCATGGATGGAGTTTGCTTTGAACCCGCCTTGAAGAGGTGTTCAACAGTCGGTCACCATGCGAAGAAAGACCCTTGGCACAGTGAATGAGATTGTCACCTGGCATATTATCAAAAACAAATAGTTCGTAGCTTGATGTGTTGCAGCCCTGTTATTACCTGAGACCACCAGATATGGTAAACATGGCCTCGTTGAATATCCCTCTCCCTGGTGTAGTGGCTACGGCAAAGACAGGGTAAGCCTTTCCACCAGTGAAGGAAGTGGAGATGTAATCACCTACCATGGCGCCCTGGGATGTGCTTGCTAACCAGGATAACGCCATTGGTCCGGCCAGCTTGCTCGTCAAGTTCCAGGTGCTACCTCCATCAGTTGATGACGAAAAGCCTACTTCGAGCTGACACGTAGAGGAGGTGCAGTTGGCGTTTGGGTAATAGTAGAAGACGAGTACCAGGTGACCAGAGCTTCCAGAGGTCGACTGGTCAACGGCAAGCCCTGGAATGAAGTGATCGACGCCGCTTCCAACGTTGTCAAGGGGGAGGCGCCGCACTGCCAACCATGTCTTGCCATCGGTGGAGGTACTCAACACGATATCGTTGGTCCTACAGCCGCTTTCAAAGCGACAGTCTGGCCAGGCAACGTACACTTTGCCCGACTGGTCAGTTCCGGCAGAAGGGAACGGAAAAGGAGCGCGCATGCCTCCTTTAGGAAGATGGTAGTTTGACCTGGAGATTAGCACGGTGTTGCTCCAGCTTGCACCCCCATTCGTGGACTGAAATGCTGCGATATTCTCAATGGTCAACGAAGAAGTGAGCACAATGATAGGAACAATCACGGTTCCATTGGGTTGAACTAGCGGTTGTCCCCCAAGGCCTGAAGCACGGTCGGCAGTAGTCTTCAGCCTTCCCCACGTCTTTCCACCATCGGTGGAAGTACTCATCAGAACCAGGTCGATACAACATCCCTCGTCAAACTCGGCATAACAGTGGCCGTAGAAGGGGCTGGTGGCCGTATCATCACAGGCAATCCAATCTTTGTCGAATGCACTCATTGACCCACCCTGCCTGACGGGATCTGGAGTACTCCAGGTTACTCCTCCATCGGTTGAGCGGCTGGCAAGTACATCGGTAATGGCCCCGGTAGAGGGACTGGTCTTGTGGGCAAGGTAGGAGATTATCCAGGCGTTATGCATGGCGTCGTAGGCAACTGAAGGGTCGCTGACCTGGTCATAAGGACCTCCTGCGTAGACGGTAGTGCCAGGTAGGAAGCCATGTGTCCACGTCTGCCCACCATTGATGGAAGTCGCCCAACCGATGTTGGAAGCTCCACCTTTAAAAAAACGGCCAACTTTGAAGGCAGCAACGACAGTGTTGCCAAAGGCGAATGAAGCAGGCTCGACTTCCGTTTTGTGTTGACTTGTCTTGTTCGTGTAAGGATCACTACTGATTTGGGTGAGCGTCCCGGGCTGGGGTGTCGGTGTGAAGGTGTGAGTGATTGAAGTTGGTGTGAGGTTGTGAGGGGTTGATGAGCATGCAAAGATGAGAGTGCTCGCGAGAACCAGGGCAATACTCGTTCGCCAGGGAAAGCGAGAAATGACTAACACAGGTAGTTTCTTCCTTCTGCTTCTGCTCTTCTGAGCTTATGTTATACCGGGCTGACATCGATATCTGCATCGCCGTCGCCAGGCCCATTCACCGACCTTCGACCCCTGCCAGCGCCCTGCTAATCTGTTCTACCACACTGGCCTGCGTCGAACCCTCTCCAGGCTCCCTATCACGAGCTATGCGTTCCGCCTCCAGTAAAGAAATGCCCTCAGGAATAGGCGAGATGGTATCTGGTCGTGGTGTGCCGATATCATTTATGCCGCTCTGCCACCAATCTCGCAAGGCAACAAGCATGCGCTGACCTTCCTTGCCTCGTTCCAGGCAGTGCGGGATAACGGGCCGCAGCGGTGTTTCTTGCTCTCGCCCTGATAGCGCCTCGTCCAGCAGAAAGCGGTTGAAGCGTAGTGCATGAATGAGAGCAAGCTGGTAATAGTATAGAGCCAAGTCGAAGCCGCTCTCCCATTCAGGCATAAGGCCCTCCCAGGTAATATGTGCTCGTGTAAGGTACAATGAGGAGAAGTAATCGTTGTACTCATACTGCTCTGTCAGTCGCTTAGCCTCAGCCCACAGAGGCGGAATAGCAGCGTAGTTCTTCTGGACACGTTTCACGCGCACTAGGCCAGTAAGCGCACCACACTCAAAGTAATGGCGATCTAAAGCATGTGTTTGCGTATACGCAAAGTGGTAGAAATACTCAGCTTTCTCAACGCCATTCTGAACTTCGTAGACGGTGGCAAGATACACAGGAGCTGCATCAAGATGGGCTTGTATCTTTTGTCCCACTGTAATGGCCTGAGTAAGATACTCCTTGGCTCTGTCTAACTTGCCACATTTTAAACAAACGATGCCGTATATACTCAGTGCTGCAATTGCTTCCTGCTCGACTATGCTCCCTAAGCTTTGTCCAAGAGAAAGACCTTCTTCTGCTACAGCAAAGGCTTCCGAGCATTTGCCTTGAAGACCGAGGCAAAGGGCAAGATCGCGAGTTTTCCAGGATAGGTACTCCTGATCTTGTAAAGCCCTTGCGACTTCTAGTGCTTTGCGGAACTCTTTCTCACGTTCAGTATAATATCCCGCCCAGATCCATCCCCATGTTGGAGAGATTCGCGTTCTTAAGTAAAGAGGTTCACCAGCGACAGTATAGGTTTTCCACATCTCTTTCTCGATGTCAAATACTTTCCGCAGATTCCCCTGACGTCCGTAGACGTCGCGCTCATTCCCGAGCACGGTCAGCAGACCTGAGTAATCACTGCCTTCAGTGAAAAATCCCCTGGCCCGATCAAGATAAAAAAGTGCCTTTTCCCACTGCCCCTTGGCGGTGTATATGTCGCTCAGAAAGACCCAACTCATCGCCAATTTCAGGTCTGTTGTGACTCCGGCATTGAGACTCGCCTCGAGCACATGGATGGCTTTTTCTTCCCCACCTGGCTCGCGTAGACGTTTTCTAAAGCAGAGTAACCCTCCCCAATCACAAAACGCATATGCCTGCAATTTTGGTTCTACACGATCGTTCTCTCCCATTTTCTGATAGACTGCTTCTGCAGCGAGGTACTGTCCTCCCAACTGGGCCAGCCTCGCATTGTAATACTCTCTCCACAGTTGGCTGTTCTGTTGCTCCAAGGGGTAAGTATTCAGATCGTTTAGTAGCGCTCGCAGTCGGTTAGCCATATGGTAGCGGGTAAGTTCTTCGGCTAATTCCTGGAATAGTTGCATACCACTCGCTTCGTCAGCACGAACCCGATGGTACAACCGCTCCGATAGGTAGCGCTCGCGCTCGTCACCAGTTGCTTTCTCCAATCGCACTTCGTAATACGCTGCGGCTCGCTCATGTAGCGTCCGGAAGCGCTCCGGTGTGCGCACATGCAGGGCTTCGTTAATCATCTCGCGCATCGTATCATGAACAGCCAGTCCTTCCCGACGTGAACGGATGAACGGCCATCGACGCAAGTCGGCATACAGTGCTTCTGCATTGCCCCCATCAAGTAACGCCCCTAGCGCATCAGCATTAAAATAGCGGAGTACGGCTGCGGCCTCAAATGCAGGACGTGTCTCCTGTGGCACGCCTTCAAGCAGGCGGTCAACCAGGTCGGCGACTACCTGTGGTCGCACTGTCTGGAAGTCTTTTAAGC
>Ga0187846_10001961_pt1 | contig 11436 bp, 12 predicted proteins | sample TC_taG_FD_161473 | JGI IMG/M metagenome (GOLD analysis project Ga0187846, IMG submission 161473) | Biofilm microbial communities from the roof of an iron ore cave, State of Minas Gerais, Brazil - TC_06 Biofilm (v2) | ecosystem: Environmental > Terrestrial > Deep subsurface > Cave > Wall biofilm... | reverse complement strand
GGTTCACACCGCAGACGAGCTACTGCAGAAAGCGATTGAGGCCGACGATCTGCTGGCAGCTGGCCGTTTGCTGAAAGAGGCCCGCGAAAACTTGATTGCCTGCGGCAAGACGCTGGGCATGTTCGCGCCGGCGGCACTGATCGACGCACGTCAGGTCCACGTCCACAACGCGCAGCCGAACGCATTTGACGGCTTGAGCACCGTGGAGTTGCGCGAGTACATCCGGCTCAACGGCGACCCCGAGAGCCGTCGGATCGCAGGATTGCCGGCGCTGCCGAAAACGGTGGATTTTGCGGATGTAAGGCACCACGAACAGCCACACGCCGGCGACGAAACGCCGGAAACCCCAAGCAGAGCAAGCCTAGATCGAACAGAAGCGCCTCCCTGCTGAGGAGGTGGCAGCGATTTTCCGGCTGTGAACTCGGGGCCGGAACGACGGCCTTAACCGCAATGCCTGAGGGCGCGGCAGGCCGTAACGAACTCACCACTTCGAGTGATCCCACCGGAACCGGCTCGACGATAACGCGCGTCGTGGTGAACGACGACGAAAACAATACCGGCACGGACTAGCTTCGGCTAGTCCGTAGGAATCGCACCCACCAAGCGGCCTCGGCTCACTGCCGGGGCCGCGCTGTTTGGAGAACGCATGACACTCAAGACCTGCGAGATTTGCGCGCATTGCGGTTGCGGCTTCGTGCGCTCGCGCTCATGCCAGCGGTACTGCTCGCGCGACTGCAAGGACGCAGCATATGACGTGCGGCGCGGGCTGTTGCCGATCCGCGAGCGCAGGTGCCGCTGTTGCGAGCAGATGTTCATGCCGGCTCGCCAGCGCGCTCGTTTCTGTTCCAACTGCCGAGACCGTAACCCGAAGCGCCTCGCTGTAGCAACGAGAATGAGTGCAGATGCGCGTAAAGTACGGTTTCCGACTCCGGGCCCGGTGGCGACGCCTACCAAGCCCTTGGAGGCCGCATGAGCGCGATTCGCGACCACAATCTCGACGATGATCTTGCTGCACATCGCCTCGTCACGACCCGCGAGGCCGCGGCGTTGCTTGCGCTCAGTGAGTCGAAGGTGTTCGAGCTACTCGCGGACGGCAAACTGCCACGGGTGAAGATCGGCGGCGCAACGGGCGCAACGCGCATCCGTTTGAGCGCGATCTTGGCGTTCATCTCGGCGGGTGAGCATCACTGAATCAGAGCGCTTGCCTGGGCACTATGACGGCGAGGTGAATAATGCTGGGCCTTGAGGAAGAAGCCCAGCATGGAGGCCGTAGCTATAGGTGTCGGCGTCCTGGCAATCGTGGTCGCAGTTGTGATCGCTGTCGTGCAACGCCGCCAGCAGCTTGCGGACGCAGCCACGCAAGGAGCGGAGCACGCACCGCTTCTAGCGCCAGAATCCGCACTGGAGGGATGGATCACAGGCCCTGTACTTGTTTTGGGCGTGCTGAACCCGCGCGGCAAGTATTCGTACGAAATCGGCTGCAATGTGAGAAATCGGGGCAACAAGGGCGTTGACGCCTTTCGCGTGACGTTTTATTTCTCGTCAGGGTGCAGGATAGCCGGAGTAAATACAACGTTTAAGGCGTCAACCGGTGGCCCGCACCGAATCGACGACTCCGATTGGGTCGCTGTCGAAATCATAGGGCCAAAGATGTATCCTTCTGACAATCTTTGGGTGGCCAGTGTCAGTATTGAAGCAGCGCCGGGAGATTACGCTGTACGATGGTTCATTCTATCGGAAGATGGCCGTGTGCCGAGTGAGGGTTACTCGGAGTCGATTCATCTTGGGTTGCCGCCTGCGCCAGAACTTACACTTGCACCGCCATCCGCTGGCGCGTTCGGACCGTCATCGGCGCCCGAGATTCGCTCTGAAGCCGCGCAGGACGAGCAGCGGCGTGTCCAGCACGAGGCACAGATGGCGAACGATGAGCCTAACCTCAGTGTGACAGCTGAAGTGATCGACCCAGAGGTGTATAGGAGACGCGGTTACTCGCCAACCTCAAATCAGTGGCACCTTATCGTTTTAGCGGACAACGCTGGCCCCGGTGTGGCGACCGAAGTTCACGTCCTGATGAACAGTGGCCGGTTCGCCGACGTGGACGTGCAGATCGGACCGATAGGTGTTGGCAGAGACAAGACTTGGATGGCGCCGGTCGATACTGACAGTGCCGGCATCCCGTCGGGCAGCAGCGTGCCGAGCACGATCACGATCACGTACGCTGGACGAGGTTGGAGCGGCGGAATAGTTGAGCTTGCTGGTGGCGGTGCCCCAGTGCGCTATCGCGTCACCCGAAACGACAGGCCGACTCGGAGTGCCTGAGTCTGATCGCGGCTCCTCGTCACTATCTTGGCGTATGCGGTGGCGAAGTCGGTTGGCGCCCACAAGGGGGCGCGGAGAACGCCGCGATTGAGGCAGACGATCTGCTGGCCGCTTGTTGAAGGAGGCCCGCGAGAACCTGATTGCCTGCGGCAAGACGCGTGTTGGTGCGCCACTGCCCGTCAGCTCGATTACCCCGCCGCTCCACCCACGCCCAGCGTACGGAGTTACTCGGAGTGTGCCGCCAGAGTGTGACGGCTAATCCTGCAAGTGAGTCATCGCGAGACTCGGAGTTTGGTGTGCTAGCGGCGGCTTACATGTCTGAAACGGCTGGCATCGTGTTGCGCTTTGGAATTTGGTCAGGGGCCCCTAGTTTTTCGGATTCATACCGCCCAGCCACAAGGTCCCAGTGCTCGTCCTCAAAGCCGGGTGGTCGAATATTGTTGCTGGCGAGTAAATGAAGCAGCGGTTCGATCGAAAGAACGGCTGAAAATCCCAGCTCGGCGTCCCTGTCGTTTTCAGTTAGCGACTCGACCAGTACGCCTAGCAGGAAGCCGTATTCGCTGAATACAGGACCGCCGCTGAAACCGGGGCGCGGTTGAGGTGAAATGATAAAGTATGGCGATCCGCCTTTGTGCTTATCGACGATGGCGTTGACCTCGCCCTGCACCACGACCAAGTCACGTCTTGCAGACGTTGGAATGCGTGGGAAGCCGAAGAGGACTACACGCGAAAGAATGAACTCCGAGCCGACCCAATCATCGAGGTGGAACCCTAGCGGTATGTGATCCGTCTTGGCTTTGTTTCGCCGATCGTCGCCATGGAAGGAATGATGCTTCATGTAGTGGTCGAGCTCGAAGTCCGTTTTGATCAGCGCAAGGTCAACGTCGGCCTCGGACGCTGGAATGACCCCGAGGGACGTTACTTCGCCATAGCTGCCGACAACGCGATCGAGCTTGTTGCCATCGAGAACGTGTTTAGCGGTAACGACCCATCCACCGCCGACGTGAAAGCCGGTTCCGGCCGCCTTGTCGCCGCTAGGCAGCTCGACGCAAATGCAAAGAACACAGCGCTCGTAGTCCTCAAAGATGTGCCGGGGATGTGCCTTTCCCATAGTCACCGAATGCGTCGCAGCCGCACGGCTGCCTGCCAGCCCGCAGGCGTGTATAGGGGAGACGAGAAGGGGGGACCACCAAACATGAGATCGAACACCTGTTCGTGGCCGGCTGAGCCGGCTTTGGAGTGAGCGAGAGATGCCAGAGGTCAAGCCAATCGGCAGCGCTGACCCGTTGAGTCGGCGTGCGCGAGCAGCTTTGTATTTCACGCTGCAAGAGCTGACAGGCAAGTACTCACCCACCGCCCCGTGGTGGGCCTCGATCGATCATGAGGCGCACACCGACCTCCCACTGGGGCAGCTGGCGTCGCAAATCGCGGGCCGCCTCGATCTCGATTCAGCCGGAATCATTATCCGGCATCAATCGATACAAAAGGGTCTGGAGGCGCTCCCCGACGAGAGCATTCTTGAACTTGGCAAGCCGGGTTATCCTAAGCTCCTCGCGCAATCAGGAGACGGCCCGCAGTTCCTTTTCGTTCATGACCGGGCGCGGATCCTTGACTTGCCAGCCCTGGCGATAGTGGGGACGCGTCATCCGAGCGACGACGGTCGGCGGCGCGCGCGAAAGCTTGCGCATCTATTAGTAAAGCGAGGCATCGTCGTCACTTCGGGTCTTGCCGTTGGGATTGATGAAGCGGCGCACCTTGGTGCTCTGGAACTCGGGGGCCTGACAGTAGCGGTGCTAGGTACTCCCCTCACGCACTGCTATCCGGCCGAGCACGCAGCACTGCAAAAGCGTATCGGCGCGCTGGGCGCTTTGGTTTCGCAGTACCGCCCTGGAGCAACCATTGGCAGATGGTCGTTTCCAATGCGAAACGCCGTAATGAGCGGCCTTTCGATCGGAACGGTTGTGATCGAAGCATCAGAGACCAGTGGCGCACTGATCCAGGCTCGAAAGTCCCTCGCGCAGGGGCGACCGCTCTTTATTCCGCAGAGTGCCCTGGAGAATCCACATCTAAGATGGCCACGCAAGTATGTTGCATTGGGAGCGAACGTGTTCAGCAACATCGACGACCTGATGCAAGTGCTGGAGCAGAAGAATCTCGTGCCGTCGGAGACCGTGCATATCGAGACGGACGAGGTCGAACTGGTCCGCGTCAATGCTGGTCGAGGTTAATGCACCGCGTTTTGTAATCGTAGTCGCGCCGCCCGCTTCTGAGACCGCCGCGAACCTCGACTCCTGGCACCAACTCACCGGTCTTATGCGATTCGCGATACTGACGCGACCCGGTGAATCGATGTGGTGGAGCTCCCAGTCGCTTCCAGGTTCACCCGTCGTTATCGACTGGGACACTGCTCCGTTCTTGTCGCCGCTTCAAGCGAACGTCAAGGCTGCACTTGAGGCGCTCGATGCCCAGCCGTATGAGAGCATCCTTTTGTTCTATGACGCTGATGATATTCAAGAAGCACTCGCTACGCGGCTGGGGACAATCCTTATCGGCCGCCCAACTGATCGGCTCCCCGACTATTTTGTGAAAGATTTACCGGAAGCGGTCGCAGCTGTAAGAGGCCTGAGATCAAATTCGCCCCCCGGTTATTTTGGGGAGGTCGCAACGACCGTTATATCCCGCGGGCGGCCACTGGCATCGCGGGGGAAGATTTTCCCGCGCTTCCCACAGGCTATGGCTGATTTGTCAAGTCGCACATCCGTCCGCGCATTGGGCAGATATTTCGCTAAGGCGGATGCGAGAGCTAAGAAGCACCAGCTTACCGCTCGCATTCTCCGACTTAAGAGGCAAGTGCATGTTCACGACCGCTACCTAGCCTCAGTGGTAGGCGGTGCACTAGATCATATTCATCAGCGGCAAGCATTGACTGCCATAACGCGCGTTCCCCCAAGACCATCAGCTACTATCGACAACCTTGGAACACTCTTGACTGACGCACTTCATGGGCGCCCGCTCGCTCCGTTCCTGGAACTGGCTCTTCTCCAATCCGCACGAGATAGGGAGAAGCAACGAGACCTAAGCGCCGTAGATCGCGAGGCGAATGTCGCTGGCGCGTTTGAATGCAGCCATCTCTGCGATGGCGCCCACGTCTTGTTGTTTGATGACGTTCTTACGACGGGTAACACGGCCGCTGAGTGTGCTCGGGCGCTGCTCAGGTCCGGGGCATCGCGCGTAACGGTGATAGTCCTGGGTGCGGATCAGAACGCGCTCGCCGCGCCACATTATGCTCGGCTGTGCGTCCGCCCTGGTTGTACAGGCGTCATGAGGATCCGCTTCAATTCAGGCAACAACGGATGCTTCTGGGGGTGCTCAGAGTTCCCGGATTGCGGCAGGACGGCGGTTTGGGAGACAGTCCTCAACGCTCTGAACGAGCAGAACAGTAGGGACCAGCTCATCACTGAAGGCGACATCAGTTTCTAGACGTGGCGCCCTGCAGGTCCAAAACCCGCAGACTATCACAGGGGAGAGCATGAATCTCGATCACAAAGCTTCGGCCGCGCTCGCGCGCCAAGAGCTTCTTCCATTCTGTCGCTTGGTGACTCCGACATTCGATTGGGAATCCTCGCACCTTAGGCTTATCGCAAACGCGTTCGAGCGCGTGGAGCGCGGTGAATTGCGGCACGTTATCGTAACAATCCCTGCGCGGCACTCGAAGTCTACGCTAACGCAGCACTTGTGTGCCTGGGCCCTTGGACGGAATCCTGATGGTAATGTGATCGCAGTTAGCTACGCCGCGAGCCTAGCAGAACGCAATTCCGAAGAGGTCCAGGCGCTGGTTCGCTCGCCAAATTGGCCATTCGCAGTTTACATCTCCAAGATCGCGCACTCGAAGACGCACTGGGCGGATCGCGTCGCATCGTGGAGGGTTCTTGGCTGTCGGGCGCGAGAGCGGCGTCGCCGGATTCGGCGGGAACATCTTACTTTGCGACGACCTCGAATCCGATGCCGAGACCGACGCCGGTCACGACGACGCGTGGAACTACTACCTAAAGCAGTTGCTTACGCGCCAAGACCAGGGCGCCGCGTTCATCGTATTGGCGACGCGATCTGCGGAAAACGACTTCGTTGGTAGGCTGCTCGCAGCGCCGGATGGCAAGAAGTGGCTGCACGTGCGGCTGCCCGCATTGGCCGAAAAGAACGATCCGCTAGGCCGTCAGCCCGGCGAAGCGCTGGCACCAAATCGCTATTCGCGTGAGTGGCTCTTGGAACAGCGAGACGCCCAGGGCAGCATCGAGTTCGAGACGCGCTACCAGCAGCACCCCGTTCCACTCGAAGGCAATTGGATCAAGCGCGCGTGGTTCAAGGAACGCTACACCACACTCCCGGAGCATTTTGATCGCATCGTGATCGGCGTGGATTGCGCAAGCAAACCAGATGTGAAAAAGTCAGACGATCACGATTGGAGCGCGGCGTGCGTGATGGGCGCTAATGGCGGCAACTTCTACGTCTTGGACGTACAGCGCCAGAAGGTCACGATTACCGGCCTGTATCGCTTTGCGCGCGAGATCGCAGGCAAATGGCCGCAGTATCACGGGATGTACATCGAGGACGCGAGCGCCGGTCAACAGCTACTGCAGGTGCTCAAGCAAGAAACGGGTGTCCGATGCCAGGCAGTTCCGACAGCCGGCGGAAAATTGCAGCGGATGCGGCTAGCCCTTGGCCCGCAAGAGTTCGGCCGGGTAATCTTGCCGGTGACGCACCCAAACTTGGGCGCCTTTGAGCGTGAGTTGTTTTCATTTCCGCAGCCCGGCGGTCACGATGACATGGCTGACGCTTATGCCATCGCACTGACGATGCTACACCAGCGCGCACCGCAGCTTGGCTTCGTTGCAGGTGAGTTTGAGGCGGCGTTACTCGCTTCTAGAGGCGAGACTCCGCATGCCGGCGGCACGTGGCATCACAGAAATTGGATCGCGGAAACCGAGGCTGAGCGCGCTGGCGAATTCGGTGACAGCATAGAGAATTACGGCTTCAAGCACCGCATCATTTGAGGCCTCGACTCTACGAATCGTCGTGTCGGGACTGAACCAGCCTTAGATGGCTTCGTTGCGAGATGGTTGGCGGCTCACGCGCGAGCAGCGCGCCGATGCGCTCAAGCCGCAAGGCCAACTCTCGGTTTAGTTCTTCAAGCTCCGCAAGCACGAGCACGACCATATTCGCCTGTTCGTCCATGAGGGGCACCTCCAACGGCCGGGCGAGTGAATTAGCCATGAAGGTTCGACGCTGACGAGCCGACGTTCCCGTAAAGTTTGCTGCGGCAGTTTATTACTACGGTCAGCGAAGTCTGCCAAACGAATCGCGCAATGGACTAAGGGCGAACACTGCGCGCCAGCTCGCGAAACCGCTCCACGGTGGACCACCGAGGCAGCCCGCCCCGGCGAAGCCAGCGGTAAACCGTCGTCGGGCTGGACTCAAGGGCACGCGCGAGCTTGCCCTGCGACCACCCGGAGCGTTTCAGGAATCTCGCGACCTCGTCGGCCCAGGCCTGATCGGCGCCTCGTTTGCCCACCGTACGACCCGTTCTGGCCCGGGACGGGCGCCGCCCTGCCGGTCACAACTGCATATGCATAAGCGGATATGCAGAAGTGGTGGGCAAAGCAATTACGGTGGGACCGGCCCGCCTTTCGGCGTGCCCGATTTGCGAGGTGCACCTTTCGGCCGGTCCTGAAAGGCCAGCCGCCCGTGAACGACGTTTGTATACCGCCGCTGCACCTCCGGCGGATCAGCGATACCCTCTGGAACGTGTCTCTCCGCAGTGCGTTCGGTCCGACAGTCGGCCTCATTTCGCGCCGATCCAAGAACCGCTATGCTTTCATCGAGCGCGACGGAACGGAAAACATTCACGAGTCGGTCGGGGATGCAAAGGCCGCAGCGTTGGCCGCGGCGCGCAAGATCGCGGAGGGCTCAGAGTGGTAGTGTTTGAGCTATTACTCGCGCTGTGGATCGGCGTTTGCGTAGCACGTGCGCTGCGCCGACCGCAAGAGCACAAACTGACGATTAACGTGCGGATTGAAGGCGGCGATGTTCGTCAGCGCGCCGAGGCAGAGACAGAGGTTCTTGCGATGCTGGAACGCGCATTCAATCGCGACTAGAGCATTCTTCACAAGGGGCCGCACAACGCGAAGCGCCGGCGCGGGGAAAACCTAATCCGGCGCACACTGCAAACGTGAGCACGGAGGATCGGAACGATAGATGAGAACGAGAGATCGGCAACGCGGCCGGAGGGGTTACGGTCACGTTTACCAGGTGCCAGGCCGCAAGGTGTGGCGCGCGCAGTTCTACGTCAACGGCAAGCGTAAAGTGATCTACGCGTCGAGCGAACAAGAGGCGCACGACAAACTCGACGATCTGCGACAGGCAGCTAAGAAGGGCGGGAATATTCACTCCAAAGAGACCCTCGGCGGTTGCCTCGCAAGCTACGTTGAGAGCAAAGCCGATTGGGCGCCGGCGACGCGCCGACATCGCGAGGGGCTTCTGCGGCTTTACGTAGCTCCGAAAGCGGTAGCTTCGCTGTCGCTGCTCACGCTGACGAACCCCGGACCGTTGAACGAGTGGATTCGCGAACTTACCGCTGACGGCGTCGGCATCGAGACACAGCGCCAGGCACTCAAACTCGTGCGCGCGGCGCTACGAGATCGCGGCGACTTGGTTCAAATAACTGCTGCGAGCCGCGTAAAGCTGCCAAAGCCACAAGAGCGCGAGATTGTAAGATTAACGGATGCGCAGGCGAACGCGTTCATCGCAGCAGCGAAGCGCGAGCTTTACGGCCCAATCTTCCGTTTGGCTCTCATGACCGGCTGCCGGATGGGCGAGCTTCGCGGGCTGCGGTGGGACTGCGTGAACCTTGAGCGCGGCAAAGAACATCTCATGATAAAGCAGTCGCTGAGCAGCGCGCTTAAGGGCGAGGCCGTCCTGCGGCCGACAAAAACACGTGGATCGAAAAGGCCGATGGAGCTTGCAGAAAACGAACTTGCACTTGAAGCTCTGCGCGATCAACAGGAGGAGCTGCTGGCGCACGGCATGCGCGACGCTGAGCGCTTCCCCTTCGTCTTTGCCGTGCTCGACGGCGAGCGCAAAGGCAAGCCGCTCCGCAAGGAGTTTCTCGGCCGCGCGACGCTGGCGCGCATTCTGGTCGCGGCTGGCATCCAGGAGGCGCCAGCCGATGGCAAGGCGCCCAAGAAGCCGATCCTCAGCTTCCACGCGCTACGTCACTCGAACTGTAGCCTATTGCTTGAGAATGGCGTCGATCTCGCGACCGTGAGGGACCTAGCGGGTCACACCAAGATCACGACCACAAACCGCTACCTGCGCAGCGTCGAGGATCGCCGCATTGCCGCGGGTGGCCGCCTGTCGCGGGCCATCTCCGCGGCCGGTGGGCGGCCGTTGGCTTCTTCTGGAGCTGTGTGACGATTCTGGTGACTTATCTTCCTTTAGAGTAGGACGAACCACGCTGGAGCGCGGTGGAGTACGGCGGAGAAGCAGAAAACGCGCGCACCTTTACGGAATGGAGCTTGGCGGAGTTTAGTGGAGCGATTCCCTCCGTTCTTACAAGGAGGAAGTCGTAGGTTCGAGTCCTACTTCGCCCACCACGTTCCTCAAGCGTTCCTTCTCAAGTTCAAGAAACCGGAGATCTGTTGCGCTTTTCAGATCCCTCGTACAGATCTGTGGAGGTCGTCATGTCGCTCGAATTGCTCAACACCCTCGGAACCTTAACCACGGTGATCATCGTCGCTGCCACCGCCATCGCCGCACTCGTGCAACTGGGCCATTTGCGAGCCGGTAATCAGATCAATGCCATGTTGACCATCGGCGAGGAGTTGAGCTCGAAGCCGTTTAGGGACGCGACGCAACTCGTCGGCCAGAAGCTCAACGCAGCAATGGACAATCCCGCATTTCGAGAATTCAACAACGAGGTCGACCGGGGTCACTTTCCTCCGGACCCAAATCCTGATTTCGTGGAGCTGCGTAGCGCTGCGCTCCTTGTCGGCAATGCTCTAGAAGAACTCGGCATCCTCGTCAAACGCGGCATTGTCGACAAGGACATGTTTCTGGATCGTTACCGCGATATGGTCGTCAGGAACTGGAAACGGCTGGAATTGTCGACTGCAATGGCGCGAGAGGCAAGTGGCAAAGCAGCGATGTGGGAGAACTTTGAGTACTTGGCGGTGATTTCGGAGGATTGGATGAAGGAACACCCGAGCGCTTATCCGCCCGGCGTCAGACGAATGCAACTCACCAATCCGTGGCCGATTGAAGCGCCCGCGACGTCGTGAGTCTGCTATCTTGTCGCAGCAGCTGCGTGTCGTGCGAGATCCGCTAATCCTCGAGCACCAGCCATGCCGATGAATTCGTCCACATGACGCAATGCCACGCGCATGCCCGAAGCGGCCGGCGCATAGCCGCAGGTTCCTGCGAGCGGATTGATCCACACGACAGCGGCGCTGCGGCTGTGGATCTCGTGCAGTGCGCGGTCGAGTTGCGTCAGATTTCCGACGTCCAGGCCATCGCTGTAGATGATGACAACCGTCTCGTCGCTCAGCAGCCTGCCGCCGTGATCGTGCATGAATCCTTTCAGGCTCGCGCCGATCTTGGTTCCGCCGCCCCACGAATCGCCTAGATCGGCTAACTGATGCTCGTGTTGTCGTATGGAGCGGCGTAGTGCGGAAGTAACATCTTTGAGCTCCGTGCTAAAGACGAAGACGCTCGCGCGGCGCGAGCGCTGTACCAAAGCGGAGGCGAACTCGAGCATGAGCGAGCCGTACGACGACATCGAACGGCTGCCGTCGATGAGAAGCACGAAACGCGGATTGCGCAACGGGTGACCGAGAAAGCGCAACGCCACCAGATCGCCGCCGGTGTGCAAACTGCTTCGCAACGTACGGCGCATATCGAATCGAGAACCGCCGCGCCTTGGTTTCCATCGCCGCAGATGTCCGAGGCGCACGCTGTTGACGAGGTCGCCCGCGGCTGCGAGGCGTTTTCGCACCGTCTCTGCCGCGATGATGGGGGGCTCGGCCGAGCCCGCTTGCGGACTATAATTTGCTCGCAAGCCCTCCC